>Ga0102934_1002098_pt1 | contig 13914 bp, 20 predicted proteins | sample SalPonR2_A_D1_MG_FD_78175 | JGI IMG/M metagenome (GOLD analysis project Ga0102934, IMG submission 78175) | Salt pond soil microbial communities from South San Francisco under conditions of wetland restoration - Salt Pond MetaG R2_A_D1_MG | ecosystem: Environmental > Aquatic > Marine > Intertidal... | reverse complement strand
TAACCCTAACCCTAACCCTAACCCTAACCCTAACCCTAACCCTAACCCTAACCCTAACCCTAACCCTAACCCTAACCCTAACCCTAACCCTAACCCTAACCCTAACCCTAACCCTAACAGCTCGGCGCCCGCGCCATTATCTTCCCCGACGTCAAGGAGTCCGGTGGGCACCTGGGAGGAAGAGAGACAGGAAAAGGGACGATGGGAGGGAGAACAAAGCGCTGGAAAGGTTCGGACGTGGAGGGAAAGAGGCGGGCACGCCGACGTAAGGGTAAGAGCTGGGACCTGTACGCTCTCTCGCAGCTTGGTGGACGGGAAGCTACGCCAGAGCTACACGCCCCTTCCTCCCTCCCTCCCTAACTCCCACCCTCCCGACCTACCTTCCAGACGCCTGGGGCCGTGTGTGCGAGCAGTCCTAGAGGCCTCTCCGGCGCCGGTAGTGAGAACATTTCTCCCCGTGCGCTCAGTCATCGTACTCCTCGCCCTGCCGGTGTGGCAGGGAGGTGGTCCTTTGTCAAAGCGTCTCATGAAGGACTGCCCGCACATTCTCCCTTAACGTGTGCTCCCACCCCCCCAGTCTCCAGCCCTGCCCCCACCAGATTGCCGCCTGCGACTGGGTGCCCCTCTCCCTCTTCCTCTCCCACGCCCCGTTCCTCGCTTTCCCCCTCCATGCCTGCGTCAACGCCCTGTGCCGCTATGCCTTATCGGAGAACGAGGGTAAGGCGAGGTCTGTGACGGCGATAATGGGCACGCAATTAGACTAACCCTAACCCTAACCCTAACCCTAACTCTAATCTTCCCTCCCTTCCTCCCTCCTCCCCTTCCTAATCGCAGGACGCCGACTACTTTGCCCTCCTGGGCATGCACAGACCGGACTACCGCAGGTTGATCTGGGGGCCAAAGGGCTCGGGCTCATATTCCACAAGGTACGAGGGAGGGAGGAATGGAGCGGGGGAGGGAGGGAGGAAGGGAGGGAGGAGAAGAAGACGTGTAGAAAAAGACATGCCTTTTAAAAATTAAAAAAAACTTGCGCTCAATCTCGTCTCCCTCGATGGTTCCCTTCCATTTAATGACCCCCTTATACTTCTTCCTCCCTTTCTTCCCCCCTCCTTCCCTCCCTGCCACTTCCCCTCCCAGGACCCTAACGCCACTGCAGCTTGGAATGCCGTGTTGAAGAGTTGGAAGGAATGGATCTTCTTCCCTCCCCACACTACCCCGCCCGGCGTCCACCCATCCGAGGATGGTAAGGAGGAAAGGGAGGGGAGGAGAGAGGAAGGAAGGGAATGAATCGATGGAGGGAAAGCGGGAAAAAGTAGAGGAAAGCAGGCGGCCCACGATAGTACTAGGCTGATATACGATGGGGGATGGATGTTCTATGACCAAAGTGCCCGAGAAGTTAATGTCCTACATGTGACAAAAAACAATTACGTCGCAGCACCGCTTTTTTGTTTCTTCTCCTCGGAGTCCTTCTCATTCAAATGATAATTGCTCACTGAGGCTTACTGGAGATTTTATTCTTAGTAACAAGTGTCAGGCTTCTTACTTAGGGGGCCTCTTTGCTACCCTCACCAGCGCCCGAGCATCATGCCCGTTCAAAAGCATTGTGCCCGTTCAGTTCCGCACTGAGCTGTACGGTAGGGTTCGGGACAGGGTTAAGTTCCAATATGGAGCTAACCAGGGGAATGAAAGGCGGTTATCTGGTTCTATCATGCGCATTTTCCGACGGATGCCGTCCTGACGAGATTATTGCAGAAAGAAAAAGCACATTACAACGAAATCAGATCGTAACCCCACGGCCCCTGGCAACGGATCGGATCGAGCCCAAAAGAAATGATTGAGCCGTTGCGCGATAAGGAACGAGTGCGTGGTAGTGCACTTTTCAAGCCGCGCACGTGATATTGTACCTCCTGCTCTGGGCTCTAGGCTGATGTGGCTACAATTTTAAGTCAGTCTTGTGTGGAAATAGCGTATAATCTGTGCCCTGGAATCCTTCAACTCTCTTCTCTCTACGGCTCAACATTCAACTTGCTCTCATGCACGTAGGCGCGCCCGAAGAACAAGCATGAGGACCTCGTCAGCGTCTCCTGCGCGTATAATGACGGATCCCATGTTTGGTGACATGTCACCAGACACGTTGTTATTATAATTTTTACCAACGGTGGGCATAATGACGATAACCCTTCTTCTCCTAACAGACCAGGATTCCACCACCTCCCAATCTCGCTCTTCCCCTGCTTTCCTCCCCCCCCCAACCCTCACGTACATCGGGGTCGAGGCGTAATCAATGATATCTGGGCACACGGAACCAGCCCTTACAACGGAGGTGAAAAGGTGTGGAAGGAGGCCGATACGAGGACGAGGATCGACATGGAAAGAGGGAGGCACCAGGGTAAGGTGGGAAGCCCAGCAACGGAAAAGGTCGGCACCAGCAAGGAGCGACGAAGGGGTGAGAAGGAGAGAGGGCTGTAACACTCGAGGGAGAAGTAAAAAGATTAAAAAAGCAGGCACGGAGTGAAAATGTCAAGGGACAAGGAGGGGAGGGAGAAGTAAAAGGGCTTTGACCCTGGTCCCGAACCCACACATGGGTAGCCTCCCTCTCCTTTTTTAAAACGTTATGAGCTCGCGTGCTTCGTGCACGCTTCGGAAGCAAGTAATTAACGTCGAGCGTGTCAAGACCCTGGCTTCCAACATCAATATTAGCTTTGGCCTTCGACACCATACAGTAAGTCGGTCTCGTAGAAGTTAAGAGAAATGATAACGCGCGACCAAAAAATACCACAGACACAGATGTGGACTGGGCAAAAGAGAAAAACATTCGGGAGCTCCTAGCCTTTACCCAACATCACGCAACTCACTCTTGCACGTACAATGTCTCAATTCATCTTTAAATAAAATCCTACCGGGCCTCTGGAAACGCAAATCCTGGAGGAACGAGGCCATTCCCCATTTCGTCGTGCCAGGCATTCTTCTTTGGTAGTAACGCCTTGCATGGATCGATGTTGATTGAACAGTTGATGTTCAAGATCTACATCTTCATGCAGTAGCGACTGCCCGAGCTGCTGCGCATGCACATTTCTCCTTTGGGACACTCCACGCCGTCACACATCACTTTATCAGCCTCCGTGCCCTATGCATGATAGGAGGCGGAGGAGGGAAGCGGAAGGTTCGATAAGACTTTCAGCGCTTAACTTTGTGCATGTACAGGGGAAAATCCCCTATCCGCGCTTCAAATAGCGTGAGTTGTTTAAATGAGAGATGCTTACCCGAAGGAAAGTGACGTCAGCCTTTTCAACAGGTGTGAAGGTCGACTCCACGACTGCTACCGTGCTTGCGTCCTGCGCAGTAGTCTGTAGATCGCGAGGGTGATATGGCGTTGGGGAAAACGAAATCCAAAGAAATGGGACTTCTTGAATGATATGCATACTTGCGGAGGCTCTTCTCGCGTTGGGGGGGATGACCAATAATTTACTCAAACCAGTATTCCTTCCCAAATTTCCCCGCAAGTATTTAAAGAAAGTAAAGCATCTCTTCAACTAATGCGTCTCACCTCGGTAGCGGAGACAGAGGCAAGGACGATGAGGGTGGACAAGAGAATTCGCATGAAAATGCTTCCTCGCTGCATGGTGTGAACTTGAGAAGAGGGTTCAATGTTTGTCACTCGGACTGGCTGTGAGGTGGAACATATCCATCTGTAAAATTAGCCAAGATATCCGTATGAAACACACCAGGGATGTATGTAAGGGCTGTATAACGAGCGAGTTAAAACTTGGAAACAAAGAAGGCTGATACATGAAAGATACACACTTCCCTGTGCACGGGACCAAACTCCGTAACACTGCCTTCAACTCTTGCACGAATCTGGAACTGCTGCCCCTCGCGGTCAAATCGCCCTTTCCACCCGCCAATAGGTATCGCCCCCGGCGCGGCCTTTGTGTTTTAGTGAAATCGCTATCGCCTTCGAGCCTTATCAGGCTGTTGAAGGGAGGCCCACGCGTACGTCAGCCTCTGAAAGCTTTTCTGTAATACCGCATGAAAGGTCACCCTTCCCGAAAGCAGAAAGTACCTACTCCAAATTGATATAAAACCAATGATAGGTGTGGCTTCGAGATCTTGTTTTTCCATGGCACTAAATTTTGTTCTCATCCTTGCTTCGTCACAGTTCAGGCAGAACGAGCGATCTCTCCAGCACCCAGCTTTACTTTGTGCAATAAGCTACGGTTTCCTCCGACGAAATAGCTCTGCTGGAAAAATGTCAAATATAAGGTGTCTGCTGACTGTTGTAATCTATGTTCACCTCACAACATTGGCTGCCTCCGCCTTCATTCCCTCCCACGCTATAACCTCTCCGTCCGTAGCGTCTTTTACGGAGGTCAGTTCCAAATGCGGACGCCTTTCAACAAAACTGGAAGCCAGTCAAACAGAAACAAATTGTGAAGTCACGCGTCGCCGTATACTTACCGGGTATTTCTCGAAAGGGCTCTTCAGCGCGGCGGCTCTTCAAGTGCTCTCCTTCCCATCTCCAACCATCGCGGCCACGAATAAGACAGCGATAACCGCTTATGTTTCTCAGGTATGAGGGAGCAGAAAGTTTTGGGAGGGAGAATAACATAGCTAGCTAGAATTACTTAAGAGTGATACGGTTGCAGATGAGCTTCCAAGATGCAAAAGCAGCAGATTTCAAGAGGATAGTTCTGACTATGTGAGAGGATCCTTTCTGCAACGTTTCACTCGACTTCTTGATCAGCGGTAGAGTAGCTGGTTCCCATGGATCCTTGGCAACACTTCATCTCATTTGCCCTTCCTTTCATAATGTCCTCACCATATTTTCCCTTGCGCGTTTGCTCTTCCTCTTTCATTTCCCTGATACCTTAGATAGAGTCGGGCTACAAGGAGCTAAAAACCATGTACAAGGTGTGTATGTGATGAAACATGAGAGACAGTACGAAACCGAGAAGCTTCCTCTTCCGTCCGCACGAATGACATGTCGAACTTTGAAGAATGGTCTCTGGACAATTTCGAGAGCCACCTCCGTTCATCACCCCTATCCGTGCCCAAATCTCTTGTGCCATCATTAGCTCACTATTACCTTGTTCAACATGTCAACCCATATTGCATTCCTCCCTTTTGCCTGTCATACCCCTCTCAATTCTCGCCCTTGTCCCTGCTACTCCTTTTCAGGAGGAGTGGGCATCCACCAAGGCCAAGGGAGGGGACGAGGTGCGCCGACGGCTCGGTGAGAGAGCAGGAGGAAGGGAGGAAGGGGGCAAGAGGGGAGTGCGGAAAGTGAAGTAAAATGCTTCGAATGCCTTCAGGGGAGCTACGGGGTGGGGAAGGAGAGGAAGGCCTCGGGACTGTGATCACTCACTCGTCGAGGCATCGCTTCAGTGACACTCCGCGAGACATAGCTCAAGACTCGAGTCCTACGTGTTTGGCTACCACATCTGGCAGTCGACTCCTACGTGTGGCTTGCCGCTCTAATCTTGCTTGACTCTCTCGAGGTCATCGTCTGTTTGTGCCTCTACCTCTCTCCAACCCTCTTTTCCCCTTCTCGCATCCTCCCCTCGTCCTCTCTCCCACAGGCATCGTGGGTACAAAGAGTCCCCTATTCCGCATCGACAAGGCAATCAAGGCGGTGCAAAACGCCCTCCTAGAGGGGGATCTGGGGGAGGATGTAAGCGGGGGGGCGGAGGCGAGGAAAAGGAAGAGAGGGGTCCAGAGAGGATGGGCGGCTTGCAGAAGGCTCATACCCACTTTAGCTTTATCCTGGGGGGGAGGTGTTCATGAAAGGCGTCCGAGCCCTTCCGTGTTGACAGGTCCCTTCTAGGCCGTCCTGTTGTCGCATCCTGTCGACGCTTTGCCGAGCCCTGCTGCCCGTTGGTGCGGCCACTATCCACTTAAGGAATTGACTCCGTCTGTCTTTCTCTCGCCCTCCTCTTCCCCTCTTGTCAGGTCGGAGACGTGCTGGATTTCGTGGATGCCTCCCAGCGCGTCTTGGACGGCATCAAGAACGCGGACTTCCTCGGTAAGAAAGGACGGAAGGTGGCAATGACGGTGGGAGGACGAAATGAGTGTATCGAGCTTTATTGGATGTATGAGAATGGGAATGCATGGAGAAGATCATAAACAGAAGCGAATGGGTTATGACGGTGCTGGTGAAAGGAGGAAGGGTGGACATCATAGATTTTCAAGGTGACATGCATAACCGTTTGCTTCATTAAAGAAAAGTAGAGTTCGGGAAGTTGGCAAAAGTAGAAAGTGAAGGAAGAATAGATGCGAGCTTGTGCAAAAATGAAACGGGAGAGGCAAGAAGGTTGACATGTTGTGATAACCCGTGTAAGTCTTGTCCCTATCTCACCCATCGAATTATTTGTTAAACCCACCATTCTGTGGGTGGTTTTCACACTTACAGCTTACAGCAATAATTTCGCTTCATTTGGAAACGGAGGGGGTGCACTGGATTTCATGGAACAGAGCCACGAAGCCATGACACCAGCCTTGGAAGCATTTGAAGACATGATGGATATTTTGCGTTTGCCAAAGTAGACAGCGTGCGAGCAATTACGAGCACCACCAGCACTATGCGTTGAGAAATCGAAAAAGAGCGTGTGATTTTGAAAGAGATTTGCTCACAAGTATGACATGGAAAAGCAATTTTACAAATTTTGTGGCTTTGGCCTGATCATCGGACAGTTTCGATGTTCGAGATCGGATCTTTGACTCGCGGCGGCTGCGGGGATAAATTAAAACAAGTGCAGACCTTTATTATTCCCTTGAACACCGTGTCTCTCTCTTTTCCCATCACTCATTCTCGTTTTGCTGGCATAACTTGAATCCATGCTCTTTTTTCTCCAAGGCTGATAAAGTCCCAATTTCCCCGACAATTTCTTTCTTTTCCGGTTATGGCGCGTACTACCGTAGTACGTGTAAGCCCGTCAGAGTAAGACTTCGCGTTGGGGGTATTATCGAGTTCTGGGTGCCGGTACAAGTCATGAACTCTTGTATAAACGACTGTTCAGACCTCCTTGATCCCTTTGCTATACAGTGGTGGGACTGATGGGGCCATAATGCTAAATAGGAAAATGTCCGGAGATGATGAATCTTGGGGCCGACCTTGTCCTCATTGAGGTTGTCATACGTTTCTGCCCAGCCAGGGCCTCTAACGCGTTCGGCACCGCCCGACGCGATGGACTCGAATCGAGACTTTTCACCAAGACCATTTGCTTTTGACTGATAATATGGTAGATTGATTGTCGTGGGGAGATTCGTTGTCTTTCCAGAATAAGCAGATGAAAGTTTCGGGGAAACTCTGCGAGCTAACCCTCAAGAAGATTCGATACCGTGACCCCGTGACAAGCTCCACGGCTTAACCGTAAGTTCACCCCATTCTCTACGCATTTATCCACACGCAGAATTAAAATCCTGTTGGGCCACCGTACGCGCCAGGTGATCGACCTGCCGCAGTACCGGATCCACGATTGAAGGGAGCTCGAAGCAGAGTGTTCCGCTCCAATCTCCTCTCCAGTGTGCCTCTCAAGTCACGGTTGCTTCCTATCGTGCTTGTCGTATGGGCAATTGCATTCCCACTGTACGTATGTGACACTCTGTGATACGTAGCGAACTCATATCAGCTTTCCACCCAAAGTTTGCGTAAATATCGTCCGTCGCCTTATTTCTCTTCAGCAGGCGCGCGACGGCTCGGTCTCGAAAAGCTTCACTTTTTGGTCTCGATGACAATTTTCCAGTCCCATTTTTGTCTTAACCTCTTCGAGGTTCTCACGCTGGTGATTTGTCTCTTTTCATCCGTCACCAGGCTCGGCTACAATCTATGAGTACAAAGAACCACCTCCGTACACGAGGACACAGCAGCACGATAAGCGATGCCAGCACCGCTACCTGTAGCTCTGTAACGAGCAATCCTTTGGCGTCCTCCTCCCCATCCGCACCAACCCGCGGACATCATCCTTCACTGACACCATGCCAACATGCTCCAGTGGACGTGACAAATCGGGCGGCGGTCAGTCTGGTTCGGAAGAAGGCAAAGCAATCGCAGGGGGACGAGGAAGGGATGAAGGCCGGGGGCAGCACTGCCTGGAAGCAGTGGGGACTCGTGCGGCCGCGGAAGGAGAGGATTGAGACCCACTATTGCGTGGGGAAAAAGGCATGAGGGAGGGAAAGCTGGGACGGGCTGTAGTCTGAGGGCGAGCGTGTCGGCCGTAAAGGGAGAGGGCCTTTTCGGGCAAGGAGCGTGGAGCCATTATTGGTGTCACATGACTGAACTCGCACTGCCTTAAGAGGGGAGCTTGGCGTCATTTTGTCTGTATGCAGGCATTCTTCGCTTTGTCTGCTCTGCGCTCCCTCCTCATCTTGTCGCAACTCCCTTTCTTCCTCCCTTCTCTATGTCCTCACTAGCTCGGAGAGGGGCACACCGCCGTCGTCAGGGAATGCGTGGACAGGGTGAGTGACAAATCCCCCCCAAAAAACACAATTCATATCAGGCAGCACCCAGTAATTTACCCTACCTCTTTTTCCAGCCCTCCGTACAATGCCCTGTCGTTCTGACGATCATCCTGTCTGTCCCCTCTCCCCCCCGCCCGTGCTTTTCCAGAGAGACGGCAAGCGGTACGCCATGAAAATCTTCACCAAAGCCAAGCTCACGCTTTTGGACGTCAGCGGGATGCTGGAAGAGGTCTCCATACTCTGGCATCTCAAAGTAGGGAAACCGGGTGGGCTCGCGGCAGGAGAGGGGCGCAAACCGCAAAGCACGTTTGAGCATTTTCGGTCGTCACCACCTCAACCCTCCCTCCCCCTCCCCTCCTATCGCTTCCTCACTACCCCAGCATCCGAACGTGATCCGCTTTCACGACGTGCTGGAAGATGAGCGGCACTACTACCTGGTGACCGAGTACATGGTAGGGAGGGAGGGAGGGCGCGGAGGGAAGGAGAGGGGAGGGATACAGGGGCCGATGGAAATGAGGGGGAGCTAGCTCGAGAGGCAGAGAGAAAGCCTCGGGAAGTGTGCACCGCCAGATTGAGAGGCGCGGGACTGGGGCCACGCTTACTGCCCTTCCTAACTTGCGCTTCCTCCCTTCCTCGCGCTCTCCTTCAGGCGGGCGGCGAGCTGTTCGACCGGATCACCCAGAAGAGCACCTACACAGAGAAGGAGGCCCGGGATCTGTTCAAAGTTCTCGTCTCGGCCATCGAGTATATGCACTCCATGGACGTGGTGCACCGGGATCTGAAGCCCGAGAACCTCCTCTTGGCAGGTAAAGGGAAGGGGCCGGGGGAGGTAGAGAAGAATTTTGAACATATCGGGGAGAGGGTAATGGCGGTGCTTAGGACTTCCGCGATCGAAAAAGCCGGCAAGCGCACATTTTGCTCTGTATGTCGATCTTTGCGGAGACCCCTCACGTGCCCTCCCTCCCTCCCTCCCTCCCTCCCTCCCTCCCTCCTTCGGATACGATGCAGACGAGACGGACGACGTGCAGATCAAGGTCGGTCGTGTGCGAGGGGAATTTGCTTGACGCAGGAATCTCCATGTGCAGAGGTTGAATGTTCGGCGTACTCATCCTCCTACCTTGTGCCCCCCCCCGCTCAGATCGCGGACTTCGGTTATGCCGTTCGCGTGAACCGCAACACCCTTCGCAGCCAATGCGGCACTCCCTGGTATGGAGCGGCCCTTGTCCAGCATGGCTTGCACCCCTTTCTCCCTCTCGGCTTCCGTGTAGTGCTCTCCCACCCCTCATTGCACCGAGGGGGGCTGACTCCTTGCCTCTCTCCGTCTCCCTAACCCTCTGTGCGCTGACGTCCTGACCCTGGCCTCCGCTCCTGTCACCCCTCGCCCTTTACCTTCCCTCCCTCCCTACTCCCCTTTCCCTCTCCCTACAGCTACGTAGCCCCCGAAATCTTGAGGCGGGAGCCCTACGGAAAGCCCGTGGACATGTGGTCGATCGGCGTCATCACCTTCATCCTCCTGGCAGGGTGCGTCCCGGCACTAAGTCTCCCTGGCCCCCACCCACCTCCTCTTTCTTGTCGGCCCGCCCTTTCTCGTTCCCTCTCGGCCGCGCCTTTGTTCCCGCGCCGTTCTCGTGTCTCCTCGCATGCCCTCTCACGCCACGCTTGTCTTCCACCGCGCGCCTTCTGCCCCTGTCGCCTCACCCTCCCTCTCCATTTTCCCTGTTTTCCTTCGCCTCTCTCCTTTCCTCTAGCTACGCTCCTTTCTACGACGAAGACCACCGGCGCCTTTTCAACAAAATCAAAAAAGCGAAATTTCAGTTTGAGGAGGATACCTGGTGAGAAATTTGCATGGACCTGGGAAGAGAAAACTTATCTCCTTCCCCTTCTTTCCCCCCCCCCTCCTCGTGCTAGGCTTCGGCCAGTCTCTACCCTCGGTTTTCCGTCTCCCTTCCTCTCTTTCCACCCTCACTCGCCCCCCCGAACCATGACAGGGAGAACATCTCCGTGGAGGCTCAAGACCTGATCAGTGGGCTCCTGTGAGTACTCGGGCAGGCGGTTGGGGCGGGAAGGACGGGGAGTGCGAGGCCTGGGAGAGGGAGTGGGAGCCCCGGGAGAGGGAAGCCGCATGCTCGGGGTGGGGTCGGCGGAGATAGGGTCTGCGAGGCCACACTCGTCTTGTCTTCCTCACAGACAAGCCTCCCTCCCCCCTTCCCCCTTCTCAGATGCGTGGATCCCGCGCAGCGGCTCACGCCCTCCCAGGCCCTAGCGCACCCGTGGGTCATGGCGGACGACGAGCTTCTACGAGCCAAGAAACTGACTGGGACACAGGCCGCGCTCAAACGCTTCAACGCAAGAAGGAAATTTCGCGCCAGTGTGCACTCAGTGAGTGGAGATGTAGGATGAAGGGGACAGGATAGTCATATTAAGGAGGAAAAGGACGCCCTGCGGGATCTGCGCCGGATAAGTGTACTGGATATGAATTACCACGGGATCATCCCGTGCGCTCTTGTCTCCCACATCGCTGTTCCAGCTTCCTTTCCCCCTCTCATGCCTGCCTCTCGCCTCTTTCTTCCCCCCCCTCCTCGCCCAGGTCATCATGGCCAATAAGCTCCTGGCCGTGGCCCGAGAACGGAGCCTGACTCGGCGGGAGTCCGACTGCTCCGCCAGCGAGGAGGAAGGAAGGGAAAAAGCAAAGGATTTGCTGCCCTGTCTACCTGTGGGTCTTGTGCAGTAAGGAGCACACGGAAATCAGGGAGGCTTCACAGGGGAGTAGAAGCGCGTCGATGCCTGTGGCACGCATGAAAGTGTTGAAGAAGAGCGAGGATTAGATCGGGGAGGACGGACTGCAAATAATTGGAAGCAGCGATATTTCCGAATTGTAAGGGGCCAGAGAAGCGATTTCATCGCTCCCCACATGCCTAACTCGAAGCACTTAATTTTTTTGCTTGAAAAATAATTTTTCGACTTTGTAATGAAGCGTAGAACGTTGATGGCAGGTTGACTTGTCTCGACAGATTTCTTTATTGCGTACTTGATTCCTGAGAATGACGAGGACGCGGTTGTACGCTAACGAAGTATCAAATTTAGGCCATCTCTACACTGTCTACGGACCTCTTTGCATGAGTGGCGGTAAACGACATCCGGCAAAGGCAGTCCGGGCATATGGGCCGGCCGTGTGGAGACTCTGTTCCTCCACACATTATTGGGCGCCATTCCATTTTGACGAGGTGTGCGTAGAGTGCCCGGTTGACCGATTCTGTATGCATTATGATTTAACTGTCCTTCCTCGTGCCCCGCCGAGGCCATGGATGGAATATTTCTCAACTTGTTCCTATCCGCTTATTGCTGTCTGGCGTATCCCCCTCGCTGTGGATGATTCGAGACTTCTCGCAGATGGGAAAGCGTCGTTGTGCACACGCGAAGCGCACAGATGGAGGACTCTCGGGCATTTAAGTTCTAGTCACGCCGTAACTGGGAGCAACCCATTTGGCCCTCAGTGCCTGATGCTAAGTAGAACTTGCCCCCCGGCTACCCCCAACTGGAGGCAACCTCCTGCTCCTCGATGAGAAGAACGTGTGATGAGTGGATTCGATACAATCTTTTGGTCGGATCAATCCTGATGTATATGTTTATTTCTACTCTCGCTCGAGCCCGTAAAAAGTTTTCGCGGATCATACGGGGGCATTAAATTTTCTAACTTGCAACACATACCTCCCTCACCAAGGGCACCGGTATTGAGTATTGAGAAGTAAGCATGCAGCAGGACAATAATCATGGATGATACACTATACAAGGCATTCAATTAAAATACGAATGTTCTATTTTGGATTCACTGACGCGTTAAATGACTCCGACGCATTTATCCTGCAGGTTCTTTGGAGGCGTAAGCTCGTTATATTAAAAAGACGTAAGTAAACGAGGTAGCCTGTGCACCATGAGCGGACGCGGGCGCGGGGAGTACTACAAGCAAAAATATGGCGGAGGTGGGCGCGGGGGAGGGAGGGGCGGAGGAGGGGGAGGGCGGGGCGGAGGAAGAGGGGGAGGAGGGGGTTATCAGGAAGACTCTGCGTCCGTGCAAGGCGGTGGGAACAAAGGGCCTCCTCGGAGCGCGGACGACCTGCGTGCCTTGCTGCGTCGCATCGACGGGGCGCCGTACCCGGCATACCGAGACATGGAGCATGCTCCCTTTGATTTCGGAGGGCGGGTGCCATTCCGCCTGAGCGTGGACCGGGCCCAGTCGGACCCCTTCGCCCCCCCCACCAGGATGCACGTGGTGGTAGCGGGAGACGTGGCCAATTTCCCGCCCGAGTCCTACTCGACGCCCACGCGCGCTGTGGCCCTCGCAGACTACTTGTCCCGCATGTTCGTGCGCGCGGCCAAGGCGGCGGGGGATGACCAGCGGGTGGAGAGCGGGGGATGGCAAGGGAAGAAGGGCGGGGAGATCACGATGGAGGCACCCGGTCAGCACGTCCTGGCGCGCACGAGCGTGATCATCGACGTCCGCGGCGGTGGATGGGTAGAGGCGCGCTTCACGGTGGCGTTGCCGGCGCGCGGCCGAAGCATCGAAGGCCTCTGGTGCTCCAAGATCCTTCTAGAACGTCTCCCCGACCTGGTGGCCCGCTCCCTCCTCTTCTCCTCCCTGGACGCTGCCCACCTCCGGGCCCACATCCTCTCTGTGGAGGACCAGGAAGTCCTCCGCTCCCTCCTCCCATCGGCGGGCCTCGTCGGCTTTATTCGGAACGGCGCCCTCTTGCCCCGGAAGTCCGGCCACGTGGACCTGCCCATGGACGCCGCCACCGCCCTCCCCTTCCAGTCGCCCCATACCCTGGAGCGAGAGGTGACGCTGCCCAATGCGGGGAAGGTGAAAGGCATGGGCATACCCAAGGGCATCACCCTCATCGTCGGCGGGGGCTTCCATGGGAAAAGCACGGTCAGGCCTCCCCGCCTTCCCTCTCCGCTTTCCTCCCTCTCTTTCCCCTCCTTTCCGAGCACAAAGCTATCGGTCGTCGCTCTTTTTCTCCTTCCCGTTCTATCTCTATAGCCCCCGCACCTTTTGCTCCTTACTCACTTGGCGCCGCCTCCCCCTGTACCCCCCCCCCAGCTCCTGCAAGCACTGGAGTTAGGCATCCACAACCACATCCCCGGGGACGGGCGGGAATTCGTGTGCGTGGACCCCAGCGCTGTCAAAGTGAGGGCCGAAGATGGCCGGGCGGTCACGGAGGTAGAGACGGAGGAAGAGGGGAAGGGAGGGAGTGGGGGAAAAAGGAACTTGCGGGGGACGTCGAGGACAGGGGCCGGTGGAATGGATAGAATATCACGCCAAGCCACGCGTTTCGACGTCAGTAATCGATGGAGTGCAAACTAGGCCAAGGCGGCACGTACTTCCTCCCAAGGGTTCTGACGTCCAGCATTCTTCTCCCCCCCCCCCCCCCCCCCCCCCCCCCCCCCCACCCCCCCGCC
>Ga0102934_1002097_pt1 | contig 13914 bp, 14 predicted proteins | sample SalPonR2_A_D1_MG_FD_78175 | JGI IMG/M metagenome (GOLD analysis project Ga0102934, IMG submission 78175) | Salt pond soil microbial communities from South San Francisco under conditions of wetland restoration - Salt Pond MetaG R2_A_D1_MG | ecosystem: Environmental > Aquatic > Marine > Intertidal... | reverse complement strand
CACTCCACGCATATACATTGATGCCACAAAGGCAGTGATGTCGCAGACAACACCCCCACCGACGGCAATAAAGGTTGTATCCCGTGAAGCACCCACCGATAAGGCCCATTCGGCTATTTTCAACAGGGTCTCGGAGTTTTTGAACTGTTCTCCCGGAGGAAGCACATAATGCGGGTGTTTCGATTGAGGAAAGAGTTGTACCGTGTTTTCGTCGAATATAACTACAGCCGGTGTGCTTTTTTCAGAGACATCGGTTTCAGAGACCTCGGTTTCAGAGACCTTGGTTTCGATGTCCTCGGGGGCTTTTCTTTCCAGGTCTTTTTTTTCCGAATTCCCTTTTGAAAGCTTTTCATCTTCCGGGACATTGAGGGTATCATAGGTATGTATACTATCCGGAAACAAAACTTGAGAGCATCTATGTTCAAGCCGTATTGAAAAACTTTTCATGAAAAGGCGTTTATTCACCCAAATTGCGTACGATTGTACGGATAAACTGATCAATTATAGAGTAGTACCGTTTGTTGCCCTGTACCTCTGAAGCAACAATGCCTTTGTCTTTTAGCACGGCGAGGTGTTGTGAAACCACCGGTTGAGATTGATTTAATAAGCGCCACAGCTCGGTGACACAGGCCTCCTCCTGCTCAATTAGACAGAGGAGTTTTAATCTAACCGGATGACCACACACCTTTAATCTCTCGGCGTATGTTTCAATCATTGCATCTGAACAACATGTGTTTTCTACCATACTGTCACTACATTACACGGTATAAAAAATTTTTTCAAGCGAAAAATATATAAAAAATGAACGATATTAGCGTTATTTGGATGAAAGGTTACACTTGAAAGAGAGGAGTATATTGTTTTACTATAGATCTCGATGGAAACAATTTATCTTGACTGGGCCGCCACTTCTCCAATGGAGCCTGATATTGCTACTCAGATGGCCCAAATGTATGTACACACCTACGGGAATCCCTCTTCAGCACATTCCATCGGAAGAGAAGCACGGGAAATTCTTGAAAAATCCAGAAAACTCTGCAGCTCCTTGCTGAAGGTCGAAGCAGAACAACTTGTGTTCACCTCCGGCGGCACAGAGGCAAATACTATTCCCCTTCTTTCTTTACTCAGAAAAACTCCCACCGGCGAGATAGTACTCTCCTCTATTGAGCATTCCGCAGTATATGAACTGGGAAGTCTTTTCCGGAATTTAGGCTATCATGTTAAAGAGGTCTCCCCCGACACGGACGGGATTATTCGTCCCGAGGCCGTACGCAAAAAGTTAAGCCCTAAAACAATTGCGGTAGCGGTAATGCACGTAAATAATGAAATAGGAAGTATTCAGCCCATACAGGAAATTGCCCGGGAGGTTCGCAGCTTCGAAAATGAAAACTCATGCCGGATTCATTTTCATTGTGATGCGGTGCAGGCCCTGGCAAAGATACCGGTGTATCCTGAAGTTTTAGGGGCTGACTCCCTAGCTTTTAGCGGTCACAAGTTTCGCGGACCGAAGGGGACCGGCCTTTTATACACCCGGAAGAAAATCATCCCCCTCTCTTCGGGGGGTGGGCAAGAGTTTTCTATGCGCCCGGGCACGGAGAATATTCCCGGTATCTGGGCTTTTTGTGAGTCTTTAAAACAAAGAACCCATCAAATGGAAAAAGAGTATTCCCATGCCTGCGAGTTACGGGACACTCTATGGGAACAGGTGAAAGAGATCGAGGGAGTTGAGTTTTTTCCGGCGCAGCGAGGGGCTTTAGACTCCGCCTCGGAACTCTCCTATTCTCCCTATATAATCGCCCTTTCCCTAGCCCCTGTCCCTGGAGAGGTGTGTGCGAGGGTGCTTAACGACCGCGGAATTTCGATAGGTACCGGCTCTGCCTGTTCTTCAAATCGTGAAAAAAAGCGGGGACGGGTTATTTATTCTATTACTTCTGATGAAGAGATCGCCCGGGGAATCATCAGAATTTCCTTCGGACCAACTACCACAAAATCGGATATAGAGGCTTTTTCATACAGCCTAAAGCAGGAAATTAAATTGTTACGAAAAACAGTACGGCACAGGAGCCTCTAGATGAACGCTATTTTTCTCGTCAAATTTGGTGAGCTTTCTCTAAAAAAGGAAAACCGAAGTTTTTTTGAGAAGAAACTGAAAAAAAATCTTCGGCAAAACATTGAGGCCCGGGATGCACAAATTAAACATACAAACGGTCGTATATACGTAGAAACTCCTGAAGAGAACGAAGAACAGGTTACCCAGGCCCTTGCCCATACCTTTGGTGTCGTTGGTTTTTCGAGGGCACGGCGGGTCCAAAAAAATATTGAGATAATAAAAAAAGCTGCAAAAAAAGTAATAGATAGCTTGTGTGAGGAAGGGTCCATTCCCGCCGGCCCTGCAACTTTTAAGATTGAAGCTCGGCGTACGGATAAATCCTTTCCCCTAAGCTCTTACCAAATTGCCTGTGAAATTGGTGATTATCTTAGGAGCGAATTTGGTATGTTATCAGTCGACCTCCATTCACCGGATATAAGAATGTATATAGAGATTCGTGAAGAAGCCTTCATATACGGTAATCCTAAGAAAGGCCCTGCAGGACTTCCTGTTGGAAGTGCCGGAAAGGGAATACTGATGCTCTCCGGTGGAATCGATTCGCCTATTGCAGGTCATATGATGGCAAAACGCGGCCTTAAGTTGGATACTGTGTATTTCCATACCTATCCCTACACTTCCGAAGAGGCCCTGGATAAGGTAAAAAAGCTTGCCGGTATAATTAGCCCCTATCTTGTTGGAACAAACCTATTTGTTGTTCCCTTCACTGAAGCCCAGCTGCGAATCAATGAGCGAGCCCTTCCCCAAGAGGTTACGCTGCTTATGCGGGCGGCTATGGTCAAGATTGCGGAAAAAATTGCCCACCGCCAGCGGGCCCACTGTCTTGTGACCGGCGAGTCCCTAAGTCAGGTAGCAAGTCAAACCCTAGAAAGCATAACTTTTACGGGAAGTGCCTCGAATATGCCGATTTTCAGACCCCTGATGGGCCTTGATAAAGAGGAAATTATTCAAAGGGCCCGAGAAATCGGCACGTATGAAACTTCAATTCTTCCTTATGATGACTGCTGCACAATTTTTACCGCCGAACACCCGCTGCTTAAACCGAAGGCCGATCGTATGTGGAAAGCGTGGAACACTTTGGAAATTGAGAATTTTTTAGATGATGCTGCAGAGAGGGCGGAAAGACACTACATCCACCCCCGTTACCGTTAATCGGTGGAACCTGTTTTGACAGGGTCCTTTTTTGTACTCGACGAGGAAGCGTCGGAGGAGGTGTTCGAGGCGGAACTTTTCGTGTCCTTCGTATCCTTTTTCACCTCTTTAGTGCTCTCTTTTTTGCCTTGCCGGTTGTCTGTAACATAAAAACCGCTTCCCTTAAAGATAATTCCCGTACCTCCCCCTATTAAACGTCGAAGCGTTCCCTTACACTGGGGGCATGTTGTGAGTGGATCATCGGACATTGACTGAAAATACTCAAAATTATATCCGCAATCTTTACATTCGTAGTCGTACGTGGGCATTTCCCATGCTCCTTTTAGATTATATTGTAAATATACTCACCCTGGTAATCAGCGGGCAAGTAAAAAAAGCGGTGCCCCTCCTAAGCCCTGAAAGTTAAACAGTTAATCAGCTAAACATCTGATTAGTAGATCAGTGTAGTAGCTAGAACCTTAATCAAGGCGGACCGGTACACCGGCTTTCGACAAATCATTTTTTATGCCCCCCACGGTATACCCCTGCATATGCACCATTGACGCTATCAAAGCCGCATCGGCTTTTCCGTCGGTTAGCACGTCAATAAGATGACTGCTGCTTCCAGCCCCGCCGGAGGCAACCACCGGTACTTCCAGTGACGTGGATAGGATTCTGGTAAGGGGAATTTCGTATCCCTCTCGGGTTCCGTCGGCATCAATTGAATTAATGACTACCTCCCCCGCTCCCAGTTCAACCGCCCTTTGCGCCCATTCGAGAGCATCCAATTCTGTTGAAGTTCGCCCGCCGTTTATATACACGCGGTACCCCGAGGGCATAGTATCATCTTTTGCCGCATCCATACCCAGCACGATACACTGGTTTCCGAACAAATCAGCACCCTGCCGTATAATCTGCGGATTTTTTACGGCCTGACTATTTACACTTACCTTTTCCGCACCAGCAAGAATGACCCTCCGCATATCATCAAGGGAAGCTATTCCGCCGCCTACGGCGAAGGGGATAAAAATCTTTTCTGCGACCCGTCTTACCACATCAATCATGATACCCCGCTTCTCATGGGAGGCGGTGATATCGTAAAACACCAGTTCATCAACCCCCTGGCGGTAATACTCTTCAGCCATTTCAACAGGGTCACCTACTTCTATATTTCCTTTAAAACGTACGCCCTTTGTAGTTTTCCCGTCTTTGACATCAAGACACACGATCACTCTTTTTTGCAGCATGAATTACGCACCCTCAGTGAGAAAATTATGAAGCACCTTCAAGCCCCATTTTCCTGATTTCTCGGGATGAAACTGAACTGCCTGCAGATTATCCTTTTTTAGCGCCGCAGTAAAGGTAATCCCGTATTCGGATCTTGCTATAACAGCCGAAACTTCCTCCGGATCGGGGTAATAGGAGTGGACGAAATAAAATGAGGTATTATCGGGAATATCTTTGAATAACAGTGAAGTGCCTACAGGTGAAACCTGATTCCATCCCATATGCGGGACCTTTAGACCGCTGTTTCGAGGGAATCTGCGGGCAACACCGGATAGTAAACCGAGACATTCTGTTTCTTTTTCCTCCGACGTGCTTAACACTATCTGACTTCCAAGACAGATTCCGAGCATCGGCCGTTTACTGCTGAAATAGTCCCTCAAAAACTTATCAAGTCCCCTATTTTTTAATTTCTCCATTGCGGCCCCCGCTTCCCCAACCCCCGGAAAGATGAGGGTATCCGTATTTTCCAGTTCATCAGGTTGTGAAGAAATTATATATTCGGCCTCTACATATTTAAGGGCCGTTCTTACACTTGTAAGATTGCCCGCATCATAGTCGACCACTCCAACTCTTTTCATAATTCAGCCTCTATTCAGCCTGTATTCGTACATAGGGCAGCGCCTGTTGAAAAAACCAATCAATATCCTCGAGGGATATGGGATACCCCTTTACTATAACCCGATCCTCCTTCAGAGAAACCGGATCATCGCTCATCAATTCAGCGTACTCATACCCACTGTCGAGAGTTCGAATTCCATTGATTAACCCAAGTTTCATCATGAGAAACATGGACTTGGCAACAGTCCGATTACTACAGAGATATTCTGCATCAATACTGAATATATTGTCATGCCCCTCCCTCGGACTGAAGCCCATGATAATTTCATCTATGTGTGAAAAGAGCATAGACATAGCCCCGGCTTTCCCAATCTGATCATCGAAATTCGGCTCATTACTGTAAATCCCAAGAACCCCGGCTTCAAGAATCTGAAGCACCTTATCCGGCAGCGGTGTTACCGGCCCGTAAAAAATTCGCTCCAGCTGCTGTTCCATATCGCCATTGGTGATACATACTGCGTTATCCTGGATAAAGCTGATTTTTTCTCCGCCTATCCGGTTTTCCCACCAACGCAGGGTATCCCCCTTACTGCTCTCGGAGGTCCTCTTTTCCCACTCTTCATTATTACGCAAAGAGAGGGCGGCTATAGTTTCCGGGTATCGACCCTGCCCTATAATAGAGTACTGTAACTCGAGACCATGAAATTCAAAAGAACAGTAGGCCTGGTTGGTACGTTCAAGTACTGTACTGAGGGATTCAGGGTCCATACCAACAGCGCTTAACATTTTATTAGCAAGAACAAGATTTTCACTCGGCTTAACTTGAAGAAAAACTCCCTGCCCCTTATAAAGCAGGGATGCGTAATTCGGATCCGCCGGCTCGGGGCGACTTGCACAGCCGGCAAGTATCAGCAGCAGTACCGAACCAGCAATAGCTCCCGTTATTCTTTTATACATGGCGATATGCAAGTCAGGCCTTTTTAAGGCCGACCTTACAGGTCTCATCGCCGCATTCAATGTGCTCCGCCTCACCATCAATTTTCCAACTGTAATTCTCCGCTAAAGTCTCTTGCAGTACATGTTCTTCAAAGCTCTCAATAGCCTGCTTTACCGCATCGCTTCCGTCGAAGAATAGATAGATTCTATCGGTTACTTCAAGCCCGCGGTCTTTGCGCATATTCTGTATGCTTCGTACAATATCCCGTACCATTCCCTCGTTTTTAAGCTCTTCCGTAATTTCCGTATCAAGACCTACGGTCAGAGAACCCTCATTGATAACTTTTACGTTTTCCTTCTCGGTGCGCTGGACTACTATGCCCTCAAGGGTAAGCTCCAAGGAGCCGTCATCATAATCGACATACAGCGTAGCACCTTCCATTAAGGACTGAATTTCGTTCATTGAAAGTGCTTCAATTTTTTTTGCCACACTCTTCATATGTTTTCCGAGTTTTTTACCAAGGACTTTGTAGTTCGGCTTGGCCGAATACACCACCAGGTCCTCTTCATTTTCCTTGAAAAGCACGTCCTTTACATTCAGCTCTTCCCTGATAATATCTTCCATTTCGCGAAGCACTTTTCTTTCGGTACTGTCGCGGGTTACCAGATAAATTGCCTTCAAGGGCTGTCGGGTCTTATAGTTGTGCATGCTTCGCAGAGCACGGCCCATCGAAACAGCCTGACGGGTTATCGCCATCTTCTGCTCAAGCTCTAGATCGCGCAGACTGCTCTCTTCTACCGGATAGTCCGACAGGTGGACCGATACCGGCATATCCTCCGAACGAAGATTCAGGTAAATTTCCTCAGTTATGAAGGGTATAATAGGTGCTGCCACATGGATCAACTTCATAAGCACACTGTATATCGTTCCGTAGGCCTGCATTTTATCAGGATCGTTTTCCGACCTCCAGAACCGGCGGCGGGAGCGTCTGATGTACCAGTTATTCAGCAAATCTATAAAACGCAGTATCGGGTCGATGGCCTTCTGCAGGTCATAGGCCTCCAGTTGTTCAGTCACTTCTCCTACCAAACGCTCGGCCTCCGACAAAATCCAACGATCAAGGGGGTTTTCCGGAGCTTCAGGTTTCGCATTACCCTTAGTCTGATAGCCGTCGATGTTTGCATAGGTTACAAAAAAGCTGTACGCATTCCACAGGGGTATCAACACACTTTTCAGCACTTCCCTCACGCCTTCATCCGAATACCGCAGGTCCTCAGCCTTTACTACTGCCGAATGCATGAGAAAAAGACGCAGCGCGTCGGCACCGAAGTTGTTAATAACTTCAACCGGGTCCGAGTAGTTACGGTCCGACTTGGACATCTTTTTGCCGTCCTCCGCCAGCACAAGTCCGTTTACTACAACGTTCATAAATGCCGGCTGATCAAAGAGTGCGGCAGCTAGGATGGTGAGCGTGTAGAACCAGCCCCGGGTCTGATCCAGGCCTTCGCAAATAAAATCGGCGGGAAAGTTACGCTCAAACCACTCCTTATTTTCGAAGGGGTAATGGTTTTGTGCGTAGGGCATTGATCCGGACTCAAACCAGCAATCCAGTACATCTGGAATGCGGCGCATGGTGCCTTTGCCGTCGGGGCTCGGCCAGGTCAGCTCGTCGACGTAGTGTTTATGCAGGTCCGGCACTTTGGCCCCTGACTTTTCTTCAAGTTCCTTGCGCGAAGAGATCACTTCTATATAATCAGAACCGTCACACTTCCAAATCGGAATTGGATTTCCCCAGTACCTGTTACGACTGATGGCCCATTCCCGTGCACCCTCAAGCCATTTGCCAAAGCGCCCCTTCTTTAGGTGATCGGGTATCCAGTTTATTTTATCATTCGCACCTAACATGCTCTCTTTGATACTATCTACATCTACAAACCAGGAAGAAACCGCCCGGTAGATAAGGGGCTTTTTTGTACGGTAACAAAAGGGATAACTGTGGCGGTACTTTTCTTTCTTTATCAGCTTCCCCTCTTCCTTGAGCTTCTTCATAATCGGCTCGTCGGCGTCTTTTACAAACATACCCTCGAAATCGTGTACCTCACCGGTAAAACGGCACTCGGCATCTATCGGGCAAATTACAGGAACATCGGAGTTTTTCAATGCCGCATAGTCTTCTTCACCAAAACCGGGGGCGGTATGCACAATACCGGTACCGTCTTCAGTGGTTACGTGCTCAGAGATAATAGTCTTGAAGGCGTCCTTCGAGTGGATTTCGCCGAAATACGGAAACAGCGGCTCGTATTTAATGCCCAGATATTCGCGGCCGGGTTTTTCTTCAACAATTTCATACTCTTCTTCATTGCGATAATACGCAGAGATGCGCTCTTTCGCGAAAATATAGTACTCATCCCCGTCTTTTACCTTCACATAGGTGATATCATCACCGAGAGCAAGGGCCAAGTTGGACGGCAGGGTCCATGGAGTTGTCGTCCAGGCAAGGAAATAGGTGTTCTCTTCCCCTTCCACCCGAAACTTCACTGTAACCGCAGGGTCCACTACCTCCTGATATCCGCCAAGATTTACTTCAAAATTTGAAAGAGGAGTCGAAAGGGCGGGACTGTACGGCAGAATTTTGTACCCTTCGTACAGCAGTTCCTTATCCCACAGCCTCTTAATAACCCACCAGATTGATTCCATATAGTCCGGTTCCATGGTCTTGTAGTCGTTTTCAAAATCGACCCAGCGGCCCATTCGCTTTACGATCCGTTCCCACTCTGAAGTATATCGCAGCACAATAGAGCGGCAGGCCTCGTTAAACTTAGCAACACCGTACTCTTCAATCTCGGATTTTCCGGTAATTCCAAGGGACTTCTCTATTTCATATTCAACCGGCAGACCATGACAGTCCCAGCCAAAGCGGCGCTCGACCTTTTTTCCCTTCATAGTATGATATCTGGGGATAATGTCCTTAATAGTACCGGGTACAAAGTGTCCAAAATGGGGCAAACCGGTTGCAAAGGGTGGTCCGTCATAAAACACGTACTCTTCGTTTCCATCCCTCTGATCAATAGATTTTTGAAAAATGTCTTTATCTTCCCAAAATTTGAGAATGTTTTCTTCCATTTCCGGAAAGTTCACTTTTGGGTCAACAGGTTTATACAAAATGTCCTCCTCAGATATCCCCGTTATTTACGATGGAAGCATTCTAGGGAGAGGGCCCTAGAGTGTCAAGACATAGGGACAATTGATACTCTAGGATCATACCGTCTGCCCTCAAAACAGGCATTCGTGTTCATCTTGCAAAAGTTCTATGATTATCCTCCGTTTGAAAAACTTTCTTTTAAGAAAGTGCTAAAGCGAATTTTTAATAGGCCGAAAATTGAATATGAAGCGGACAAGGAAGTCTGCCCACTATTCAAGGAGGAATAGAGTATGATTATTAATCACAACATGAGTTCAATTTTTGCTCACCGCCAAAACAAATTCAACAACTGGGCGGTAAACAAAAACATGGAGAAGCTGTCTTCCGGACTGAGAATTAACCGCGCCGGTGACGACGCCTCCGGTTTGGCTGTTTCAGAGAAAATGCGTGCCCAGATCCGCGGCCTCAATCAGGCACAACGTAACACTGAAAACGGTATTTCCTTCATCCAAACCACTGAAGGGTATCTCCAGGAATCCCAGGACATTCTTCACCGTATGCGAGAGATGGCTGTTCAAAGCTCGAACGGGGTGTATACCGATGAAGATCGTATGCAGATTCAGGTTGAAATCAGTCAGCTTGTGGATGAAATTAACCGGATTGCAAGTCACGCCCAGTTCAACGGCATGAATATGTTGACCGGTCGTTTTGCCAATGAAAGCGGTGAAAATTCAGTGACCGCAAGTATGTGGCTGCACATCGGTGCCAACATGGACCAAAGAGAGCGTGTGTACATTGGTACCATGACTGCTCAAGGACTTGGCATTCAGGGAACCGGCGATATGCCCCATGCGGCTAGTTTTATCTCCATGTCTACTCCCGATAAAGCGAACATTTCTATTTCTGTAATAGACAGTGCTTTACGGAAGGTCAACAAGCAGCGTGCGGACCTTGGTGCGTATCAGAATCGCCTTGAACATGCCTCCCGCGGACTTTCCGTCGGTGCGGAAAATATGCAGGCAGCGGAATCCCAAATTCGCGACGTCGATATGGCGAAGGAAATGGTCGACTTTACCAAGAACCAGATTCTTGTCCAGTCTTCCACTGCGATGCTGGCCCAGGCGAATCAGAAGCCCCAGTCGGTTCTTCAGCTCCTCCAGTAGAAACTATTTCTATAGTAAAAGCCGTCCGGATGCCGGGCGGTTTTTTTTTATTCTCTTGATGTTCTTTCAAAAATACCATTTTGAAGTACCTAACTATAGGGAGAAAATGCTAAATAACAATAATATAAATATTTAGCATTTCTAAAGGCCTTGGTGTTTCAAAAATCTTCGATTTTTTAAAGCACCTCTCTTGCTTGACAGTTTTTCACATGGTAGGTAAGAAGAGTATGATGAATAAGATGCGGCTCCCAAGGGTAGTAAAAGATTTCGGACGGTTTTTCCACCAAGAGGGTTTTTCATGTTACTTGGTGGGGGGAGCAGTGCGGAATATGGTGCTCGGCTATAAACCGACGGATTATGACTTCGCCACCGACGCCGAACCTCAACAGGTGATGAAGATATTTCGCAGTGTTATCCCTACCGGAATAAAGCACGGCACGGTCACGGTAATTTTCAAAGAACACCATTTTGAAGTAACAACTTTTCGGGTCGAGGGCACATACAGCAACGCCCGCCATCCCGATGAAATACACTTTACGCCGGATCTTTTTGAAGATCTAAAACGCAGAGATTTCACAATTAACTCAATGGCGGTCCATCTTGCCGACGGTTCTCTTGTTGATCCCCATGAGGGGCGTAAGGACCTAAAACAAAAGCTTGTGAGGGCGATTGGCCGGCCAAAGGAACGTTTTCGAGAGGATGGTCTGCGCCTTCTGCGGGCCTGTCGCTTTGCGGCACAACTTGAGTTCACTATAGAAGAACACACACATCAGGCAATGACCGATACGGTACAAACAATCACCCAGGTTTCCGCCGAGCGTATTAGAGATGAGTTACTCAAGATGCTTTCAGCGGAACAACCTTCAATAGGGTTGCGAATAATGGAAGAAACCGGTCTTTTACGTCTTATTCTTCCGGAGCTTGCCAATTGCCGCGGCATAGAACAGGGAGGTTTTCACTCCTTCGATGTGCTTGATCATTCTCTCCTTTCATGTGACGGGGCACCGAGGAACAATTTGATTGTCCGTATAGCTGCCCTGCTTCACGATATCGGTAAGGCTACCACGATACAGTCCGACCCGGAGACCGGGGTCTCCTTTCACCGCCACGAACAGGACTCAGAAGAAATGTGCCATGAAATTCTCAAACGCCTCAAATTTTCAAAGGAAGAAGAGAGAAAAGTATGTCATTTAATCGCCCATCACATGTTCAATTATCAGCCTGAATGGTCGGATGGAGCAGTGCGCCGTTTTATTTCCCGTGCCGGCCGGGAAAATCTCTCCGAACTGTTTGATCTGAGAATAGCTGACCAGTATGGTATGCACGGCATCAGACCTCGTCACGACAGCCTGACCCACTTCAGAGACCGAATACAATCGGTCCTCTCGCAAGATAATGCTCTCTCAATAAAAGACTTGGCAGTGAACGGACATATCCTTGCCGAAGAGGCCGGCATTCCCAAGGGACCTGATATGGGGGTAGTACTTGAACATCTTCTGGAAACTGTTATGGATGATCCTTCCCTGAATACAAAAGAAAAGCTTCCGGCGATTGCCAGAAGCTTCTACGCTACTTACATGAAAGAAGAAAAAGACTAATTCATTTTGGCTCTTTCCGGAGCCCGCTTCCGCTTTTTCAGCGGTTTTTGCGGCTCTTCGGTAAGGGCCTTATAGGCTATGCCGGCTGCGTGTTGTTCAGCTTCTTTTTTGTTTTTTCCTTTACCAGGCCCAAAAGCCTTCCCCTCTATTGTTACCTCAATCCAGAACGTCCTATCATGATCAGGACCCGTTTTTTTAACAAGAGAATACCGCGGATAACTTTTGTACTTTTTCTGTACAAACTCCTGAAGAAGGGTTTTATAGTCCTTCTTATGCTTATTCTCCAGTACCTTATTTATCTCCGGAATGAGATACTTCAAAATGAAGGATCTAGAAGCCTTGAACCCCGAATCGAGGTAATATGCACCAATAATAGCCTCCATGCAATCCGCAAGGATGGCCTTTTTTGATCTTCCCCCCGAGTACTCCTCACCCTTTCCTATCAGAATAAAATTGTCAACTTTGATGCTCTTAGAAATTTCTGCAAGGCTGTCCTCGCTGACAACAAAAGATTTTACCCGGGCAAGGTCCCCTTCGGCACGATCGGTTAAGGTGCAGTACAAATATTCGCTTACAACTAAGCCGAGTACGCTGTCCCCAAGGAACTCAAGTTTTTCATTATTGCTGATATCTCCGCCGCTTTCATTTGCATACGAGCGGTGAGAAAAAGCAAGGTTCAGGAGCTCTAACTTCCTGAACCTTATTCCGATATGCTTTTCAAACAGCTGTAGTTCTTTTTTCCGCTCTTGATCAATCGGCGGAGCGTTCACTACATTTTGCGTTTTTGGTAAAAGACCCACGTCCCTACCACTATTCGCTATTCTTTTGATTGAGTCTTGAGGAACTCTACCGCGTCGCCTACAGTCTCGAATTCATTTGCCTTTTCATCGGGAATGGTAATTCCCATTTCTTCTTCAATCGCGTAGACAAGTTCGTAGGTATCAAGACTATCGGCTCCAAGGTCTTGCCGAAAAGAGGCTTCAGGTTTAATTTTTTCTTCTTCAACCTCAAGTTTTTCAGCAATAAGTTTTTTTACCTTCTCAAACACTTCATCCATAACTATCTCCTTATATCCTTGAGTATCATTCAAGTTCTAGTACCTGGCGTCCCCTATATGAACCACATTTTGGACACACACGATGGGGAAGCACAAGGTTACCACAGGAACTACATTCAGCCAAACCGGGGGCAGAGCGTTTCATGTTAATTGATTTACGTCTTCTGCTCCGGGCTTTTGAGGCCCTACTTTTAGGTACCGCCATATAAATAACCTCTCAAATTCTTTATTTACAGTCAGATGAACATAACTTAATACAAATCAATTGTCAACTACCCTCAATTTCATCCTTAAGGCTTCAGCCACTTGGGGAGGCACCATAGTGGATAGATCGCCGTCATACATCGCTATCTCTTTAATAGCTGAAGACCGTAAGACAAAATATTTTGGATCGGTGGGCATAAACATAATTTCCAGATCCGGTTTCAACTCCTTATTTGTCATGGCCAATTCGAACTCGTAGCCGAAATCAGCCAAAGCCCGTACTCCTCGCAGCATTACTTTTGCGTTATGCTCGACCGCAAAATCTACGATCAACCGATACCACAGACTTACCTCTACATTATCATAGGCTTTTAAAAGATCTTTCATCATTGAAAGACGTTCTTCCGGAGAAAAAAGAGTTTTCTTCCCCTGGTTTACCGCAATAACTACATAGAGCTTTTCAAATATTTTAGCAGCTCTTGCAATTAAATTGAGATGTCCGTTAGTAGGCGGATCAAAGGTTCCAGGAAATACTGCGTTCTGCATAAAAGAAGTGTAATAGTGCAGCCATATCTGGTCAAGCATTCTCATTTATAATTCAGCAATTCGCAATGTGAAAAATTTTTAAAATTTTTCACATTGCGAATGCTCACATTTTGTTTAAGATAGATAGTTTATCTTAAAGATGGTGTGGGTATTCTCATTTTGGAAGTCCTAGGACTTCCAAAAT
>Ga0102934_1002096_pt1 | contig 13917 bp, 7 predicted proteins | sample SalPonR2_A_D1_MG_FD_78175 | JGI IMG/M metagenome (GOLD analysis project Ga0102934, IMG submission 78175) | Salt pond soil microbial communities from South San Francisco under conditions of wetland restoration - Salt Pond MetaG R2_A_D1_MG | ecosystem: Environmental > Aquatic > Marine > Intertidal... | reverse complement strand
TTAACCTCGCGAAAGTTCGAAACATGAGTTACAATTTTCTCGCCCTCGGGACATATCGCTCTTTTAAAGTGCTCTTTCTCCGATTTTTTAAACCTGTCGAGGTCTATAAAGTTGGGTATCACCTCAATTTCTTTATTAATGTCGAACAGACGGTAGGTCTCACTTTTAAGATACTCGGAGACTGCCGTAACGCCATCGCTCTGATTAATGGAAAAATCCACCACCTGCTTATACGTCGGGTCGCTCCCGATGAGAGTAATATCGGTTCCATGCAGTGTTGTAATAACAGGAACCTGGCACGCTTTCTTGTTGACCATCTGCTTGGCCAGGTATGCGCTGGTTGCATGAGGAATAGCGTAGTGAACATGAAGAATGTCCAGGTCTTCAAACTGTATCAGGTTAGCCATCATATTAGCCAGAGCGAGATCGTACGGCGGGTATTCAAAAAGCGGGTAGGAGCTTAAATCCACTTCATGATAAGCAATATCCGTTCGGAAAGAGTCGAGCCGCGCCGGCCTCGAATAGCTTAAAATGTGTAAATTATGCCCTCTGTTTGCGAGGCCCTTTGCAAGTTCTGTGGCAACTACACCGCTGCCTCCAAACGTTGGATAACAAACTATTCCGATGTTCATACGAGATCCCGATTACAATTTTTGTACTCTTTCTTAAACCTTATTAAGGTAAACGCTTTGTGCGGTTAAGGTTCATCCAGAGAGTGTCTCCCTTCGAAGGGGGGAGAATTCACTCAATTTTAACTCAACCGCACAATGCGTTAAATGTAATTAAACTATACTTCAATAATATAACATCATTGTAAACCACAGCAGACCCGAATTCGTTTTGAATGATTCGATGATCGGCGGTTTGTTTTACGGCCGCCACTCATCCCAGATTTCGGCACCCATTGTTCTGTCCTCCGCAACTCTTGAGCGTATTTGTCCCATAGAAGTACCACATTTTTCATCGGTCCATGATCGGTTCAGCCTGCCCTCGCTGTTCCTCCAGTGAGCAACATTACCTGATAATGAAAAGGCATGATCCCCACACTCTTCGGAGTAGAGTGCAGAGTAATACGCTACGTTACTTCCTTCCCAGGCTTCACTGAACATCTTATTATTTTCTACCCTGATGTGATTTCCACCCGCGATGCCGATACCCACCTGGCCGGGATTTACACCTATATTTCCACTGGCAAGCTGATGCGAACCACCACTGTCGCCCAGCATTATGAATGAGCCACTTTTCGATTCGCTGTGGCCGCGTGCACGGTTGTAATTAACCTGGATAGGATCATCGGCCACACCATTCGACTGGTAAATATTTATCCAGTCTTCAAGTGGCTGGGTTCCCACCTGCACCTCACGAACCATAGTGTTCTTATTGATTCGTATACCCCTTCCGCTGCACTTATCACACTGAAAAAAGTTTCTCCCGCTATTGATCGCGCTGTTTTCCGTAACGCGAAGCGGGCCCCGGCTGCTTACGAACCGAACGGATGAGGCCACATTCGAAAATTGCGACTCTGTAATCTCTACATCCTCCGCATCGAAAAACATAACTGCACCGCGGGACTGTCCGTTTTTATCTGCGGCAATTCCATTAAAATCCACATCTCTCACAACCAGGTCTTTTAACCCTGACGCATAAATTCCAAAATCTGTATAGTTGTTTATTTCCAGTCCCCGAACCGTGTTGCCGTTTAACCCACCGCTGAAGGCTCGGTTTAACGTTAATTGCCCCTCAAAAACAACGTTCCCAATACCTGCCCAGCTATTTCCCGCTCCGGAAGATTCTACAAATGCCATTGTGTAAAAACCCGGAAGCAGAACAAAAACCGTTCCCTCAGAACACACCGTATTTGCGGCATTCACATTTTCTCCCGGCGACAAATACACTGATTCAGCCGCTTTATTAAAGAGGGAGCTGCAAACTTCATCAGAAGCCGGAGCCTCTTGTAAATTCAGAAGAATATTTCTCAACTCATCGGGACTCAGATCCCGCATCGTTTCATTATCACGACCGGCTGCAATCGTTTCTTCCACGTTTCTTCCCCACCGGCCATACTCTTCACTGTTCATATAGCGGATCTCCTGCGCAGTTTTCTGATAATTTCTGCCCAGCTCTGCCAGTGTCTGGCTGCCAAATACACGGGTATCTTCGATAAGGGTAAGCAGCGGCGCGGCAAGCACTGTTAAATCTGCGGAACTCATGTTTTCAATTCTGCTGCGTCTCATATCCTGTACATCTGCAATGAAAGCCTCAAAATTTTGACCTTCTTCCAGAATAATATCGCCAGACTGCCCCGTGTCATCAGCTGAACCGGGTTCATTCTGTTGTCCGGAGCTGTTCTCGAGCAGCGTTTGCAGCCTCGAACAACTTTGTGTGCACGAAATTGCTATCAAAACCATAACCAACACAGCTGCCCACGTTAAACTCTTTCGCATCATCATAAATGATCTCCATTTTTACGTCAATATAATCGTACTACAATGTATTTTTATACACAGAGGATTACAATGAAATTGTATGTTAAATGGGCAATATTCATGCAGGAAGCAGCTGGTAGTAATAAAAAGGGGCGATCTACGGGCAAGCGTTAGGGGAAAATTATCATTTCCGTTATATTTGTATCCTATCAGATCAAACATACACCGGTTAAAGAACGATTTATGGCAGGACACTCGAAATGGGCGAACATTAAGCACAAGAAGGCGAAAGAGGATGCGAAGCGATCCAAGGCCTTCACCAAGCATATCCGTGAAATTACAGTTGCGGCCCGGGAAGGCGGTGGTGATCCCGATACAAACCCCCGGCTCTCTCTTGCAATTGAGAATGCAAAATCTGTCAATCTTCCTAAAGACAATATTGAGCGCGCCATCAAAAAAGGAACCGGAGAGCTCGATGATGGCTCTGCAAACTACGAAGAGGTGACCTACGAAGGTTACGGACCAGGCGGAATAGCTTATTTTATCGAAGCCACAAGCAACAACCTGAACCGCACCGTAGGCGAAATCAGGCATCTTTTCACCAAACATGGTGGCAACCTTGGAACTGACGGCTCTGTGGGCTACCTGTTTGACCAGAAGGGTTCGATACAGGTTAAAAAAGACGACCATGATGAAGAGGAGTTTATGCTTGAGGCGATTGAAGCCGGTGCTGAAGATGTGGAGGCGACGGATGACTATTTTGGCATTACAACCTCGCGCGAAGACCTGATCGACATCCGCAAAGCTTTGGAGGAACAAGGGTACGAAATTGAATCTGCCGAACTTGTCCGCATCCCCATGACGGAAGTTGCTGCTGACCCTGAAACGGCGAAAAAAAACCTGAAACTTATGGACCTCTTCGATGATAACGACGATGTATCCAATATTTTTACCAATTTGAAGATGGATGATGAGACACTTGCCCTCGCAAATGAGGAGAATTAACATATACTCTGCATCTGCACTCAACGTTATTCTTTTTGAATTTCGAACACAATCATTGATTTGAGACATGAAACGTTTTGCTCTCTTTCTCGCATTCATTTTTCTTACAGGTGCATCACTGAATGATGCCCGCAAGGCAAACCAGGCCTATGAAAACGGTAACTATGAAGAAGCTGCTGAACTTTACAGAGCAGCAATAGCAGAGGATCCCGAGAATCCCAAACTCCACTTTAATCTTGGCAACGCACTTGCTAAGATGGGAAACGCAGAGCAAGCCGAAGCAGCCTACAGCCGATATAAATCGCTTGTTGAAAATCCTGCTGATGAATCCATGGCCGACTATAATACGGGTAAGATGCTTACCGACATGGAGCAGTACGATCAGGCACTGAACTATTTCAGAGAAGCCCTGAGAAATAATCCTGATGACGAGGATGCGCGTCATAATTACGAACTTGCTCTCCGAAAACAGCAGGAACAACAGGAAAATGAACAGCAACAGTCTGATTCTGATCAGAACCAGGATCAGGAAAACGAGGAGAATCAGAACTCGCAAAACGATCAGAATCAGCAAAATCAGGACCAAAACCAGCCCCAGAACGATAGTCAACAGCAAAACCCTCAGGATCAGCAGGGTGAAGATCAACAACAGCCGATACCCATTGATATGACAGAAGAAGAGGCCGAAAATATTTTAGATGCGCTAAAACAACTCGAACGCGAACTTCTCGAAAACAGGAAAAAGGAATCAACACAAGCTCAGTCCGGCAATGAAAAAGATTGGTAACCAGTCTATTCAATTTCTTTTCTTTCTGATTATTATTTCCTGTGCACTAAATCCTTTTAACGGGTTTGCCCAGGATTTCACCGTGCAGTCAACAGTATCTGAAAACAAGATTTTTACAGGTGAACAGTTTACACTGCAGATCGAGATCACCGGCTCTGCCATGAGCGATGTAGCACTGCCTGAAGCTCCTGAAATACCTTCCGCCAGGCTTCTGTCATCAACCCCATCACGCAGCACCAGTATTTCCATAGTAAACGGGCGAACCACAACTTCCATCGCATACTCGTATTCATATGTTGCACGATCCACAGGGGCTTTTACCATTCCGCCTGTTACAGTGAATATTGGTGATGATGAGTACACAACAGAGCCAATTAACATCGAAATCCTGGAGCGCGGGCAGATGTCTCAAAACGGGAGCCTCCAGATGCCCGACATCTTCCTTGAGCTCGACCTGAATACCGAGACCCCTGTTATCGGCGAACAGATTGTAGCCAGTATCATTTTATATTTTAAACAGGGAATTGAAGTTTCCTCCTTCCAGCCCGCAAGCGGATGGAGAACTGATGGTTTCTGGAAAGAAGAGCTGGAAAATATTCGCCAGCCACAAGCCGAATCAACGATTTTGAACGGTGTGCGCTACCGGAAAGCTGCTCTGATGAGATACGCACTTTTTCCTACCCGAAGCGGGGAATTATCCCTGTCTGAGTTCAGCATGAATGTGGGAGTGCGTAAAGAACCGTCAAGAAACGATCCGTTTGGCAGCTTTTTCGGCTCGGGTGCCAACCAGCGGCGCCTCTCTTTGGAATCAGAACCATTAACGCTCAGCGTTCAGGATATCCCCGACCTTCAGAATGCACTGGGAATCAACGCTGTAGGCGACTTACGCGTTGAACGAAAACTTTCATCAAACAGAATAGAAACAGGTGAAACCGTTGAGCTTGTAACCACCGTTGAAGGCACCGGTAACATTCCGCTGGTTCGCCGGCCTGATTACACCCTTCCCGACGGTCTTGAACGCTACACTCCGCAGGAAACCAGCAATATAGAGCGGCGCGGGCTTACGATCAGGGGAAGTAAAACCTTTTCCGAGCTAATTTCTGCCAGGGCTCCCGGCCGCTACCAGATTCCGTCATCCAGGGTGGCCATCTTTAATCCCACCCGCAACCGATACGATATTATCACACTTTCGGCACTTAACTTTAGCGTAGTTCCCGGAGAACAGATAGCCACAGGCAGTAATAATACATCAACATTTCGGCTTCAGCCCGTAACCGGGCTTGCAAGCTGGAGTGCATCAAAAAAATCTCCGTTCAATCCTTTTAAAAAAGTATGGTTCTGGTTTCTGTTGGTATTGCCGGCTGTGATTTTTGTTTTTGCCCTGAGAAACAGACGACTTCTAAGCCGTATTCAGGGTGATAAAGAGTTTGCCAGACTCCACTTTGCAGATCAGAAAGCAGAAGAGCTTTTCCGGGAAGCGCGTAGTCTTGTTGATGGCGGTGACGCAAAACCGATCTACAATACGCTTCACAAAGCCATTACTGGCTATATTTCTGATAAGCTCGCCCTGCCGGAAGCCGGCATCTCTGATCAGGAAATTCTTAAAAAAGTGTCTGAACATGAGGTGTCGGACAGCATCCAGTCCGACTTACGCAAACTGCTCGATAAATGTGCAACTATCAGCTACGCACCCACCGGCGACCCGACCGATTTCCGCAGTGATATTATCAAATCAGAAAACCTCTACAAAAAATTAAAAGAAGAGCTGGAATGAGATACCCGTTTGCAATTTTTCTATTTGCACTATGTTCTCTTTTTTGGCTTGATGCCTCAGCGCAGCAATCGCAATTTGAGCAGGCCAACAACTTACTCGAAAGCGGAGAGTTCGCACAAGCTATTGAGGCCTATCAATCGATCAGCCGGGATGGATATGATTCAGGAGCCTTGTGGCTGAACCTTGGCATCAGCTATATGCAGCTCGACTCCCTTGGCATGGCCAAGTACTCGTTTTTAAAGGCCAGCGATTTTGCAGAAACATCAGAACGGGCAACAAATGCGCTGGAATTTGTAAATGAAAGGTTTCCACGTCAATCGGCGGTCCTCCCTCAGTTACCATGGATTCGTTTTTTAGAAACCACCCAGCAGACGATTGGTACTACGTGGTTATCTCTTACTGCACTATTTTTTCTCTATGCAGCAACACTACTGCTTATCGGTTCCTGGTTTCGGGCAGATTTAAAACGATTCTTTCGAACAAGCAGCTATGTCTCTTTCGGAGTATCGATTGTGCTGTTTTTACTGATATCCATTCTCACATACAGAAATGCACGTTATGATACCGCAGTTATGGTAGACAGGCAGGAAACCGTTTATCAGCAGCCGTCTGAAACCTCGGCTACTGTAAGCACTGCTTACGAGGGGTATACCATGCAGGTAGATTATAAAGAAAGCGAAACAGAATCCGGTTGGTTCTACGTACGTCTGGAAAATGGCATGTATGGGTGGGTCAAAAAAGAGGCGCTGAAAGTTATTTAATATTTGTTCAGCGCAGTCACTTTATAATTCATCTAAGATGCTCATCTGTTAACCCGTTCCGGAACCCAAGGGTACTCTTCAGCTTTAAAAGAGGCCCGAATACATGCCCACATTTTTTATATCCATCTATTCTATTTTTCATACATTCAAACTCAGCCAGAATAAATTTTCAGTAAACAACTACCGAAATGCCATACAGCAATACAAAACCGTTTTCCTATTCTATCTTTATGATCTTTGCAGCATCTCTTTTTCTGCTGGGTCAAGCGAATACTACACAGGCTCAGATATTCGGACATGGCGAAGAAATAGCAAATCCTGACTATGAACACACTCATTTCCAGGAATTGGAGTATCGCAATATCGGCCCATACCGCGGTGGACGTTCTGTTGCCGTCGCGGGTCATGCAGATCAGCCTCACACCTACTACACAGGATTTACCGGGGGCGGCGTGTACAAAACCACGGATGGCGGAATAAACTGGGTGAATGTTTCTGACGGATATTTTAAAACCGGCTCGGTGGGCGCCATTTCTGTTGCCCCTTCCAATGCAAACGTAATTTATGCCGGAATGGGTGAAACCTGCATCAGGGGAAATATGTCTGCAGGGGATGGAGTATACCGATCGGAAGATGGGGGAAAGACCTGGAAACATATCGGGCTCGGAGATTCCCACTTCATAGGCGAAATTGTTATCCATCCGGATAATGACGACGTGGCCTGGGTTGCCGTTTTAGGACACGCTTTTGGTAATGACGGGAATTCAGAACGGGGAGTATTCAAAACAACCGATGGCGGAGAAAACTGGGAGCGCGTACTTTTTCACAATGAATATACCGGTGCTGTTGATATTGAAATAGATCCGAACAACTCCCGGGTTTTATATGCTACTCTCTGGGAGGCGTACAGAAACCCCTGGGAAATGTCGAGCGGAGGTGAGGGCAGCGGTCTTTACAAAAGCACCGACGGTGGAGCAAGCTGGGAGAATATCTCTCAGCAACCAGGTTTGCCTAAAGGCATATCCGGCAAAATCGGGGTTGCGGTCTCCCCTTTAAACTCAGAGCGTGTATGGACCATCATCGAGAATGAAAATGGCGGACTGTTCAGATCGGATGACGGCGGCGAAACATGGTCACGCACTACAGCTGATCGTAATCTGCGTCAGCGCGCCTGGTACTACACTCATGTTGTCGCCGGTACAAATCATGAGGATGAAGTTTATGTGCTTAATGTCGGTTTCTTTAAATCTACTGATGGCGGAGACTCTTTTGAACGGATTGGGACACCCCATGGAGATCATCACGATCTTTGGATCTCTCCATATGATGGAAACCGTATGGTTGTAGCGAACGACGGAGGCGGCCAGGTATCGTACAATGGAGGTGAAAGCTGGTCATCCTATTACAAATATGCCACAGCACAGTTCTACCAGGTTATTACAGACAATCAGTTCCCTTACAGGATCTACGGGGCACAGCAAGACAACAGCACCGTTGGCATTTACAGCAGAACAGCCGGCAGCGGAATAACAGAGAGGGACTGGGCTCCCGTAGCCGGTGGTGAGAGTGGATATATCGCCCCCGACCCAGAAGATCCCAATGTCACCTTCGGTGGCAGTTATGGCGGATATTTTAACAAGTTTAATGACTTCACTGACCAGAGCGACCGTATCGATGTATGGCCCGATAATCCCATGGGAGCCGGAGCCGAGGATCTGAAATACAGATTCCAGTGGACCTTCCCGATCTATATCTCCCCGCATGATCCCAATGTGCTTTATGCAACATCACAATACGTGCACCGGTCAACGGATGAAGGAATGAGCTGGGAAACCATCAGCGATGACCTCACCAGAAATGACAAATCCAGGCAGGGCGAGTCCGGCGGGCCAATTACGAAAGACGATACGAGTGTAGAGTACTACAATACGGTATTTACCTTTGCTGAATCAACAGTACAGCCGGGCGTCTTGTGGGCCGGTGCCGACGACGGGCTGATTCATGTAAGCCGGGATAACGGGGAATCATGGACTGAAGTTACTCCGGATGGAATGCCTGAAGCCATGGCAAGCATTATTGATCCGTCCCCGCACAATCCCGGAACGGCATACCTGGCTGCCACGCGATATAAATTTGATGACTTTTCACCCATGCTCTACAAAACCGATAATTTCGGCCGAAGCTGGACGAAAATCACCAATGGAATACCGGAAGGTGATTTTACCCGCGTAATCAGAGAAGACCCCAACAGGGAAGGTCTTCTCTATGCCGGAACTGAAACCGGGGTGTATGTATCCTTCAACGACGGGGAGAAATGGCAGCCGCTGCAGTTAAATTTACCGGCCGTTCCCATCACCGACTTAACCGTTCATGCCAGAGATAAAGACCTTGTCATCGCGACTCAGGGCCGGTCGTTCTGGATCCTGGATGATCTTTCCGTTCTCCATCAGCTAAGCGATGAGGTTAAAAATTCTGACGCTTATCTCTTCAAGCCAGAAACCACCTATCTGTTCGGAAACCACACGGATGTCGATCCGGGAGAAACCTTAGGTGAAAATCCTGAAGATGGCGTGGTTGTATACTACAACCTGAACAGCATCGACGAAACGGAAGTGAAGCTTCGGTTTCTGGAGTCGAACGGTATTGAAATCAGAACCATCTCCAGCGAAGAGACCCTGGATGGAGAACCGGTTGAAGAGTCGGATGAATTCTATGAAGAAGAACACGATGTTCCATCTGATGTACTCACGACCAAAACAGGGAACAACAGGTTTGTCTGGAACATGCGTTATCCCGGTGCAGAGGATATTGACGGTCGTCAGATTTTATGGGCTGGTTCAACCACAGGTCCGAAGGCTATCCCGGGAACTTATATTGTACAGCTTCTCATTGATGATGACGTTGTCGGGGAGCAGACATTTGAACTGACTAAAGATCCCCGTATAGAAACTACCCAGGAAGATTTTCAGGCTCAATTTGATCTGCACCAGAACATCATAGCCAAGCTTGATACCACCCACAAAGTGATTAATCAAATTCGTGACGTGCGATCACAAATCAATGAAGTAAAATCGGACAATCCCGATGATACTGAAATCCAGGAAAGGGCAGATGCCGTGCTGGATGTACTTGAAGAGGTTGAGGGAGAGCTGATGCAGACGAAAGCAGAATCTTACCAGGATGTACTGAACTTTCCGATCAAACTGAATAATAAGCTGGCTTCTCTGGCAAGTACAGTCGCAACCGGCGATGGTCGTCCTACTCAGCAGCAGTACGAGGTTTATTTCGATCTGTCCGCCCAAATAGACGAACAGTTTGAAAAAATCAATCAGGTTTTTGAAGGCGAACTTCCTGATCAGATCAGGGAAATCGAACAGCGAACCATTCGACTCAATTAATTTTTCAGGATGAAGAGAACAGAAGCAGTGGTCCATAGGGATCACTGCTTTTTTTATGGTATCGGCTTTAAAAAGTAGCTTTTAAAGAGAGTACAAAACTCCTCCCAGGGCCCGACAGCCCCGAACTATATGGCCTGTATCTTTGATCGGTTATGTTTTCCAGTCCCGCATTCAGAGTAAACCTATCCGAAAGCTGAACCATCGATTTAAAATTAAGCGTGTACCACGCCGGTGAATAGGTATTTCCGCTATCGTCCAAAGCGTAGATTTCAACTTTTCCCTTTTCACTCTCCGCAAGATCTTCATGGGATCTTTCGCCCTGATACACCGCATTCAGCTCCAGCGTTGTGTTGTTTTTCTGGTACCTCAATCGGCTTACGCCAAACAGCGGGGCAGCATGGCGTGATGGGCTGGTTGTTCCGTCATCCAGTTCCTCTTCGCCTGTCTGGTAATTCAGATCTGACAAAAAGAGGAATCCGGCGGAAAAATCTATTTCCAGTCCCGCCTGAACCCCGTAAACCCTCGCTTCTGCTGTATTTTGAAGCGCCTGTACACGGCTCAGTGTCCCGTCGTATACGATGCTGTCCCTGCCGCTAATCTGATAATCCCTGCGCACCATGGCATTCTTTAAAACTGTGTAGTAGCCTGAAACATCGAATGTCATCAAATCACCAAAGGCCCTGGCAATCCCCATATCAAAACTGGTTGCATATTCTGCCTTAAGATCAGGGTTAGGCACGACAACAATGCCCGGTACAGAATCAAAGACTTTGCCTATGTCATCCACATTGGGCGAACGAAAAGCTGTTCCAAGGTTCGCTTTCATCACCCATCTATCCCCCGGTTTGTAAACAACTCCCAGGCTTCCGGTAAGCGCGCCATTATTAATTTCTGCGGTATTAAAAGGCAGTGGATAGAAGTCTGAGTTATTGCTGAAGTCAGACTCTAATTTAAACCGGTTATACCGCAACCCACCCTGGAATGTAAGCTGATCAGACATTCTGTACTCCTGGTTAATGTAGGCTGCCAGGGAAGCCCACGTTGACTGAGGATATCTGCTGGGTCCGGGTAAAATCGTGTCCGGATTTGTCTCACTGTCTGAGATTACTTCATTTCTGCCAACTGATGCCACATCATTAAAAACATACTCGGCACCGTAGTAGATGGTCGCTCGTTTTCCGATAGTCTTTGTAAAATCCAAATTTGCGGAGATTGCATCCACATTTTCAATTCGCCTCTGCCGGATGCTCTCATTGAAACCGCGGCTGATCCGGCTCTCTTCAAACAGTTGATGTGCCATTCGCAGGCTCAGCTGATCAAACATGAAGCGGGTATCCGCGTACCTGGCTGATATATTATTCATCATCCATTTTTGAGGTCCGTATTTCCACTCAGCATATCTCGCGGTTCCGTTCTGAACCCTCTGGTGGCGGTCATATCTGCCGTAGGATGATGTTTCAGATAGGTGGAATCCGTACTGAAAGTCCCAGTTTTCATCGGGCCTGAACCGAACCTTCTGCATCAGGTTGATTTGAGAATAGGCTGTGGGAACCTGTAATAACCGATCATCCTGGAATATCAGTACATCCCGGTTGCCGCGGCGCTGCGGATAGGTCTCTTTGATGTAATCCTCCGGCCCGTTGCTCCCCTGCCTCAGGTGGTCATAGTCCCAGGAGCTGAAGCTTGTAACCAGCGCCCATTTTTTCCAACCGACATTAAAATCAACATGTCCTGTCCGCTCATTGTTGGCTGATGCGTACCGTGTCTCCGCCTTTCCGCTAAAAAGCAGATCATCTTCCAGTGCTAAACGGGGGGATAATGTCAGGAAACTCATAACCCCGCCCACGGCATCGCTCCCATAGATCACTGAACCCGGCCCAAACAGCACCTCGGCGTTTTCAATGGCAAACGGATCGAGATTAATGACGTTCTGAATGTTCCCACCCCTGAAAATCGCGGTATTCATCCTTACTCCATCGATGGTATAGATGAGTCTGTTCGTGGCAAAGCCGCGAATCATGGGGCTGCCGCCGCCCTGCTGGCTTTTTTGGATAAACACCTTACCGGAAGCGCCCAGCAGATCGGCTGCCGTCTGGGGGTTTTGCAGGGATATCTCTTCCGGGTCCACAGAAACGATCTTCAGCGGAATATTGCCGGAAGACTGGCGCCACCGCGTTGCTGAAATCACAACCTGATCAAGGTTCAGTACCGACTTCTCCAGGGATATTTCAAAACCCGATTCCCGGATTTGTTGATAGCTGAGCACGATACTTTTATAGCCCAGCGAACGAATGATGATACTTCCGGATCCCTCAAAATCGGAGAGATCTGCCTGCCCGAATTCATTTGTTACGACTGCAGTCTGACTGCCTTCACTCATCAGCACAACACTGTCGAGTGGGTCTCCGTCAGCCTGGTCAGTAACAGTGACCGTCTGGGAAAACACAATCCCTGGAATCCCCAGTAACCAAAACGTTACCAATATAATTTTTACTGAATTTCTTTTAGTGCAAACCATCTCTCACTCTAGGTCAATTCTTTTTTGGAGGCAGTTAGCATGTTAACATGGGTTTTCTGTGCCAGAATGCGATTTAAGCCCAAAATATCAATAGCTCATTCCGATGAAATAAGAATGAGTTCCTGCTGAGGGGCCGTTAAATATTCAGCTCCGTTTTCGGTGATGGCAACCATCTCTTCAACAGAGATGGTTTTTGTGCCGCCTTCAATATCCCATTTATAGAATCCGTCGTAGGCAAAAACGTTGCCGGCCCGAAGTTCTTCAAAAGCCGTGGGATAGGGATCTCGTCCTTCCTGTGCTCCTCCCAGGCTTGGCCCAACATCATGCGCCACATAACCAACGGGATGGCCTGTATTCCACATAACATTTTGAGACCCGTTTTCGGCCATCCACTCACGCTGCACCCTGTCTGCCTCGATGCCTGTAATTCCCGGCTGCAGCACCTCATACACCATTCGGCTGCCATCCCGCGCAACATCCCAGTACCGCTGAATATCTTCCGGGGCCTCTGTTTCACCCGGACCCAGCACATAAGCAAACCGCTGCACGTCGGTCACCCACATATTATGCACTTTAATTCCAAAATCGATCTGTATCACATCTCCCGGCCGAATAACTCGTTCGGTTGGGTGCGCATGTCCCCGATCCGGACCAGAATTTACCGCCGGATTCTGATCCTGTGACCAGGCATCCTGCACTCCCAGATCCCCCATTTTTGCTTCCAGAAAGTCAGCGACATCTCTGTCTGTAGTTTCATCCGGAATGACCTGCGCATAAGCCTCACGCTGCCACTGAGCCGTAATCTCAGCTGCTTTTCTCATGATCTCTATCTCTGCCGGGAGCTTAACTGACAGCCATTCAAAAACAAGTTCTTCAGAAGAAATTATGTTGTTCTTAACCGGTTGAATAAGCATCTCTGTAAACCGAACATACTGGCTGTAGCTGAGTCCGTCTGCAATTTCATTATTCTCACTGTAATTGAGCGCAAGTTTACCCGAAACATTTTGGTTGATGTAGTTTGCGGCCTCCACCAGTGCCCCGGGGGATCGGTTTACAACGGCAATACTGTCGTGAAGGGCAATATCCTGCAGGGCTGCAGCCTCCCCGGGAGGCGTAAATACGGTTGAAACGACCGCACCATCTTTGAGCTCAAAGAGAAACAGTGCGGGGGATACGGAATTTTCACAGCCAATGTGCCTGGCAAGCGGATCGTTATTGTTCGAACGGCATAAAACTGCCCAGGCATCG
>Ga0102934_1002093_pt1 | contig 13927 bp, 12 predicted proteins | sample SalPonR2_A_D1_MG_FD_78175 | JGI IMG/M metagenome (GOLD analysis project Ga0102934, IMG submission 78175) | Salt pond soil microbial communities from South San Francisco under conditions of wetland restoration - Salt Pond MetaG R2_A_D1_MG | ecosystem: Environmental > Aquatic > Marine > Intertidal... | reverse complement strand
GCCGAAGAGGCGCGGCAGCGCCATCAGCGAGTCGTCGATGGTGACTTCGATCAGGTGACCGCCTGCAGGGCCCGAGATGGGTCCCTCGTCGATGTAGACGTCGTCCTGGTCCGAGAGGTCGATCGATCGCTCCACTTTCTTTCGCGTCCTCGTCAGGGCCACAGATCGGTGGACAGGTACTTGAGACCGGAGTCGCAGATCATCACGGCGATGACGCCGCCCTTCTCGGGCCCACGCAACAGGCGCAGCGCGGCGGCGACATTGGCGCCTGCAGAGAAGCCGGCGAAGATGCCTTCTTCGCACGCGAGGCGGCGGCAGACCTCGATTGCCTCGGCGTCGGGCATGGCGATATAGCCGGTTACCGGTTCTCCATCCAGCAGCGGCAGATGATCCATCGCATAGCCGCCGCCCTGAATACGGTGGTTGGGCTCCGTGATTGCATGGCCGGCGAGTGCGGCGGCGCCTTCCGGCTCGACGACGTAGCCTCGAACGTCCGGATTGTGCTTGCGGAAGGCGCGCAGCAATCCGGCGTAGCTGCCGCCGGTGCCTGCAAAGTCGCAAAATGCCGTGATCGAGCCGCCCGAGGCCTCCCAGATCTCCGGCCCGGTGGTGAACTCGTGGGCATCCGCATTGCCACGGCGGGCGAACTGATCGATGCGGAACGCCTGCAGTTCCTGTTCGAGTTCGCGAGTGCGGGCCTCTACCAGCGCCAGATCCTTCCCCGATACCTGGCCAGGTTGCGACTGCGGTGCCTGGGGTACGATCTCCACGCGGGCGCCGAGGGCGCGCATCATCCGGGCGCGTTCCGGCGAGTTACCGGCCGACATGACGGCGATGAACCGGTAGCCCCTGGCTGCGCAGACGATGGCAGCGCCGGTGCCGGTGTTGCCGCTGGTGAGCTCGATGACGGGGCGTCCGCTGGTGAGTTCTCCGGAGCGTTCCGCGTCTTCGATGATGCGCAGGGCGATGCGGTCCTTCTTCGAGAATCCGGGGTTCAGATAGTCGAGTTTGGCCAGTATCCGGCCGTCGACGTCGGCCGTCATCCTGGCGAGTTCGACCAGCGGCGTATCGCCGATCGCCTCGGCGACGGACGGCAGCAATTTTCCCCGGTTTCCTGCCGGCCCGGCGCTCACAGGGCGATCTTCCCGGTGGGGCTGTAGAGGATAAGGAACGAGACGAACTGCATGGCCTCCCGCATCGATTCGCAGACCGTACGGATCGTGTAGGGCCCGACCGGTTCGACGGCACGGAGATAGCCCAGCATCTCAGCGGCGACCCGGGTCGTCATCTCCACCTCGATCTCCACCGGGGCGGGGATGACGAATGGGGTATGGCCGGACCCGCCATCCAGTGCCGCGGCGGCGGCGCTGCCGATGGCTTCACACGCCTCCACAGGGGTCATCGCCGTCTGGGCCCGCCAGCCTATCGCCGTTTTCACCGGGCAGGTCACGGCCTGCGGCGCATAGCGTGCGGCGTCGCCACAGGCCGCGTCGTCACCCGTGACCAGCAGTACCGGCTTGCCGAGCTCGCCGGCGAGCGCGGCGTTGAAATAACCTTCGGACGCGCTCTCTCCGTTCACGCGGAGGTCCCGGATGGCGCCACCATGATAGGTATGGGCGAGTATGCCTCCATGGCCCTGAACACCGTTATGGAAGCCGATGAAGAAGCAACCCTCCACCGAAGGCTCCTGGACGCCCTCCATCTGCAGCAGGGGCCGTGGCCATGAACGGACGAGCCGGGTGCGCGGCGGCAGGCTCTCCGGCATCAGGTTCTGGGCATTGCCGTGGCCGTCGGCGACGATCACCTCGTCGAAACCCGCGGACAGAACGGCCTCGCAGGCTGCGGCCACCTCGCCGGTCATCCACTCCCGCGCCGCCTGCCACTCCCATTCGCCGGGGCCCAGCGCCTGCTGGCTGGCGACGCCGGCACAACCCTCGATGTCGGCGGAGATGAAGATACTTCGTGTCGGCATGGGATATCCGGGAAAAATCTGCTACGCTAAAACATAACACAATTATGTTTTTTGTGAAGCGGGAGGGCATGTGAAACAGGCGAGCGAGATCGTCGACGAGCAGATCGAGGCCTATGTCCGGGGCGATGCCCGGGCATTTGCGTCGTTCTACGAGGAGGATGCCGTGTGCGCCGATCTCCCGTCGGGCCGGGTAGTCGCCGCAGGCGTGCCCGCGATCGAGCAGGTCTGGGCACAGGTCTTCGCCCGGGGCCGTATGAGTTTCGCGCTCCGACAGCGCATCGAGCTCGACCGTTTCGTGGTGGATTTCGAATGCGTCGCGATCGACGGGGGAAGCCCGAAGGAGGCGGTGGCGATCTACGAAGTCGGGCCCGAGCGTATCCGCCGGGTCTGGTTCATCGACCCTTCGTCAGGCTGACCCGCCCATGCCGCATCTGCCCTGCAGCATAGCTGAACTCTCTGACAGAGGAATCGAATCTTGTTACGTGTTAGCGGCATGACCACGATTCAGCGGTACTCGTTCCAACTGCAATGCTCGTTCCGAAGCCTCCTGTGTGCTGCCGCGCTTGCTGTCTGCGGCCCGGCGCTGGCCGACGAGCCGGTACCCGTATCCGCGGATGCCGTGCGCGCGGAGCTGGAGTCGGTGCTGGAGGAAGCGGTGCGCGGCGCCGGCGCTCGGGGTGCATCGGCGGCCGTGCTGCTGCCCGGAGGGGAGGTGGTGAAGGCGACCTTCGGCTTTGCGGACAGTGAGACGAGGGAGCCGCTGCAGGCCTCCGATCGGATGCTCGGCGGCAGCACAGGCAAGACGTTCGTTGCGGCGACGGCCATGTCGCTGGTGCAGGACGGGGTCCTGGAACTGGACGTCCCCGTCTCCCGCTGGCTCGGCGATGAAGCCTGGTATACGAGATTGCCGAATCACGAGGAGCTGACCCTCCGGATGCTCTTGAATCACACCGGCGGACTGCCCGATCACATCTATCAGCGGGACTTCCGGCTGGGTCTCCTGCGCGAGCGCTTCGGCGACGAGAATTTCCACTACCAGCCCGCGGAGCTGGTGGAATTCATCCTCGACCTCCCACCGCTGGCACCGGCCGGGAAGCAATTCAACTATTCCGACACGGGCTACATCCTCGCCGGTCTGGTCATCGAGGCGGCGACCGGCCGCAGTTACTACCGGGAACTGCAGGACAGGATACTGACCCCGCTGGAACTCGGCGAGGTATCGCCGGCGGTCGGTATGCAGATCGACGGTCTCGTGCCGGGTTACGTCTCATGGGGGTTCTTCAACCTGCTGTCCGGCATCGCCGGCAAGAATCTGGAGGATGGGCGTCTTAACCTCAATCCTGCCATCGAATGGACGGGCGGCGGACTCGTGACCACGCCGGCCTCGCTCGTCCGGTTCTACGGCGCACTCTTCGAGGACGGCCTCCTGAGCGCCGAGAGCGTCGAGCAGATGATCGCCTCGACCGCCGTCAACGAAGCAGGGCAGCCCTACGGCCTCGGCGTGTTCGTGCTCGAGAACGAGGAGTTCGGGCGCTACTTCCACCACTCAGGCTGGTATCCGGGCTATCTGACCAATGTAATCTGGTATGAGGACCTCGGTATCGGCGTCGCGCTCCAGTACAACCAGGACTACAACGCCGATATCTACGAGCCGGTGAAGAAGATCGCCAGGCGGGTGCGGCCGCTCGTTACCGCTCGCGAGGGCGGTTGAGCGGAGCAGAAGGCGATGATGCATTTCGTCGCGAAACGCCTGCTCTCCCTGGTGCTCGTTGTCATCGGCGTCATCTTCATCACCTACGCCATCGCCTACGTGATCCCCGGCGACCCGGCGCGGATGGTGGCAGGCCCCAACGCCGATGCCGCGAAGGTAGCGGAGATACGCAGCGAACTCGGCCTGGATGAACCCTTCCTGGTGCAGTTCGGCCGGTATACGGCGCGCTTGTTGCAGGGGGATTTCGGCCGCTCCATCCAGACCGGGCGTCCGGTCAGCCAGGACCTGTTCGAACGATTCCCGGCGACCATCGAGCTGATGCTGGCGGCGCTCGTGCTGTCGCTCGTCATCGGCGTGCCCCTAGGGGTCATGGCGGCGGTACACCGGAATCGATGGCCCGATATCCTCGCCCGTACAGTTGCCGTTGCCGGCATCTCCATACCATCGTTCTGGCTCGCCCTCGCTCTGCTGCTGCTCTTCTACGGCAAGCTGGACCTCGTGCCCGGCTCGGGCCGCCTAGCCATCGACCTCGACCCTCCGGCCGGTATTACGGGCCTGTACCTGGTCGACAGCCTGCTGACCGCCAACTGGCCGGCGTTCAAGAGCACTGTCCAGCACCTGGTGCTGCCCGCGATCGTTATCGCCATCATGTCGATCGGCACCTACGTGCGGCTGGTGCGATCCTCCATGCTCGAGGTACTGAGCGAGCCGTACATCCTGATGGCGAGAGCGTCAGGTGTACCCGAGCGCACGGTGGTGTTCAATCTCGCCCTGCGCAACGCGCTGATCCCGCTGGTCACGTTCGTCGGTCTGTCGCTCGCGAACGTCCTGGCCGGCGCCGTCATCACCGAGACGATTTTCGGCTGGCCGGGCACCGGCTCCTTCGTAGTGCAGGCTGTCTACAGTCTGGATTTCCCGGTGATCATGGGCTTCACCGTCATCGTGTCCATAGGCTACGTCGTCGTGAATATGCTGGTTGATATCTTCTACATGTTCATCAACCCGCAGATACGGGCATCCGCATGACGGCGATCACCGATCAGTCCCCGCGAGCGGAGCGACGGCGTCATCGGCGAGTTCTCTCCGGCGATCTGCTGGCCGGCAGCCTGCTACTGCTGCCCGTGGTGATCGCGGCCTATCTGGCACCGTTGCTCGCGCCTTACGACCCCTACGCGGTGGATACGGGCTCGAGGTTGCTGCCGCCGAGTGCAAAGCACCTGTTCGGCACGGACGAACTGGGACGGGATCTTTTGACCCGCGTGCTCTATGGCACCCGTGCCTCACTGTCGGTCGCCTTCGGCATCGTCGCCATCGGCACGGTCTTCGGCACGGTCGTCGGTACGCTGTCCGGCTATCTGGGCGGACGCATCGACGGCGTCGCCATGCGGCTGAACGACATCGTCATGGCGATTCCGTTCATGGTGATCGCGCTGGCGCTGACCTCGGCCATGGGGCCTAGCCTCGTCAACCTGACCATCGTCATCGGCATACTGAGCATCCCGTTCTACGCCCGGATGGCGCGCGGCATGGCGCTGGCCCTGCGCCGGGAGCCTTATGTGACGGCGGCCTGGCTCATGGGCGCATCGACCCCCGCCATCATCCGGCGTCACGTCATTCCGAATATGCTGTCGCCGATGCTGGTCCTTGCCTCCATGGGGCTGAGCGGCGCCATACTTACGTCAAGCGCGCTGAGCTTCATCGGCCTCGGAGCACAACCGCCGGCCGCCGAACTGGGTGCGATCATCAACAGTTCGCGCAGCTACATACTGGACGAGTGGTGGTACACGCTGTTCCCCGGCCTGGTGCTCGCGGTCTGCGCCTTCGGCTTCAACCTGATCGGCGACGGCGTGCGCGACGTCCTCGACCCCAACATCGGTGGCTCGGCATGACCGCGGCACTGGAGATTGAGGGTCTCAGCGTCAGCTTCCCCACCCGCGACGGCTGGGTGCCGGTGGTCAGGGAGGTCTCCCTCTGCGTGGATGAGGGCGAAATCGCAGGGCTGGTGGGCGAATCCGGGTCGGGAAAATCCCTGACGGCGATGTCTGCGCTGGGTCTGTTGCCGGCCGGGGCCCGGATGCAATGTGAGCGTCTCCGACTGGATGGCGAGAGTGTCGACGGGCGCACGGGGCGCGAAATGGAGGCCCTGCGGGGAAGCCGCATCGCGCTGGTGCCCCAGGAGCCGATGAACTCCCTGAACCCCACCATGCGGATCGGTCGCCAGCTCGAACTGGTCGTGCGGTCCAACCGCCGTGTCTCGTCCGCGCAGGCGCGCGACATCGCTGTCGAGTATCTCGAGCGGATGCTCATAACAGATGCGGCGCGGGTCATGACCGCCCACCCGTTCGAGCTGAGCGGCGGCATGCGGCAACGCGTGCTGCTGGCCATGGCATTCTCCTGCAACCCCAGGGTGCTGATCGCCGATGAGCCGACGACGGCGCTCGACGTGACCGTGCAGCAGGAAGTGCTGACACTGCTGCGCGAGAGCGCGGCCGCCACCGACACCGCGGTGCTGTTCATCAGCCATGACCTCGCCGTCGTCTCACAGCTCTGTGACACCGTCGCCGTGATGCGGGCGGGCGAGATAGTGGAACGCGGGGAAACGAGCGATGTGATCGGGAGACCGATGCATCCTTACACACGGGCGCTGCTGGCATCGCTGCCCGCCAACTCGCCGCCGGGCAGCCGATTGCCGATCGGGGAGGGTGGCGCCGCGGCAGACTCCGGAGGCCCGGCATGAGCGGCTCGGCAGCCGATCCCGCGCTGCGGGTCGAAGCCGTGACCGTCTCGTTCCCGACGACGCGGGACTGGCTCGGTCGTGTGAGGGAGTCGGTAACCGCCCTCGACGGTGTTTCGCTCGAAATTCCGGCTGCTGCATCCCTCGGGCTGATCGGCGAATCGGGTTCCGGCAAGACCACGCTTGCGCGGGTGGTACTCGGGATGCAGTCGGCGGATGCCGGCGCAGTGTACTTCGCCGGCCGGCAACTGCGGTTCGATCGCTCGCGCGCCGCGCGCCGGCGGCGATCGGAGTACTGCCAGATCGTCTTCCAGGACCCGCGGACCTCGCTCGACCCGCGCCTGCGCGTATGGGAGATCATGGCCGAGGGTCTTGCGATTCGTGGGGGAGCGTCCCGCCCGGCGCTGCGGCGGGCGGTCGACGAGATGGCGGCCGAGGTGGGTATCAGTGCGCGTGCGCTGGACCGCTATCCCCACGAGCTGTCCGGCGGACAAAGGCAGCGCGTGGCGATCGGCAGGGCACTGCTGCTGCGTCCGCGGCTGCTGATTCTCGACGAGCCCACATCGGCGCTCGACGTGACCATCCAGGCGCAGGTGCTGAACGTTTTGATGGACCTTCAGGCCCGGCAGGATCTCGCGTACCTTTTCATCAGCCACGATGTCTCGGTGATCAGGCACCTGTGCGATCGGGTCGCTGTTCTGTACCGGGGGCGCATCGTCGAGACCGGCCGGACCCGGGACGTGCTTGAGCACCCGCAGGATGCGTATACCCGGAAGCTGATCGAAGCCGTGCCGCGCATCCGCGACGGAGGACAGGCGTGAGGTTAGCAGTGGCGGCAATCCTGGTGGCCCTGATGGTCGGCGGCTGTGGCAAGCCGGTCAGGGAGCCGACTACGCTCGTGATCTCACAGCTGGGAGAGGCGGCGAACATCGATCCGGCGGCTTTCGTACATGCCGGAGACCTGACGATCATCGCCGAAACGTATCAGCGCCTGATCCGCCAGGAATTCTCCGCCGGAGTTCCGACGGGCGAATTCGAAGGCGAACTGGCGGAGTCGTGGAAGGTGTCGGACGACCATCTGACCTACGTCTTCCGTCTGAAGCCAGACCAGTATTTCAGCGACGGAATAAACGTGGATGCCCGCGCCGTAAAGTGGTCGTTCGAGCGAATCATTGCGACCAACCGGGCGGCGGCGCAGTACCTGACGTGGATCGACGCAATCACCGTGGCCGACCGGCATACGGTGAGAATCCGCGCGAAGGAGCCTTTCCCCGCCGCGCTGACCGCGCTCGCCTACAGCAGCAGTGTGGTCATGAACCCGGCTAGTGCGTCGGCACACGAGACCGAGGGGGAGCTGGGCCGATGGCTGTCCACCAACTCGGCGGGAAGCGGGCCCTATCAGGTTGACAGCTGGCGGCGCGGCGAGAAACTCGTCCTCACCGCCAACACTCATTATGGCGGGGAGCCCCCGTTCTTCAGAAGGGTCATCATCAAGACCGTCTCCGATCCCTCGGCACGGCGAATCCAGCTACGCAAGCGTGATGTCGATTTCGTGCAGACCGTGGCGTCGACGAATGCCCACTACTACAGCGACCTGGACGGCATCCGTCTCCACAGCTTCGAGACCGAGAACCAGCCCGGCATCTGGATTCTGAATACGCGTCACCCCGTGGTCGGCGACGTTCGCGTCCGTCAGGCCATCGCCTACGGCGTGGACTACGACGGGCTCATAGACGACGTGCTTGACGGCAGGGCCAGCCGCCTGACGGCTCTCATGCCCGAGGGTGTCATCGGCCGTGTGGAAGACGTACTCCCGTACCGCCACGCGCCGGATCATGCCAGACGGCTGCTCGCGGATGCCGGCTACCCGCACGGGGCGGAGCTCGACCTCATGATCGGACTGGTCGGCCCGGTCTCGGAGACGATGCAGTCTTTCATGGCCGACATCGGCATCCGGCTGAATCTGGAGATCGTCGCTGCAGCTTCCTTCTACGACAGGATCGCAGCCGGGGATTTCGCCATCGCCTACTCGGGCGCGTACTTCGATTTCCTGGATCCGTGGGCGATCCTTCGGCCGTGGTATCACTCCCAATCAATTACACGTGGCACAAACTATTCCTGCTACAGCAATCCCGACGTCGATCGTCTGCTCGAAACCGCCGACAGCGCGTTTGATCCCGATCTGCGGGCCAGGGCGTACAGGCGCGCTCAGCAGATCATCGCCGAGGATACGCCATACATCCTGCTTTTCTCGGGCAATGTGATCTTTGCCACGCTCGACGATATTCGGGGGATCGATGTGAAGCCGCTGCTCCCATATCGGTTGGGCATTCACAGCATGTATCGGATTGGTGAGCATGAGCAGGCGTCTGTTCGTGGCGCACACTAAGTGCGCCTGCCGGGATGCTTAACACGCTATGGGTTGCGCGTATCGGGATCGATATTTCGCGTGTAGGCGAGCGTGTGACGATAGCGTGCGCGGGCAGTATCCGGAATTGCTTGACATCAAAAACAAAAGATAGTTACGTTATGGATAGTATCGGGGGTTTGATGGGGAATATCATGACTACGCAATTTGCACGCCGGCTGGTTGTCGCAGCCTTTTTCGTTGCTTTCGCGGCCGGCAAGGGCCACGAAGCCGTGGCGCAGGACACCGAAGGCAATGACAGCCGGGTTATGACCATCGAGGAGATCGTCGTAACTGCACGCAAGCGAGACGAGCGCCTGCGAGATATTCCGGCGGCAATTACCGCGATTCCGGAGAGCACTATCCGTGAGCAGAATCTCACGAGTATCACCGACTTCGTGCAACTCATACCCACTGGTTTCGTCGATGAGGGAGTCTTCGGCCTGGACGACAGGGTGAGTCTCCGCGGGACGGGAGGCATCGGGCTCGACTTTTTCGAGCAAGCGACCGGGATCTACAGGGATGGCTACTACATTGGGGGCACGCGCACAGTCTTCTCAGACATGATCGATCTCGAGCGGGTCGAGGTACTGCGGGGTCCACAGGGTGGCCTCTACGGACGCAACGCGGTTGGTGGCGCCGTGAATTTCATCTACAAGCGCCCGGATCTTAACGAGGTCGGAGGCGAGGCCGAGGTCTCGTACGGCGAATTCGATCGCATCGAAGGCCGTGGGGTTATCAATATTCCTGTCGTGGAAGACCAGTTCGCCTTTCGGGTTGCTTCCTGGTACGTCAACCAGGAAGAGGGTGAGTACTTCAATATCACTCGGGACGAGTATGTGGATGCCGAGCAGTCCTTCGGGATACGAGCGAAAGCGCTCTGGCAGGTGAACGATACCGTCGATATCGAGGCGCAACTGGAATGGAACGACGAAGATGCCTACGAGAACGTTGGCGCATTCGACTCGCAGTCGGGCTCGGAGACTAAGACCACGGTGGAGCGCGACACGGAGTCCGACGCGGATCGTGAGTGGCTATTCGCAGGGACAACCGTCAACGTGGATACAAGATTCGGTCTGCTGACCGGGCAGCTCAGTGCCCGTGAGTATGAGTTGAAATCCCTCGCCGATCAGGATTTTACGCCAGTGCACGCGCAGGAGATTACGCGCGACGAGACAGTCGACAGCCTGTACGGCGAGATCCGCCTCGCGACGCCCGCGGACAACCGGATCTCCGGTGTGACCGGTATCACCGTATTTAACGAGGATGTAGGCCTTCAGCGCCGGACCACCGCATTCGATCCCACGAATAACCCGTTCGGGTTTTCGGAGGGCGATCATGAGATCGATACGGCTTCCTATGCCCTCTGGGCCGATGTCACCTTCGCACTTACAGATAGTGTCGAGGCTTGGATCAGCGGTCGATACACCGACGAAGAGAAGACGCTGGATTTCGATCAGAATGTGACGGTGGGCGCCCTACTGGATTTCGAAGCGAGCGGTCTGAAGAATGACTTCACCAATACCTCGTTCGGCGCGGGGGTCTCATGGAAAATCAGCGACGACGCTATGGTCTACGCCAGGGTCGCGGAAGGATTCCGGGCCGGTGGATTCAATACCCTCCTGACCATCTTTGCGGACCCCGTTGTCGGTGGCGCGAGCGACGAAGAGATCGCCGAGTTTCTAAAATACGAAGACGAGACGTCGATCAATTACGAACTCGGAGCAAAGACGGCGTGGCTGGACGACAGGTTGCTGGTCGACATCGCCGTCTTCCGCCTGGAGCAGGAGGATTTGCTGCAGGGAGACTTCGAGCCCGGTACCTTCGTGTTCATTTTCAAGAACGGCGGCTCAGCGACGACTGATGGTGTGGAACTGGAGATCACGGCCAGGCCGCTTGAGCAGATGACCGTGACGGGTTCGCTGGGATACCTCGATGGCGAACTGGATGAGACTGGTCCGTTCGGCGCAACGGAGATAAATGGCGGCAAGGCAACCACGGCCACGTTTGGTGCCTCGTATCGCATCCCGTTAGGCAGTGCGTCCACGATCCGCCTCAATGGAGACTGGCGTTACCGAAACGACCGGGGGACATTTGGACTCGTAGACGGCGAAAGCCCGCTGGAGTATTCGATTTTCGACGCAGGCATCGCGCTGGAGCGGGATCAGTGGGACGTCTCTCTGCTCGTCAATAACCTGACGGACGATGACTACATCATCTCCGGTGCCTTCCCCGTATTCCCCGGCCCTCCGGTGGTTACGCGGGCAGATGGTCGGAGTTGGAGCATTCGCTTCCGCCGGGCATTTTGACGGCGTTCGGATGCTTGCCGCGGAATCCCGGCTGTACGGCCTTCTGCAGCGGTACTGTTCGTCACATGCCTGCTGAGAGATCTGCTCCTTGACCGCGGTTGATCGGAGGGGCCAGGGAGGGAGTTCCGTGTCATCGTTGGTCAGGCAGCGTCCATTCAGCGTCTTCTATGTGCTGACCATCATGCTCGCCGTTCTCGTCATGTCGGTGCGAGGCGACATACGAGAGAAGCTGCCGGCGTTCTGGGAATTCCTGGAGCAAGAAGGCCATTACACGAATATGATCGCCCTGGCTGAGTTCGCCGAGCGCGAGCCGGTCTTCTGGGGAATCTTCCTGTCTGCAAGCGGGCCCACGCTGGTCGCGGTGCTGATCGCGTTCGCAGGCTGGCGTGCGTGCGGTGTCCGTCATCTCTTTTCGAGACTGGCGCCGTGGCGCGGCGGAGTCGGCTGGAGACAGGGGCTGGGCGTCTATGCGGTGATGTTCCTCATTTTCCTGAGTGCGGTGGGCATTTCTGTCACGGGGCAGTATTTCCTCGGCGATGAGGGCAATCTCGACAGCTACATGGCCGCACTGGGCTCGGGCACCTGGATGGTGTACGTGACGCTCAGCGCGGGGATACTGCTGGATGAAGGAGGGACGCTGGAAGAGCTTGGCTGGCGTGGCTTCGCACTGCCGGTCCTTCTTATCCGCATGGGCCCGGTCGCTGCAAGCGTGCTGCTGGGGATTCTCTGGTGGTTTTGGCATGTTCCGCGCGAGATTCCCGGCCTCCTCAACGGGAGCGAGGTAATGCTGTCGATCTATGGCTCCTACGAGAACTTCCTGATGTCGCAGCTGAAGTTCGTTGCGCTGTGCGTCGGCTTGTCCATTCTGTGTACGTATGCGTTCTTCCTGACTGGTGGAAGTGCCCTCGTCGGTATATTTATCCATGGCGGTACGAACGTTCTTTCGAAGGCGTTGTACCTGGGCGTCGGTGATTTCGGCCTGCGTGATGTGCTCGTCTACGTCATGGCCATTGGAGTCTTGATTCTCACGAGGGGAAAGCTGGGAAGTGACCGGAATCGCGATGCGGTCGTCTGGGCGCCCCGAACTGCCGGGTGAAGCGCTATGGGCCGACCACCCTATTCGTTCGGATCACGGCTTGCCGGAGCATGGCTGGCCATCGTTCTGCTAACGACGCCGGCGCTTGCGGCTGACCCTGCCACGCAGTCGTCGCTGGAGCGGGCCATTCACAATGCGGTGGCGGGTTCCATCATCGATTTCGATGTGCCAGGTGCAGTGGCCGCGGTGATCATGCCCGACGGCGAGGAGATCATCGTGCCGGTCGGGTGCATTGATCGCGCGTGTGAAACACTGATGCCGCCGGACGCCATCATGCGTGGAGGCAGTACGGGCAAGAGTTACACTGCCGCGATTGCATTGGATCTGGCCCTGAAAGGGCGGTTGAATCTGGACACTCCGGTCGTACGTTACCTGCCAGACGCCGACTGGATCCGGCGTCTGGCCAATGGTGAGAAAATGACCATGCGCCATCTGCTGACCCACAGCAGTGGTATAGGAGACTGGCCAAAGATCCCTGAGGCGGTCGCTGCGATCAAGACAGCGACGTTGCAGGATCCTGATAGCTACTTCTCGCCACTCGAGCTCATCGCGTTCTCCTTCGATCGGCCTGGTCATTTTCCGCCAGGCGAAGGCTTTTATTATTCCGACAGCGGTTATCTCGTCGCCGGCCTGGTGATCGAGGCGATCACCGGGCGAGATATCTTCGAGCAGATTGAGGAGACGTTCGCTGAGCCATTGCAACTGGATGATACGACTCCGCAAACGACCCGGTCCGTACCCGGCCTGGTGTCCGGACATCTGGCGGCGGATAACCCCCGCGGCCTGCCAAGCGCTCTCATCGTAGACGACGGTAAGCTTGCCTATCATCCGGGCTATGAGTGGACCGGTGGAGGTTTCTACACTAGCGCACGTGACCTCGCGCGCTGGGGCAGGGCCTATTGCAACGGCGATGCACTGGAAGGCGACTACTGGAAGGTCATCCGCGAGAGCCGCGTCGAGTGGAACGCCAGCAATGATTACTCATTCGGGCTTATCTTCTCTGATGACGATGACTACGGACTACGCTGTTCGCACCGTGGATGGACGCCGGGCTATCTGAGCGAATTCCGCCATTATCCCGAATACAATGTGACCATTGGTATCCAACTGAACGGTACGGGCAAGACCGATTTCTCGAATACCGCCGTCCGTGGCCCCTGGCCCCAGCTGACGACGCGTGCGGTGCAGGACGTACTTTCTGCGGCAGGGATCGGGAAGCCGGAGTAGTCAGGGGGCGCTGGGGGAGGCCGGCTTGTGGCAGGCCGGTGCGGTTTGGTAAATGGCCAACTGGGTGGGACAAGGGCCTTGACCATTTGCCCCGGACCATTCTTTCGGCGACCTCTTGCAGTATTCAGAACTTTACCGATCGGATAACGAGAGTGCGACATTGCCGGTGCGACTCGGTGCGTCATTGGCTATTTTCGGGCTGGAATAGGCCCGCACGAATTCTGGAGCCGCGCTCGCGGGCTACGCATCCCCATGACATTCCTCCCATGAGCCACATGAATAATTGCCCACATCGCCGAGAAATACAGGTTGCGCCGATGATGGATTGGACGTACGGAATTGGAAAAGCGATTTCGGATCAGCGGCTTACGAATTCAGTGTATCGGCAAGTCGCACCGATGTCGCACCTTGTTTTCTATTGGTTTTGCCACGAAATTCGGGTTGCAAGCATGGGCCGGCTCCTGCCGGCCT
>Ga0102934_1002092_pt1 | contig 13928 bp, 12 predicted proteins | sample SalPonR2_A_D1_MG_FD_78175 | JGI IMG/M metagenome (GOLD analysis project Ga0102934, IMG submission 78175) | Salt pond soil microbial communities from South San Francisco under conditions of wetland restoration - Salt Pond MetaG R2_A_D1_MG | ecosystem: Environmental > Aquatic > Marine > Intertidal... | reverse complement strand
GGGGGGGGGGGGGGGGGGGGGGGGGGGGGGGGGGGGGGAGGGAGGGGTAGCCGTATCCCCCCGGCACCACCCCTCCCCAGCTGCAAACAGGGTCCCTGAAAGGCCTGCCCCGTTACCCACGGGTGCTGTAAAGCCTCCTCCACCGTAAAGCGGAGGCCCGGGTCCACCTGCATCAGGCACCGGAGCAGGTCCTTGGCCGCCGCACTCACTCCCCCCCAGGCGGGCGCCTCCAGCTTGACGGCCATTCCGCCCTGGGAGCGGTCGAACTCCGGGAAGCGGGCCACGAGCATCACGTACAGCACCGCCCCCAGGCTCCAGCAGTCCACCTTGGTCCCATAGCCGCCCCCCCGCCCGTAGGCACGGGCCTCCACCTCCGGGGCCAGGTAGCAGGGCGTGCCCACGAAAGTGCGGGCGGCAGAGCCGTCGTCCTGGCCGATCATCTTGGAGAGGCCAAAGTCGAGGAGCTTGGCGAAGGGGTAGAAGCCCTCGGGGGAGAGGGCGTCGAGTAGGATGACGTTCTCGGGCTTCACGTCCCGATGCACGATGTGGAGGCGGTGCAGGTAGGCCAGGGCATGGGCGACCTGGACAAAGATGGGCCGCGCCTCTTCCTCCGTGTAGCGCTTCTTCTGGAGGATGGAGTCGAAGAGCTCGGTGCCGCGGGCATATTCCAAGACGAGGACGAGGGTGCTGGCGTCCTCGAAAACTCCCTCCAAGCGGATGATGTGGGGGTGCTCCAGCCGCTGCATAATCTCCACCTCGCGCCGAAGTCGTGCCTGGTCGAAATTCTCCCGGAGCTGGAGGGGCCGGAGGTCCATGAGCTTGACGGCGAAATCCTCCCCGGTGACCCGATTCGTGCACCGATGGACCACGCTGAAGGCCCCCCGGCCGATCTCTTCGTGCAAGGCGTAGAGCCTGTGGGTACCCCGCCGGAAAAGGGGTGAGAAAGGCGCAGCGCTGCTTGACGCCAGCCAAGCGTGCTCGCGGGTTCGGGGAGAGCAAGGCGGGGCGACGATTTGAAGGGAGAATGCAACCCCCCGGGGAAAAAGCCACGTGACGGCCTCTTCCATATAGTTTCCAGTTACTTCCCGAAAAATGCCACCTACTCAACGGAGATTTCTTACCTGTTAAACGCCTCCATGTCGCGGGATGGCACGGTGGGTTCAGCAGGAAGAGAAGGCGGTAGCATCATGAGGGGGCCGGAATGGGCTTCCACCTGCCGCTCCTCTGCCCCCTGCCCGCCCTGACGATCCTCGCTACCCGCACTTCCGTCGTTCGAATCATCCGTGTCTCCACGATGCTGGTATCCTTGGTAGTAAGGGATCATGGGCTCCACCTGGAACCCCGCGGCCTCCTCCACCTTCAAAAACCAAAAATAGGGGGTACGTCTTCCTTACTATTCGGCCGCCGAGTGGTTGCAGTCGCCGCGCACCCGCAACTTCCAATATCTACCCTTGTCCGATTCCCTTCTGAGAAGAGAACAAGGTGGGAGGATGCAGTATTGCGCTTAGTGCCACCGCTTCTGTTGCCGTGTAGGAATCGGAAAAAGTTGGTCAACGGGCGACCATCACGAGCAGAGGCGACGTAAGCAGCAAGGAGCCCGCAGATCTTGAACGAAACGAGGAGCGCAGACGCGAATTCCTTTCTTAGGCGACAGGATACGCCAAACATGAACAGAGCAGGTGGTATTGCGCATTTCGACAGGTTTCGGGGAGCGTGTCTGGTAAAGGTGTTGAGAGTGACGGGCGTGCATGGCTAGTCGGCGAGGGGGGCGTACATTGAGTGTACACGCACGCGTTGGGGAAAAAGGCGTTCTGAAGACCAACCCAATCCCAGCAAGGCAAGCAATGAAATTGTGGCTAACGTTATAAGGTACTCGTTTTTTTCTTTTTCTTTTCTCCTTTCCCGGCGTTGTCGGTTTGATCCCTCCGCGTGCGTCCATGTACATTATTTTCGTCAACACCCAAAGCGTTGGTCTTCATGACAACTCACAAGCATCGTGATTCCTCCTGATGGCTGGGCCGTCATCTTTTCAGCCTTCCACGGGTGTATGTTTCTTTTCTTTGCTACCTAGAATGGCGGCAAGCCGAGGATTTGTGGATCTGGCACTGATGTGTCAGGGAAGAGGAAGGTTGGGATTAAGTTAGCATCCTGCATCTTCGTCTTTCCCACCTCTCCCTATGTTTCTAAATTTCTGAAAGATTTGTGTTGTAGACACTCCTAGAAGAGATACCGACGAAGAAGCATTACGGCCCGCTCACAATCTGAGGCAGACGAAAGACCTTCCTGACAAGAAGCGATAGAGCCTCCCCGAGGATCCAGAATACATTATGTTCACCCCGTTACGTCTCCCGACCCGGACTCACTTGGCTTTCTCATAGCGGACTCGTTCCAGGATACGGTTGATTTTTTCCATAGAGCGCCGGCGGACCCAACGGTTGTGCCGTTGCTTGCGCTGTACGAAAGGCTTTATGTAGTACTGACCAGGAATTGAGAGAGCGACCGAAAAGAGTTTGAGTGGAAAAGAAGCGACGAAAGTGAGATTGCTGGTTCCGGAGAGACAAGGGGTGCTCACCATCTACTATCTCGTGATTCTTGAAAGCTGGCACGTACCTTGCGGGCGTCCCACCGCTTTACCAATCCCTCGAATTGCGCCCCCTCGTCCAAGAACTGCATGGCCTGTCCCATGACCCCAATGTATGACTCTGAGTACATGGCCTTTCGATGGAGTTCAGATGGAAAGTCATGCCTTTTCGATTGTCTATTCCTTCCTCCCTCTTGGAAAAGGCAGTGCCTTTTCCCCACCGCGTCACCCACTTACTGCCTGTTTGCTACCGTCAAACTCCGCCACGCCCGCCCACCGATGCCGTCGCTGCTGCTGCCAGTGCACTAGGAGAGAACGGTGCTCCCGATCGCCCGCTGCTGCACATGGTCCAGAGAAGGCCGTCGTGATAGCGGCACGGGCACTGACCGCAAAGGTGTAGGCCGTAAGCCGTACGGCGTCTCGATTCCAGGAGAGCATGGGGCGGACAAAGCGCGACATCATGGCTCCCGAGAAGACCCTGGAAATGACGCGCATCACACGATGGACGAGGGAGTGAGACCGCATTGGAGGTAACGGACACAGTTTCCGAGCGTATCCCACGTTTCCGACGACCCCCATCAAGACTTCGAGGCGATGATCGGTCGCTCTCACGGGCCGTTGCTCAGGAGGCACAATGCGACCGCAACAAAAGCGCGATTTTCCGAGCTATTGTCACTTTTAATCTCAGCAGTGTACTGCTTGTAGGACTTCTCTCAAATTGCAACCTTCCTCCATGCTACAGCAGTGCACTACGCTGGGGCGAAGACAAAGGACCCGTGGTGCTTGGAGCTCCCGTTGGAAAGCGTAATAAGTTCCGTAATTGCCTTATTTTTCTTGCGGGTAAAAGAGGCAGCAAGGGCAAGGATCCTGTATTAAACAGATATCCCTCCACAAGGCGTTCGACATCCCGGTGACATGCATGCTAATTTTTTACGCAACAATGCTTCAGCATCAGCGGGCTCTGGGCACTTCGAGCCAGCGCCTCAGCACGCTGGCGGAGATGCCGCAAATGCAGTAGCACGCGTGAATGCGAAACTAGACGAATTGGACCGTGTGCTCCAAGATGGTACGTTTGCTGAAATATTTTACGCAAGCTTTGTCGACTTTTTTCCTTTGAACAAAGCAAGTGAATGTTATTTCCATCATTTTGTTCTTAAACAGTAGCCTCACGCACTTCTTTCTTCAATGTCTAACAGTTCGTCAAAAAGACATCAAACGCGTGGAGGAAGAAGAGAAAGCTAGGCTCATTGAGAAAGTTGGAACCAAAGCGATGGAACTGAACAAGGCTCGCGAAGAACTCGCTCAGACTCAACTCCGCAAGGCGCAGGCTGAAGAGAGGCTTCGAGCACATGAGCTCCTGGTGCAGATCCACAAGACGATCGAGAATGCCTTTGTGTCTTCAGGGCGAAAATCCGTCTACCAGAATCAAAACCGGTAGCATACAGAGGTGGACAGAGATTGTGTGGAGCGGTACTTCGGGAGGAAGCGTGTTGGCCAAGCAATGATCACGGAAATATGTCTTCCTATGTGGTGAGATGGCATTAGGAATACTCATGCATCAAGGTAGTATAATCTAACATGCCGACTGCCTAGCCTCCATTCGTCCCTGTAATGTCTCTTACTGTAAAAAGGAAATTGATTATAACGGCTCGTTCTTCTGTGTCAGTCAAAATTGTAGTTACTTCACATCGATTCGTGTTTTAATTATCATCAGCAGCTCGTACCTATCAAATTGCACAATGCGGACATGCATCGCCTTCTGGTCCCTATTCCATTCAGTTCTACCACCGATATCTGCCTCCCGGTCCACGTGTCCTGCCTTACACGCTCACACGCAGACACATGTACGGCAACTTTTGGGCCCCTGCTATCACATACATCGCACGCCATCGCATGCGTAGATTTCTCCTTATTGATCTTCTTCGTGTTTTTTACGTGCCGCCACCGCGAATGCGAAATCGCTGACCTGTGGCCATCATTGCGGTGCAACCGCGCTGGGAGATTTCATCGTCGCGTCTTGCGACTTACATGCGCGCATGCACGAGCATTTCCTCAATCGTATGCTGTCCGCCTGTGAACGACTACTACAGCTTAAATTGTTTCTAATCCCACGGCCGCGATTGTCTATCCTATTACCATCGCTTGCCCCCCCGATGTACCGTAAGTCCTCCAAAACATCGAACGATCGATGTTGTAGTTGCTTTTGCCGCCACTACTGCAACTACTACTGGTTATGCCACTGTCATTAGCACCAGTGCACATGTTGACTCTACGCAGAGGCTGCGGCTTTGGTGCACCAGGTTCATCTCCCTCCCACCACTCCGAGACAGCAGAGGCAAGGGCACAAATCAAGGCCCGATTGGGAAAGAAAGTTTGGCTCAATAGCTTGCCCTTGCGTGGGATGAAAGGGTCGTAATGCCTCCTAGCGTACTCTTCATAGTGCCTGTCTGTGCCCATCCACGCATCCCAGCAACGTGTGACCGCGCCATAAGTTCCCATATTGTGCGAGTGGTGGAAGTCATGTCTACGCGGCGAAGATAAGGGTGAGCAAATTGAGGTTGCCAGGTATCCCTCCTGATTACACTTTGCCTTGTTTCTCCTAAGAAATGAAGTCACCCCTCCGTCCTTACATTTGAGGGCCGTTAAAGACGGAAACTTGTGTAAATGGGCACCAAGGCAGCGCGTAGCCCGAATGAGCGGCACATGTTTCCCACACACGGAAGCTTATCCATCCCAGCAAGATCACGAGGTGAGAACCTTGAAGAAGGCACCCTGCAAACGTGGGGAGAACATCGCAAAGAGCAACTTCGACCATGCCCGCGTATTCACTGTTGATGCTGATATTGACCTGTGACAAAGAGCGAGCTTTGAGCGAGACAAAAGGAAACGGTGCGCGACGCATCTATTTCCTTCGACTGCGTCACCTGGGTTTCAGATCCCCTTCCCATTGGCTTTTCATTTCCTCACCCGAAACTCGTGATGCTTTTTGTGAAAATATTTATAAAATCGCCGGTGGTGCATGAGACGATGTGTCCAGTAAAACAAGGTGTCATTTACTGCCAGAGCAATTACCCAGTGCCGTATGACAGTTGGCCAAGGGGGTATTGAAGCGTATACCTCCATCTTAAAGAACTTGAACACATCGAAAAGAACAAAGAGGAAGGGAATTCGCGCAAGTGCTGAACGGATGCAGACTTCTTCCAAACACCTTCTGATGAGCGCGTCATCAGGCATAGTTGCTGCTTTTTGCACGCGGTACCGGAGCAGCCAGTTGTGTTTCCAGCATAGATAGTAGAAACCTGCGATGCTTAGGTACAACACCTCGCTCACGAGATACACTCCAAACTATGGATAGGGATATTAAACGTTTAAAGGACGATAAACGTCGCATACACCACCCATCACCTCTCACTTATCTTGAGTACTCACCAGGAATGTAAATCGCTCACTCAATCCAACCCTTTCGATCAAGGAAAACCAGAATCGGCTGATAGTATCCATATCTGACGACCCGTAGCGAGCTTCGCCGCGACAAACGGGTGATGTCGAAGGTTGATAGTTTTCGCTTTATTGCTGTGGTTCAGGTACTTTATCGACCCAAACGGAAAAGGACAGGATCAATCCGTTCGCATTACAAAAATCTGTTATTATTAACCCAGCTGCAGTACAGGCGGCAAGTCGTATTGCTGCACGGTGGGGTGTCGAAATAATAATATTTTCAGGATCGTAAAATTAGGGCAAGAAAAACTCCTTTCCAGACCCTTATAGTACAGTGATGCGCCTCCTTTCAATCCGGCAAAGTGCGTCAAAGTGCGTCAGCCGCCATAAAGCCTGTGCCTGGAGGACAAAAAGTGCGGTGAACGTGACCTCTAGAAACGTTCCCACTGTCATGTCTTGTTTTTTACCGCCACAAGCCGTTGGTCTTTGAAGCCTCACGCTTTAAACCCGAGCCGTTAGGAGGTTGGACACAAAGCCGCTTTGAGCTGCATTGTATAGCATGTCACTAGAGTTAATCATCTTACAAAGTGCCATATTGAGTGAGGGGGAAAGAAAGTTTTGAAATGCATACATCTTTGTGACATGCTCGTCCTTCGGTGACGAACAAAAGTCACAAAGTAATATTCGTGCTTCATCCTTGACTCATTCATCGGCCTTTCTTTCTTCCATTTAAACAAATATGTTTGCCAGGATCCCTGTCTATCATTCGCCTGGAATAACCGCACTTTCCGCACACCCCACTCAACAAAAATCAAAACTGTGAAAGTTTATTTCTTTCCGTCCGACGAGGAGGGTGCCAGAGTGACAAATCCAGATACCAACGATATCGCGACGGTTGAGCCGAGGAGGATGTAGGAGGCTTCAGCGACCCCCTTGTTGTTCAGAAAGTTGGGATTGTTGTCCCAAAACTACGATCACACGGATGCATAGAAAGATAAAAATTAGTGAGTTATGATGAATCAATGGGCGCATGACACGTGTGAAAGATTGACAGCGCCCTTCATGCAGGCTGAGAAAGGACGACACGTGCCTGCATTCAACCTAGTGCACCTCAAAGCTTCTACGTAATGATCCTTCCTGCCTGCATGCACACCCTATCCAAAACCCAAACGTACAAAGTGCCGCAATCCTGAGCCGTAATGGAAGATCAAAGGAAAGCCGAATAAGACCTTCGCCGGTACCCCCACCATAGAGTTCCCCAGGCTCGACATGAGCATCGGAACATCTGCCCCGCCCAGGGCGAGCAAAGAGATACCAGTCAGTCCGACAGTCAAGACGCCACCCGTCACACGCGTAGAGATGGAGGTGAGCGCGGTGATTGGGAATTTGTAGATGGTCACATGCGGAGAGACGGGGCGCCCTGCGAGGACACGCGTGCGGAGGAAGATAGGACCGGGACGACGTCATTTCAGAGACATTCGAAGAACCACCAAACGACTTGATGCATAATTTGTGCGTTGTGAAATCCGCACAAAACGAATTCCTCTCGCGCGCACATAGCGGGAATTTACAGGTCAATTAAAGAACGAGCGATTTGAAAACGACATGACAAGATGTACATGTGCCTGCAGACTAATAAAACTAACCTGTCCTAGCTTGTCGTTCGGTGTAAGTCTCTTTACTTGCAGTACTCAAATAGGCGGCTTGCAAGACCTGTGAAGGAGAATGATTTGGCACTTAGGCGGGGCAAGTAGATTCATGCCGTACGGTCCGATCCGAGTGCTGGCCTTCTACGTCCAAATGTAGACCTTCCAGCATCTTCCGACTAGACGTGCATTCAAATTTCCAAATTTTACTTCTAACATTTGGCTTGCAGCAAGCGCCATTCTCGCACTGCCGAGACTACACCCGCACCACGGCGTGAATCAGTGAAGTTACGTCGAGCCTGCTCAGTCACGCGTCTCGTAGAGAATCTCATGAGACATACTACAATCGCGTTGCCTATCTCTTTGGGTCATTCTCGTAGCTGTGGTCTGCCACTTACTTACCTGAACCTTGGTGTAGCCCTGTCGGCCCAAAGCAGCTTTGGGAAACATGCAACAGGCAACGGCCTTGCGACTTGAAGCTGCAGCAGTGCGTAGAAGCATGTTTGTGCTGTGGGTCTACCTTCATGAGATACAATGATAACGATGCGAGATTAGAGTAAGCGACAAAGGCGGAGTTTTGCTTCACCTGCTAGCAGCGGAGTGCAAGCAAGAATCAGGGAGGGCAAGCGCGGCGTGGGCGAGCACGGAGACCGAGGCCGAAAGGACGCTCAGGGAAGATGGGGTCCTATTCCATCACACACCCCGTCATCTTCCGCGTCGTACAGTCCATCGTCATCGCAGACAGGGTCCTATCCCATCACCTTCTGTCGTCCGTCGATCATCGGGCGAAGCAGGACTACGCAACAAAGAAAAATGTCACATGCAAAACCCCGCAGGGCTGTTATTTCTGTGAAAAAGCACCACAGAGGTAAAAAAACAGTGCACTGAATTACTCTTCATGCGTCAAATTTTGCTTGTCGGACTCCTACGCCTCTACTGCTTCAAAGCCTTCATCGAATTCCTCCAGCGTTCCTCTTTCGCCAAGTTTCATTTCCCTGTCTGATGATCAGCACTCATTTCTTACTATAACGTACAGTTTTTGGAAACTATGGACGGGCAGCTGATTGAAAAGAAGGATTGCTCAGCTGCAGTCGCCGCCGCGCTTCCGGAAGCGAAATCTTTGGCCGATGCAGGCAAGCTGGCTGAAGCTGTAGAGCTCCTCCTAGGTGTGGAGAAACAAGCGCGCATGGGTAATGATGTGACCAGCTTGAAAGAAGTGGTCTTAGCCACAATACGACTTGTGCGAGAAAAGAAAGATTGGGAGCAGATGAACGCGACTTTGACCCAAATCAGCAAGCGGCGGTCGCAGAACAAGGCCGCAATCTCAGCCATGGTGCAGGAGGCCATGGGCCCTTCCTACTTGGACGCCACCCCTGACGTGGAGACGAAGAGGAAGCTGATCGTCACGCTCCGCGATATAACGGATGGGAAAATTTTCGTAGAGACTGAGCGCGCGCGCCTTACCCGGACCCTTTCACACCTCTTGGAAGCGGAGGGGAAGGTCGCCGAGGCTTGCGATATCATCCAGGACGTCCATGTGGAGACGTATGGCTCCCTGGACAAACAAGAGAAGCTCGAATTTATTCTTGAGCAGATTCGTCTCACCTTGGCCAAGAAAGACTTCATACGCACGTACATCATCGCCAAGAAGGTGACCAAGAAGCTGTTGGAGGGGGAGGACCCAGCCTTGCAAGCCTTGAAGCTGAAGTTCTATCGACTGATGATTGAGTACCACTCACTGGCCGAGAAGGAAGCATTCGAAATAGCACAGCACTATCACTCCATCTATAATACTCCTGTAGTGCGTGCGGAGGAAAGCGAGTGGCGAGCGGCGCTGAGTGCCTGCGTCCTCTTTCTCATTATCGCCCCGCATTCCAACCAGCAGAGCGATATGCTCCACCGACTCGTCCGGCAGGAGGAGGATCAGCTCGCCCAGCTTCCTGTTTACAAAGAGATCCTCAAGACCTACACGACCCGGGAAATCATCCGCTACCCTCTGCCCCAACTCCCCGACATCGAGTCGCACCCCGCCTTGACACTGTACGGCCATGAGCTTGCGCAACACTGGCTCCAGCAGCTGCGAACTCGGGTGATTCAACACAACATCCGGGTACTCTCTGCGTACTACAAGAAGATTCGGTTGACCCGCGCTGCGGACCTTTTGTCGCTGGATGTTTCAGAGCTAGAGAATAACATCTCCACGTTGGTGAGCGAGGGGGCCTTATACGCGCGCATCGACCGGCCCGCCAACCAAGTCAGTTTTGCCCCGACAAAAATAGCGGAGGAGACCCTTTCAGACTGGGCGGCGGACATTTCGGAATTGCTTCGGTTAGTGGAGCGCACCACGCATTTAATAAATAAGGAGCAGATGTTGCATAAGGTGGTGTAGTGGGAGTCGCAAGGAGGGGGGAAGAGGGAGAAAAGCAGTGGCAGGTCACTACGGAAGGGAGAAAATTGAAATAACGTTTGTGTTCGAGACCAAAATAGAACGGAATGGCTCGCTCATAGTCAGACAACATGTTTCCGTCCTTTTTCGATTTTCTTCTTTTTGAAAGGAGATTAAGCGAGAGCCCGAATTCATTTTTCGTTTCGAAAATCTTATGCAAACTGCCGTGACCATACGCGGCATTGCAGAACTTGGCAACACTCCTCATGTTTGGCGCCACGGCAAGGCCCAACAATTTTCGGTTCACGTGAGGAAAAAATTTCAACAAAAATATGGAGGTGAACCTCTTGGGAGCCACGGCGACACTTCCTCGAGTACACTGGCCACTAGCACTACGAGCGCATTTGCACCCAGTGAGCGTTTCGGGGACGACTCTGTCGGAATTCAAGCATTTAGACAACACCTTGTTTGGTTTTTTCCAGTCGTCTAGTGTGGGCACTTGCCAACTTACGGTTCTTACTTCCTCGGTAAGCTATATGTATACTCCGCCCTGCGCCGTGCCACCTCTACGCCACAACCAAATGCTTAAAAAGAAAATATTGTCTCCTCTGAATGACTGTCCTGTCCCGACCGCCCAGAACGTCTTTCATTGCTCGGTTCATCAGAACCAGTCATAATCATGTTCCATTTGCAAAGCACATGTCATTAATTTTCAGCAGCCACACACGTGATGAGACAATGTATCCTGAGGTACAATCTTGATTAATGTTAATCGGTGGACAAATGGGATCGAAATAAGACTGTTCGGTCGATACCCTCCCTACCTTTTTTATTTAAGCTGTCTAGTCCTCGTGTTATTCCTCCCGGACCCTTCGGCCGTAACTTTCCTCTGTAATGCTTGCTCCCGAGATGCCGTACTATTGCTTTCAATGCAGCGCAATATTTCTGTCAACCTGGCGCATTGTTTGGCTCCCCCACCGGGGCCCGAAGGCCGCTGGGCTTCTCTACGACTGCCCCTCTTTCCCCTTCATCGGTTTGTCCTGCTCATGATCCTTCTTTGCCTGACTCTCCGTCTGGAAAGTACTGCTCTGGAGGTTGGCAGCCTCCCCGAGGACGTCGCTGCTGGCGCTCTCGCCTTTGTCTGATGCCTTGCTGTCGGGCCCTGAGGGTGATGCGGCGCCTCCATCGGGCTTGCGAGCGCGGCCTGATGGAGACGACGGCGGGGGCACACGTCTGCCCGATTTATGGGTGGCGGGGGGCGTGCTGTCCCCAGATGACTGCTGTGTAGAGGGCTCCATGTCAGTAGAAGAAGAGTCGTCGTCAGTGGGCGGGGATGGAATGGCGAGGCGGGCTAGTGCCACCTCCGTACCCTCCGAGGGGGCGGAGGCGCCAGGGACGGGCCGCGATCCGGCCCCGCTGGCTTTGGCCAGGGCGGTTGGAGCAACGGAGGAGAGGGGCGGGGGAGGTGGGGGGGGGTGCTGGACGCTGGTCATGGCCATTTCCATTTGATTGTGCGCCCGCGCCTCCAAGAGGGCATAGGCGCTGCGTGTCGCTTCATAGTTATTGCTGCAAATGAAGAAGCTCACGTACTGCGCCTCCGAGTCCCGCGGCGCCGCCCACACACGTGCGGAGGAACTTTCCTCGATCTTCTTCAGATTCACGGCTTGCTTGCCCACCATCAGCCCCGACAGCATGGCGGGGCACACGAACATGGCCCATATCGGCATCTGGGGGTCGAAGCGATGAAGCCACTGTAGGACCATCTCGTCCGAGAGGCGCAGGATCGCCTCAGCCGTCGCTTTCCCCCCGGGCATCTGTGTGGTGGCCGTCAAGCGAATGCAAGGTTGTGGGGAGAACGTGGCTTCCATCCAATCAGCCCCCGAGAATGATTGAATGTAGGCGAGAATCTGCGGGCAGTTTTTCAGCATGCTCAACTTCTCCAGTGAGGAAGTCCCGCTGGGGCAGGGGCGAATAAAAGTCAGGCCGCGGTCTGGGGGCCAATCCTGCAAATTTGTCTCGCGAAGCTGGTTGAAGGGAGGAATACCGGCGTAGGGTTGAAACGGCAGAGTGCGTTGCTGCGTTTGCTGCACTCGTTGTGGTTGCTGTGATGGTGGGACGTTCTTGTTGGTGGCTGAAGACGTCTGGACTTCCTTGGTTACATTGGCCACTGCGCCATTCGCAGAGATGGAGGACTTGATGGCATTGTTTTTCGGTTTCATTGCTGAGATGCTTGCACTACCGGCCGAGGCCTCACGAGTCTCGTCCTTCCCGCTCGTCTCCACAGTCTTCTCAGATACCTTGTCGTTCTCTTTGTTTGCAGTGCCCTTGCTATCCTGTTGCGTCAGAGTCTGCTCTTTTTTGCTGGCTGCTGTTTTCTTTTTCTTACTCGACGTGACATTCTGTTGCGTTGTTGCCGGCCCTGAGGCGGGTTCCACCTTTGTGGTTGTGATAACATCTTCCTCCTCTTTTTGCGCTAATTCGACAGCCTTGGGTATAGCTAACACGCCTTTACTGCTACCGTTGTTTAAATCTTTACCATTTAAGACAGCCTTGACTTCTGCGACCATTGTTTATTAGCTTTGGGGTGTTGTAAAGGACCCGAGAGATACTGGCTTGCTCCTGCAAGGTCTTCTTCAATTCACAGGAGGTGAGCCGTGGGACAACCCAGTAATGCGAGAGGAAAATGAAAAAATGTGAGCAGTGAACTAATAACGAATATAAGAATGAAGTATAATGTATGAAGATTGAGCAACTTGATGGCCACTTGGGCAGGGAGATGTCCCCGGGAAAGCGAGCCTGGAAAGAGCATAGACCGGCTTCGACTGCAAGCAGTGAATCCTTGCAAGATCGGTAGATATGCCTTACGCCATGGAGCAACAGCGAGCTGGGTCGTCGCGGAAACCGGTGCTCCCGGGCCCCCTTCAAGACTTGAGGGACTTACTCGGCTGCGTTGTGGGGGTTGCCGTCAACATTTTGACTTTCGCACTTAACTTAGATCCTGTTTTCAGAAAAGAAGACGGTGGAACAATCTTTGAACATCTTCCGCCGTTTGCGTGGTTTAATAAGCGCAGCATGAAGAAGAAATTATGGTCCACACAACATACAAGCACATGCTTTTTTGTTACTGCTGAGATATCTCTCGAGATTTTTTTGCACCGTTTTTTTTCAAACCCAGTGGAGCTCATCGAAAATTCTCGCTACCTCTAGTGAAACCATATTTTGCGCGTTGAGATACTGATGATCGCACATCCACACTTCTATTACCCGACACCGAACAAGCTCTATAGTCTTTTTTTCTCTGTCTCTTGACTCTTCTCCCTTCCTTCCCTGAGACGTCTGGGCATTCTCGCCGGAGCCATCTCTTTCTCGAGCACCCACATATCCTACCACCTTCTCCACCTTCACAGTCAAACCCCTCATCAAGCGCAAATTTCCTTCGACAAAAACAGCGTCTGGTGCAAGGAAGACCCACAGCTCTTCCTCGGTCCGCTGGCCCTCTACGTTCCATCCAAGCGAACATCGCGTTGTCGCCCTCGCCGAGGTGCGTCCTGTGAAGCCGTCGGATGTGCCGAAACGCGAAACCGTTGCAAGTTCAGCCACCTTCCCATTCACTCTATCTATGACTGTGAAATCAAGTTCACATGGTCCTTGCTCTCCGAAAAAAGCCATGGCTGAATGTGCCAGAAAAGGGACAAGGATGCATGAGTCAAGGAGAGGAGACCGTGCCATGCTGCTAAATTTTCGAGAGGGTAAGGAAAGCGTGAGGCTTGGAAAGACTCTGCAAAGCACATATTTGCTCAAAATAAACAGAAAACAAAGTGCTCAAATTCCTACGGGTGCAAAAAGGCGGCCAGGAAACTCATGCTCTTCAACGCCC
>Ga0102934_1002085_pt1 | contig 13952 bp, 12 predicted proteins | sample SalPonR2_A_D1_MG_FD_78175 | JGI IMG/M metagenome (GOLD analysis project Ga0102934, IMG submission 78175) | Salt pond soil microbial communities from South San Francisco under conditions of wetland restoration - Salt Pond MetaG R2_A_D1_MG | ecosystem: Environmental > Aquatic > Marine > Intertidal... | reverse complement strand
GGAAGGGTCCAGCTCGATAGTCGAGACACTCGCCCTGCCTCCTCGCTGATAGGAATTTGGCCGTAGGACATGAGAAACTCGGCGGAGGGCGCGCAATTCATCTCTTCCTCTTGAAAAAGGTCCATGGCCTTGCTCAGAGATTCTTTCAATTAAAATAGGACAGATATCGTGAGAGCGGTAGGCTCAAAATGGCAAGTCTGACCAGATCGCCCCGTTTGGCAACCGTTCCTAGGTGGCCATGGGCCGCAGTGCAGGGCTTCTAGGGAGATTGCCTGTGGAGAGAAAGTTTTGCGATCGATCGATCTTTAGGCGCTTATATTGCTTAGTGAATTGGTAAATGTAAAGCATAAGGCCGCATAGCATTGGAAAGTAGAGATAAACAATCCTGCGGGATAGGTGACACAAGCGCCGGTGCGCCGGCGCCCGGTGGGAAAAATCACGCCGGCCGAGCGGAGCGTTAGATGCATGGGCCGAGCCAGCTGACGCGCTGGCTTCATCCAACGACTGGATTCCATCCCCTTTTGCCAAACAAGGGTTAGCTCATCCTTTGAGAATTACTTTTCGCTTCCCTTGAAACATAATTTGTTTCAAAAATGAGTTATACAGTGACCGGCGAGAAGATGATGTGTTCCCAAGTTTCGGTGTAAATTATTGCCCGACCGTATCAACGGGGCCTAACCCCCCGTGCAATCTATTCCTTAAGGGCTCTCCGAGTCTGATTATGGAATTGTAGGGCAAGACTGTGGCAGACGTGAAGGATATTTACCACAGTGCAATAGGCATATCAACGGACTGATCACAATGCCATCGTACGGTTGGGCTATTCTGTCCCCAAAACAACAACTTCTTCGGGCGAAACTAGTGCGCGTAGACGGATCGTGGTAATTCTATTCTTTGACCACGTGAAGGGCATTTCCTTCGCATATGAAGCCAAAGGTCGTTAGAGTATAATGTAAGGTGAACCTTTCTCCCCAAATGCGCTTGATTTTATGATGGTGGTAGACGGAGCCAGGGCAGCACCGAACCCTGAGTTATTTCTTGGCCGACCAACTCACTTGAATGGACATCAGTAAGCCGAAACTTCACATGATGAGTGAAAATTTTAAACAAAAATATTTTTCGGCACCGAGGTAGCGGCGTCAGCTTTTTCTGTCTGTCGTGAGCAAGCTTTCATGAAGCAGCTTTCAGCGTATCAGGAGATACCAGTTTTTGCTCAACCAAAGAATTGAGTAGTCCGACATGGAAGTTGGATCTCAGTATGCTACACTTTGGTGGAAACTTAGCGTTTCAAGTTGATGACAGCTTTCTATACCGATATCAAAATTAGCTCAAGTACGAGAGAGATACATGTTTTTCGCCGTAGGCTTTACAACCACCCTGGCCCCAGTCTGAACAATGGGCCACGTAGTCGTGCCGATTTCATTATCAGACGTATCAAAAATTACTATACGAATAAAAGCGATCAAAGAGATGTATGTATGACACGGAAAGATGTTTTTTTAAAAAAAAAATTAGAAATGGATATGAAGCGCATAAGCTGATTCAAGCTTACTAGTGAACCACTTAAAAAAAGGACATTACTTCCTTTTTTTGAAGCAGACGGCACGCTTTTAAGGTCGCTGTCTAAATTCTTTAATGACATAGATAAGCGTGTTCGTGAAGAGGCCTGCCCTTAGACTGCATTTGTCTTTTGCACAAGCAGTAAGTGAAGGAGCAGGAATGGGAAGGCTTCAAGCTACTATGTCGACAAGCGACGTCCAGTGTTCGGATAGGCATATCTTTTAGCGTGGGAAATGTCGCGTGGTTGAGAAATATTTCATGTTGATGTGTGCGTTGGGAGAGGGCCCTCTTTCCATTCGTAAAAGCAGGACGAAAGCAATAGAGCGGGGGGTTATAGAGCTAGCAGCACAGAGCGAGCGGACGCGCTTATTCGGTCGTTGCGGTCCAGCACTTTGATTGCGCTCACGGACAGATAACCAGGTAAAGGCGGGGAATTTGTACGAATCATCACATCTATTTTACCTGTATTCTACTTTTGATTCTATTGGGATCAGTAATGGGACTGCAATCACTTTTGTGTACTTTTGTCCCGGTGCTTTTCATGATTCTCTTTGTCTTCCTACCGAGGGGCAGGCCCCCACTGCAGACGAGCTGAAGTTGACAAAGGACACCTCAATGTGAGTCCGGGCACGTGCTCTGAATGGTATCTATTCAACCATTCTTTCCAACTATAAATTTTGAACATACAGTCTGAGGCCATTACGATCTTTAGGTAAGATTTCCATCTTTACTTTAAAAAGATTCTGCGGGATCCGTCATTCAGCCCTCGACTCCGACGACCATTATGGCCAGCAAAGTCTCACTAGCGGCAGCAAAGGTGGCAAGCAATAAAGCTGCTCTACAGCGTGTGACATCCGACTTGACCGCATCACCAATTGCATACTTTGCGCGGACAAGTCGTTTTGATCCAAGTGCCAGGGTCCATGCAGGATCGCGATTCCAAAGCACATACGCAAAAGCTAGCACAAATCTCACGGCCCCAAAAGTGACGACTTCATGGTTGAGCGCCCTTTTTGGTGGAGGTAACTCGAAACCCAAAGCACATCGACCATTTGGCCGGCACGAGGAAGCGCACCTAAGATTGGCAACGCGCAAGACGAACAAAATCCTGAAGGCCAACCCGGGGGCACGTGTCGAGCCTAAATTTCTATCGGAGGAGGACGCACAAATGCTCGTCGAGGAAGCTATGGACGTTATAAATATCTACGGGATCTCGCATGTCAGCGAGGAGCAACGGGACCTTCTGGCCAACCAACTGAAGCATTTTCCTCTGCCGAAGGAGGACCTCAGGGCTCTCGTCAACATGCAGCGAGTGACAGGGGTAAGGGGGAGATTGGGGGAGAAGTAATGGAAGAACAACACTGCGTGCAGTATCAAATGCACAGCACACGGGAGTTATTTTATGCCGCGCCCTTGTCCTCCCTATTCATGTCCAATTTCTCACTTGGTATCGCTCAAGCCCCGCCTTAATTTCTTCTCTTCCAGCGATTTGAAGACGAGGCTCAGAAATTGGCCCCCTGGGGGTACGGCGATGACTTCCAGGTCGACCAAGTCCCGCCAGCACTGCGCAAAGTTCTCGAAAGCATCCAAGATTCGCCGCATTTCTGTGTGGGTAAACCGAGGGACATCACCATCAACCGGCGCAAGAAATCATTCTACCGCCTAGATCCGCACATTGACCCCGCAAAGGACGGCGGCAATGTCTTTATACTCAGCCTTCTTTCTGGAACCGTCATGACGCTCACGCCCACGTCCCGGACCATGCATCCGGACCAGCACAAGGCGATGGACACGAGGAAGGTGGCCGAGGTTTCCTGGCTGCCGGGAAAGGATATCGATGTGGATTTACCTGTGCTGTCCCTGCTGCACCTGAGCGGAGACGCTCGCTACACGTGGTGCCACGGAATACGCCCAGGGGTAACGCAGTCTCAGATCAGCGATTTCAATCTGGGGGGGGTGATGTCAGACGAGATGGAGGGAGTCGACCAGGAGGCTGTGAGGACGCTGGAGGGGTTGCCACTCTGGGATTGGTGGGGTTCTATGAAAAATTTGCGGCGTCGAGGCCCGGAGCGTGTGAGCATCATTTTTGCGTTCGCAGACCCAGAATGAGGTAGCAAGGAGGTCGCGGTAAATTTTGAGGGGAAAATGAAGACGATTTTGTAGCTCTTGCCTGGATCACTCGAGTGAGCCGCATTTTCTTTCCAATTGCTTTTCGAATACAGCCACGACCAAAGAAAAACTTATTTTCAGATCGTTAGACTTTTAACGACTCTTATGGGCTTGACGAGCTTTGCTGTGGGGAGTGAGCTGCAAATTCTTAGGTCGAGAGTCTCCCCTGGATAAACCTACCCGGTTCCTTGATCCTTCCCATGTTCCGTGTCATCTCGTGTTTGACAAGCCCGTAACACAGGCTTGACATGCAGTGCAACTTTTGCGGAAGGATACGTTAGCTATATACTAATAATTCACTTCCCTATGAATACTGCATTTTGGAAAATACAATGCACACAGGTTCACAGCGCAGTACCAAAAGGTACAACCTCCTGCTCTCGTCTTCGGATGGCAGGCTGCCGCGCACACAATGAAGTAGAAGCGGAGAAGTTGACATGTGAAATAGTTGAGCTTGAGAATTCGATCGCACACCTGGTAAGCTTGCGTTCCCAGGAGCTTTTGGGAGTGTTTTCGTCTTTTGCGCCTTTGTCGTCGACAGAGCCGATATGTTAGCCGCCTTACATCACTAATTCAGATGGCTTCCCGACCCTCTCGGGTTGGTCTTGTTTGAGTGTTGTGCTTTTCTTACTCGAACTATGTAAATTTAACCGGGGCAAATACAACTGAAATTGGTCTTGCATGCTCTTATTCCGAGACTTTTTTTTGGCTTTTACTATTGCAGACGCGATCGAATGAGGAGCTAGCTATGGCCCTGGCCTCCGACCCTGACGACAAAGACTTTCGAGAAGCTGTAACGGAGAATGTTTCGGTCATACAAAGGAAGAAGAAACTCCTTGAGGAGCTTAAAAAAGAGTTGAAAGCTCATAGAAGTCTGATGGTCACGGCCTTGGGCGCCGCTGAGGCCAGGCAACTGCCTGCTGCCATTGCCCTGGAGACTCAAAGACCGTCGACCTCTACTGGGGCAACACTCTCTTTACCGGCTGAAAGAATGAATCCGAACGAAGGGCAGGCAGTTGAGGAAGAGGAAAAGTTTGAAGGAGTTTATCTTTGATAGTTCGCTGTGCATATACACCAAAAAATAAATATTCATATATACATGGGCAACAACAATAAGCTTATTCTGCAGTGAGCGCTTTAAATGTACTCCAGCACATCACGTTTTTCTACTTCGGCTAATATTTCTTGAGTTCGACCCTCTTTACGTCAGTAATGCTATATTTCGCCTGTTTTGCAAACCATGGTGACCTGTCGTCCTCGGCAGCTCTTATTTGTTGAAAATTTCCTTCATAAATGCCACGGCATCCTTCATCTCCTCTGGTGTCGCTCCATGATCCAACCCGCGGTAGGTCTTGAATGTATAATTCAGGCCGAGCTCTTTCAATTTCTCAGCACTGTGCTGTCCCCATTGATGCCGCACGATCCCGTCCGCATCTCCGTGCCCGTGGAAGTATGGCATGGTTTTCCCAACGTCCGTCAAGGCAGCAGGGTAGTCCGCCTTAAGTGGCAACCATCCGGATAAAATGACAGCCCCGCCCAATCGAACCTCGCTTCTCAGGGCTAAGTGCAGCGTAACAGCCCCTCCTTGCGAAAAGCCTCCCAAGACAATCTTATCTGCCGGCACTCCTGCCTCGACTTCCCCTTGCACTATTCGTGCGATGCGTTGCTTGGCCTCTTCAAAGCCCGCTCTGTCTTCCGGACTGCTTTCATCCAGACCATTTATGTCAAACCATCCCGGCATCGGAAAGCCTCCATTCAAGGTGATGGGCCGGGTGGGTGCGGTGGGAAAGATCATGCGGGTGGTGGGGAATACTTTAGGATCAAAGGCCCCGGCCCACCCTTCGCCGGAGTCGCCTAGGCCGTGCATCCAAATGATGGAGGACTGAGCAGGCCCGCCTACAGGGTTGAGGGTTATACCAGCCCCGCCAACGTTATCGTTACGAGACGCTCTGTGGGTCATGGCAGCGAGCCCGCGCGTACGTGTATCGGCAGGGAAAGTGCTGGTCGGGTACGCAAAAGCGGTACTTTTCGCTGTGGCCAAGATGCTGGAGACAGAGAGGCAGATAGCACGGCGGGCGCTCCAGGGCAAGGGGAGGCTCATGCACTAAGAAAGAGGTAAAGGACACCCTGTCAATTTTCAGATGTTGTGCAGACTCCAGTAAGTTCGGGGCATGACACGCAACAACACGTGCATGACATGTAATGGAATAAAGTGACGACTGGGAGCATACGAAGTACTCAGCACGCTCTGCATCTCTCGGCTGTCGCGGAATCGCCGTCTCGAACATGCAAGAAAAGCAACAACCAAGGCACTGACTGACCTTCAGAAATTGAACATTTGCAGGAATGGTCTGGCGCACCATGCCACCCGCAAACATGCAATTTGCACCCAAGATCTGCCTCTTCCTGGGCATCATTTCTGTCATCCGGCCTGCCCGTGCATTTTCTTCAAGTCGGCCCCCCCCACCTCAGTCTCCGTATGACCGGCGAAGCCCATCTATCAACCCCTCCACTCCGCCCACCCACGCGGACCTTGAGCAAGGCCGTGGCAGTAATTTGTACCGGCCATTCAATCCATTGCTTGGACCAGGCAGCCGCGTGGCTATTGATGGCGCAAATGCCCCCGGAGAGGGCAGTACGCTGGCAAGGCTGATCACCATGAAGCTATTCAAGTCGCAGATGCGGCCCTATTTGGTCATTCCTTCGCTGGGCAAGGTACCAACGGGCCTTGGTTTTGATCAGTATCGGGGCCTGTCCCGTTATATTTGCACGGCGCCTGTGGATAAAATGAAAGAGGGCGACGGTCGGTTTCCCCCCGAAATCGATGGATTGGTGCTTTGCTCCGAGAGAGGGTACACAGCGCACGATGTTCGAGCAATCCTGGCGCGTGTGGACGATGGAAAGGAGGAAAGTCGAGGAGGAATAGAAAGCCGAGCGGAAGCAGGGGAGACGACCGGATTGAAACGTGTCGTGATGCTTTCAAGCCTCGGGGTGAACAGACGCGAGGATATGATGTGGAAAATCTGGCAATTCGGCGTGGATTTGGAGGCAAGAGTGAGTAGAGAAAGAAGACGTGAGGAAGAGGAGGAAGTAAGTGGATGGCCCCCGAAGGGTGAGGGGAGAGAGTACTGACTGCTTGTCTTCCTCAACCTGTTGACCCACAGCACCAGGCCGAGCAAGAACTCATCGCACAAGCACACCGGCGGGGCTTCACATACACACTCATCCGCGTCGGCCCCTTAAGGGGCGGGGGCGGCGAAGAAGGCCTTGGCAACGATTTCTACGGGCAGAACGAGGGGCGCCACCATCCTCTGAACCCCTTCCCCTCCCTCGCCGCGAAGAGGGACGAGGCCTTCGACCTGACCCGCCGGGGCTTCACCTTCTCTTACTGCGACAACATCCAGGGGGAAACGGGGAGGGTGCTGGCTGCGGAGACCTTCGTCAAGGCCCTGGGCTCAGCCCATGTCGAGGACGTGGCCATCGCCCTTGTGAGCGAGCAGGGCCGAACGTGGCCCAACTTCCAGGTGGCGCCGTGGGATTTGTTCTAGCCTGAGGCCCGCCGGTCTGGAAGGGTCTGCCCCTCTGGGCGTTATTGTCGGTAATGGAGAGGAAGCTTGTGCGCTGTGAAGGAACGGAAGGCGCGAGGCCTCCCCGAAGAGGGGTCTCGGAGGAAGGAAGGGAGGTTGCCAAGCGGGTGGGGCCTTCGCTGCCTAGAGAGATACGGTCTTAGGCACGACCTATGCATATGTAATTTGTTTAAAATTTCGATTCATTCGTGATGTACAGCTTTGCAGGTATTGTTGTGAAGCCACGATATGTAGGATAATTTCGCTTAGTACAGTATTGTAGAGACCCGGGGCTGCCCCGCGTGAAGAATTCGGGATACTGAGGCAATAGCAAGGTAAATAGGATGACCTATTGAACTGAAGCCGGCGATTCATAAGATAGTTTCGCTGTAAGGGGACCGGGAGGAGGACGACGGCATTCGTGCGGAGGCGCATGACAGGCAGAGATGCCAAGGCTGTTTATAAGATGTGCCGCTCGTGAACAAATGATAGCATCTTGGTAACAAAGTGACGTCCTAAAACAATGCGACAATATTATCATCGTGAAGCGCTTCGCGGCAACGGTTCTACATGGTGTCTTCGTTCTTCGGCTCCCTCCCCACCCCCCGCGCTTTCCCCCTTGGCCCTCCTTCGGTGCTGAAGCCTCCCGCGTCATCCTCAAGACCCAAGAGCTCTTGTTTCATTTCTCATTCTTCGGATGCAGCGCCTGGTAGCTTTACGCCGCGCAAAGGATCCTGTTGTCAGGAGGGCATGGAATGATAAGTCCAGGGGCTACAGTCAGAACCCAGACCTCATTCACATTTTCTACTCTCTTCCATAATAATTCAAAGCTTGATTGATCCCTTATTCAGAAGGCTCCTTACCCTGACGAGCTTTAAGTACTTTCCCACCAGCTCGGCGCAATCATAATAATGAGTAACCGGGTGCTTGCGTTGGCACCAGGACACTTGATCGCGCAAATTCTTCACCATTTCGATAGCAATCGCCTCTTCTCGTGCTCTGATATGTGGATTTGTGGTAATACGCGGATTGACAGGTGAATAGACCCCTAAAATAAAAGATAAGCCCTGCCACGACACGCATCAATGTCGTTGCCTCAAAACTCCTGCACCCCAACTCCTGCACCCGTTAAAGAGTGGCGCATATGAGGAAAAATCAGACAACCGCAATACATTCTCTTGTATCAGAAGACTGCTATATGTAGAGAAGGCCGTGTGGGCCTGAAGGCATCTATGTTATGTCAACGCAAGCTTCGACTTACCGAGCCTCTCTTCCCTTGGTCCAAGCAACAATATCCGTCCGCGCCTCCAAAGGGGCGTACTCGCGAGCAGGCAAAACCACGTCGGACTTCTTTCCCATAGGATACTGTAGTGATAGAGGAGTTGCAGAGGATTGGAATACCAAACAGGGCAATATGAGGATGCTCGTTGCCGAGGGGACCTAGGACAGGCAAGAAGGCTCAGAGAGAGTCCATCCCCACCTCGTTTTAAGATTCACTTCCACCGCGGTGCGGTCACCGCCCAGCCCACGAGATGCCATACGAGTCACACCAGGCGGAGGTCCGGTCATCTTCGAGTAAAGGAAAGGATCCTTCGTGTTCCTAGGCAACAACATTCACACCTCGTCCTCGCCTCGCTCCCCCACTTCCAGCTCTCTCGCCCTCCTCAGTCCTCTCAGCTCTGTCTCTGCTTTACATGGCAGTTTTCGAGTCTCACACCTTCATGTCCATTTTTAATCATTCGTGACAGGGTCGTAGAAATAACTAAAGGTTTTGTTCCACACGTCCAGGAATGGGCGGTGCGTTGTCTGTGTGGAAGGAATCCGCCATCAGCGCAAACAGGCGCGAGGGCTCCTTGACGACCTCCTCTCACGCCCTTCAGCCATCACCACCAACACCATCGACAAAACCATTATCCTCTCCTTCGACGCCATCCTACGGTCTTCTACTCATGTCATCGCTCGGGATAGTGGGATGCGGCGTGGCTGCGGGTTTGTACCGCGCGAACCGCGACACGGAAGGGATGGAGGAATGGCGCAAGTTGCCCCCAAGTCAGCAAGTGAAGCATTGGAAACGGTGCGTAGGCCTTAGACTGAAATTTTGAGTTCACCCAGGGGTAAATTTGCGAAGTATTTGGATTGCCTAATAGACGTGTCTGTAGTAGCCGGAAGCTATTACATGCACGCGATTGAAACAGCACGCGTCATTGATAGTGTGTATTGGCAGCCACCATGCCGGGCATTTGCAAAGCCTCATGAACTAAAAATGAAATTGCTTTAACCTGTCTTTCTCTTCTCTCTTCCCCCCCCCCTCACGTGCTTCCAGCGATCCTCATGCCGAATTCAACCCGACTCGATTCGCAGGCAAGGCCCTTGCAGTAGGAACGGTTTTGTGCCTGAGCGCGACAGGCACCTTAGCCTTCGTGGTTGGACGCGCGATGGGGGTGGGCACTGTGGAAGAATTTACACAGAAATTAAAGGTGTGGGCCCCGGCGAAACGAAGAGAGCTGGAGGCTTGGCTGAAGATCAAGCCTAACGCGTCCTTAGAAAGAGAGAGGGAGCGGCTAGCCGCCATGTCATACGAAGAGGAGATCGATTACTGGGAACGAGTGGTTGTGGCGGAGGAGGAGGGAAAGTAGGACAAGCAAAGAGTGTGGGATTTTGTAAACGAACGGATGGCGAGGGTTAAAGGACAGGAGGGGCGGCCGAAACGCTTTCTCGAGGTGGCTATAGTAGGAGCCTCGCAGAGCTTTTATCTTCGACGGCCATCGGCTTCCACTTTTTCGACGCATTGCTACAAAGCCCGTGTGTATAAAGCAACGAGTGGAGGGATGACCGACACCCGCATGTATGATATCATCGCAATGTACTTTAAAGTAAATAAAACAATTTTGACGTCCACCTGCACCAGGCTGAGGGTCTCATGGCGCACAAACAGTCTTAGGAATGTACACCTGCACCGTCCCCCCTCTGTTCCACCTCTGTGCGGCCTTCCCACGGCATCCTCTTACCGGGCCAGCACACGCTGCAACTGAAGCTTCAAGTCCCTCACCTCCTTCTCCAAGGCTGCCCGCTCCTTCGCCCACAACTTCCCCCTGCCCCTCCACTCCGCCTCCCGCACTTGGGTTCGCTGTCTTTCTTGCTTCAGCATTCCGCGCTCTTCCTCCAGCGCAAAAATGATGCCCTGCTGCTCCTCCACCATGGTCAGCAGGGAAGCGCACTCGTGCTCCAGGCCCACCTTCTCGGCGGCGTCGCCAGACAACACCTCCACCTCCTCCCTCAGCCCCAAAGCCTCCTCGCGCAAGGCCTCCGCCTCCCGGGCCACGCCCCGGAGGTCCTTGAGTTCCTCCGCCTGCTGCGCCACCACCAAGCTGTACTTGTCTGCCAGGCCCCGGTGAGCACGTTCCAGGGCGGCAAGGGCAGCGTCCTTCTCGAGGACCTCCTCCTGGGCCACCCGCAGGCTCCGTCGAAGGCTTTGTGCCTCCCGGCTCTGTCTCTCCGCGCCCTCTCGCAGCCGATGGACTTCTGGCTCGGTGGGAGGATGACACGAAATCAATTAGAGGCAGGCTTGAGCGCGTTACACCAAGGGGCAGGGAGAACAAGACGAGGGGGCAGGAGGGCGAACCCGGCAAGAAGCGTGGACCCTCCAGCATCGACCTCCCCCGCCCCCCGCCCCGACCTTGCCTCTCGACACAGTACATCACCCACTTACCTTCCCTGGCACCTGCAAACTTGTCCAAGGCAGCTTCCAACTGTCCCTCGAACACCCTCATCCGCTGCAGCTGAGCCGCCCGCTCTCCCTCCCGCGCCTCCTCCAACAATCCTTTCTGTTCCTCCAAGGCTCTGTACAGCTGTGCTTCCCCCTCTTCCGCGCGGGTCTGTGTCTCCTTAAGCTGGCCGCGCAAGCCCTTCATTTCCTCTTGCCATCCCTCCCTTTCGAGCACGCCCTCCGCCAGCTCCCCCGCGACTCGCTCCAGCTCGCGCTCCAGGCTCACCACCTGCCGCTCCAACCGCGCCTGGTTCGCCCCAAGCACGGCCTCCCTTTGTCTCCCTTCCATTGCCGACTGGCGGAGGCGCGAGGACATCGCCCGCTGCTCCTCGTACAGCCGTTTCAACTGCTTCGCCTCCCGGTAACTCGACGCCCTGTCCCGTCGCAGACGCGCCAGCTCCAGGTCTTGCTGGTGAACGCGCAAGGAGAGTAACGCCTCCGACGACGATTCCTCGATTTGAAGCACCGAGGGGGGGAGGGGGGCAGCAGAGCCCGTGCTGCGGGCCATTGCCACGGCGGTACCGCCCTTCAACCCTTCCTGCTCCTCCTCCTCCTCTTCCTCCTCCCCCTCCTCCCTCCCTTCGCGCCGCCACCGAAGGGGGATCTCCGATTGCACAGGCTGGTACCAATGGTTGCGCGTCGGAAGGGAAGAGGAGAGTCGTTCGCTGGCGTTGCCTGTGTCGGCCACCGTCTTGTCCCTCCCGCGGTCGGCAGAGCCGACGGCCCCCGGGCGGGTGGGGGTGGGAGGCTGGGAGGAGAAAGGGGAAAAAGCTTGCCTCGTGTCGGAGAGGGCATGCGAGTGGTACGCGGCACGGGGACGAGGTATAAAGTTAGCAAGGACCTGCTGCGAGGCTGTCGAAATTGCTTTGGGCACGCGAGTGTCGAGGGGGACGAGGCCCCTCCGGCGCCCGGGTCCTGTCTCCTCCGCCACGGCCTTGGAGACCCGGGAAGAGCCGTGACATGAGTGGGTGGCAAATCCAAAGGGGTCGCTGCTGGAGGCTCGGAGGGACGTGCGGCGCAAGAATTGGGAGGAGGTGGAGTCCTCCAAGGAGGAGACCGAGGCAGTGGAGGTCCCTCGGCCCCAGTCGTCCCGGCCCGTACCAGCACTGGTAGGAAGGTGGATCGGGGCGGTCGTCCACGGTCTCCCTGTCCCCGACATGTCCTCCGCGCGCTCGCCTTCCTCCACGGTTCCGGTCACGAAAGCTGTGTCCGTCTCCCTGCGTGACAGGACCCGCTTACCATCCTCCTTCAACACTCCGCCCAATGTCTTCACCTCCTGCTGAGCCGCTTTCAGTCGTGCGGTGAGCCGCTGCGAGGTATCCTGAAGCTCTTTCTCTAGGTTGCCCCTGTATTCCTTGGCGACGAGCTGGATTGGTGCCGCGGGGTCAGCTCGGTCCGTAGCTTTATGTTGCTGGCCCTTGCCTCCTTGCCCCGCTGGCCCGCGCCACTGGTCGCACAAAGTTTCCAGTTCCAAGTTCGACTCCCGGGCTGTACGCATTTCACCATGCTCCTCGCCCTCTTCGGCATCCTCTTCGTCCTGAAAATCACGCGCGGTCGACAAAAGATCCCCCGGGTCCTCTAAGCTATTTTATGTCGTCGGGCCATAATGTGGGGGGTTAACGTGCCGTTACCATCTCTTTCGCCTACTCAGGGCACCCCGAAAACACATACCTGTTTCCCATGCCTACTGGCGGTGATTTTATGTGACCATCGTCGCTGGTGCCGTCGTCCATGCGGCCTGCTTCCCCCCGGGGTGCCGTGAGATGTCCCTTAAAGGCGGGTATCGCTTGCTCCTCTGTTGCTGTCGCAGGAGGCGGCAGCGTAGGGGAACTAACGCGAATATAGATCAGCACGTGGCGTGAACCCCGTGACCACACAACACATTTCACACAGTGCACTGATAGATGCGTGCTGCAGCCCTGGGGCCCTGTGTTTTTCTTCTCGCGACTACGACACCTAGTATTGGCCTTATTTTCTCAGGGAGAGTCGTTGCTTCCACCGCCAGGGGTACGTAAGCCGGGTTACTTAAGCATGACGCAGCTCCATCCCTAGAATGCCACCGGCTTGTGAACAACTCGTCTCACGCCATTTCTCACGATTACACAGTCCGGCGGTCAATCTCGTGCATGCCAGCCACGCCCAAAGCTAGGGTGCTTGTGACTTGCGACAGGACTCGTCGCAGCAACGCAGAGAGAGACGCATCCTCCTCCGAGGCTGGAAACCCACAGACGCGCCGCCGCAGGCGCGATCAGGTCAAAATTGCCACTGTGACAGCTCCCGCAGCATCTGATTCATTCATAGGTAACGACGACAAGTCGCCAGCTGTCACTTATCGCAAGACAAGGACGAAGGTTGGGGTCGCGGACCAGGCCTCGACCTCTTCCAAATGCGCGCTGACGGTAGCATCTTCACAACCCACCCGAAAGGCCAAGAAGGGGAGAAGACAGGCCTCAACGGCCAGCGACAAAGGTGTCATATCAAAATCGGCACGTTCAAGAAGAGAAGTGGCCATAGGCGAGACCTCGATTGCCACGACGGAAGTGGTCGAGGGGGACGACCAAAGCCGCGTCCCTGCCCCCCCCAGCAATGCACTCAACGCGACTAGTCCTATGCGTGCCAGCACGGATACTGCCAGTGCTGCATCTGCGGTCTTGCTTCACACCCTACCGAAGCTTTTCTCGGCCACAGTCATGCACCGTCCGTCCAAAGAAGTAAAGTCGCCCTACCTGTGCGACATTCAGCTCGCAGGCGCGGAGACACTGACCCTGTGCCACACTCCCAGCCTGGGCTGCAGCGGGCTCGTCACAACGGGAGCGACCATTCTGGTCAGTCAGTCCACGTCGAGCACGGCGAAATCCTCCCACGTCCTGCACCACGTGCTCCAGGCGGAG
>Ga0102934_1002083_pt1 | contig 13954 bp, 10 predicted proteins | sample SalPonR2_A_D1_MG_FD_78175 | JGI IMG/M metagenome (GOLD analysis project Ga0102934, IMG submission 78175) | Salt pond soil microbial communities from South San Francisco under conditions of wetland restoration - Salt Pond MetaG R2_A_D1_MG | ecosystem: Environmental > Aquatic > Marine > Intertidal... | reverse complement strand
ATTCCGGATTGACCAGCTGCAGACCCGGAACGAACAGCTCGGCGCGAATCACCAGCGCCATGGCACCACCGACAAGGAACATGATCAGCGAAAACACCAGATACAGGGTGCCGATTTCCTTGTGGTTGGTGGAGAAGATCCACCGGGCCAGGCCGGTGCGATGGGGGCCGTGGTGCTCGTCGTGAGCGGCAGTTGTGTCGTGACTCATAACAATCTCTTCCTTGATATCGGTGTCCGGCGTCCCGGATGCTTAGCCCTGATCCTGCTCAGCTTTCAGATCGATGATGGTGGACGGCTGTACGATTTCTCCTTCACCTTCGCGCCAGGCGTTGCGCGTGTAGGTCAGAGCGGCCGCGATGTCCTGCGGCTCGAGTCGACCCCGGAAGCCGGTCATCGCGGTCCCCTCGCGGCCGTCGAGCACGACTCGCAGATGGTCCTCCAGAGCACCTGTCGGCGCGCCGTTCTGGGCCAGCGCGGGGAAGGCCGGCGCCAGGCCGCTACCATCGGACTGATGGCAGGCAGCGCACTGGGCTTCATAGACGTTGGCGCCACGATCCATCAGCTCGGCGCGCGTCCACAGGCGTGCGGCATCGTGGGCCGCGTCGGCCAGGCCTTCGCGCTGCTGGTCGACCCAGGCCCGGTAGTCCTCGGGTGAGACCACTTCGACCACGATCGGCATGAAGCCGTGGTCCTTGCCGCAGAGTTCGGCACACTGACCGCGGTAGATGCCTTCGTCCTCGATATAGGTCCAGGCCTCATTGACCATGCCGGGGATGGCATCGCGTTTCCATCCGAGATCCGGCACCCACCAGGAATGGATGACATCATCGGCGGTCAGCAGGAACCGGATCTTGGTGCGTGCCGGCAGGACCAGATAGTTGTCGACGTTCAGCAGATAATTTTCAACCGACGCCGGGTCCTCGCCCGAGCCGCGCTGACGCACTCGGTTGCTGTCGCGATCGAGCGACGAGTAGAAGCTGACGCCGTCCTCGATGTAGTCGTATTTCCACAGCCACTGATAACCCGTCACCTTGACGTTGAGCTCGGCGCCACCGGTGTCTTCCATCTCCATCAATACCTGGGTTGCCGGCACGGCCATTGCGACAAGGATCAGCACGGGAATGGCGGTCCAGAGAATTTCGGCCCGAGTCGAATGGGAAAACGTCGCGGCCTTGTAACCCTTCGACTTTCGGTGCAGCACGATCGAGGTGAACATGGCCGTGAAGACCAGCACGCCAATCACGGTGACAATGCCGAGAATGATGTTGTGGAGATCGTAGACGCTCTTGCTGTAGACCGATGCGCCTTGTGGCATGTTGTCGCCGACTGCAAACAGCCCCCAGGTTATGACCACGATCACGGCCATGACCGCCAGGGCGACAATCAGTTCGTTGGTTCTCTTCATCCTCAACTCACCTGTTCAAGATTCTTGTGGCTCCAGGCCGACAATGGCCTGATTCGCTCGTTCATTTCCTTGGCTGCCTTCAATCGCTCGTCGACCGGCAGGAATGCACCCACCTCCTGACGCCGCCCCTGGCAGGCCAGATAGATCCGGCGATCCCCGAATCGTCCTGATTCGATGACAACACGAACCCACGCCAGAGGAAACTGCCTACGCTGCTCGCTGCCGCTGAGAAACCGATGAAACTCCAGTGTCTCGGGCCCGATCAGGATCTGCTCTCTCGCCCAGTGTCCCCGCCAGGCCAACCGCAGGCACAGGCCTACAGCGACCAGGTGAAGGATGGCCACGACCATCACCGGCCACAGCCCCACAATCAAGGGGCCGATAGCGACCAGAAGCGTAATGGTGCTCAGGCCGAGAAAGACGAAAAACAGTCGATCCAGCGAAATCGAAAGATTGGAACGCAACTCGACAATCTCGAAATCGGGATGATCCGGATTGCGAGAAACATCAATCATTCGAGGTGGAAACGGTTGCCTCTTCAGGGCGTGATTTCATGTCGCTTATTGTAGCCGATTCGAAAAAGCCGTGGAAGCCAAACCTTCACTTTGGTCAACGCTGGTGACCGAACGAGATGCCTGCAGAAGCCCGGCATCGCAGCGACTGCTGTAAACTCGCGAAAAGGCCTTTTCAACGCTCGAGACCCCCATGTCGAATCATCAACATCCCCCGCTGGACTTTGTGACTTCCTCGCCGCGGCCCGATGACCCGCCGACCCGGGCACTCGACGCGGATTGGTACGTTGACGAAACCGATCACGTTCGCATGCTGGCCAGCTCGCTGTCCCTTGATGTCGACCAGCGAACGACCATCCGCAATCGCGCGACAGAACTGGTCAGGCAGGTGCGCCGGCGCAGTGAGGATGCGGGCGCGATGGAAGCCTTCATGCGCGAGTACGACCTGTCTTCGGAGGAGGGCGTCGTGCTGATGTGCCTGGCCGAAGCGCTGCTGCGGATTCCCGACAGCGAAACGGCCGAGAAACTGATCAGCGACAAACTGTCCGACGCGGACTGGGAATCCCATCTGGGCAAGAGCGATTCGCTGTTCGTCAACGCCTCGACCTGGGGCTTGATGCTGACCGGCAGGATGGTTCGGGTCGGCGAGAGCAAGCGACAGGCCATTGGCTCGACCCTGGCTCGTCTGGCCAATCGCTCGGGCGAGCCGGTCATCCGCCTTGCGATCCGCCAGGCGATGCGGATCATGGGCCATCAGTACGTGATGGGACGAACCATCAGGAGCGCCCTGGACAGAGCGGAAAAAAAGGCCAACCGCCGCTTCCGTTACTCCTTCGACATGCTGGGCGAGGCGGCCCTGACCGCAGACGATGCCCAGCGCTATCGGCAAGCCTACGAAGATGCCATCAGAATGATCGGCAGTCGTGTCGATGCCCGGTCCGTGTTTGCCGCACCCAGTATTTCGGTCAAGCTCTCGGCGCTGCACCCGCGCTACGAGTACGCCAAGCGTAGCCGGGTACTGGCGGAGTTGACGCCGGTGCTGCGCGACCTGGCGCGGCTGGCCATGACGCAGGGTATCGCGCTGACCGTCGATGCCGAGGAGGCCGACCGGCTGATGCTCTCGCTGCAGGTCTTCGAAGCTGTCCTCGAGGATGAAAAACTCGCCGGATGGGACGGGCTCGGTCTGGCGCTGCAGGCCTATCAGCGGCGTGCGTGGTCGGCAATCGACTGGCTGGCTGACCGCGCCAGACGCACCGGCCACCGCCTGCCGATTCGCCTGGTCAAGGGCGCGTACTGGGATACCGAAATCAAGCTGGCGCAGATGGACGGATTTCCGGATTATCCCGTGTTCACGCGCAAGTCGAGCACGGACCTGTCCTATCTGGCCTGCGCCAGCAAACTACTGTCCATGCCGGCGCAGTTCTACCCCCAGTTTGCCACCCACAATGCGCACACCATCGCTGCGATCGCCGAGCTGGCCCGGGAGGGTCAGGACTTCGAGTATCAGCGCCTGCACGGCATGGGAAAGGAGCTCTACGACGAAGTGCTGGACGCCCCGGACTACCAGGCCGAGTGCCGGGTCTATGCGCCGGTCGGCAATCACAAGGATCTGCTGCCGTATCTGGTCCGGCGCCTGCTCGAGAACGGGGCGAACACCTCCTTTGTCAATCGGATCGTCGATGAGTCGCTGCCGCCTGAAGATGTGGTCAGTGATCCGCTCGACCAGCTCGAAGCACTGGAGCAGATCCCGCACCCGAAGATTCCTCCACCGAGTTCGATCTACGGCGACCGACGCCTGAATTCCCGCGGGATCAATTTCTCCCATCAGCCTGCGCTGGACGATCTGCGGGCGTCGATGAGCGAGTTCGCCGCCCGGCAATGGACTGCCAAACCGCTCGGGGCAGGCGCCAGGGCGCTTGCCGAGCCGCAACGGGTGAGCATGCCGGCCAACGTTTCCCGGTCCCCGGGGCAGGTCTGCTGGACCGACCCCGACTGTATCGATGCGGTGATCAGCAGTCTTGGCCAGGCACAACGCGACTGGGACCGGCGCGGGGCCGTCGAGCGGGCCGCGGTGCTGGACACCCTGGCCGATCTGCTCGAAACCCATCGGGCCGAATTGATGACCCTGTGCGCCCTGGAAGCCGGGAAATCCCTGCGCGACGGGATCGGCGAGGTCCGCGAAGCCGCCGACTTCTGTCGCTATTACGCGGCCGAGGCCCGCGCGACCATGGCGCAGCCAAGCGTGATGGTCGGTCCGACCGGAGAACACAACGAGCTGCGCCTGCACGGACGCGGCGTGGTCCTGTGCATCAGCCCCTGGAATTTTCCGCTGGCGATCTTCCTCGGCCAGATCAGCGCGGCTCTGGTCGCCGGCAACGCTGTCATTGCCAAACCTGCCGAGCAGACCCCACTGATTGCCCAGCGCGCTATCGAGCTGGCCTATCAGGCCGGCGTGCCCGACTCGGTGTTGGCGCTGCTGCCGGGTGATGGTGATCTCGGTGCGCGCCTGACCCGGCATCCGCGCCTGGCGGGGGTGGTCTTCACCGGATCGACCGGGACCGCGCGTCGGATCAATCAGGCGCTGGCCGAACGGGATGGCCCGCTACCGATGCTGATCGCAGAGACCGGCGGCCAGAATGCCATGATCGTCGATTCCTCGGCATTACCGGAACAGGTCGTGCGCGATGTAATCGGCTCGGCGTTTCTCTCGGCCGGTCAGCGCTGCTCGGCGCTGCGCATCCTGTGCGTCCAGAGCGATATCGCCGATCACCTCCTGACCATGCTGGCCGGGGCGATGCGTGAACTGCGCGTCGGCGATCCGGCACTCCTGGCGACCGATGTCGGGCCAGTCATCGACCAGGGCCAGCTGCAGATGCTCGAGCGTCATGTCCGGCGCATGCAGGACGAGGCCAGACTGATCGCCCGAGCGCGCCTGTCCGAGGATCTGCCCGCCGGCCACTGGTTTGCGCCCGTCGCCTTCGAGATCGACAGCATCGAACGGCTCGAGGGCGAGATTTTCGGGCCGGTCCTTCACGTCGTCCGGTATCGAGCCCGGGAACTCGACCGACTGATCGATCAGATCAACAGTACGGGCTTCGGGCTGACCCTGGGGATTCACAGTCGGATCGACCGGGTTCAGCGCTACATCATGGACCGGGTCGAGGTGGGCAATACCTATGTCAACCGGAACATGACCGGAGCGGTAGTGGGTGTTCAGCCGTTCGGTGGTGAAAGACTGTCCGGGACCGGGCCGAAGGCGGGCGGGCCGCATTATCTGGCGCGCCTGTGCACCGAACGCACCCGAACGGTCAATACGGCAGCCGTTGGAGGCAACGCTTCGCTTCTGGCGTTGTCGGATAATTGATGCGAGTCGAGGCAAGGCAGGCAGTGAACCCCAGAGGACCAGCAAACCAGCATGTATGAGCAGTTCTACGGGCTGAGCGAGCGGCCGTTCTCGATCACGCCCAACCCGCGCTTTGTCTATCTGAGCCAGCGCCACCAGGACGCGCTGGCGCACCTGCTCTATGGCGTGGGGCAGGGCGGCAGCGGCGGTTTCGTCCAGCTCACCGGAGAAGTTGGCACGGGCAAGACCACCCTTTGCCGCCTGGTGCTCGAGCAGGTGCCGGAGCACACGCGAATTGCCCTGATCCTGAATCCAATGCTTGAGCCACCCGAGCTGCTGCGGGCCATCTGTGACGAGCTCGAGGTCGCAGTGGCCGAGGCCGATGGGCTTCAGGCCTTGCAGAGAAAGCTCAACCAGTTCCTGCTCGACTGCCATGCCAGGGGCGAGCGCGTCGTTCTGATCATCGACGAGGCGCAGAACATGAGTCGTGAGGCGCTGGAGCAGATTCGTCTGCTGACCAACCTCGAGACCGCCACCGACAAGCTGTTGCAGATCATCCTCCTCGGCCAACCCGAACTGCGCCACCTGCTCGGCCGACCCGAATTGCGTCAGCTGGCCCAGCGAATCACCGCGCGTTATCACCTCGATCCCCTCAACGCTAGCGAAACGGCCCACTACGTGCGTCACCGTCTGGCCGTGGCTGGCTCGGAAAGAGGACCCTTCAAACGCGACGCACTGAAAGCGCTCTACGAGGAGTCGGGCGGTGTGCCGAGATTGATCAACATCATTGCCGATCGCGCCCTGATGGCCGGTTATGCGCACGAACTCGACGCGATCGATGCCAGGATCGTGCACGAAGCGGCGCGCGAAGTGGCCGGCGACGAGTGGGACGAGGGCAGCGGCTGGCTGCGCGGTGCGCTGGCCGGCGTGGTCATGACGGTCGTGCTGCTCGGCGGCGCTGGCCTGGTCTGGACCATGCAGCGGGCGCCGGACTCGGACATCGCTCCCTCGAATCCGGCCTGGATGGTGGCACTTGAGCAAGCCGACCTGTCCAATGCCGCCGCTGAACTGGCCAGTCACTGGCCGTCACTGTCACCGGAAATGATCGAACAGGCCTGCCGCGAGGACGTGAATGCGGCGTCCGAAAGCGGTGCTGCCTGCTTTCTCAAGCGCGGCAGCTGGCGGTTCATCGAGTCGATGGGACTGCCGGTCATTCTTCGCCTTGAAGGGCAACAGGATGCCCACCTGGTCGTGATCGGAATCGAGGGCGAGCGGGTGCTGCTCAGTCACCGCGGTCAGGAGATCAACGCGCCGCTGATCCAGCTGGATCGGCGCTGGATGGGTGAGTTCTATATTGCCTGGTCCGACGACGGCTCGATCCTGCAGTCCGGCGCCCGTAGCGACACCGTCCAGTCCATGAAATCGCTAGCGGCAGGCCTGCCCGATCTGGCCTGGAGCGGCCCCGTCGATGAAGTCTTCGATGCAGAGTTCGCGGACTGGGTGGAACGCTTCCAGAGTTTTCACGGTCTGCGCAGTGACGGTATGATCGGTCCTGAAACCCGACTATATATGGGGGTTCCGAATCAGTCCGGCACCCGCCTTTTCACCAGTCTCGATGGAGTGAAATAACCTGTGTCGTTCATTCTTGATGCATTGCGAAAATCCGATCGACGGCGCCGGATGAACGACGCGCCCGATCTGTCGGCCGCCACCATCGAGCCGGCTGTCTCCCGATCTGACCGTCCGGGGCGCTTGCGCCGCCTCCTTGTCGTTGCCCTGCTGCTTGTCATCGTTGCCCTGCTGCTGGGCTACAGCCAGCGCGATCGAATCCAGAGTCAGTGGACCTCCTGGGTCGGAAACGGCCAGGTCGGTGACTCGGCTGGAGCGTCTCCCGAGCCGGTCGAAGCGATCGTTCCGACGACTGATGCGCGCGATTCACTGGCCAATGATCCGGCGGCTGAAGCCTACCGGGAGCGCCTTGAAACGCCACGCGAGCGGCTTGTCAGCGACCCGGCCGAAGCCCGACAGGAAATCGAGCGGCTGGTCGCGGCGCAGGCCTCGGAGCGCTCGACGGCTGCGCAGGAGCAAGAGACAGACGGTGCCTCCTCGGCGTCCGATCGAACCCGCCAGGGACAAAGCGTGAGCCGACCCGCACCCCAGCGCAATCGCCCGACGCAGGCATCGGCCGAGCAGGTGGCCGAGATCGAGCGTCGGCTGGCCGAAGCCGAGCGCCGCCGGCAGCTGGCTCAGGCCGGTGGGGAGGAAGAAAGTGATGACAACTCGGAAGAGGCTGTCGAAGACAGATCGGACGCCTATGATTCTGGGGCGTGGAGCCCGGAGGCTGCCGAATACGTTCGAGCCTGGGAGCTTCCGCTGTCGATCCGTCGCTCCCTGCCGGCCCTGACCCTCAACATCCACGTCTTTTCGGAGCAGCTCGAGGAACGCTTTGTCCTGATCAACGGTGAGCGCTACATCAGCGGTGATGATCTGCCCGAAGGGGCGCGTCTGGTCGACATCCGGCGCGAGGGCGCCGTGGTCGACTATCGGGACTACCGATTCCTGCTCGAGCCGTGAGACCCTATTCCCATCGGGACCGGGCGGTCCCGGTGTGGCCGGCGGTCCTGATCCTGCTTGCGCTGCTCCTGCTGGTCTTCTTCGGTCTTCAACTTGCCGCAGACGAGCAGGGCGCGCCCTGGGTCAAACGGATGGCCTTTGTTCCTGTGTCGGTCATGGACGTGCTCTCTCGGCCCTGGACACAGTGGATGCAGATCGAGAGCCTGCGACTGTTTTCAGCGCTGTTTCTCCACGTCGAGTGGCTGCATCTGATCGGCAACCTGGCCTACCTCTGGGTCTTCGGTATCACCGTCGAGCGTGCCGTCGGTCACTGGCGTTTCCTTGTCCTGTTTCTGCTGCTCGGCGGCATTGCCAACGCCGTCGTGGCCTGGCAGCTCGCCGACAGCGCGCGCCCAGTCATCGGTGCCAGCGGCGGGGTATCGGCCATCATCGGCGTCTATCTGGCTCTGTTTCCGCGACGCCGGATGGGCCTGTGGCTACCGCTGGGCCTGTATCTGCAGTTTGCCCGGGTTCCCGCACTTCTGGTGATCGGCTCCTGGTTTGCACTGCAGTTGCTGTTCAGCGTATTCGGCCCCATTTCCGGCGATGTGGCATGGTGGTCGCATATCGCCGGTTTCCTGCTGGGAGCCGGCACTGCCCTGCTGCTGCGTCTGATTCCTGGCCAGGTCAATCTTCGCCTGCGAGAGGACGATTGAAGCACTTCTGCTCGACTGCATGATCTGAGCCGAGCGATAACCCGACATTTTCAGGGACACTATGTACAAGGTCACCTTCTTCAACCATGGCAAGGTCTACGAGCTGTTCTGCGACAAGGTCCACGGCAGCGAGCTGGCCTATGGCTTCGTCGAGATCTCGGGACTGATCTTCGACAATGAGTCGTCGGTCGTCATCGACCCGACAGAGGAAAGGATGCGCGAAGAATTCGCCGATGTCGAGGTCATGCACCTGCCGGCACACGCCATCGTTCGGGTGGAGAAAGTCCGCAAGCGCGGTGCCTGCGTGATTCGCGATTCTCACAGCGGCGAGAAAGTGACGCCACTGCCGGTTGGTAATCCGAGAAAGCAGAAATAGGCCAGGCGCTCACTGGCGAAACCGCTTTCTGACGGTCGGTCGCGCCCCGTCTGGTCGCGGCAGGGAGGCTGTGCTAAGGTTCAGCGCTGATTTGTGGCTGGCTCGAGCTTGAACCCCCATGGCGAATAACGACAACAACACCCCTGCAGACTCTCTCAACCTGTCCGGCGAACGCACCCGGCTGGAACGTGTGCTCAACTTCATCGAAGTGGTCGGAAACAAACTGCCCGACCCGGCGGTCCTGTTCTTCCTGCTGATGATTGCGGTCTGGATTGCCTCGGCATTCCTGGCCCAGCTGAGCTTCTCGGCGGTCCACCCGAGCACCGGCGAGCCGATCCAGGTCATCAACCAGCTCGCTGGTGACCAGATGGCCAACTTCATGGTCAATATGGTCTCGGTGTTCGTCAACTTCGCGCCGCTGGGTATCGTGCTGGTGGCCCTGCTGGGAGTCGGGGTTGCCGAGCACACCGGTTTCGTCAACGCGGCCCTGCGGAAACTGCTGAGCTGGACATCAGCCAGCCTGCTGACCCCGATGCTGATCCTGATTGCCATCGTCAGTCATACGGCCGTTGACGCCGGCTATGTGGTGGTCATTCCGCTGGGTGCGGTCATGTTCTATGCTGCCGGACGCCACCCGCTGGCAGGCATCGCGGCTGCCTTCGCGGGCGTTTCGGGCGGATTCTCGGCCAACTTCATCCCATCCGCCATCGACCCGATGCTGGCCGGCATCACCCAGGCGGCAGGTCAGGTTATCGACCCCGAGCTCTACATCAACCCGCTCGCGAACTGGTTCTTCATGTCGGCCTCGAGCCTGTTGATCGTCGGCGTTGGCTGGTGGCTGACCGACAAGGTCATCGAGCCGCGTCTGGTCAAGGAGACCCCGATCGACGGCGATATGTCGGACATGCCCAAGCTCGAAGAACTGAGCCCCGAGGAATCTCGCGGGCTGACCTGGGCCGCCATCAGCATCGTCCTGGCGGCGGTCCTGCTGACGGTGGCGGTGATGATACCCGGCTCGCCGCTGCGCGACCCGAACCCGGACCTGTCCATGTTTCAGAGCGTGACCTCCTTCGGCGCGCCCCTGATGCGGTCCATCGTGCCGCTGATCTTCCTGTTCTTCCTGATTCCGGGCGTTGTCTACGGCTATGTTGCCGGCACGATCGACAGCCACAAGGACATCATCACCGGCATGAGCAAGTCGATGGAGTCGATGGGCTACTACATCGTGATGGCGTTTTTCGCGGCGCAGTTCATCGCCGCGTTTTCAAGCTCCAATATCGGACTCCTGATCGCCGTCAACGGCGCCGACTGGCTCGGCAGCCTGAACATGCCCGCGCAGGTCACGATCGTGGGGATCATCGGGCTGACCATGGTCGTCAATCTGTTCGTCGGCTCGGCTTCGGCCAAGTGGCTGATCATTGCGCCGATCTTCGTGCCGATGCTGATGAATCTCGGCATTTCACCAGAACTGACCCAGGCCGCCTACCGAGTGGGCGACTCCAGCTCGAACATCATCACCCCGCTGCTGCCTTACTTCCCGCTGATCGTGGTGTTCTGCAAGCGCTACTTCAAGGGGGCGGGCATTGGCACACTGATCTCGATGATGCTGCCGTATTCGGTCGCTCTGGCAATCGGCTGGACGATCTTCCTGCTGATCTACTGGGCTCTGGGCATCCCCCTCGGCCTGCAGGCCAGCTACACCTACGGCGGGTAGACACCCGCCGGTCCCAGGAGGAGCGGCCCGGGTGCCGCTCTGTCCGATGGAACGACCAGGGCCGAAGGCGGCACCAGGTCGATTCCTTCGGCAACCAGCTCGCCGATCGCCAGTTCGAGAAAATCCAGCGTCGCAGTCCGCGAATGCCCGATGGCAATCGCCGCTCCTTCGCGATGGGCCAGATCGATCAGGCGAGCCCAGGCAGCGGTCAGATCGCCGGGGTCGTCGGAGTGATCGAGAAAGATACGGCGGCTCAGCGTCGCCAGGCCACCGCGACGCGCGATCTGTTCCAGGCGCGTGCTCGGTGAGGTTCGGCTGTCCATCACGATCAGCGGTCGGGAACGGTCCCGATTGATCAATTCAATGGCATTGACCAGGCGGGTCACGGCTCGGGCATCAGAGGTAAACAGACTGCCCTGATGGTTGTTGATCCCCACAGCACCGGGCACCAGCGAGAGCTGCCGGACGAGGTGATTACGCATGCTCAGTGGGCCCCAGCTCGGATTCAGGCAGGTCAGACCCGACTGGCAGTTGTCGTTGTGAAGGCCGGCCATCGGCAGATGTACCCAGACTTCCCGATTCTGCTGCGCGGCTTTTCGAGCCAGGTACCCGGCCAGCGGCCCCTCCGGAATGATGGCCAGGGCGACCGGCGGATCCAGCGCCATGGCGCGCTGGTCGAGCTGCCACTGAAAGCCGACATCATCGATCACGATGGCAACCCTCGGTGGTTCGGCCCGAGCCACGCCGCCGCCCAGACAGGTGACGATCAGGACAATGCGGGCAAAGACAGGCATAGGTCCGCGCATCCGGTCAGGACCCATCGGCCAGCCACCGCGCCGGATTGACCGGATCGCCGTTGCGCCGGAGTTCGAAATAGAGCCCGCTTTCATCCACCCCTCCGGTATTGCCGACGCTGGCGATGACCTCGCCTGGATTGACCCAGTCGCCGACGTCCCGAAGCAGGGCTTCGTTGTGCGCATACAGACTCATGAAACCGTCACCGTGATCGATGATCAGAATCAGGCCATAGCCGCGCAGCCAGTCGGCATAGGCCACACGCCCGTGGCCGATGGCCTGGACATTGGTGCCGGTGGCCGCGGGGATCAGCCAGCCGTTCCAGACCAGCTCGCCCGAGCGCTGCTGGCCGAAGCGATAGCGCGGCTGACCGCCCAGGGGAGGGGGCAGCTGGCCGCGTAACTCGGCCAGAGACGGGACGTCGGCATCCGGCGGAATATCGGCCAGGCTGGCTGCCAGTTGATCGAGGAGGCGGGCCAGCTCGCGCTCGTCCTCGCGCAGCACCGCCAGCGCCTCCTGGCGAGTCTGGACACGCTGTTCGATCACCTGCAGCGCGGCCTCACGCGTCTCGCGGGCCTCGGCCAGCTCGGCGATATTGGCGTCCTGCTGTTCGGCCAGGCGCTGCAGCGTTGCCCGGGTGTCGAGTAGTTCGATTCGATTGGCCTCAAGCGCGCTGGCGGTTCGTTGCAGTGCTTCGACAGCCTGCAGGCGCTGTCGCGACAGGTAGCCGTGATAGGCGAGCTGGCGGTTGAGGCGGCGTGGATCATCCTGGTTGAGCAGGATCTGCAGACGCGACGGGCTGCCCTGGCGATAGACCAGATTGAGCTGCCGGGCCAGGGCCTGGCCCATGCCGGCCAGTGCGTCCTGCAGTTCGGCCCGGTCCTGGTCAAGGGCGGTGATGTCCTCCTCGACCTCGGCAATGCGCTGTTCGGTCTCGCGCCGAGCGCGTTCGGCGCTGGACACCTGGCGCTCGGCATCAGCCAGCTGATCCAGCGCGGTGTCGCGTTCGCTCAAGTCATCGGAGAGGCGGGCCTGAATGGCAGCGATCTCGGCGCGTACCGCGTCCAGCCTGGCGGCCAGCGCCGCCTCGTCTTCGGTCTCGATCTGGGCCGCGGCGCTGACAGCCAGCCAGGCCAGCGGCAGCCACCAGAGCCGAGCAGGGCCGGGGCTCACGACGTCGATTCAAGCGCTTTGCAGTGGGCCAGCGGACGGCCGGTCATCACCGCGGGAATCTCCAGACCGAGCAGATGGAGCAGGGTCGGGGCGATATCGCGCAGAGAACCGCTGGGCTTCATTTCGATGTCCCTGGCACCGACGTAGACGAAGGGCACGGGATTGAGGGTGTGGGCCGTATGCGCCTGGCCGGTCTCGGGATCGGTCATCTGCTCGACATTGCCGTGATCGGCAGTAATCAGCAGCTCGCCACCCACCGCGCGGGTCGCCTCGATCACCTCGGCCAGCAGATTGTCGACGGTCTCGACGGCCCTGACCGCGGCATCGAAATGCCCTGAATGCCCGACCATGTCGGGGTTGGCCACATTGGCGATGATCACATCATGCGACTGCTTGCGGATCAGATTGCCAAGCTGTTTGCGCAACTCCGGCGCGCTCATTTCCGGCTGCAGGTCGTAGGTGGCCACGCGCGGAGACGGAATCAGGATCCGGTCTTCGTTCGGGAACACGGTCTCTTCGCCGCCGTTGAAGAAATAGGTGACATGGGCGTACTTCTCCGTTTCGGCAATCCGCAGCTGGTGCAATCCGGCCTCTGCAACCACGCCGCCGAACAGATCGCTCATCCGCTCCGGCTCGAAAGCGGCCGGGCAGGCCTGATCGGCCTGATAGCGGGTCATGGTGACCATTGCACCCAGTGCAGGCCGGTCCTGTTCGAAGTCATCGAATTCCGGATCGACGAGGGCGGCGGTCAACTGCCGCGCGCGGTCGGCGCGAAAGTTGATGAACAGGACAACGTCACCATCGACGATCGGAACGCCGCCTGAAATCGTCGTCGGTTCGACGAACTCATCATTGAGTTGATTGGCGTAGGCCTGTTCGAGAGCCTCTCGCGCGCTGTCGGCCTGGCTGCCGGCCCGGGCCTTGACGATGGCCTGCCAGGCACGCTCCACCCGATCCCAGCGCTGGTCGCGGTCCATCGCGTAATAGCGACCGGAAACCGAAGCAATCGAGGCGCGCGAGTCAGCGTCAAGTACCGACTGCAGCCTGTCGATCGACGGTCCGGCGCTGCGCGGTGGCATGTCGCGACCGTCGAGGAAGGCATGCACGGCCAGACGCCTGATCGACCGGGCCAGAGCCAGCTTGATCGTGGCCAGCAGATGGTCCTCGTGGCTGTGGACGCCACCGGGTGAAAGCAGGCCGAGGACGTGCACGGTGGACTGGTCCTCGACCGCCTTCTCGATGGCCGCATTCAGCGCTGGATTGGCTTCGAATTCGCCGCTTTCGATGGCATGATCGATGCGGGTCAGCTCCTGATAGACGATCCGACCGGCACCGATATTCATATGCCCGACCTCGGAATTGCCCAT
>Ga0102934_1002082_pt1 | contig 13966 bp, 10 predicted proteins | sample SalPonR2_A_D1_MG_FD_78175 | JGI IMG/M metagenome (GOLD analysis project Ga0102934, IMG submission 78175) | Salt pond soil microbial communities from South San Francisco under conditions of wetland restoration - Salt Pond MetaG R2_A_D1_MG | ecosystem: Environmental > Aquatic > Marine > Intertidal... | reverse complement strand
GCGGCTGTGCCATGCGTCCTCGGTGGCGGCGCTGATCGAAAACGTCGGCTCGGGTGCTGTGACGGCGACGTTCAACGAGATCGAGAACGCCGATGTGGCGATCGTGATCGGGGCCAACCCGATTGAAAACCACCCCGTCGCCGCGACCTATTTCAAGCAGTTCACCAAGCGCGGTGGCAAGCTGATTGTGATGGACCCGCGCGGCGTGGGCCTGCGCCGGTTTGCCACGCATATGTTGCAGTTCAAGCCGGGCGCGGATGTGTCGATGCTCAACGCGATCATGCATGTGATCGTCGAAGAGGGGCTGTATGATCAGCAATATATCGAGGCCTTCACCGAGAACTGGGAGGCCGAGAAAGAGCATCTGGCGCAATTCCCGCCCGAGAAGATGGAAGCGCTGTGCGGCATCCCGGCTGAAACCCTGCGCGCGGTGGCCCGCGAGTTCGCCACGGCCAAATCCGGCATGATCTTTTGGGGGATGGGCATCAGCCAGCACATCCACGGCACGGATAACTCGCGCTGCCTGATCAGCCTTGCGCTGATGTGCGGCCATGTGGGCCGCCCCGGCACCGGGCTGCACCCGCTGCGCGGCCAGAACAACGTGCAGGGCGCGTCGGATGCCGGGCTGGTGCCGATGTTCCTGCCCGATTATCAAAGCGTGACCGACGATGGCGTGCGCCGCGCCTTCACCGAGGTCTGGAATTCGGGCGATTTTTCCGACCAGAAGGGCCTGACCGTGACCGAGATCATGGACGCGGTGCATGACGGCCAGATCAAGGGGATGTATGTTCTGGGCGAGAACCCGGCGATGTCGGACCCGGATGTGGAACACGCCCGCGATGCGCTGGCCAAGCTGGAGCATCTGGTGGTGCAGGATATCTTTATCACCGAAACGGCGAACTATGCCGATGTGATCCTGCCGGCCTCGGCGTTTTACGAGAAATCCGGCACGGTGACGAACACCAACCGTCAGGTGCAGATGGGCCGCCGCGCGGTGCAGCCGCCGGGCGCGGCGCGCGAGGATTGGGCGATCACGGTGGCGCTGGCGGGCCGTCTGGGCCTGGATTGGCGCTATGACAGCCCGGCAGATGTGTTCGCCGAGATGAAGCAGAACATGCGCTCGCTCAACAACATCACCTGGGAGCGGCTGGAGCGTGACAACGCGGTGACCTATCCCTGCCACGATCCCGACGGCCCCGGCGAGGCGGTGGTGTTCGGCGATGGCTTCCCGCGGCCCGAAGGGCGCGCACGGTTCACCCCCGCCAGCGTGATCCCGCCCGACGATTTGCCCGATGCGGATTACCCGATGGTGCTGACCACGGGGCGGCAGTTGGAGCATTGGCACACCGGCTCGATGACGCGGCGGTCCAGCGTGCTGGATGCGGTGGAGCCCGAGGCGAACTGCTCGTTGCACCCGTCGACCCTGCGCCAGCTGGGGGTGGCCCCGGGCGGCATGGTGCGGCTGAGCACCAAGCGCGGCTCGGTCGAGGTGATGGCCCGCGCCGACCGCGCCGTGGCCCCCGACATGGTGTTTTTGCCCTTCGCCTATGTCGAAGCCGCCGCAAACATCCTCACCAACCCCGCCCTCGACCCCTACGGCAAAATCCCCGAATTCAAATACTCCGCCGTCAAAGTCGAGGCGGTTAAGGGTCAGGTGGCAGCAGAATAACCTCCCGTCTGAACCTGTCGGCCGCTGTTGGAGGCCTCCGGCGGGGGGATTTTGACCAAGAAAAAGCGACAGAGCTTTGCTTTTTCTTGGTTTCAAATACCCCGGGGGAGGCGCCCGAAGGGCGGCGGGGGCAGCGCCCCCACACAGCGCGCCGCAAGGTGCGCAAAACCTGTCAGCCCCAGCTTACATCCCCCAAGAAAATATAGCCCGCGCCATAGATCGTTTTGATCAGGCGCGGGTTTTTGGGGTCTTCGCGCAGCTTGGTGCGCAGGCGTGAAATGCGCACATCCATGGCCCGATCAAAGCTGTCACCGGCCGCGCCGCCAAGCGCTTCTTGCATGGCCTGTCGGGAGATCAGCCGTTTGGGGCGTTCCAGAAACAGGCGAAGCACTTCGCCCTCGGCATGAGAGAACGGCGTTTCCGTGGTGGTATCGTCTTCTAGAACGTATCTGTCGAAATGCGCCACCCAGCCATTGAAGCGGGCGGTGTCTGACGTTTGTGGTGCGGCGGTTTCCCGGCGTAGGCGCGCGCGGACGCGGGCCACCACTTCGGCGGGCTCAAACGGTTTAATGATGTAATCGTCCGCGCCCAATTCCAGACCTGTGACCTTGTCTTGTACTTCGGCCCGGCCCGAGATGATGATCACCGTTGCGCCCTGTTCCAACGCCAGTCGATGCACCAGTGTCAGCCCATCACGATCTGGTAATGACAGGTCAACAAGGCAGACATCGGGCTGAGCGCTGCGTAGGGCGGCCTCGAATTCTGTGGCGCGGCCAAAGGTCATGGTGCGAAACCCGGCCTCTTGCAGCGCGTCTGAGAGCATGGCGCGAATGGCGGGTTCATCGTCAAGAATGGTGACAAGCGGTGCGGTCATGGGCGGGGGTCCGATTTCAAAAAGGCGTCCAATTGGGCCGCGGTAAACGGTTTGCGCAGCACTGGTGCGTGTGCACTGGCAGCTTTGTGCAGGGGATCATCGGGTGGCAGGGACGTCATGAGATACGCTGGACAGTGGTTTTCGGGAAGTGCCCTGATAAGATCAAGCCCGGTTTTGCTGCCTTCAAGTGAGATGTCTGACAAAAGCGCCGAGATTTGTGGAATCTCGGTTATCAAGGCCAGGGCTTCGTCGGTTGAGGCAGCCTCGATTACGGTATGGCCCGTTTCGCGCAGCATGTCGCGCACGGTGCCGCGCAAATCCGGGCTGTCCTCGACAAGCAAGATCATGCCGGGGGCGTCGGACGGGCTGGCGGATCGCAGGGGTAAACGTAGGCCGACGCGCCCGCCGGTTGCTGTGTTCGACAATTTCACGCGCCCGCCCGCCAGCTTGGTCATGTCATAGACCATTGACAGGCCAAGCCCCGATCCTTCGCCGCCTTTGGTTGTGAAAAACGGATCCAAAGCATGGGCAAGGGCCTGATCGGAAAACCCCGGACCAGTGTCGGTGATAGTGAATTCCAGCCAAGTGTCTTGAACGCAATCTGCGCAAAGTGTGATTTGGCCGCTTGCGCCACAGGCGTCGCGGGCGTTGAGAACGAGGTTGAGAAGCGAATCCTGCAACATGCCAGGATCCAACTTGAACGCGCGGCCAGTGGCCTGATTGTTGACGCGGAAAACAACGCTTTCGGACAAGGTGGATCGCGCCAATGTTTCGAGATCGTCCAGAAAACTGCCAAGATCGGTTGGCACGGGAATGTGTTCGCGTGGGCCGGTCATATCGGCGATTCTATTGAGCAGCCCGCCACCGCGCCGCGCGGCGGCCAGAGTGGCCGAGATCAATTCGTTCGCGGCGGGGCCAAGCTCCATGCGTTGCAGTTTCGATTGCATACCCAGAATGATTGTCAGCAGGTTCGAGAAATCATGCGCCAGCCCGCTGGTCAGCTGCGCGGCCATTTCACGACGGCGGGTTTGTTGCAGGGCCGAGCGGGTTTGCGCTTCTTCGGTGATATCCATGGACAACACATAAGCCCCGCCTTGGGTGTCATCGGGCGTAAAGGCCACCCGGATACGGCGCGAGCTGGGCTCATGGGTGAATTCGAACACCGAAGCCTCACCCAGAAAGGCTTGTTCAAGATAAGGGCGGATCGCCGAATAGGGTTGTGATCCAAGCGCCTCGTCGATTGCGACGCCGATAATGTCCGATTTTGAGCCCGGCATGACTGTGGTGAGGCGACGGTTGGAATAGGTATATCGCCCATCGGCCCCGACATGCGCGATATGGGCTGGCATCATTTCGGTGGTCAGCCGTGTTCGCGCCTCGGACGCGGTTAGCTGGCGTTTGGTTTCTTCAAGGGCGGTTATGGTTGCCGAAAGTTCCCGGTTGGCGGCCGACAAGTCTTCGGAGTAGGCCAGCAACTTGTCAGACAATTCTTCGGATCGCGCCCGCAAAAGGGACTCTTGTCGTTTGGTACGGGTGATATCGGTATAAACCGTCACCCATCCGCCTTGCGGCAGGGGGGTGCCTTCAACGCCGATGATTCTGCCGTTCGCACGCGTGCGTTCCATATAATGCGGCGCGAAGGCGCGGGCCTGTTCGACACGCGAGTCAACGAATGCGTCAATCTCTGTGACATTGCCATAATCGCCACGCTCGGCCAGAAATCGGATCGTATCCGAGAAACACGCTCCGGGTGTGACAAGCCAGTGCGGCAGGCCAAACATTTCCTGAAACCGTTGATTGCACACAGCCAGCCGCAAATCCGCATCATAGATCGAAAGAGCCTGCTGGATCAGGTTCAGGCCAGCCATTGTCATGGCATCGGTTTGGCTGGGCGTGGGTGTCATCGGGGTGTCCTTTTCCTCATGGCTAGCACCGCGCGCGCGTGCCGCAAAGCCAGTTTGCGCCGCTGTTACAATTCGAAAGGTTTGCGAAATGATCAGGAAAAAGTTGACCGCGAAGCTCAAACCAGCACTTTTGATGGCAGGAGGAATCGCCATCACAAGGCGATCTGTTCGCAAAGCGGACATTTGGGAGGATAAAAATTGGCTCAGTCGTCACAAGCGACGGAAGGACTTGGGTCCATTCCGACGTTACTTCAGCGGAACGCCAAAGAGTATGCCAACAGGCCTGCTTACCGCGAAAAGCAATTCGGCATTTGGCAATGCTGGACTTGGGCGGAGGCAGAGAAAGAAATCGAGGCGTTGGCGCTTGGCTTGATCAATCTTGGTGTGAACGAAGGCGATTTTGTCGCCGTTATCGGACGCAACAGGCCCCATTTTTATTGGTCCATGGTGGCGGCGCAATCGGTGGGGGCAATCCCTGTTCCGCTTTATCAGGACGCGGCCGCCGAAGAGATGGCCTATGTCATGGAGCACTGTGGCGCGCGGTTTGCGATTGTCGAAGACCAAGAGCAAGTCGACAAGATGATCGACATTCAGGATCAGTTGCATCAGTTCGAGCATATGATTTACGTCGATCCGCGCGGTATGCGGAAATACGATCATCACAAGCTGCATACCTTCACCGGCATTCAGGATCAGGGCCGAGCCGCCTATTGGGAGTTCATCGAAGACCTTAAGGCGCGCCGTGACAAGCTTAATTACGACAGTATCTGTGTGATGCTTTACACGTCGGGCACCACCGGCAAGCCCAAGGGGGTGGTGCTGTCGAACCGCAATATTATCGAGGCATCCCGCTCGTCCGCGGAGTTTGACCATCTCAATCGCGACGAAGAGGTTCTGGCCTATCTGCCGATGGCTTGGGTGGGCGATTTCATCTTTTCGATCGGTCAGGCCTATTGGTGCGGGTTCTGTGTGAACTGCCCCGAATCCCCGGAAACGATGCAAACCGACTTGCGCGAAATCGGGCCAACCTACTATTTCGCCCCGCCGCGCGTGTTCGAGACGCAGTTGACCAATGTGATGATCCGGATGGAGGATGCGGGCCGTTTCAAAAAATGGCTGTTCGACGTTTTCATGGCGAATGCCCGCAAGGTCGGTCCGGCCATTCTGGACGGCAAGCCGGTTGGCGGCTGGGATCGCTTGAAATACGCTTTGGGCAACCTGTTCATCTTTGGCCCTTTGAAGGATACGCTGGGATTTGGCCGGGTGCGTGTGGGATACACCGCTGGTGAGGCGATCGGGCCAGAAATTTTCGAATTTTACCGAAGCCTTGGCATCAATCTTAAGCAGCTATACGGCCAGACCGAAGCGTCGGTGTTCATCACGCTGCAACCCGATGGCGAAGTGCGCAACGACACCGTTGGCGTGGCGGCCCCCGGCGTTGAGATCAAGATCGACCCGTCGGGCGAGGTGTTCTATCGTGGTCCGGGCACGTTCGAGTATTATTACAAGAACGACGAAAGCACCAAAAAGACGAAAGACCCCGAAGGCTGGGTCGCCACCGGCGATGCGGGCTTTTTCGAAGAAGGGTCAGGGCATCTACGGATCATCGACCGCGCCAAGGACGTCGGCAAGATGGCCGATGGCAAGATGTTCGCGCCCAAATACGTCGAAAACAAGCTCAAGTTTTATCCCAATATCCTTGAGGCCGTGGTTTTTGGCCACCAACGGGATGTCTGCACGGCGTTCATCAATATCGATCTGACGGCGGTCGGCAACTGGGCCGAGCGCAACAATATCGGCTATGCTTCGTATCAGGAACTGGCCGGGCATCCCAAGGTTTTGGAGATGATCCAAGAACATGTCGAAGAGGTGAACCGCAGCCTTGCGGATGATCCGATGCTGTCGCATTGCCAAGTGCATCGCTTCCTGGTGCTGCACAAGGAACTTGACGCCGACGATGGTGAAATGACCCGCACCCGCAAAGTCCGCCGTGGTGTGATTGCCGAGAAGTTCGAGGATCTTCTGGGCGGGCTTTACGACGGGTCGAAAGAGATTTTCACAACCACCGAGGTCACCTACGAGGATGGGCGCAAAGGCGCGATCAGCGCCACGCTGGCAATCCGCGACGCCAAGGTGGTGCCGGTTCCCGGAAATACCAAGGTGGCCGCAGAATGATGGCCCTGCAAGCGCCGCTTGTTGCCGCTCGCGGCAACGTCGCCCCGCCCGCCGTCCCGCGGACAGATGAGAAAGGTTTGAGCCATGCTTGATGCCTCAGAAGGCTTTACCACCGAAGATGGCCGCAAAATCGGCGGCGTGGTAATGGAAATGAAGCACATCACGCTGCGCTTTGGTGGTGTCGTGGCGATCCAAGATATCAGTTTCGATATCCGTCAGGGTGAAGTCCGTGCAATCATTGGGCCCAACGGTGCCGGCAAATCCAGCATGCTGAACGTCATTTCGGGCTTCTATAACCCGCAAGAAGGCGAGGTTTGGTACAAAGGCGCATTGCGCCCGCCGATGAAGCCCTATCAAGTGGCGCGTCAGGGCATTGCCCGGACGTTCCAGAATATCGCCCTGTTCGAAGGCATGAGCGTTCTGGACAACGTGATGACCGGGCGTATCCGCCAGATGAATGCCGGGCTTTTTGCGCAGGCGCTTTGGAAGGGGAAGGCCGAGCGCGAAGAGGTTGAAAACCGTGAAGTCGTGGAAAAAGTGATCGATTTTCTGGAAATCCAGCACATCCGCAAAACGCCAGTGGGCCGCTTGCCATATGGTTTGAAAAAGCGTGTCGAATTGGCCCGCGCTTTGGCCGCCGAGCCGTCGATCTTGCTGCTGGATGAGCCGATGGCCGGCATGAATGTCGAGGAAAAAGAGGACATGAGCCGCTTTATCCTGGATGTGAATGATGAATTTGGCACCACAATCGCCCTGATCGAACACGATATGGGCGTGGTCATGGACCTGTCCGACCGTGTGGTCGTGATGGATTACGGCAAGAAGATCGGCGACGGCACGCCTGATGAGGTGCGCAACAATCAGGCGGTGATCGACGCCTATCTGGGGGTGGCCCATGACTGATTTTAGCCAAAACCGCGACATAGGGGGAGGACCTCAACATGCCTGAGCAGTTTATCTGGGGAATGGAAGTTTTCCTGAACGGTCTGATGGCCGGGGTTTTGTATGCGCTTGTCGCTCTGGGCTTTGTGCTGATCTACAAGGCGTCGGGTATTTTCAACTTTAGCCAAGGCGTGATGGCGCTGTTTGCGGCGCTGACGTTGGTCGGGATCATGGAAGGGCAGGTGCCATTCGCCCACTTGATCAACGCAACCTTTGGCACGGAAATCCACCATTTTGGCTGGCATGTTCCGGCGCTGGCCGCGATTTTGCTGACGATGGTCGTCATGGTCTTGCTGGCGTGGCTGGTGAACCACTTCATTTTCCGACATTTGGTCAATCAAGAGCCGATTATCTTGTTCATGGCGACAATCGGCCTTGCGTATTTTCTCGAAGGGTTCGGCGATATCATGTGGGGCAGCGACATCAAGAAGCTGGATGTCGGCCTGCCGCAGGGGATCAACACCACGATCGACGAAGTCACCTACAACCTCTTTGGCTACGGGTTTTTCATCGACAACCTTGATCTTTGGGCAACCTTCATCGCGATCCTGCTGGTGATCGGCCTTGTCGTGTTCGCGCAGTATTCGAAGCACGGCCGCGCGATGCGCGCGGTGGCAGACGATCACCAGGCGGCCCTTTCGGTTGGCGTCAGCTTGAACTTCATCTGGGTGATGGTCTGGTCGCTGGCCGGGTTCGTGGCCTTGGTTGCCGGCATCATGTGGGGCACCAAATCGGGTGTTCAGTTCTCACTGTCACTGATCGCGCTCAAGGCGTTGCCGGTTCTGATGCTGGGCGGTTTCACCTCGATCCCCGGTGCGATTATCGGCGGGCTGTTGATTGGCGTGGGTGAGAAGCTGTTCGAATTCAGTATCGGCTCGATGATTGGTGGCGCGACTGAAAACTGGTTTGCCTATGTCTTGGCGCTGATCTTTCTCGTGTTCCGGCCACAGGGTCTGTTCGGCGAGAAAATCATCGAGAGGGTGTAGCCATGCAGAAACTCATTGCGATTGCCAATGTCATCGCTTGGTCGGGGTTCTGGGCCTTTGGCTATCTTGCCCTGACGGCAAACACTGAAAACACCGCGCAAATGCTGACCGCCCTTATCTTGGCGGCGATTGGCGGAGCCCTTGGGATCCTGGCCTATTTGTGGCTCGTTCGACACTCAGAGGCGACAGGCTATGCCAAACCGGCCAACCGCGCGGACAAGCGCGAAGACGACGAAATTTATGGGGAGGTGATCTGAAATGTTCTATCGTGAAGCCGGTGATTTCAAAACCTCCTACACCGAGGATAGCCAAACCTTCCCGATCAAGTTTGACCGCTACCGATACTACGCGGTGCTGGTCGCTGCCTTTGCCGTGGTGCCCTTTTTCATCAATGACTATTGGGTGAATGCTGTTTTCCTGCCGTTCTTGATCTATTCGATCGCGGCGATTGGCCTGAATATCCTTGTGGGGTATTGCGGACAGGTCAGCCTTGGTACGGGCGGTTTCATGGCAGTGGGGGCCTATGCCTGCTACAAGCTGATGACGTCGTTTCCAGATGTGAACATTTTCTTCCATGTGATTTTCGCCGGGGGCATCACCGCGGGGGTATGCGTTCTGTTTGGCCTGCCAAGTTTGCGGATCAAAGGGTTCTATCTGGCGGTGGCCACGCTTGCGGCGCAGTTCTTCCTTGTTTGGATGTTCAACCGCGTGTCGTGGTTCTACAACTATTCGGCTTCGGGTCAGATCAGTGCGCCTGAACGCACGGTATTCGGCGCGCCTGTCACCGGCGCGGAAACGGCCCCTTGGGCGGCTTACCTGTTCTGCCTTGTCTTCACCGTGGCCTGCGCGCTTCTTGCGCGGAACCTGACGCGGGGCATGGCAGGGCGCAAATGGATGGCGATCCGCGACATGGATATCGCCGCCGAGATCATCGGCGTGAACCCGCTGCGTGCGAAACTGACGGCCTTTATGGTGTCGGGCTTTTTCGTGGGGATTTCAGGCGCCTTGTTCTTTGCGGTCTATCTTGGCGCGGTCGAGGTGGGCGAGGCCTTTGGCATCAACAAATCGTTCCTCGTGCTGTTCATGGTGATCATTGGTGGGCTTGGCTCGATCTTTGGGTCGTTCGCGGGGGCCGCGTTCCTTGTGTTGCTGCCAGTGCTGTTGAAAAACGTGCTGGTGGGCGGCCTTGGTTGGCCCACCGATCTGGCCGCGCATCTTGAATTCATGATCGTCGGAGGAATGATCATCATTTTCTTGATCGCCGAACCGCACGGACTGGCGCAGCTTTGGCGCGTCGCGAAGGAAAAACTAAGACTTTGGCCCTTCCCGCACTAGGCGAGGCCGGGCCCGAGAAGAATTGACCGGGGGCGATAAACCCCCGGCGATCCGAAACCATCGGAACCACACCAAGGGAGGACCTGAACCGATGAAAACGAAACTCTTAAGTGCCGCCGTGGCCGCCGTGATGGCCGCCGCTCCGGCCCTGGCTGATCTGACGATCGTCGATACCAGCTATCGCACCGGCCCGTATGCCGCGAACGGTATTCCATTCTCGGATGGCTATCAGGATTACTTTACCCTGCTGAACGAGCGTGATGGCGGCATCGGCGGCGAGGCGATCAACCTTGTGGAATGCGAAACCGGCTACAACACCGAAAAAGGTGTGGAATGCTACGAAGCCACCAAAGGCGCGGGTAACGGCGCTCTGGTGTATCAGCCGCTTTCGACAGGGATCACCTATCAGTTGATCCCCAAGGCAACGGCTGACGGTATTCCGCTTCACACCATGGGCTATGGCCGTACCTCGGCCAAGAACGGCAAGGTGTTCGAGTGGGTCTTCAACTATCCGGCCAACTACTGGGACGGCGCAAGCCACGCAATCACCCATATTCTTGAGCAAAATGATGGCGACATCAGCGGCAAATCCATCGCGCTGGTCTATCACAACTCGGCCTATGGCAAAGAACCGATCCGCACGCTGGAAGGACTGGCCGAAAAGCACGGCTATGACCTGACATTGTTGGCCGTTGATCACCCCGGTCAGGAACAGAAATCGCAATGGCTGCAAATTCGCCGCGAAAAGCCTGATTACGTGATCATGTGGGGCTGGGGCGTTATGAACCAAGTCGCCATTCAGGAAGCCGTGAACATTCGTTTCCCGATGGAAAACTTCATCGGCGTTTGGTGGTCGGGCTCTGAAAATGACGTGAAGGCCGCCGGTGACCGCGCGAATGGCTACAAGGCGTTGACCTTCCACAATATTGGCTCGGATTACCCGGTCTACGACGATATCCAGACGCATGTTGTCGAAACCGGCAAAGCCGCAGGCGCGGGCGATCAGATCGGCTCGGTCCTGTATAACCGTGGCATGTATGCCGCAATGCTGGCTGCCGAAGCGATCAAGACCGCTCAGGACATGCATGGCACGTCCGCGATCAACGCCGCGCAAATGCGTGACGGTATGGAAAACCTTGAAATGACCGAAGAAAAGATGGCCGCGATTGGCCTGCCCAACTTTGGTCCGGAATTCAAGGTGAGCTGTGAAAACCACGGTGGCAACGGCTTTGGTGCTGTGTCGCAGTGGGATGCCGAGGCTGGAGAATTCAAGCTGATCACCGAGTATTTCCAGTCGGATCAAGACGTTCTGGGCCCGCTGGTCGAGGAAGATTCGATGGCGTTTGCCGAAGAAAACGGGATCGAAATGCGTTGCAACTGATCGCAGCTTTTTGACCCACAGGACGTGGCGGCCGGCCCGCCACGTCTGACCCAACCCCAAGACGGCCCGCCGGTTGCGCGGACCATGATGGAGAGACACATGCTCGACGCAGGACGCACCGAAGAGACACTGCTTGAGGTCAACAATATCGAGGTGATCTACAACCACGTGATCCTCGTGCTCAAAGGCGTAAGCCTGAGCGTGCCCAAGGGCGGCATCACGGCCCTGCTGGGCGGCAATGGCGCGGGCAAGACGACGACGCTCAAGGCGATTTCAAACCTGTTGAAATCCGAACGCGGCGAAGTGACCAAAGGCACAATCAAGTATCGTGGCGAACGGGTGCAGGATCTGGTGCCGTCGGACCTTGTGAAAAAGGGCGTCATTCAGGTGATGGAGGGGCGGCATTGCTTTGAACACCTGACGGTCGAGGAAAACCTGCTGACCGGTGCCTATACGCGCGGCGTGTCGCGCGGCGAGATCGATGCCGATTTGAATATGGTTTACGACTATTTCCCACGCCTCAAAGAACGCCGCCGCAGTCAGGCGGGCTATACCTCGGGCGGAGAACAGCAGATGGTCGCCATCGGCCGTGCCTTGATGAGCCGACCCGAGACGATCCTTCTGGACGAGCCGAGCATGGGCCTTGCCCCGCAGCTGGTGGAGCAGATTTTCAACATCGTGCAATCGCTCAATGAGAAGGAAGGATATACGTTCTTGCTGGCCGAACAGAACACCAACGTGGCTTTGCGGTTCGCGCATTACGGCTACATCCTCGAAAGCGGCCGTGTGGTCATGGATGGCCCTGCGGATGCGCTGCGCGAGAACCCGGATGTGAAAGAATTCTATCTGGGCATGTCGGACGAGGGCCGCAAAAGCTTTCGTGATGTGCGCAGTTATCGCCGCCGTAAGCGGTGGCTTAGCTGATTTCGATCACCGATATCACACAACGCTGGCCATCAGGGGAACAGGTCATGCCCGAGTATTTCGACAATCTTGAAACGCGCAGCGCAGACGAGCGCCAGTCGGCCTTGGCCAAGGCCTTGCCCGAACAGATCGCACGCGCGCAGGCGCTGCCCGGTTATGGCGGGGCGCTTGATGGGATTGATCCGCAGGCCATCCGTTCGGTGGCTGATCTTGCCGCCCTGCCGGTCTTGCGCAAATCCGATTTGGGCCGGGCGCAGGGTGCGTCGGCCCCCTTTGGTGGTCTGACGACACGGAATGCCGCCCAATTTGCCCACATCTTCCAAAGCCCCGGCCCGATTTACGAACCGGGAAGCGATAGCCACGATTGGTGGCGCATGGGGCGTTTCCTGCATGCCTGTGGCGTTGGCAAGGGGGACATCGTGCAGAACTGCTTTGGCTATCATTTGACGCCGGCGGGTATGATTTTTGAAAATGGCGCGCGGGCTGTCGGGGCGGCTGTTTTGCCCGCAGGCACCGGCCAGACAGAACTTCAGGCGCGCGCGGCGCATGATGTGGGGGTTACGGCCTATGCGGGAACCCCGGATTACCTCAAGATCATCTTGGACAAGGCCGACGAACTGGGCCTGAGCCTGAACATCACCAAGGCGGCCGTGGGCGGCGGCGCGCTGTTTCCATCTTTGCGGCAGGAATATGCGGATCGCGGGATTGCGTGTTTGCAATGCTATGCCACCGCCGATTTGGGCAACATCGCCTATGAATCCGAGGCCCAAGACGGCATGATCATCGACGAAGGCGTGATTGTTGAAATCGTGACCCCCGGCACCGGAAACCCGGTTGCCCCCGGTGAAGTGGGCGAAGTGGTTGTGACCACGCTGAACCCGGATTACCCGCTGATCCGCTTTGCCACGGGCGATCTAAGCGCCGTGATGGACGGGCCAAGCCCGTGTGGTCGCACCAATACCCGTATCAAGGGGTGGATGGGGCGCGCAGACCAGACCACCAAGATCAAGGGCATGTTCGTGCGCCCCGAACAGGTGGCGGCACTGGTGGCCCAGCATAATGAAATTGCCAAGGCCCGGGTGATTGCCAGCCGAGAAGGCGAAATGGACGTGATGACCGTCCGCATCGAAGCCGATGGCGGTGATGCTGAACATTATGCCGGGGTGGTAGCGGATACAGTCAAGTTGAAAGGCCGGATCGAGATCGTAGCGCGGGGCAGCCTGCCCAATGACGGTATGGTGATCGAGGATCAGCGCAGCTACGAGTGAGCTGTCGGCTGCAATCTTGCAGGCCTTTTCATGTGCTCGACGGTGGCCCGGCCCTGGGTTGAGGGATGCTGCGCAATCGTCTGTTGTTGCGCAGCGCTAATAGGTTCGAGCCGAACAAAACTGCGATCACGATTGCCCCGCCAGCCATGGCCCAAGACCCCGGATCTTCTCCTATCGCCCACCACACCAGCAATGGGGCCAGCACCGACTCGAGCAAGATCAGCAGGGCGACTTCTGCCGAGGCGATGTAGCGCGGGCCAAGTGTCAGAAGGCAAGTTGAAACCGTGATGAAAGCCCCGTGTCCCAAGATCAGCGGCCATTGCGATGGCATGGCTGTGCCGGGGTCGGCAAATGGCCAGATCAGAATCGACGCGCCGATAAAAGCGATCGGGATCGCCGGGATCATAGACGTGGTGCGCAACTTGCGGGCGGCGGTCATGGCTGCGGCAAAACTGGCCGATACCCCCAAAGCGACCAGATCCCCTTGCCAAGACGCGCCCTCGGTTTC
>Ga0102934_1002081_pt1 | contig 13968 bp, 12 predicted proteins | sample SalPonR2_A_D1_MG_FD_78175 | JGI IMG/M metagenome (GOLD analysis project Ga0102934, IMG submission 78175) | Salt pond soil microbial communities from South San Francisco under conditions of wetland restoration - Salt Pond MetaG R2_A_D1_MG | ecosystem: Environmental > Aquatic > Marine > Intertidal... | reverse complement strand
TGAAGGAACCGCAGCACGAAGTGCAAGCTCAACGCAGTTAATCTTTTTGAATTGATAATCAACAGATTCCTTCGTCGTTCCTCCTCGGAATGACAACGATTTATGACTTTTTGGACAGCCTCTTAAATGTTGTATTTAACTATCTATTTTTCTCTACGAGAGTAAAAAGCTTTCTCGTAAAGTAATAATCTAAAATACTGCTTTCTCTTTCAAGTTTTTTATAAAATCAGTCTTTATCCAATAAATATCGGAATTGCCATTTTGTGGAGAATTCCTCAGTTGGCTAAACGTTTTAGCGTTTAGTTCTGCAGGAAGCTGATTATTAGTCATTCCACGTGCAGACATAAAAAACAGGTATTTCCCATCGGGAGATAAAGCAGCAGACCATTCGCGTGGGTCAGCACTATTAATTTTATCGCCCATGTTAAGGGGTTTGCTCCATTCATCGTTTTCATTTCTAAACACAATATAATAATCGGTACCGCCAAAGCTGTCATCCATCCCAAATGCAGGAACAATAATAAACGATTCATCAGGCGAAATGACCGCATTATATCTTGCCAGGCCACAATTGACATGCTCGCTTAATTTTTCACCATTAACATAATTACCCTCTTTATATTGATATCTAAAAATATATTCCCGGCCTGATGAATCGGGTTTGGTAAGATATAAAGTGCCATCTTGCGTAATGGAAGGAAAGTATTCATCTTTATCAGAATTTACAGGTTCACCTAACTTATTGGGTTTGCCCCAGTGGCCGTTTAACCTTTCAGAAACCCACACATCTGCAGATTTTGGTTCGCCTCCGTCTTCGTTCCTATTGCTCACAAAAAACAATTTTTCTCCATCGGGAGAAATAAACGGTTCGATGTAGGTATAGTTGGGATTACGGCAAAATTCAAGTACTTCAGGTTGAGTCCATTTACCATCAACTTGTTTTGAATAAAAAATGGTAGCAAATTTATGATTACCCATATTCCGGCAAAAATAAACCTCACTGCCGTCAGGATAAATGGTAATATCACGTTCCGACATCCCCGTTGAAACGATTCCGGGAGCAAATAATTCAGCCGAATCACCAGGTAAATATTGTCCTGGATAAGGTCCTGATAAACTATGTTCATTTTCATTTTGACATGATATAATCATAAAAATGGTAACAATCAAAAGTAATTTTTCCATTGTTTTAATTTTTAGTAGCAAAATACAATAATAAATTAATATAAAACAATAATTTTCTACCAATTACTGATAAGTAAACACAAAAAACCGTTTATATTAGTCAGCAGATGACTTGCTAACTTGATAACTACTTAACTTTAAATTCATTGTATTGCTGATTCAGTAGTCATCCGCTGACTTTCTATAAAGCAAAAAAACCGTGCAAAAGAGCACGGTTTAATGATTGTTTTATTTTTTGCAGGCAATCTATTATCCTTCAATCCAGTTTATAATCTGTTCATCTAATGGATTAGTTCTTGGCGAAGCCATATCTACTAAATTTCCTTCTTCATCAATCATATATTTCTGAAAATTCCACTTTACCTTTGAGTCCATTACCCCATTCCGGTCTTTTTCAGTTAGCCATTGGTAGAGCGGGTGTATATCATCCCCTTTTACAGAAATTTTAGCCATCATAGGGAAAGTTACTCCGTAATTTTTAGAGCAAAATTGCATTATTTCCTGATTAGAACCTGGTTCCTGATTCATAAAATTATTGGCAGGAAATCCTATGATAACAAAATTTTCGGCTTTATATTTCTCATAAAGTTTTTGTAAATCCTCATATTGTGGTGTAAAACCGCATTTCGAAGCAGTGTTTACTACCAATACTTTTTTACCATTTAAGGTAGATAAATCAAAAGTTTCTCCCTCTATGGTTTTAACCGAAAAATCATAAAATGATTTGTTTTGAGAAAAAGTAGCTGAACTGATCATAGCTAATAAAATAATTAATAAAATATTTTTCATATGTTTAAAATTTTTAGTTTATAATCGCATGTTGTTTAAAATGTTTAAAGTAAACATGGAAAAGCTAAATATGTTCAAATATTATATTTATGAATACGTCAGGCTAAAAAGAAATAATTTTTTGCACCACGTTTTGTTTCAGATGGGTACGAATAATTTGCTGCACATCTCTATTATCGGGATATCTTTGAATAGCACCTGAAAGGTTCTCAATATCAAGTGGAACAAGATTAACATTTATAAAACCAAACCCGATATATTTACCATTTTTTACCTTAACCACACTTTTTTCTTCCTCACTCCTTCCTTTATCAATAATGAAAAAACTTTGGTTATCGTAACTCAGATTCTGAATTAATTCATTCGCTCGCAAGTTATAACCTTCAACTGCTTCTTTTTGGACACAGGCACCTTTACACTGTTTTAACTGATAATAAAAACAGGCTCCTGCTGTTTCATATAATCCGCATAATTTCTGGCATAATTCATATTCTTCCGATAAATGATAAAGTCGTTCGCGGGCTTCTTTTGCCAAATTAAAAGCAATCAGGGGAACCTCTTCCCCAATTTTATCCACCCTAAAACAGATATAACCAAATGCATTGATACTACTATAAATGCCATAATGATTAGACTTTCTTCGCTGCCTGCGGTTATATTTTGGTTTATGATTCTTTATTTCATCAGATTCCAGCAGTTGAGCTATTAAATCGCTACCCGTTAATTCGTAAGAAATATCATACGTTTCATCCATCATTTTAAGGGCTCTGCCTGTTTTCTCATTATTAAAATGAGACAAAATACGAGTACGAATATTTTTGCTTTTCCCTATATATATAATATCCCCCTGTTGATTATAAAGATAATATACCCCGGTATCATCGGGTAATTTTTTTATGGTAGACGATTGAAGGTTGAAAAATTTCCCGGATTTTAATCCTGCTAACGAGGAGTCTTGCAGAAGTAAATATTCAAAAAGCTTAACAGTAGCCATTGCATCCCCTGCCGCCCGGTGACGTCCGTTAAGCGGAATTTTTAATTCATTACACAATTTACCCAGACTATACGATTTCCGGCCGGGAATGATTTTACGGCTTAGCTGCACTGTACAAAGTTTCTCTCGCTTAAAATCATACCCCAGACTTTTAAATTCGTGCCTGATAAAATTGTAATCGAACGAAGCATTATGTGCAACAAAAGTTTTTCCTTCGGTAAGCAATACAATATTTTTGGCTACCTCCCAGAATTTTGGAGCTTTACCTACCATTTCATTCGTAATACCTGTTATTTTGGTAATGTTGGGTGAAATATAACATTCAGGATTAATCAGGGAGGAAAACTCATCGACAATTTTTTCTCCATCGTAAATATATACAGCAATTTCCGTAATTTTATTTCTTTGCGGACTCAATCCTGTCGTTTCTATATCAATGATGGCATACATAAATCACTTACAAAATTGCAAATAATTGCCGAGTATTTAACATTAAAAAACAAAAAAACCGGCTAAAAAGCCGGTTAAAAAGGTCAGGTAAAAAAAGGCTTATAATCCTTTGCCGGAAAAATATTTCATAAACTGCATTCGTTCATAAGCAGCAGGATTCTGTGTTTTTTCCTGGCTTAATTTACCTCTAAAATCGTCAATTTTGTTAAACTTTTTTTGTTCCATCCACGAGGAAAGGTCATCGAGCATATTTTCGATAATTCCTTTTCCGTTTTTATAAAATGCAGAAGCTATTTGCACAGCATTTGCACCGGCCAATAATTGTTTAATAATCGCAGCACCATCATGTATGCCGGTAGAAGCAGCCAAATCACAACCTACCCTTTCGCTCATAATGGCAATCCAGCGTAATGAGATGGATAATTCTTCGGGATGGCTTAATACATTGCTCGACAAAACATCTAAATTATTGATATCAATGTCCGGACTGTAAAACCGGTTAAATAATACAATGGAATCAATTTCAGTATCAGAAAGTTTTTTTATAAAAGCTCCCAGGTTAGCTGAGTAGTAACTTATTTTCAATGAAACAGGGATTTTTACATGCTTTTTAACTTCTTGTACAATGTTAAAATAAACTTGTTCATTTTCAGCGCTTGTTTTATTGAAATCAGAGGGTAAAACAAATACATTTAATTCCAACGCATCAGCGCCGGCATCTTGTAACGTTTCTGCATAGTAAGGCCATTTTTCTGCAGTAACACAGTTTATACTTGCTATAATCGGAATTTCAACGGCTTTCTTAGCCTCTCTGATTAATTTCAGGTGATTGGTTAATGAATCATCCTCGGCATAATTGTCATAATAATCCATGGTTTCCGGATAGAGGAAAGATTCCATATGCATACTGGTTAAATCTTTTTCCAGTTCACGCCGAATTTCTTCTTCAAAAATAGATTTTAACACGACTGCCCCAGCGCCATTTTTTTCAAATTCTTTAATATCGTCCAAAGAATTAGTTAAACCCGAGCTTGCTGCAATAATTGGATTTCGAAGTTTGAGTCCCATGTAGTTTACCGAAAGATCTGCCATAATGTTAACGTTTTAAAATTTTTATATGTCTAGTAAGTAAATATATCAAAAATTAAGAATTATGTCAATAAATGACACAATTCTAACAGACAGTACATGTTTTTGTTCAATAAAGTAATTGGTGAATCCATTTTTTGAAACAAAATTTTTTAACGAAGAATATAATCGTTGGAAAGAACCTGTAAAAAAGCCTTTCCCTTTTTCAAATCCCGGAAAACCGAATGGCCATCTTTATATAATACATGATCTCCAATATTATCATAAATAACTTTTGAAGAATCGGTTATAAAACCAAAACCATCATTAAAAGCATAGAATACAAATCCCTTGTAATTATTTTTAAGTAAATTTTTGCTATAGATATACGAAGAATCCTGAGAAGAAATCTGACTTAACAATGTATTGGGGACATCAATTTGCGAACCCGGTTTTTTAATTTTCATAGGTTCGCTTTCTAAAGCACCTCCAATCCATAACATGGGGATTTGAAATTTATCCAGCTCGTGATTCTGCGAATTTCCCGGGCGAGGGCTTCCATGATCGGCCAATAAAATAAACAACGTGTTATCCCATAATTCAGTCTGTTTAATTTTTCTAAAAAAATCACCTAAATAATGATCCGTATAATAAATTGAATTCCTGAATTTAGTTGCTCTGTCGTTTCCATCAAAAACGGGCTCCATAGGAACATCAAAGGGGTCGTGACTACTAAGACTGAACAATACTTTAAAAAAAGGTTTTTTGGACGTAAGCATATTATCATAAAGACGTGCAAACAAATGCTCATCATGTACGCCCCATTTAGAATTTATTAGTTTCTTATCAAATTGCTTATCAGTAACTAAATGCTGAACGGCTCCATTAAGAAAATATGAACGCATATTTGCGAAGGCTATATCCCCACCATAATAAAACCATGATTCGTAACCGAGTTTATTAAAATCTTTAAACAAAAAAGGCAAATTTTCCGTTTTACTCGATGTTTTAATAATTGATGTAGTTGGCTGTGCGGGATAACCACTTAATATTGAAACAATCCCTTTATCACTCCGGTCACCATTAGCATAAAACCGGGTAAATAACAATCCCTCTTTTGCTAATTGGTTAAAATTGGGCGTTGAATCCCACTCTCCATTTAAAGCACCAATTACTTTATTAGAAAAACTTTCTAATATAATTATAACAACATTCGGGCGACTTGTTTTCAAAACTTTCAAGGTTTCACCGCTTTGATTTGAAAATTCTTTAACCAGTTGTTCTGCCTTTTCATCAGGCATAAAGTGGTATGTTTTTTCTGCATTTTTTCGATAAAGCAATGAGTGCATTACATTCCAAACTACATTTACTGCAGCATGGTTAGCAAATTTATACTTACTAAAATAAACCATCCCTGTGTTAACTGGAGCAATTCCTAAACTGGCACGGACAGGCAATATCATGCTAACGGTTAAAAATATCAATAGTAGTAAGGTGAAAAAATTACCACGTGGAATTTCTATTACCTTAGGTTTTATTAATTGATTATAGAAGTAATTCCCTAAAAAGACAAGCAATACCACAAACAATATCAGTACTATTGAAAGCCACCATTCAGTGGATGCCATGGCTTCTTTAGGTTTGGTAATATACAACAAGGGAGTTGCATCCATCCGGTAACCCCAGTTTTTATATAATTCTAAATCAACAACAATAATAATGGAGCTGATAATAAAAATAATTAACGTAAAAGGTTTTATAATCTTTTGAATATTTTTCCCCTCTGCAAAAAAAGTAAAAATTAAAATTAAACCTGTAATAGCTAAAATGTATCCAACAGATGAAATATCTAAACGAATTCCGTAAACATATGTTAACAGCCACTGGCTAATGCTTATATCAAATGAAAATTGATATTGATAAAGCAGGAAAAAAAAACGTGCGGCTAAAAAGAAGATTAACCAGTAAAAAGCATAGGTAACAAAAAATATCAATCGTTTTTTCATTATAATTAACTGTTAACTTTATGCAAATGTAAAATTATTGTTAAATTAGTTTCATAATTTCAACAAATATAAAATTAAAACTACTATGAAAAATCTATTTAAACTGATTGCCTTTTTTAGTATTGCCCTTTTTCTTATTTATTCATGCACTACTAATACAGAAAAAGAAGAGCCTATTCGTCCGGAATATGCTATTGTAATACATGGAGGAGCTGGAAATGCTTCCAACAAAAACATTAATGAAGAAGAACAAAAAATGTACAAAGAAAAACTGGGAGAAGCATTAGCGATAGGAGAAAAAATATTAGCTGAAGGCGGAACAAGTATAGAAGCTATTGAGAAAACCATAAACTTCCTTGAAAATTGTCCTTTATTTAATGCCGGGAAAGGAGCTGTTTTTACTCACGATGGCACCAACGAGATGGATGCTTCCATAATGGATGGAAGTAATTTAAATGCAGGAGCAGTTGCAGGTGTTGGCGACATTAAAAATCCAATATCAGCAGCCATAAAGGTAATGAATGAATCAAAACATGTAATGCTTGCCGGGAAAGGGGCCTCTGACTTTGTTAAGGAGCATGGGATAGAAATTGTGGATTCGTCCTATTTCCATACCCAGGATCGCTGGGAAAGTTTACAACGGATTTTAAAAGCCGAAAAACATGGAACGGTAGGCTGTGTTGCGTTAGACAAACAAGGAAACCTTGCTGCAGGAACTTCTACCGGTGGAATGACCAATAAAAAATATGGAAGAATAGGCGATTCTCCTATTATTGGTGCAGGAAACTATGCTAATAATAATTCTTGTGCTGTATCTGCTACCGGACATGGTGAATTTTTTATCCGTTACAACGTAGCTTACGATATTTCTGCTTTAATGAAGTATAAAAGTTTAAGTTTACAAGAAGCAGCCAATATAGTTATTAATGAAAAACTTGTTGAAGCCGGTGGTGATGGCGGGGTAATTGCCATTGACAATAAAGGAAATATAGCGATGCCTTTTAATACAAATATGATGTTTAGAGCATACAGCAAATCTACCGGAGAAAAAGAAATAGCCATATTCAAATAATTTTATTATTTTTACGTTAACCAAAAAGAGAAAGCACTACTTTCTCTTTTTTTAATTATTTACTTATCAATAAACAGAGAACAATGAAAAAAACACTTTTAATCTTATTAACAGTTGGTTCATTCCTGGGATTAAGAGCTCAGGACCAAACAACAAACACTACACAAGAGAAAAATACGATAACACATGATTGGTTCAATCAATCACCGGTAGAAGATCAAATTTATGGTGCTGAAATAGATAAAGCATATGAATTGGTTAAAGACAAAAGTGCAACTTCGGTTATTGTTGCTGTAATTGACGGCGGAGTTGATATTAACCATGAAGATTTAAAAGAAAATATGTGGATAAATATAGATGAAATTCCGGATAACGGTATTGATGATGATAAAAATGGTTATATTGATGATATTCACGGTTGGAATTTTTTAGGAAATGCTGAAGGGGATAATATTGCTCATGAGAATCTCGAAATTACGCGCATTTATAAGAAATACCACCAAAAGTTCAGCGATATAAAAAAAAGTCAGTTAAATGATCAAGAAAAAGAACTTTATGCACTATACAAAGAGGCAGCAAAAAGATATCAAAAGAGTTTAAAAGATGCCAAACGCCAAAAAGAAGGTTTTACGAAATATAAAAATAAGTATCACGATGCATATGAAAGCATTGCTAATGTTTTGCAAACCGACTCAATAGAAATAGATGAATTGGACAGCCTGAAAGAAGCAAACAGAAAATATAAAAAAGAAATAAAAAGGATTTATAATTTTGTAAAGTTTGGTATCAGTGATAATATTTTCGAAAAAATAGAATCTCAGGTTGATGTAGTTTTAGATTATCATCTGAATACAGATTATAATCCAAGAGAAATTATTGATGACGATGTAACAGACATGAACGAATATTACGGGAATAACAATGTTTATGGGCCCGAAGCTTTTCATGGTACTTTTGTTTCAGGAATTATAGCCGCTAAACGTAGCAATGAATTGGGTATTGACGGCATAGCTAAGAATGCAAAAATTATGGCCTTAAAAGTAGTACCTGATGGTGACGAAAGAGATAAAGATGTGGCAAAGGCAATACGTTATGCTGTTGACAACGGAGCACGTATCATCAATATGAGTTTTGGGAAAGATTTATCACCCTATAAATATTTAGTAGATGAAGCGGTTTTATATGCCCAGGAAAACGATGTGCTTTTAGTACATGCTGCAGGTAATGATGCCAATGATATTGATAAAGTAAAGCAATATCCAACAAAAATTATTGACGACAATACATTGGTTAATACATGGATTACTGTTGGAGCCAACACCAAAATACGCAATAGAGAGTTTGCTGCCAGTTTTACAAATTACGGTGATGAAATGGTAGATATTTTTGCACCAGGTTCACGAGTGAAATCACTGGCTCCCGAAAACAATTATCAGATTGCTGATGGAACCAGTTTTTCAGCTCCGGTAGTTTCAGGAGTAGCCGCCCTCATCCTATCCTATTACCCTCAGCTATCTGCGACTGAGGTAAAAGATATTATTCAAAAATCAGCCTTAACTTACCCCGACCTGAAAGTTTACAAACCCAAAAAGGGTTTTCGACTTTTTTATTGGAGGACTAAATTTAAAAAGCTATCCTATACCGGAGGTATTGTTAGCGCCTACGAGGCTCTAAAAATAGCTGATAAATACAATAAGTAATGACTAAAAGGCAACAAATAATTGAAATTACGATTCAATTAGTTTCTGAAATGGGACTGTATGCAACCCCAATGTCTTTAATTATTAAAAAATCGAATGTAGCAGCAGGAACAATCTATCACTATTTTGATAGTAAGGAAGATTTAATTAAGACAATTTATGCCGAATTAAGAGAAGAAATGAGCAAAGCATTTATTCACGATATGGATAATGCTTTGCCTTTCAAAGATAATTTCTTTATTATTTGGAAAAATTTATTCTACTTTTTTAAAAATAATCCTCGTAAATTTGATTTTATTGAACATTATGCCAGTTCTCCTTTAGAAAAAGAGGAAGTTAAAGCTATCAATCAAAGCCATCATCAACCAGCGGTTAGTTTTATCCGAGAAGGGATAGACAAAGGATATTTAAGAACATTACCAGTATCATTAATAATTCAATTAATTATTGCTCATGTTTCTGTAGTTGTCCGAATGATAATCAACGATGAATCTGTTATTTCAGCAACAAGCCTGGAACAGTTTATTCAATCAACCTGGGATAGCGTAAGAATAAATTAAAAAAGAGATGACAAAAATATATTGCCATCTCTTATTATTTAACTTTTGAAAGAACTAACCTAAGGGTTCATAATCTTTTTTTGTAACACCACAAATAGGGCATTTCCAGTCATCGGGGATTTCTTCGAATGGTGTTCCCGGTTTAATACCTCCTTTAGGATCTCCATCTTTAGGGTCGTAAATATGACCACAAACTTTACATTTATACTTTTTCATAATTTATATTTTTTTACTTACATTAAGAAACTTAACAAAATACCAGCACCTACAGCCGAACCAATTACTCCTGAAACATTTGGAGCCATTGCATGCATTAATAAGTGATTAGTCGGATCAGCAATTAAACCTTCGTGTTGTACTACCCTTGCACTATCAGGCACGGCAGAAACCCCTGAGGCTCCTATCAATGGATTGATCTTATTATCACCTTTTAAGAAAACATTCATTAATTTAGCAAACAACAACCCTCCACAAGTTGCAACAATAAAGGATAATGCTCCTAATCCAAAAATCATTAATGATTGTGGAGTTAAAAAGACATCAGCCTGTGTAGATGCGCCAACTGTAAGGCCTAATAAAATAGTTACAATATCAATTAATGAATTACTGGCAGTATCAGCTAAACGTCGGGTAACGGTCGATTCTTTTAATAAATTACCAAAGAATAACATCCCTAACAAAGGCAATGAACTTGGTGAGATATATGCCGTCAACAACAATCCGACAATAGGAAACATTATTTTTTCTAATTTAGAAACCGAACGGGGTGGTTTCATTCTTATCTTACGTTCCTTTTTAGAGATAAATAATCTCATAAACGGTGGTTGAATAATTGGAACCAGAGCCATATATGAATAAGCTGCTATTGCAATGGGTCCAATAAGATGAGGGGCAAGTTTCGAAGATAAAAAGATAGCTGTAGGGCCATCAGCACCACCAATAATTCCAATAGCACCTGCCTCTGCAGGATTAAAACCTAATACCAAAGCACCCAGGAAGGTTAAAAAGATACCAATCTGGGCAGCAGCACCAAGAATCATTAATCTCGGATTAGAAATCAATGACGAAAAATCAGTCATTGCACCAATTCCTAAGAAAATAAGTGGTGGATATATCCCCTGGCGAACACCGAAGTAAAGGTAGTTCATTACACTTCCTTCTTCATATATTCCTAATTGCAAGTTAAAACCTTCGGCCTGAAAGAAAGGTATATTACCAATAATAATTCCAAAACCAATAGGAATAAGTAACAATGGTTCGTAATTATATCTGATAGCAAGAAAAATAAAGAATATACCTACAACAATCATCAATAAGTGACCGGGGGTAGCATTATAAACTCCTGTATATTCATAAAAATTAAGCAACCCGGCTACTGCTCCTGAATAATTATCAAACTTTTGCCCATCAACAATTATTTGTTCACCGGATAGTGTCGCTTTTTTAGGATCTAATTTTTGACTATTAAACTCCAGGTAGATACAGTTATCAATGACATTCCATTCCCCACTGTATTTTGTTTTAATTGAATCGAAAACAAACGTTTGATCCTCCTTAAAACTGAAAGTTTTATATCTCTCTATAGTTCTGTCATTTTCGGCACTTATTTTGTATCCGTCAGACTTATTGACCCATTTACCTTTTGTAAGTATTTTATCTAAACCATCGGCATTTGCAGAAGAAATTGCGGAAAAAAATAAAACAAATGCACCAATGATTAACCAAAACTTTTTCATATTATGTATACTATTATTTTTCGCTAATTAACTAATTATTCTATTTCGGCTAAAACATCATTTTGCAATACAGAATCACCCTCTTTAACTTTTAAGCTGGTAATGGTTCCATCTTTATCCGATTGAATATTATTTTCCATTTTCATGGCCTCCATAATCATAACGGTATCGCCTTTTTTCACTTCATCACCTTCATTTTTAAGGATTTTAAAAATATTCCCGGGTAACGGAGCTTTAAGCGAATAAGCCCTGCTGCTTACAGATTTCTTAATTTTACTATCTTTTCGTTCAACCGGAATATTAGAACGAACAAGTTTAGGTGTTTTGGTTGTTTTTGTTTCTTTTTGATGAACCTCAACTTCATATTCAGTACCATTTACCTCAACGATAGCGATATTATCTTCGTAGTCTTTTACTTCAACATCATAGTCGTTACCACGAATTGTAAATTTAAATTTTTTCATTGTTTATTTTTTATTTTCTTGGCCAAACTCTTAATCCATAAATTTTCGAACTCCAGGGAGAATAGGCTTTCTTTACTCGTTTAATAGTAATAACATTACTTTCATCATCATGTAATTCACTAAAATAAAAATGCAAAGCCAAAGCAATAGCTGCACTTGTATCTCCCGGGATGTGTAAATCTGAATCAGTAATTTCTGCCTGTTTTGATTGTTCTCTTAGTTTTTTTCGGGTTTTATAATAAATTAATTTGGGTGTTTGTGTAAAAACAATAACCAATAAAACCAGCGCAGCAAAAACAATCAACCAACCAACAATAGCTATGGTTGCTCCTTGTCCGGGTATTGCAGAAAAATTAATTCCTATATTTCCTATTATTGACAACATGTATTCTTTTTTTATAATGGAATATTTGAATGTTTTTTCGGAGGATTAATATCCTTCTTCGTCTGTAGCATTTCTAAAGCACGAATAATTCTGAACCTTGAATTACGGGGTTCAATTACATCATCAATATAACCAAGGCTTGCAGCCTGATATGGATTGGCAAATTTTTCCCGGTATTCGTCTTCTTTTTCAGCAATAGCTTTTGCTTTTTCTTCAGGATCTTCAATCTCAGCAATTTCTCGTCCATAAAGCACTTCAACAGCTCCTCGAGAACCCATTACGGCAATTTCTGCTGACGGCCATGCATAATTAATGTCACCTCGTAATTGTTTAGAGCTCATAACATCATGGGCTCCCCCATACGATTTTCGTAAGGTAATAGTAATTTTCGGCACGGTTGCTTCTCCATAGGCAAACATTAATTTAGCTCCATGAATAATAATACCTCCATATTCCTGGCTGCTACCGGGTAAAAATCCGGGGACATCAACTAATGTTATGATAGGGATATTAAAAGCATCACAGAATCGAACAAAACGGGCAGCTTTACGCGATGCATCAATATCTAAAACTCCGGCAAGGAAGTTCGGCTGGTTGGCAACAATTCCTACAGACATACCGTCAAACTTACCGAAACCAACTACCATATTTTTTGCATAGTGCCTGTGAATTTCTAAAAATTCATTGTTATCAACCAAAGAGTAGATGATATCTTTTACATCATACGGTTGATTTGGATTTTCAGGGATAATTTCATTCAAAGCATCATCAAGTCTGTCGATAGGATCTACACACTCAATAGTTGGCGGATCTTCCAGGTTATTTTGCGGAAGGAAGCTAAGAAGTTTTCGAATTAAAAGGAGTCCTTCTTCTTCATCTTCAATTAAAAAGTGAGAAACACCTGATTTGGAAGAATGTACAGTTGCTCCACCTAAGTCTTCAGTAGTAATATCTTCTCCGGTCACTGTTTTTACTACTTTAGGACCGGTAACAAACATGTAACTGGTATCCTCAGTCATCATAATAAAATCTGTTAATGCAGGCGAATAAACAGCACCACCAGCACAAGGACCAAAAATAGCTGATATTTGAGGGATTACACCTGAAGCCATGATATTACGTTGGAATATTTCAGCATATCCGGCAAGACTATTCACCCCCTCTTGGATACGGGCTCCACCGCTGTCATTTATTCCAATGACAGGGGCACCTACTTTCATAGCCATATCCATCACCTTGCAAATTTTCTTTGCGAATGTTTCAGATAATGAACCGCCAAAAACGGTAAAGTCCTGGGAATAAACATAAACCACACGTCCGTCGATGGTACCTGTACCGGTAACTACTCCATCACCTAAAATCTTTTTCTTGTCTAACCCAAAATCAGTGCATCTATGGGTTACAAACATATCGAACTCTTCGAAACTCCCTTCATCAAGTAAAATTTCAATCCGTTCGCGAGCCGTTAGTTTGCCTTTACTGTGTTGTGACTCGATTCTTTTCTCGCCACCACCAATCTTAGCTTGTGCTCTTAAGTCAATTAATTGTTTTATCTTATC
>Ga0102934_1002078_pt1 | contig 13973 bp, 10 predicted proteins | sample SalPonR2_A_D1_MG_FD_78175 | JGI IMG/M metagenome (GOLD analysis project Ga0102934, IMG submission 78175) | Salt pond soil microbial communities from South San Francisco under conditions of wetland restoration - Salt Pond MetaG R2_A_D1_MG | ecosystem: Environmental > Aquatic > Marine > Intertidal... | reverse complement strand
GGGAGCGTATGCGCCACTGCTACGAAATAGCCTCACCACGAGTCAAACAATACCTCGAAGCCGAGATCCAGTTCGTTCTGGAGCGTCTTGATAGCACCGACGCAGTCCTTGAATTAGGCTGCGGATATGGCCGCGTCGTCTTTCGGTTGGCAGAAGTGGCAAATCGTGTCGTCGGTATAGATAATGCGGTGGAGAGTCTGGAACTGGCTCGTCAGCTCTCAAGCGATGATTCCAAGTGTGAATTTATAGAGATGGATGCGCTGGAGCTCACATTCGACGATTGCGAATTCGACAAGGTCGTGTGCATCCAGAACGGGATCAGTGCCTTTGGCGTGGATCAGGAGTCACTTCTTCGACAAGCTCTACGAGTTACGAGACCTGGCGGGAGTATCTACTTATCAAGTTACTCAGAGAGATTCTGGGAAGATCGCTTGAGTTGGTTTGAAGCCCAATCGGATGCCGGGCTAATGGGTGAGATCGATTACGATGAGACTGGGAACAACATAATCGTCTGCAAGGATGGATTTCGAACTGGTATAGTGAGGCCTGATGAGTTCCATTCACTCTCTAGGAAATTTGGATTGGATCCAAAGATAACTGAGGTGGACGAATCTAGTGTGTTCTGTGAGATAGAAGTAGCAAAGGTTGTCTGACTCTGCTTGCAGCTGGCAGTTTTGTCTGTCACGGCGGCTGAGGAGCACCCGCCGCGCCTGGCCATTCCGCGGCTGATGCGAGTATCGTCAGGTTTCGTTGGGAATAATTTTGAAAAAATAAACCATAGGATTATTGCTTCGTCTTCAATACTCGGAGGAATGCCAGGTAATAAAAAACAGTAAACTTCAGGCAAACCTCACTTCCCCTTAGAAAATCGGGGGGACTTCACCTCTATAATAATCTTGACAGTAAATATTCTACCGTGACAGAATACAAATATAAGAGTAAAGAACCTTTATTGTTTTCATTCTTATGACCCAAGGGGAATTTTGTCCGTAAATCTTTGTGGCTTAGTGAAACCACAGAATAGTAACTGGACCTTGAATATTCAGGGAGGTTGAAATGTATAATATCTTAATACTTATACTGATCGCGGGAGCTGCCTACAGTATCTTCCGGGGTATAAGGCGGAGGCGTTCAGGCTCCATCTACTTTGGTCTGGGGCTGGCGCTGTTTACCTTTCTTTTCTTCAATGGTCTCAGTCTATGGGGCGAGGCGCTGTGGTTTCAGGCGGCGGGATTTTTCTCCCGTTTCTGGAAGGTGCTCGGGACAAAGGTGATTCTATCTGTTCTGTCCGGCCTCGCGGGTGCCCTGATCATGTACCTTCTTACTCTTTCTATCCCTTCGGAGAAACGCTCCGGCCGCTGGGCTGCGGTTGTCCTGGGTCTTGTTATAGGATTAATCTGGGGCGCTACCAACTGGCTGGAATGGCTCCGGTTTCTTCACCGGGTACCGGGAGAGGTTAAAGACCCTGTTCTGGGGATGAGCGAAGGGTTTTATTTATTCACTCTTCCCTTTATAGATTCTATATATCACCTCGTCTTATGGCTTCTTATAACCGGCCTGATTATTATGGCAAAAACTCTGTTCGTAAAGCTTCAGGGTAATGAGATACAGTTTGAATCGTCTGAGCAGGGGGGGCTTTCCTACCGTTCCCTTTACACAGGTTCAGCTCTTCTGATTATAGTGATAGCTTTTGGAAAATACCTGAGCCGCTTTCATCTGCTTTACTCGGGGTGGGGGGTTGTTCACGGACCGGGATGGACAGATACGCATATCCGCCTTCCTATTTACTGGATTATAATAGCTGCCACACTTCTTTTGGGAATTTCACTTCTGATTCCGGCGGCGCGCAGGAAGCTGACCCCGTCCTTTCTTTCAAGAAAAATGCTGAATATACCCCGGCCGCTGCAGCATATAGGAATTCACTTTGTGTGGGTCTTTCTGATCTGGATCCTCGGGCTCAGTATTATTCCGTCTCTTGTGCAGTGGATTCGCGTTGAACCCAACGAGATTACTCTCGAATCTCCATATATTGAGCACAATATCTGTTTTACACGCAGGGGATTTAATCTCAATAAAGTTGAGGAGAAAGAATTTCCGGTATCAGAAGAGTTCACCCGCTCCATGGTTGAAGAGAACCGGGAAGTATTCAGGAACGTGCGTCTCTGGGACTACAGGGCCCTGGACGCGGTATATAAGCAGTTTCAGGAAATCCGTCTGTATTATGAGTTTACCGACGTGGATATCGACCGTTATCAGCTTTCCTCCGGCTATCGCCAGGTTATGGTTTCAGCAAGAGAGATGGAACTGGACAATCTTCCGGCGAAGAGCCAGACCTTTGTAAACAGGCGTTTTAAATACACTCACGGATATGGTGTGACACTGACAAATGTCAGTGAATTTACTCCGCAGGGTCTGCCGCACCTTCTGGTAAAGGATGTTCCTCCTAAGGTTGAAGATCCTGTTCTGGAGATGAACCGCCCCGAGATCTACTATGGCGAGTTGACCAGAACACACGTTGTTGTGGATTCTAAAACCGAGGAGTTCGATTACCCGAGCGGGGATCAGAACCGTTATGTCCGTTATAAGGGGACAGGCGGAGTCGAAGTCTCCAGTTTATGGCGCAAATTTATATACGGTTACAAATTCGATGGAACACGGTTCCTGTTCTCCGGCTATACCGACACCGGCAGCCGTCTGATGTTTCACCGGCAGATAAGAGACAGGCTGGAAACAATAGCGCCTTTTATACATTTTGACGCTGATCCGTATATCGTTATCGCGAAAGGGGAGCTTTACTGGATTGTGGACGGATATACGACCAGCAGCAAATACCCCTATAGTGAGCCGCTGAGGGGAGCCGGGAGCGGCAGTTTCGCCGGAGTAAATTATATCCGTAATTCTGTAAAGGCGGTTGTAAACGCTTATTCCGGAAAGGTAAGCTTCTACGTATTCGAAGAGGATGATCCTATTATCCGGGTATACAGAAACATATTCCCGGGTCTATTCAATGATAAAGCCGATATGCCGGCTTCCCTTTTCAAGCACGTGCGCTATCCGGCTGATATGCTTCTTGTTCAGGGGCTGGTTTACTCTCAATATCATATGGACGATCCCACTGTATTCTATAATCAGGAGGATCTGTGGGTTCGCGCGACAGAGAAATATTACGAAGGCGTACAGCCGGTTGAACCCTACTATATAATGTGGGAAGCTCCGGGAAGTGATCAGCAGGAATTTGTCCTGATGATGCCCTTTACTCCAAAAAACAGGCAGGTTCTGATCGGCTGGATAGCCGGTATGTGCGACGGTGAAAATTACGGGCGGTTTCTCGCCTATCAGTTCCCGAAGGAAAAACGTGTTCTGGGGACTCAGCAGGTGGAAACCAAAATCGATCAGGACCGCTACCTTTCAGGACAGCTTAGTCTCTGGGATCAGCGCGGGTCGAAAGTGATAAGGGGTAATGTACTTGTCATCCCGCTCGAAGAGACCATTTTCTACGTTGAACCTATATATCTACAGGCGGAAACCTCTGCGTATCCCGAGCTGCGCCTGGTAGTGGTTATGCACAACGACAATTTAAGTTACGCGGAGACTTTTGAAAAAGCTCTCGAGAAACTGCTTTCCGGTAAGGAGGCCGGTTTATCCGTTGAGGGTGAAGTTGAAGGCGAGGTCAGCAGGTCTTCTCTGATACGGGACGCTCAGAACGCCTTCGAAGATTATACAAAATTTCTGGGTGAAAAACGTTTCCGGGAGACCGGGGAATCCTTAGAGCGGCTCCAGAAGGCTCTGGACGAACTTGTAAAGGATATTGAATCTGCTGAGAGTCCAAATAGAGATTGATGATAAGGTTTTTTCCGGAAGGAGTTTTTTATGGCGGATCTAAGGGAACGTATACTTGATGTAATCGGTAAGCCTAATCTCGCGGGGCTGGCGACAGTAACGGAATCCGGCGCGCCCTGGGTCAGGTATGTTATGGCCGTGGCGTCAGAGGATATGGTTATCCGTTTCTCAACATTCGCCAGTGCCAGAAAGGTATCGCACATTAAGAATAACCCCGACGTGCATCTGGTCTGCGGAGTGACAGACCCCGAGAACTGGAGCAACTATCTTCAGATAGAGGGAACAGCTGAGGTTACTACCGATGATGAAGAGAAAAAGGCCTTCTGGAATCCTATCTTAAGTGAAATCTTCCAGGGGCCGGAAGATCCGGACTATGCAATCGTGAAGGTTATACCTTCCAGGATAGAATTTTACGGCAGAGAAGATTTCAAGCCTGAGGTATGGACCGCTGAATAAAAGGGGGTTGAGCGGTTATGGCATTTCTTGATTATATCTTATCTTTCATTGCGGCATCCTGGGAAACACTAAGGGATATGGCTCCATATCTTCTTTTCGGGTTTTTTATAGCGGGCGTTCTTTCTGTTCTTATAAAGCCGGAGGTTGTTGAGAGTCACCTTGGAGGGAGGGGTGTGCTTCAGATAGTTAAAGCCGCTATATTCGGAGTGCCTTTGCCGCTCTGCTCATGCGGCGTTATACCGGTGTCGGTTTCTTTGCGAAAACACGGAGCCAGCGCAGGAGCTACGACTTCATTTCTGATTTCCACTCCTCAGACGGGTGCTGACAGCATATTTGTAACCCTCAGCCTGCTGGGACCTGTTTTCGCTGTTGTAAGGCCTGTTGTTTCTTTTATAAGCGGCCTTCTCGGAGGAACGGCTGTTCTTCTTTTCGGAGAAAAGGAGATCGATTCCGAGATCAACCGTCCGGTATGCCACGAGGAATGCTGCAGCGGCGCCGGGAAAAGGAGATCGGGATTTATGCAGGCCCTGCGGTACGGATTCAGGGTTCTGCCGGAGGACCTTTATAAAGCGTTGATAATAGGCATTCTGATAGCGGGCGCGATTTCCGCGATTATACCTGATGATTTCTTCGTACCGGTTCTGGGTGGAGGAATTCTTTCCATGCTGATTATGATGGCCGCGGGGATACCGGTTTATGTGTGCGCGACAGCTTCTGTGCCTATAGCGGCGGTGCTGATATCTAAAGGAGTTTCTCCCGGAGCGGCGCTGGTCTTTCTTATGACCGGGCCTGCTACTAATGCCGCTACTATCTCTACCGTCTGGAAGATAATGGGCAGAAGAACCGCTCTTATATATCTGGCGACAGTTGCTGTAAGTGCTATAACTGCTGGATTTCTCTTAGATCAAGTCTTTATATCAGACCCGTCAGGCATTTCTGCCGCTATGCCCTGGATGATACCGGGTTCCGTGAAAACCGTAAGCGCCGCGGTTCTGCTTGCCGTTCTTCTGGCCGCGGTCATAAGGAGGCCTGAACATAAAGATCACAGGCATGAAGATATCCGGGAGGGTACGGATAAGTTAAAGATAAGGGTTACGGGTATGACATGTCACCACTGCTCCGAATCTGTCAGGAGAGCTCTTCTTGAAGCAGAGAATATCGATACTGCCGTAGTCGATCATAAAAATGGAGTTGCCTACATCACCGGCAGGGATTTCAACTTGCAGGAACTTGAGAGAATAATAGAACAGACAGGGTACAGCTTTAAGGAAGCAGAAGAGGTTGAGTGACCTTCCAAGCCCTGAGGCTCCGAATAACTGCCGGTTCTACACAGTTTAATTTGACCCCGAAAAATATTGTTTCATTTATAATTATAAAGAAACGCAGATTTATTGTAAATAAATAGAGAGGAGAAGAAGAAATCTGATAATTTATACACTAATTTTTTTTCTCAGACGATAAATGTTGACTTTATAAAGGGTTTTTTATAATGTTAAAATCCATGATTAAAAAACGTGGAGATTTATGATGAGAATCAAACTGAAATTCGATGAAAACGAAAAGAAGTTTGTTGATCGAGTCAGCGAATTATCCGGTGAAAATATATACAGTTGTTATCAGTGCGGCCGTTGTTCAGCGGGATGTCCCTTTGCGTTCGAGATGGATATTCTGCCGAATCAGTTGATACGGCTTGTTCAAATGGGCCTTGAAGAGGAACTGCTCGGTTCAAAGGCTTTATTTCTCTGCGCATCATGTTTTACCTGTCAGGCGCGTTGCCCCAAGGGGATAAATATAGCGAGTATAGCTGAAGCGGCGCGTTATCTCATTGAACCCAAAGGAAAGGATTATTTCGGACCCGAGGAGGTTCCTGACGAACTCGCGGACGAACTTCCGCAGCAGGCGCTCGTCTCGGTATTCCGCAAATTCAGTAAATAAAGATAAAACAATATGGCAGACAATAAAAGAAAGCTTCATTACTATCCGGGATGCACATTAAAAGAGAAGACAACACATCTGGACGTATCTACATACGCGGCAATGGAAATACTCGGTTATGAGTTAATAGAACCTGAAAACTGGACCTGCTGCGGCGCTGAATATCCCTTAAACGAAGAAATGATAATGGGACTTACAGCTCCCGTCCGGATCCTGAGGCAGGTGGAGATAGAGGGCGGAGATAAGGTTTTTACGGTATGTTCTTTCTGCTTCAATGTCTTAAAGCGGGCAAATGAAGCTATTAAGTCAGATCCCCTCAAGAATAAGAGGATAAATGCCTTTCTGAAGGATGATATTCATATAGACAGAGACAGCGGAGAAAAAACTACAGATTTCAAGCAGTACAACGGAGATGTAAATGTCCTTCATCTGCTGGAATTTATTCGCGACTGGGTAGGTTACGAGAAAATCCGGTCTCTTATCAAGCGGGATCTAAGCGGCATAAAAGTTGTTCCTTATTACGGCTGCAGACTGCTTCGGCCAAAGGGGAGAACCGCAATCGACGAGCCTGACGACCCATCTATATTCGAAGAATTTCTTGAGAATATCGGCTGTGAAGTTATAGATTTTCCTTTTAAGCAGGAATGCTGCGGGTCCTATCTGTCGCTGTCGATGCCGGATGCGGCCTCGGAAGCGTCATATAATATTCTCCGCTCTGCCAAGCTCAGCGGCGCTGGCATGTTAGCCTTAAGTTGTCCTCTCTGCTACTATAATCTGGACACAAGGCAGGACAGGATCAGAGAGAATTTCGCGGATTCCCCTGAAATTCCGGTTCTCTTCTTCACTCAGCTGCTGGCGTGGGCTCTGGGTGTTGACGAGGAGGTTCTCGGGCTTGATCAGCATTACTGCAATCCCCGCACCGCTCTCGGGATAGATAAATCAGAGGTTAAAAAATGACCAGGAATGGAAAGAAAAAAAGAATAGGCGTTTTTGTATGCCACTGCGGAGTCAATATCGCGAAGATGGTAGACGTAGAGCGTGTCGCGAAAGAATTGGAAGACTATCCGGGTGTAGTTTACTCAACTGATTATATATATATGTGTTCCGATCCTGGACAGCAGCTTATAGTAGACAAAGCTGTAGAGGAGAGACTGGATTCAGTTATTATTGCCTGCTGTTCTCCCACGCTTCACGAAGTTACATTTCAGAAAGCGGCGGAACGGGCGGGAGTTAGCCCTTTTCAGGTTGAAATAGCTAATATCCGCGAGCAGGTAAGCTGGGTTCACACTGACAGAGAAGAGGCTACCAGGAAAGCTGTAAGGATTGTCAAATCTACAGTTGAAAAGGTTCGCGACAATGAAGATCTTGAGCCTATAGAGGTTGATGTTACAAGGCGTACTATGGTGATAGGCGCCGGGATAAGCGGTATTCAGACAGCTCTTGATATTGCCGATCAGGGCTACGAAGTCCTGCTGGTGGAGAAGGAACCCTCCATAGGCGGTCATATGATCCAACTCTCGGAGACCTTTCCGACCCTGGACTGCTCACAGTGTATAATGACACCCAAGATGGTCGAAGTATCAAGGCACCCGAATATCAAACTGATGACATATCACGAGGTTGAATCTATATCGGGATATGTGGGGAACTTTACGGTAAAAATAAAGAAGAAACCGCGCTATGTGGATGAAGTTGCCTGTACTATGTGCGGGGACTGCGAGGAGGTCTGTCCTGAGGTTGTACCCGATGAATTCAATATGGGCCTTTCTCACAGGAAAGCAATTTATCTTCCTTTTCCCCAGGCTATTCCGGGAACATACACACTCGATATCGACAGCTGCCTGGGCCTGTGGCCTATCAGGTGCAGCGCCTGTAAAGATGTCTGTGAAGTAAACGCCATAGATTTCGATCAGAAAGAGGAGATTATAGAAGAGAAGGTCGGCGCAATAGCCGTCTGTACGGGGTATGACCTTTACACAATGAAGTCCCTGGGCGAGTTCGGAGCAGAAAAGTACGAGGACGTAATAAACGGGCTTGAATTCGAGAGGATACTTTCAGCGTCCGGCCCTACGGGGGGCAAGGTGCTGAGGCCGTCTGACGGAAAAGTGCCAAAGAATATAGTCTTTATACAGTGCTGCGGCTCGAGAGACCCTGAAAACCATAAACCTTACTGCTCAAAGATATGCTGCATGTATACGGCAAAACACGCCATGCTGTACAAACATCATGTGCCAGACGGCCAGGCTACTGTTTTTTATATCGATGTACGCACAGGCGGCAAGAGATTCGAGGAATTCTACCACAGAACCGTTGAAGAGGAGGAAGTACTTTATCTGCGGGGTAAAGTTTCGAAGGTGTATAAAGAAGGGGATAAGATCATTATACACGGAGCCGACACGCTGACGGGAAAGAAGATCGAAATGGAAGCGGATATGGTTGTATTGGCCATGGCAATGGAAAAGAAAGAGGGTTCTGAGGAGCTTCTCAGAAAATTGAATATATCAGCGGATGCCGACGGCTGGCTCGCTGAAGCTCATCCCAAGCTGAAACCCGTTGAGAGCATAAACGCCGGATTTTATCTCGCGGGGTGCGCTCACGGCCCCAAGGATATTCCGGACACTGTAGCTCAGTCTTCAGCCGCCGCGGCCAAGGTCGGCGGTTTATTTGCCAAAGAGAAGCTTCAGCATGACCCGGCGATTGTGCCTGTTATAGAAGAACTTTGCAGCGGGTGCGGAATTTGTGTTAACGTGTGTCCCTATGACGCGAGAGAGCTCGATGAAGAAAGAGGCGTTGTAACCGTTAAAGAGGTTCTTTGCGAGGGGTGCGGAGCCTGCGCTGCCGCCTGTCCTTCAGGAGCGGCCCAGAAACGCAACCAGACAGACAGACAGGTTTTCTCCATGATGTCGGCGATATTAAGACAATAATGTGGTTAGCGCGATTGGATAAAATAAGGTTAATTGGAAAGGAACAGGAAGTTTAAAGAACGGGAAGTATGTTATGAGTAAAGATTCTGCTCCAAAGAAGAAGAGTAAAAAGAAATCTGAACCTATACATGATATGGTTCCCATATTTCTAATGGGAAAGAAGTATGACGTCCCCGCCACTCTTACAATTCAAAAGGCCTTTGAATACGCCGGATACCAGCTTGTAAGGGGCTGCGGATGCCGGGGAGGTATCTGCGGAGCATGCGGTACGGTATATCGCTTTCCGGATTCTTACCGGATAGAGGTAGGTCTCGCGTGTCAGACTGTGGTTGAACCTAACATGTATATAGCGCAAATCCCCTTCTTTCCAGCGAACAGAGCGGAATACAAACTGGAAGAACTCGAGCCAACCGGATCTACTATGACCGCTCTTTACCCCGAGATCTACAAATGCGTTGGCTGCGGAACATGCACGCGCAGCTGCCCTATGGATATCGATGTCATGGAATATATATCCAGAGCTATACGCGGAGATATTGCGGGCGCCGCTGAGCTCTCTTTTGATTGCGTGATGTGCGGGCTTTGCGCGGCGCGCTGTCCCGCTGAAGAAGCTCAATACAATATAGCAATACTGGCAAGAAGGCTTTACGGAAGGTATATAGCCCCCGGAGCCGGGCATTTAAAAGGAGCTGTTGAAAATATCAAGAAGAAGAAGTTCGAAAGCGGACTTAAGAAACTTAAGAAGATGAGTGTGGATAAACTGAAGGAAGTATACAACGCGAGAGAAACAGAACCTCAGTTCGGACCTGAAGACTGGGAGCCTGAGAATAAAGACTATTTAGTTACTAAATGATTTCTAGAGGATTCTGATGGAGATTTTATTATGCCTTATACATCCGATTTGAAGAAACTGATTAAGAGGGTTGAAAAAACAAGACCGGAGAGAGTGGAAAGAAAGAAAGAAGGGGAAGAATTTCCGGCCCTATCCCTTAAAGAAAGGGAGGATATTCTGAAGTTTCATCCTGATTTCAAGGATGAGGGAAGATCGGAAATTAAAGTAGGTTCGAGTAAAGGGTATAAAATATCCAATGAAATAGTTGCCCTTCTGCACGCGGAGAGCCGTGTTCCCACCGACCTTCTGGATTTGTCCAATCCTGATTACGAAGCGGATGTGTTGGTTATAGGCGGCGGGGGTGCCGGAACTTCAGCCGCGCTCACCGCTAGAGAAAACGGGGCAAAGGTAATTCTGGCGACCAAACTCAGGCACGGTGACGCCAATACGATGATGGCCGAGGGCGGTATTCAGGCGGCGACAAAGAACACGAAAGATTCTCCGTATTACCACTACCTTGACGCTATGGGGGGCGGTCACTTTACGAATGACCCCGACCTTGTCGAAGCGCTTGTAAATGGAGCTCCTCTTGTAATTCAGTGGCTCGAAAAACTTGGCGCCATGTTCAGCAAATTCGATGACGGAAGATTAAAGACGATGCACGGAGGAGGTACTTCGAGAAAAAGGATGCATTACGCTGGTGATATCACGGGCGCCGAGATAATGCGTACGATCCGTGATGAAGCCAGAAGTCATACGGACGATATAAAAGTCCTCGAATTTTCTCCTGCCGTGGAGCTGATAATTAATAAAAAGGGGATTTGCTCAGGCGCCGTGCTTTATAATCTTGAAACAGAAGAATATATAATCGTGAAAGCTAAAGCTACTATTATGGCTACCGGGGGTTCCGGCCGTCTTCATATGCAGAATTTTATGACCACTAATCACTACGGCGCTACGGCCGATGGTCTGATAATGGCTTACAGAGCAGGAGTTTCACTGAATTTTCTCCACACTGTTCAGTATCACCCGACAGGCGCGGTTTTTCCCGAACAGTCGGAAGGTCTGCTGATAACGGAGAAATTCCGAGGGGCGGGAGCCAATATTGTGAATATCGAAGGGAAACAGTTCGTTTATGAGCGGGAACCGAGGGATGTGGAAGCATCGGCGATAATCAGAGAATGTGTCGAGGCTGGTAAGGGAGTACCTCTTCCCAACGGCAAGTACGGCGTATGGCTTGATTCCCCTATGATAGATATTATCAAAGGAGAGGGGACCGTAAGAAAGGAATTCCCGGGCAAGTGGATCTTATTCAAAAGGTATGACATTGATATAACAAAAGATCCCATGTTAGTCTATCCGACTCTGCACTATCAGAACGGCGGATTGGAAATTAACAGCAGGTGCGAGACATCACTGCCCGGTTTATACGCCGGGGGTGAAGTGAGCGGAGGTGTCCACGGAGAAAACAGGCTGATGGGAAATTCCCTGCTCGATGTAACTGTCTTCGGAAGGATAGCCGGAGAAGCAGCGGCCGGTTTCGCCGATAAAAAATACAGGGACGCTGAATTAACACTCGAGCATGTGGATAAATATCATAATGAACTTAAACGGGAAGGCGTTGACACAAAGGGCAGGGTTTCGCCTATGCTTCTGCCGGACTACAGCAATCCCGATGTTAGAAAGAGACAACTGACAACGGAGTATCTCGGGACAATACGTTAGATGTGAGGTGTGATTGTGAGCGTAAGACGCAGAGATAAACCATTTGGAATTGAGAAACCGGCTCCGCCCGAAGGTGAAATCATTATCAGGGAGGATCGGTGTAAAGGGTGCGGTTTCTGTGTTGAATACTGTCCTAATGATGTGCTGGAGCTTTCTGACAATTACAATGAAAAGGGATATCATCCGCCCGAGGTAGTAAATCCGGATGCCTGCGGCTACTGCGGATTCTGCCAGATGCTGTGTCCCGAATTTGCTATTTATGTGGTAAAAGAAAAACAGGAAAGTAAGGATTAATATATGAAGGCAGCAGACAGATCTGTTTTAAGGGGAAAGCATACTCTGAGCGGCTTTGAAGCATGCGCCGAGGGCGCCTTATCCGCCGGGTGTAGATTTCTGGGATATTATCCGATAAGGCCTTCTTTTGATATTATTGAAAGATTTATTGCCAGATCTCTCGACCAGGATGCTGTTTTTGTTCAAATGGAAGATGAAATCTCGGCGCTCGCGGTTGTGCTCGGAGCGTCGTGGACGGGGAAGAAATCGATGACGGTAACTTCCGGTCCCGGACTGTCCCAGATGATGGAACATATCGGTCTCGGAGTGATGCTTGAGACTCCGTGCGTAATTGTTGACATCCAGCGGGCCGGCACTTCTCTGGGGCTCCCGTGCTCGACTGGAGGGGGAGATGTAATGCAGGCGAGATGGGGATCGCACGGAGATTATGAGATGATCGCGCTTGCTCCGAATTCTCCCGGAGAGATGTTTGAACTTACCGTTAAGGCTTTTAATCTTTCGGAGAAATTCCGTACTCCCGTTCTGATCCTCTCAGACGCAGCTGTCGGAAAAGAGAAGGGAGAAATAAGCATTCCGGCCCCTGAAGATATAGAGATTCAGAATAGAAAGTACTATAAGGGTAAGAAGGATAAATATCTGCCCTTTAAGTACGATGAAGAAGACCTTGTGCCTCCTATGGTTGATATAGGTCAGGGGACAAGATTCCATGTTACGGGATTAACCCACGATGAGAGGGGTTATCCGGTAATGAGTGATACCTGCCAGGAGTGGAATATCCACCGGCTTGTACAGAAAATAAGGCTGTTTTCCGATCAGATAATAGAAGTAGAGGAAAGCAGAACGGAAGATGCCGATCTAGTAGTGGTATCTTACGGAGCGGCTTCGATTGACGCTGCAAGAGCAGTAAAGCAGGCAAGGGATGAGGGTATAAAGGCCGGACACATGCGTCTTGTCACGGTATGGCCGTTTCCTGAAAAGAGGGTATATGAACTTGCCCGGAATATAGACGCCTTTGTAGTAGCCGAGATTAATTACGGCCAGATTGCCTTTGAAGTTGAAAGATGCGGCAGAGGTGAAGCGAAGAACTTTTTTGTTCATCACAGTTCGTCTGATGTAGGTAAATCATCTGATATTCTAAAGTCGATCAGGAAAGCACATGGGAAGAAAAAATAGTATGAAACCGAGCCCGAAGAAAGAAAAACACCCAATGGAAAAATTGCTCCGTATGGACCGGATTCCGCATATCTGGTGTCCGGGATGCGGAATCGGAAATGCCGTAAGCGCTTTCGCGGAAGCTGTTCAGAAACTTCAGTATGATCTCGACGAACTTTGTGTTGTCTCCGGCATTGGATGTACAGGAAGAGCTGCCGGCTATATCAAAACTGATTCCTTTCATACAACCCACGGGCGGGGGATAGCTTACGCTACGGGAGTCAAACTCGGTAATCCCGAACTGAAGGTAGTAGTTATATCCGGCGACGGTGATCTTGCAGCTATCGGAGGCAACCATCTGGTGCATGCCGCGAGAAGAAATATAGATATAACTGTGATATGTGTTAATAATTTCATTTACGCCATGACCGGAGGCCAGGTTGCCCCCACGACTCCCAACCCCGCGTACACGACGACATCACCTTTTGGAAATTTCGAAGCTCCGGTAAATATTCCGCGGGTAGTTGAAGCAGCGGGAGCTGTGTATGTCGCGAGGTGGACGGCTCTGCACATGCGCAGAATGAAAGAGTCGATAATTGAAGCATTGAATAAACCAGGATTTTCATTTGTCGAAGTAATAGCCCCTTGCGCGATGTATTATTCTAGGATCAACAGGCTCGGTGACGGACTTAATATGATGAAATTCTATTACGATAATTCGGTCATAAAACACGGAGAGCCGACAGAGAACCTCGATATTGGATATCAGGAGGAAATTATTATCGGGAAATTCATAGATAGAGAGAGACCGACTT
>Ga0102934_1002076_pt1 | contig 13977 bp, 11 predicted proteins | sample SalPonR2_A_D1_MG_FD_78175 | JGI IMG/M metagenome (GOLD analysis project Ga0102934, IMG submission 78175) | Salt pond soil microbial communities from South San Francisco under conditions of wetland restoration - Salt Pond MetaG R2_A_D1_MG | ecosystem: Environmental > Aquatic > Marine > Intertidal... | reverse complement strand
TCATAAACTTCCAAACTTTGAATTTGCTTCACTTTCTTTACAATATTGTGTATTTCTAAACGGATGGAGGCATTCGAATTATAGATAGTGCATTGCACTATCTATAATTCGAATTGCTGCTGCATCTCGAGCAATTCTAAAATTGGAAGTCTTATGACTTCCAAATTTAGAATCGCTGAAACAGTTGAATGCCCTTTGCAAGCGCTTCGAAGAGCCGATCAATCTCCTCTTCAGTATTGTAAAAAGAAAAGGTAGCCCGAACGGTTCCATGGCTGCCCATTGCCTCTACATAGGGCTGGGCGCAGTGAAAACCGGCTCGCACTGCTACCCCATGTTCGTTGAGTACCGTACCCAGGTCATGTGGGTGTATTTCGTCGATGGTAAAGGATAGAACAGATCCTTGCTGTGAGGTATCGAGGGGGCCGTACACATGCATTCCGTCTATTCCTTCTGCCCGCTGCAGGGCATACTCCATCAGTGTTTTTTCTCGATCCTGAATAGCAGACATACCTATGCCATTGATATAGGTAATTGCAGCTGCAAGACCCAGGGCTCCGGCAATGTTGGGAGTTCCGGCTTCCAGGAGATACGGGGGCTCGCGAAAGGTACTGTGTTCCATTTTTACATCCAAAATCATGTCTCCGCCGCTGATGAACGGGGACATGCTCTCAAGTACCTCTCGTTTAGCGTACAATATTCCGATACCGGTAGGCCCATACAGTTTGTGTCCGGAGAATACCAAAAAATCGACATCAAGTTTTTGTACATCCACCTCTGCATGAACCACGTATTGAGCTGCATCAATCAGCACGAGTGCATCCACAGCCCGTGCCGCTTCTATCAGCTGCGGCAGCGGATTCTCTACACCGGTTACATTTGACATACCACTTACCGCCAGCAGTTTTGTTTTCGGTGTAAGAATTTCTTTGAGTTTATCCATCTGCAGAAGCCCGGTTTTTGGGTCGATTGGGATAAACTTCAGATGAGCGGATTTACGGGCAGCCAGCTGCTGCCAGGGAACCAGGTTGGCATGATGCTCCATTTGGGTAATTACAATCTCGTCACCCGCTTGAATGTGATTATCACCCCAGCCATAGGCTACAGTGTTAATTGATTCGGTGGCGCCATGGGTAAAGACAATCTCTTCCTCCGAGGCTGCGTTGAGAAACGCCGCTATTTGTGCACGGCTTGATTCGAACTGCTCTGTGGTCTGTTCGCTCAACTCGTAGATACCTCGGTGGATATTGCATGAGGAGTTGCGGTAATAGTTTTCAACTGCGTTGATTACCGGCAGCGGGGTAAGACCTGTGGCACCGTTATCAAAGTAGGCGAGGGGATGACCCTTCATCTGTGATGAGAGAACCGGAAAATCTGCCCGTACGGCAGCTATATTGATCTTTTTCATTGTATATATCCTTTCTAGTACCACTATACAATATCTGAGGACAGTCGCAAAGAGTTAATTTGGGTATACATTATAAAAAAAGTAATAAATAAAAGGGTCAAACAGTGCAGGTAAGCACATTAATAAGTGGTTAAGTATAGCATAGGTGAAAATCATCTTTTATAGTTATGATATGAGTAAACGGATATTGATAGCTGATGATGAAGGAATTAACCGGTTGTTTATAAAAACAATTTTAACCACTAACGGTTGGATAGTCGACGAGGCTTCCAATGGGCAGACGGCCGTAGAGCTGGTAGAAAAACAGGAATTTGATATTATCATTTTAGATGTTAAAATGCCGGTTATGGATGGAAAGCGTGCTGCAGCAGAAATACGCTCCATAGAACAGAAACAGGAGCGAAGCGCGACTGCTATATTAGGGTTGACCGCCTATGCAGAGAAAAAATTAATTGATGAACTAATGCAGCACGGGATGAATGGGGTTATCCATAAGCCGATTACCGAAAAAGCGCTAATTGGTAAAATTACCGCCATGTTGGATTCAAAACAAGAGTGATGGGGAGGGATAATAATGTGAGTAAAAGTGCTTTAGTTATTGTCGATGTGCAAAATGATTTTTGCCCCGGCGGTTCAATGGCTGTTGCCGGAGGAGATCAAATAATAAGCCCCATTAATACATTACTACAGAACAAGGCTGGGCCGCAGCGTAGTCTATTTCAGAAAGTTGTGGCAACCGCAGACTGGCATCCTCCGCATCATGTATCCTTTGCCCAGGAGCATGAAGGTCACAGCGAATATGAAGTTGTGGAAGCCGACGGACTGCAGCAGAACCTGTGGCCGGTGCACTGCCTGGCCGGTAGTGAAGGCGCGGCTCTGCATCCTGAGCTAGATCAAAGGTATCTTGACCTTATTCTGCATAAGGGAACGCAAGTGGGGCTTGATTCATACTCTGCCTTCTTTGAAAATGACGGCACAACTTCTACCGGACTGCACGGGTATTTACAGGAGTTTGAAATAAATCAGGTGTATATAGTAGGGTTGGCCTTGGACTGGTGTGTGTATTTTACTGCCCTGGATGCCCGGCGCTTAGGGTATATGACTATACTGATGGAGGACTTGAGTCGACCCGTGGATGTTCCCACCGGTTTTGCTGAACAGCGGTTGGCCGCCTTACGTGAAAAGCGTGTAATAATTGAATCTTCTTCAGAGACATACTATGAGTGAGGGACAACAACTGCAGCAGTGCGATATTAGTTCAGATTTTGCACATATAACGGATTTTGTGTTTGTCATATTTGGCGGGGCTGGGGACCTATCCCTTCGGAAGTTGCTGCCGACTCTTTTCTCTATGCACCTGCGGGGTAACTTGCCGGATAATTTTGAAATTATCGGTTTTGGCCGTCAGAATTTGACGGACGAAACGTATCGTAAACTGGTGAAGGAGAGTATAGAGGCCTCCGACGAAGTAGGAACTCCGGAAACACAGCATATTGAGGACTTTTTATCGCATCTCTCATTCTCGTACGGCCATTTCGAACAGGAGGAGCATTACAACCAGTTGGAGCAGCTGGTGCGCGAAAAAAGCAACGAGTATAAGGTGGATGTGCTCTATTATCTTTCGATACCCAGTACTTTGTATCAGCAGGTTATCTCACAAATTGCCGATTCAGAACTGCCGACTGCGGGTGAGGGGAGCCGAATTATCATCGAAAAGCCCTTTGGAAAAAACCTGGCTACTGCTTTGGAGCTGAACAGGACGGTGAATCGCGCGTTTCGCGAAGATCAGGTGTTTCGTATGGATCATTACCTAGGCAAAGAGACGGTTCAGAATATTATATTTTTTCGTTTTGCAAACAGTGTCTTTGAACCCCTTTGGAACAGTAACTTCATTGACAGTGTGCAGATTACCGTAGCAGAAGATATAGGCGTAAGCAGAAGAGGACGTTTTTACGAGAAAACCGGAGTCATCCGTGATATTTTCCAGAACCACATGCTGCAGGTACTGGCCCTAATTGCAATGGAGCCCCCGGCGGAGTTTAATTCCAAGCAGGTACGCGATGAAAAGGTAAAGGTAATGCGTTCCCTCCGCCCAACAGCGTACCAGAATGTAGGGGATGTCTCAGTGGCAGGTCAGTACAGCGGCGGAGAGCTACACGGCGAACAGGTAAAGAGTTATCGGGAAGAGGTAAACGTTGACCCAGAAAGCACTATGCCCACCTACTTTGCAGCTAAGCTGCATATCGACAACTGGCGATGGGCGGGGGTTCCCTTTTATGTAAGAACGGGAAAGCGCCTGCCGCGACGGGTGACCGAGGTGGTAATTCGCTTTCGCCAGCCTCCGCTTAAACTGTTTCGGGACGATTGTAAACCCCTGGATGCCTCCCGGCTTGTGCTGACTATTCAGCCCGAAGAGAAGATCAGTTTTCTTCTCGGGGTAAAATACCCCGAATCAAGTAATTTAATTGTCCCCGTCAATATGGATTTTAAGTACAGCGATTACTTTGACAGAACCTATGTATCGGCCTATGAGAGGCTTCTGCGGGATTGTCTGACCGGCGATCAGTCCCTATTTGTGCGACAGGACGGGGTCGAGGCTGCCTGGGAGTTTGCCGATCCCTTTGTATCCTGGTGGGAGGAGTGTGAGTGTGTTGAGTTCTATCCTCCGGGCAACTGGGGCCCCCAGGGGGCGGAAGACTTTATCAAAAGGGATGGACGCTCCTGGGCCACTGAATGAATACCTGGAATGAAACCGGAGGGGCTTGCAATATCGGCTCGGCTGGGTAAGAATGGGCCCAAAGGAGTTGCTGTTTATATGCCGGAAAAGATGCGTAAAGTTCCTCCACATGTAGTAAAAAAGGAGGAGGCTGGACATGTTTACTATACTGTGTACTGGTCCCCCCTCCGTAAGGCCGAAAAATTCGATATAGTGAGGCATGTGCCGGCGATGGCCGGTATTTTTGAGCTTTATTATATGGACGAGAACGAACGTATCCGTCGGATGTGCATTTCCAGAGCTTGGTACGGTGGTTTGCGTTCGAAGCTTAGGCATGACACCGACCCCGAATTGGTAATGGATAAGAATTGGCGTAAAATTCTAGACAAATATAAATGTTACTATCGTTATACGCTTACCAACAGTATGGATGATATGTTGGATGTACTGCATTTCTTTTCGAAGATGTATATTCCGGAGCAGCCTGTACCTCAGGATTCAGGCCGTTACCAGAAGATCTTTCTTGAAGAGATTTCTCCAGACAAAGTTGTCACAATCTAAGGAGGTGTCGAATGCGAAGGTTAAGTATTGGAATGGTGCTCTTGCTATGTATCAGTGCTGCCGGATGGTCACAAACAAATGCCGGTGAACTATTTGAGAAGGCTGACGAGTTGTATAAGGCTGAACAGCACCAAGAGGCCGCGGAAGCTCTAGAGAAGGCGGAACAGCTTGTAAGCTCAGATACTGAAAAGGCGGAACTGTATTGGCGCCTCTCGCGTACTACCCTTAATTTGGCGGATGAAGCAGAGCGAAATGGTGCATCCGCAGACCAGCTGCTTGAAGAGTTTGAAAAAGGGGAAGCCCTGGCAAACCGGGCATTGGAGTATGACAGTGATAATCACCACGCCTACTATTGGCGGGGATCGAATATAGGGCGCTGGGGCCAGACCAAGGGTGTGTTAAATAGTCTGATGAAAGCCGGCCCGATGCGGGACGACATTGAAAGGGCCGTGCGCAGCGACAGCGCCCATGCCGATTCTTTCTACGTATTGGGCATGCTGTATGCTTCGGTGCCAAAGTTGATTTCATTTGGGAATAAGGAGTACGCTGTTTCTTACAGCCGGCGGGCAATAGACGCCTACCGGGGCGATAAAACCAAATACTCCTACTACCTGAAACTCGGGGATCACCTCTACCAACGGGATTGGAACAGCCGAAAGCGACAAAAAGAGGCGCGTAAAATGGCCGACGACTTCTCCGAGGCCAGTGATCCGGTAGAGCGGTATAAGTACTTCACTGCTGCCTTCGATCTTGCAAAGTCTCAACCCTATAGTCGCGGCGGTGTAGAGGATATGTCCGATCGGGAAGAGGCGCATGCGATTATGGAGTGGATTGTGGATGAGCTGAAAAGCAAATCTACCCTACTACCTAGTGAGAAAGATAATCTTGAAGATGCCCAGGCCTTTCTATCTGAGTGGGGTTAATATTTATTCTTGAGCTTCCTCGCCTCGGCTGGAAAACCGCTTCTCTTCGCGTTTTTTCATTTCGGGTACCGCATCAATCAAACTGGCTTTCTCTATACGGCTGCCCTTTGCCCGTATAGAGTTGACCACTTTTTCCACTTTTTTCTGGCGGTCGTAAGGGTCGGAAAAGAGCTCCTGCTGCTCAGGTTGCTTGTCGGCGGTGAATACGCTGGAGACTCCCACTCCGATCAGGCGGATCTCTTGTTGCCGGCTCCAGCGCTTTTGCAGCAGCGAGAGGGTAATGTCAAAGAGTTCTTCTGCCGAATAGAGGGGGCGACGCAGTCGTTTCTGCGCGGTGGTGGTGGAAAAGTCGCTTAAACGGACTTTGATAAAAACGGTGTAACCGATTTTATTCGAGTTTAACAGGCGAAACATGATTTGGTGGGAGAGATCGAGGAGTACCTGTTTTATTACTTCCGGGTCGCGGGTATCCTGCTCGAAGGTTACCTCTCCAGAAATTGATTGGCTTTTGGTTTCCTGCTGTAAAATACCCGGATCTATCCCCCGGACGACACGATGAAGATACTCGCCGCCGGCTTTTCCGAATAACCGGCACAGGGAGGCCTTTTTTATCTGCCGCAGCTCTCGGGGCGTGGTGATATTCAGTTCGTGGAGCCGCTCAAGGCTTTTCTTGCCGACTCCCCAGAGGTCTCCCAGTTTTAGACTGTCGATAAACTGTTCTTCCTGGCCCGCAAGAACTCTATGAAGACCGTCGGGTTTGTCATAGTCCGAGGCCAGTTTAGCTAGAAACTTGTTGGCGGCAATTCCTATGGAAATAATCAGACCGGTAGTTTGGGTGACCCGCTTTTTTATCAGAGCCCCCGCCTCTTCAGGGGTGCCGAACAACCGCTCTGTACCGGTCATATTCAAAAATGCCTCATCCACCGATATTTGCTGGATCTCTGGTGTAAACTCTTCAAACATCGACATTATACCGCGGCTCACTTCCTGGTAACGGCTCATCCTGGAGGGAAGAAAATTGCCGTGGGGGCAACGGCGATAGGCCTCTGAGATTGGCATCGCCGAGCGCACACCGTAGGTACGGGCCTCGTAGGAGCAGGCGGAAACGACCCCTCGAGTGCCCGGGCGGGCTCCGATAATAACTGGTGTGCCCCGCAGTTCAGGATTATCCTGCTGCTCTACCGCTGCGTAGAAGGCATCCATGTCTACATGAAAAATTATTTTTTCCATATCAAAACTTTATAGACCGGTGGTTAGCGATGCTTCAAGCTTATCCAATACTTGCTGTACCTCCTGGTTCAATTCTGTTTGTGTGCGGCGTTGTACGATAGTTCTTAAAAGGGAGGGTTTTACCTCCCGAAGCAGTCCCAGTATAAAGCCTTCCTGGTCCGATCCGGCGGCCATGTCTATCAGCAGCTCCACTGCTGCATCGCTTTCAAGGCGCGAGAGGGCATAGGCAATTTTAGTATAAGTTCCGCCGTCCTGGGTGTTATCAAGAACAGTACCGGCAATCCCGACGGTTTCGTCAGAGCCGGCATCACCCAATAGGCGTACCGCCTCGGTCATTATTTCGGTGTTTTCACTGCGTTTCGCCATTCCCGCAACTGTATTAACCGCATCAGCATCCATGGCGCCAATTGATCTGAGAGCCTGCAGGGCTGCAAGGCGCAGGTGCTGTTCTTCTCCGGGCGAGGCGCTTTGCAGCAGCGCATCTATCACTTCCGGCTGGTCTGCGGAGAGCTGGGCCAGAGAATCGATCGCATAGTAGCGAAGCATTGAGTATTCGGGAGACCGCAGCTTGAGGGTGGTCAACAGGGTCTTGAAGACTTCAAGCTGAGCATTATCGGTTCGCATTGCCCCCAGAGCCCTGACTGCATTGATGCGTACTTGTACCGGTTGAGTTTCGCTGGTCACCAGTTTCTGTATTTCACCTACAATCCGGGCGTTCCCCTGGGGTCGTATGCGATAGAAAGCCCAAGTTACGTTTTTGAGTACCTCCGGATACGGGGTTTCGAGCATTCTCAGAAGGGTAGTAAGCGCCGCCTCATCGGCAACTTCTGCAATTATTGAGGTGGCTTGCTCCAGAAACAGACTGTCCTCCGACTGCAGCACGCTGCGGCTCAGGTTTGAGATAACGGTTTGAGAATCCCGTTGGTACTGGTTAAGCAGGGCCTGCCGGGCTGTAGTGCGCACCTCCTCGTTTTCATCGTTGAGATATGTAATAATCGAGGGCACTCCCCGCGACCCGTTATCGTTCATCCCCACCGCCCGTATAATCTCCTGTTTGAGCGTACTCGAGGTGCTGGGTTCATCCAATATGTTGATGAAGGTGGGGATAGTGGATGCATCGTTCAGTGCGTTTAGGCTGCGAACCAGGGTAATTTTTACCTTTTCGTTGGGTTCATTCTTCAGCAGAGGAAGCAGTTCGCTGGTGGCCATGCGGGCTCCGAAACCGGCTATACCTTCAACCGCTACTCCTCGAATTTCCGGAGACTCATGGGAGAGGTAGTCCGAGAGTACCGTAAATATTTTGCGGTTGCGGCTGCCCTGAGAGGCAAGATCCGCCAGAGACTTTACAATAGTGGCCTCCTGCTTCTCAGGAACATTCTCCGGAACGTCAGTTTCGCCCTCTTGTTCCCCCCCTTGGACATCAGTATCCGGGAGGAGGGAGAGTAGGTACTCGGCACTGTCTTCGCCGCCGACTTTGCCCACTGCCCGAATCAGGGAATACTGGTATTCACCGGGTTCGGAAGTTTTGAGTGCAGACATAAGGATAGACCGGGCCTGGGTATTACCGATCTCGCCAAGTGCCGCGGCCGCTTCGGCCTGATAGGCGGTGGAGTCGAGCAAGTTTGTCAGATACGGCAGGGAACTTTCCGCCTGCATACGTCCGAGGGTATTTATAGCCGCCTTGACTCGCTGCTGGTTTTCCTCACCATTGGAAAGAATGGTGTGAACCATCGCGCTTACCAGTAAATTGCGGTCCTCGGTGCCGATTGGAGGCAGGGGATACCCGGCCTCTATCATTGAAAATAGACTCTCCCGGGCATCAGAGAACTGCTGTACATACTCTTGCTCTTCCTTCTTGTATGCATGGAGCATAGTTGCGATATAGCCGGACATCTCTTCGTACGCCCTGCGCAGGGCAGAGGGGGTGAGGTAAAGGTCGTCGGCCCCGAACTCGCGCTTCTGTTCAATTATCTCAGCCATGCGCATTTCGTAGGAAAGTGCAATTATTTCGGCAATTTGCCCCTCCGCATCGGATAAGACAGTTTGAATTTCCTCCAGTTTGGCAACCGGAAAAAAACGGAACTGTTCAATAATAAAATCCAGTACTTCCTGCACTTGCAGAACCCCATCCTGAACCAGAGATTCAGAAACCTTTTCATCCATATCCTCAAGGCGGTCCATAGATCCATTTGAGTTTAGGTCGATGTATCCCTCTGAGAGTTCAGGAAAAAGTTGAGAAAAATCATTTCCCAGGGGAGTATCAACAATCGAAATGGACCATACCGGTACCACAGTACAGAGGATGGCTATAAAAGCAAACAAAAGTGATTGGTGTCTTTTCATAGCTTCCAATCCTACTTTAAGGTACAGGCGGTGTCAATTAAGGTAGCTACGAGTTAATGCTAGTTTGAGCTATGCAGGGGGATAGATTGTAGCGCCTGCAGATGGTATTCAATATCGAAGCGACTACGGTCAAGCTGAGTAGTATAGGGCAGGGAATACACCTCTGCCGCAATTTTCAGTACCCCCTTCAGTTCTTCCGGTACGGTGAAGCTGAAGCTAAAGGGGTTGCGGGGGAATCTGCCGATATGAAATTGCAAGGTATTTGGGTCACGCAGGGGTGAAACGGGAAAATCGGAATCGTACAGGGTAATTGATGCCTCTGAAGAAAGAGTTACCTGGAGATCCTCGATCGGAAAGGGAGCTGTAATCTCTAATATATAGGTTGTTCTCCCCAAAAAATCTTGGCCGTTGATGGTAATATCCAACAGGGGAGCTTGAAAGGGCAGTTCTTTACGGGTCTCTCGGCTATCGCTCTCAACCTCCACGGCTTTACCGTTCTCTTTAGCAGTGGCCAGTGGGGAGCTACCGTAGGTGAAGTCGCCTAAAGGCTCGCTGCTTTCGAAGTTCAAGGTATGGCGATTCCGGATAGCATCGATCTGCTCGTACACCTGTAGGGGGCGTCGGCTGCCGGGGCTGAGGGAGTAAAAAAACAGCAGGTATACTAAAAGCGCGATACTCAGTGTTCCAAACAGTAAGTCAAAGGCCAGGGTTATGCGTCGGGTGTATGACTGAGCAGGATGGTGGTACAGAACCCTCAAGCGTAAAATAAATAGCATGTAAGGCAACATGTGAAATGCGATCAACAGGTTGCCCTGTATCCGGGAGAGCAAAATAAGGTACATAGCGCGGCTGGATCCAGTTTGAAATATTGTAAGCAGGATACCTATGATGAAAGCAATTGACAGTATCAGATATATAAACTTGGTAAGCCGGCGCCGGACAACTGTAAATAGGAATCCCAATATAAAAATTGCTGAGCCGTACAGAGTAAGGGAGAGATTATATGTGGTAAGTATCAGCACATTGAGTAGTAAAAAAAATAGACCTGCGGCGGAATAGAAGCTTCCTCGAAGTCGGGTAAAGTGAAATGGAGTGGTAATCCGGTGGCTAAGGGCAAACAAAAACCCCGCAATACTGATTTTCAACAGCAGCAGCAAGAAGGGCTGCTGCTGCCATAGTAAGTTATACTGCCGGTAGAGGGCAATGCCTTCCAGCACTATTGTAGCCAGGAGCAGGTACAAAAACATCAGAGCTATAATTATCGGGAGTACCCAGCTATTGCGCCGCATTGAGCCCAGGTAGCGGTAAAAGCGTTTTCGACGAAAAAAGGGATAAAGCAGCACCGCTGAAAATAACACCAAAATAATAATAATATACGAGAACTCTGGAATAAGCAGTGTATACGTACCCAGCTTATATAGAATGTAATGCTTATCCCACTGGTCCGGGATTTCCTCAGGGTAGGATTGCACATAATTTATTAGGAAACTGTGTAGCTCTTCGATATTTGTATTTTCTTCGGTCGCGACCGAAGCTTCCGATGTCGGCTCCCCGAATAGGTGAAGGGCGGGCAAATCAGCTTCCAAAAAGGGATCTATCCGAGTAGTAGTTTCATTAAAGCCCATCTGATACAAGTTGAAGCGGATTGTTGAAAATTGAAAAGCTACTTGATTTTTTAGAAGTGAATTGCTTGTGTACTCTACAAACCATGCAGGTGCTACAATCCCGCTGCCGGCTGCCCGTAAATCGATTTTAAAGTCTGACGTGGGGATGGTGAAATAGAGCACCTGTGAAGTGGTTTCAGAGTGGTATTTTTCCAGAAAGGCTCGGGTTCCAAGTTTGTACTCATTCGAGCGTCCGTACTCAGCTCCCATAAAAAGTACATGAACATTCTGTGTAAGGCTCATCTCAGATAAGCTTCTGCAGAGCTGAAGGGCCAGGGTAAGGCCGGCTGCACCGCTCTCCTTCTGAGGAGCATCCATTGGATGGTTTACGGGAAAAATGAAATAGAGATCGTTATTTGATGTTCCTTGAAAGTTGGCTTCAACTATTGAAGAAAAGGAATGAAAGTTTTCAAACCCGCCCAAATCTATGCGCCGAAAATCTATATTATTTTTATCCAGTTCATTGATAATGTAGTTGAATGTCTGTTTTTCATTTTCGCTATTTTCAAAACGGGGATAGTTTCGGTAAAAGGTGTGCACATCCTCTAATGTATGGTAGGATGAAGGGAATGGTAACGCTACCGAAACAGTGAGCGGGATGAGTAGGCTTAATACAGTGATGAATACAAATTTTTTTATTAACATCTAAATTCACCTTACGGGAATTACTGTTTTCAAGTCAAGCTTTATTTGAATTTATACATATAGAATTGAGGGCGTATGGAAGTATTAAAAGAGATCTCTGATTGGGTAACCATCTCCAATTTTAAGCCGGACAGTATTCCCCAGGAATCGCTTGACCGTGTTGTTTCTGCTGCTCAGCGGGCTCCCTCAGCCAAAAATCGTCAGCCCTGGCGCTTAGTTGCAGTGAGAAAAGCGGATGTGCGAGAGAAGATTTATACTGCTGCCTATATGGAGGAGCACGTTGGGAAAGCTCCGGTAATAATTGCAGTGTGCACTACAAATGTAGATTATAAAATGCCCAACGGCCAACTTGCCTATCCGATTGATATCGGCATTTCCCTGGCCTTCATGATGGTTCAAGCCCGGGCTGAAGGTTTAGGAGCTCACACAATTACCACCTACGATGAGGAACAGGTTCGACAGGTCCTCACGGTCCCATATCAAATGCGGGTGGTGGCTCTGTTGCTATTAGGGTATGCCGAGGAAACACCCCTGCAGCGCGAGCGTCGTCCCCTCGATCAACTGCTATCCTACGATCATTGGTAGAGGCTTACTCGCGAGTGTAGTGAAGTGCAGTCCGCTGCTGATATCGCTCAATTCCCAATTCAATCAAGGTAGTAATCAGAGCCGGATAGCTTAATCCTGTGTGCTCACAAAGTTTAGGAAACATACTGATGCTGGTAAAGCCGGGTATGGTGTTGATTTCGTTTAGAACCACACCATTTTCTTCGGTTACAAAGAAGTCCAGCCGCGCAAAGCCTTCGGCATCGGCGCTCACATAAGCTGCTACCGCCAATTCCTGGACGGCGGCGCTGATATCGGAGGGCAGCTGTGCAGGAACTTTCAGCAGTGCACCTTCGGGATCTAGGTACTTTGCATCGTAATCGTAGAACTTGTGTTCGTGGGTCGGTACAATTTCGCCTACCGCATATGCATCCGGGTATTGATTACCCACGACCGAACATTCAACTTCGTGACCGGTTACTTCCGGTTCAACTAAGGCTTTCGTATCAAACTGAAAGGCTGTCTGCAGGGCAGCCTGCAGTTCGGCTCGGTTAGTGCTGCGGGTGACTCCGACTGATGAGCCGGAACGGGAGGGTTTTACAAACAGGGGAAAGTCGAAGCGCCCTAAAATTCGGTCGATTAGCGCAGACTGGGTGGTAGAGCTATCAAGCTCACGATGTTGAACCTCTACAAAGGGGATTGTCGACAGCCCAGCCTCAAGCCAGACCCGTTTTACCATGGCCTTATCCATACCAAGACTGCTGCCCAGAACACCAGCCCCCACATAGGGAATATCGGCTACCTCAAGCAATCCCTGCACCGTGCCGTCTTCGCCGAAAGTACCGTGCAGCACTGGGAATACCGCCGCTAACTCAAGCCGTCCGGTGCCGGTCCACAGCCCCTGACCCGGCAGGACACTTACTAGAAGCTTCGGATCGGTATTAAGTTCCAGGCTGGAGCCGTCTTCCGACAAGCGAGGTTCAGGCTGCAGATACCAGCGGCCGTCACGATCGATACCTATTAGTACCGGCTCAAATTTTTCCTGGTCGATATGGGAAAATACCGAAGCCGCTGACCTCAGGGATACCTCGTGCTCACCTGATTTTCCGCCGAATAAAATACCAATTCGTAATGTATCCATACTGTCTCTCCCTGTTAACCTATTAAATATGGGGCTTGTAGTCGAGCCGGCGCAGCTGCTCTCGGGCAACTGTTTCTTCATCCCAGGGGATGGGGCCATCTGCGTAAATAATACTGCCCTCGTGGCCCTTTCCTAAGAGTACTACTAAATCGCCCTTGTTCGCCAGTGTAAATGCGTGGCGAATGGCCGTAGGACGATCCTCAATTAAAAACAGTTCATGTTCCCGCTGCATAGACCCGCAGCCGGCGGCTACATCTTCCAGAATATCCAGTGGAACCTCTCCGCGAGGGTCTTCATCGGCCAGCACAATGATATCGCAATACCCGGCGGCAATTTCGCCTAGCTGGCTGCGCTTTTCAATATCTCGTTCCCCGGCGGAGCTAAAGACTGCAATAAGCTTCCCCGTACCAACCTGGGTGCGCAGGGCGGGAAACAGCTTGCGGAATGAGCCTGGAGTGTGTGCATAATCGACAATAACCTGAAAGGGCTGGCCTTCATCCACCGGCACCATGCGCCCTTTGATGGGTTTGAGTTCTGCAATGAGGGGAAAATAGCTCTGCAGGGATTCTCCGGGCAGATGCCCTAGGGCTAGCAAAGCGGCTAAGCTGTTTTCCACATTAAAGCGGCCCGGTTGGGGCAGCTTAACACGGGTTTGAATCGGTTGTTCTGCAGTGTCTGCAACACTTGCTTTACTGCTTATCAAGAAGGATTGGCCCGCCGGGCTCTCTTCTATGTCCGAGGCGGTGAGGTCTGCGGTTTCCTGTGTTTCCTGTGTTTCCTGTGTTTCCTGTGTTTCCTGTGTTTCC
>Ga0102934_1002072_pt1 | contig 14015 bp, 11 predicted proteins | sample SalPonR2_A_D1_MG_FD_78175 | JGI IMG/M metagenome (GOLD analysis project Ga0102934, IMG submission 78175) | Salt pond soil microbial communities from South San Francisco under conditions of wetland restoration - Salt Pond MetaG R2_A_D1_MG | ecosystem: Environmental > Aquatic > Marine > Intertidal... | reverse complement strand
CAAGTTGTATTGATGAATCAAGGTTGAAGTAAATCTCGCGGAAATCCGCCTCCATGCTCATCTTCAAGATGACACTCTTCGGAAGCTTTTTCACCGCTGCCTCAACTTCGGGCAGTATCTCGGCATTTGCCCTCGTGTTCTCCAGTGCTCTTTCGATTGCCTTGTATGAGCTGAAAAACCCCCCTTTGAGGACTTCACGGGATATCTCATCGGCTGCCTGCAGGGCATTTATCGCTTTCAACAACTTTTTATCCTTTTCTGTCACCTTGTCGATGGGGGTATGATGATAGACCATCATCTTCTGAAAACACTCCGGAAACTGAAGGTTCTTCAGAAAGACCGATCCGAGAAAAGAATGCTTGTTTCTGCCGTCGAGTTCGAAGACGATCTTCTTGATATCGGGTTCACTGTCGAGAAACTCCAGCGTTCTCTCGTAATCGTTCATGGTGGTCATCATCAACAGGTTGATGTCATGGAAGAGGCCGGTAAAATAGACCTGCCAGGGTTCATAGTCGAGTTTGAGCTCTTTGATTAATCGAAAGAAGATGTTCCCCACAGAAAAGGAATGGTTAATCAAAGGCTCGTATTGAGAATTTTCGAGGTACTCGAAAAGCTTGATGATCTTCTTGAGTTTGATCCTGAACTCGAGCATGTTCTCATCTCCCTTTTAACTGTTACACTTCACAAAGTATTCGATGGACCGGTTGTAAGTCTTCTCCTCCTCAGCAGTGAAATAGCAGGCCGGGAGCTCCCCCATTCTTCTGTGATAAGCAATGCACTCACAACATTTTCCTTTCCTCGGGCATCCGGGATAAGTGCAGTTGCAGACTGAAATGTTCTTCTTTTCATTATCGCATCCCATTCTCTTCACCTCCTGTTTTTTCTGTACCGTATATCGACATCAGCAAACGAGTCAGGTATTCAGTTGAATCAACGATATCCTGCCGGTTGACGTACTCGTTTGCGGAGTGTATGTTCCCGCCACCCGGTCCGAAAACCAGTGTAGGCACCTTTGTTCTTACACCGAAAAGGTTGAAATCTCCGATACTGCTTGATATGTATTGGCATTTCTTTTTCTTCTTTTTGCCCCGGTTGATAATCTTGATTAGTTCATCGATATAGGAACAGTTTTCGAAAAGATAGGGGCGATACTCAACATCTTCACTGGGTGAGTATTTTTTGTCTATGACAACTTTTGATTTAAGGTTCAACGATTTGATGATCTGCTTGATCTCTCTCTCAACACCTTCAACTGTCTCCCCGATCCCCAGTTGCCGGTTGATGGCAACCCGGCAGTAACCGGGAACGGTAAAGGATTCATCTCCGCCTTCAATATTCAGAACGACATAATCACCGCGGCCGGTTTTAATGTCGGTAAATTTGTTGAAATTGATCAGATCCGTGATGACCCTCGCTGCATCCTGTAATGCGTTGATTCCTCTTTTGGGGTGGGAAGCGTGTGTGTTCTTCCCGTGGAACTTCAGTTCAAAGAGTTCTCTCCCCTCGGCACCGATAACAACAACGGGAAACTTCGGATTTTTAACCATCTTCTGATGCTTCAGGCAGTACACGTCCTTGGAGAGTTCCGGGGACGGCTCGGTTACGATGATCAGGTCATAGTCTGAGAAATCGAACTGCCTCAGCAGTTCATCCGAGCCGAATGAATGAGGCGATTCCTCCCCGTAGACCAGAGACAGAAAGAGTTCCCCGTTCAATTCACTGAATCTGTCCACTATTGTCTCAAAGGTCTGGATCGCAACAGCACAACCCGCTTTCATATCCGCGGCGCCAAGTCCGAAGATCTTCCCGTCGATTTCCTTGGCGTCGTACTTGGGATAATACCATTCCCCCTTTGGGGAAACCGTATCCAGATGACCGTTAAGAAGCACCTTAGGTCCTTTACCGTTCCCCTTTTTCGCAATGACATTAAAATAGCGGGTATCCGGTTCAAAGGCATATTCTGCTGAGTTGCCCTTTTGGACTTCAAACCCTCTTTCCTTTAAATAATCGTACACATACCTGTACACACTCTCATCATCCCAGACCGAACTCGGCCTTTTGATGAGCTCCTTTGTCAGATCAACCACTGATCGCTCTTCTGTTTCTGTCAGTATTTTATTCAAACTTCTCCCCCCTTTAGTGTATTTTAACATATTCCGCAATCGAACATTATCGTTAACTACGAGTTGCCGATGAACCGTCTCTCCTTTTTAAAGGACACGATGATAAGCATCAGAACTGTGATGATAAAAGGAAATGCCTGTGTGAGCTCACCGGGAATATTCAGGAGCTTGAGTGAATACGAGGCCGATTCGCTCATTCCGAAGACCCCGGAACTGATGGCCACCCCGTAGGCGGACTTCCCGCCAAGGGCCTGAGCTGCCAGTGCAATCCAGCCTCTGCCCGATGTCATGTTCCTTGAAAACCACGAGACATATCCCATGGAAAGATAAACACCCCCGAGGCTTGCATAAAAACCACTCAGCAGCAGAGCCACTGTCTTCACTTTCCTGACCGATATGCCGACGGATTCAGCCGCCTCTTTGTTCTCTCCGACCGCACGGATCTTTGTTCCGAGGGGTGTCCTCTTCAACATGAAGCTGACAGCGATCACCGAGAAGAGTGCAAAATAAGTCAGAATATTATGGCCGCTGAGGATCTCGCCTATTCCCGGGATTTTGTTGATCAATGGAATCTCCAGCGTCGGGAAGACCAGTGATTCGATCGATGCCGATGATCCCTTTTCGCCTGTTATGACGTTGAGAAAGAAGATAGTCCCCCCCGAGGAGAATATGTTTAGTGCGATAGCGGCCATGATGATATTGGCCTTCAGTTTGAGCGAGAAGAAGGCCAGTATACCGGTCATGATAAGACCGGAGGAGACCGCTGACAGCAGGGAGAGTATCAGAGAGTGTGTCAATCCGCTGACAACCGCCCCGACAAAGGCGGAAAAGAGCATGATGCCTTCCAAAGCGATGTTGGTTGCCCCTGCTGATGAGGCGATTAAGGCACCAAGTGCTGAGAGCAAAATGGGCGTGGTAACCCTTAGCGAAGTCGAGAGAAAATCGACCATATCAGCCATCTTCTCTCCGAGCCGGCATTGCACTTCGGACCGTCTCCATTAATGGCCGGTTGGCCAGGAAGGCCTTGGCTGTTATGAGCAGGATGATAATCGCCTGTAAAATGGCAATGATTTCCGGGGAGACTTCCGTATATCGTCCCATCGTCGTGGCTCCCACCCGGATATAGGAGATGAACAGAGCAGCAGGGAGAACCAGCAGGGGCTTTTGTCCGGCAACCAGAGCCACAATGACCCCATCCCATCCATACCCGGGGGAATTCACCCAGAGAAAACGGCCGTGATAGCCCGCCAGGACAATGATGCCCGCCATGCCGGCAATTGAACCGCTGAGGAGCTGTGTCTGGAAGACCATTCTGGTTGAGGGGATACCAGAATAATTGGCGAATGTCTTATTGGCGCCGGTGACTCTCAGTTTGTATCCCCATGTCGTTTTGTTCATGATGAACCAGATTAGCATGGTTACACCAATCGCTATGAATATGCCGATATGCCATTTGTACCGTTCATTCAGGAGAAAAAGCCGGGCGGTTTCCCTGAACTTTCTCGACATCAGGGCTCCTGATATCTCGTCTCTCAAAAATGTCCTGATTAAAAGCAAGCCGATGTACAGGGCGATATAATTCATCATCAGCGAGCTCACGATCTCTGAGCCTCTTAACTTGTATTTGATGGAAGCCGGTATAGCTGCTACCGCCATTCCACAGATAATACCGGTTAGTATAACCATAAAGGCGTGTATGACCGGTATCGCGGGGAAGAGTATTGCTGTAAAAGTCCCTCCCACAGCCCCCGCAAACATCTGTCCCTCAGCACCGAGATTGAATATCCCGGCACTAAAGACAAGGCTGACGGCAAGCCCGGTCAGTATGATTGGAACGGACTGATTGATCCATTGAACGAATCCCTTGAAATTGAATTCAGGAATGGCTCTGTTGAGCTTGAAAAGAGGTGAGGACAGGAAGATTTCATATGCCTCACCTGTCTGCTGAAAAGAGGTCCGGACACTCTGGAAAAACCCGCCACCTTTCCAATCCAGTCCTGTGAGGAAGATCAGTATATAACCTGCAAGAAGTGCGATCAGTATAACGATCAAGGTCTTGGACAGTTCATTGCTGATGTTGATTTTTTTCACTTTTCGCCCTTTCATCACCGTTTAGATCCAGCATATATCGTCCGAGAATACCTTCCGTTAACCCTTCGGAACTGTTGAACAGTCCAACAACCCTGCCGCCGGAAAGGACCATGATCCGATCAGAGATCCGTATGAGTTCGGTGAGGTCAATCGAGTAAAAGAGGACTGATTTCCCCTTGTTTCGCTGATCGATAAGGGTATTCAGAATAAAATCCGCCGACGATACATCCATTCCCCGGGTGGGATTCTCCGCCAGGATAATCCCGGCATCCGACGAGATTTCTCTCGCTACCACCGCTTTCTGAATATTCCCTCCCGAGAGCTCCCTCATCAGTATTTTTTCGCTGCGATTCGGGTTTTGTGCGGCTATTCCATATCTTTGAATAATAGATTGAACAAACTGACGAACCGGTTTTGCTTCAATCAATCCGTTCCGGGAAAAGGGGGCTCTATCTATTTTGTCACTCATCAGATTATCGGCAAGATTCAAATCGATCGCTGAGCCCATGTTAATCCTGTCCGAGGGGATCAGGGCAATTCCCGCTTTCCTTGCCGCTTCAGGTGTTAAACCCCTGAAGGGACGGCCGTTGAGAATAAGCCTTCCGCAATCGGGTTGTTTTAAACCGAAGAGCAGATGTATCAGATCCTCAGGGCCTTCATGCGATATCCCGGCAAGACCGAGTATCTCCCCCTCTTGCAGAGAGAAGGAGATGTCTTCCAGTCTATTTCTGCCGGGAGGGATCTTATAACACAACCCTTCCGTCTTTAGAAGTATCTCTCCTGTCGAATCGTTTGTTTTAAGCGAGGTAAAAGAAGGTTTTGTCTCACTTAACATGCTCTCAATGATCTCATCGGTTTGGATGTTTTCTGCGTCATAACTGTCTTTTACAGTGCCATCTCTCATGATGGAGACGGTGTCTGATATCTCTTTGACCTCACTCAGTTTATGGGTAATGAAGAGAATCGTTTTACCGTGTTGTCTGAGCCTTTTGAGGGTGTGAAAGAACCCCCTCTTTTCCTGCGGGGTCAGAATACCGGTTGGTTCGTCGAGTATGATCAGATCGGTCTTTCTGATAAGGGTTTTGATTATCTCAACCCTCTGTTGAAGGCTCAGGGAAAGGTCTTTCACTCTTGTGTCAAAAGGCAGTGGAAGGTTGAAACTTTCTGTTGCTTCCCGGACCATCTTTCTCTGTTCTTTCTGATCGATTATAAACCCTCTCAGGGGCTCCATTCCAAGTGTTATATTCTCCAGGGCCGTCATCGATTGCACCAGTCTGAAATGCTGATGAACCATCCCGACTCCCTTTTTGATGGCATCCTCGCTTGATTCCGGGGTGTATGACTCTCCCTTGAAGAGCATCCGGCCCTTTGTTGGTCTTATCAGGCCGAAGATAATGTTCATCAGGGTGGACTTTCCCGCTCCGTTTTCTCCCAGAAGTGTGTGGATCCCGCCTGACTTGATATCAAGGTTAACCGCTTTGTTGGCCCTGATACCGTTGGGATAGATCTTCCATATGTCCTGGATTCTCAACAGAAAGTTCTCCATCTTCGGTCATTCCTCTTTAAGATAGCTGTTTAAAAGACAAAGATGTTTTCCGATCCGCTTGCTTGGCCCAGGAAATCCCGGCCGACCGATAGCTTTTTCAGATAGAGCGATATACCCAGACTGATCCCGCCCTCAACGACTGATTTTTCTCCGCCCCGGGATATGATTAAGGCAGTCTGATTCTCCTCGTCCATCTGCCATTCACGCGTTACTTTTTCGAAGATTGCCTCTCTCGGCCCGTTAAGGATGATGGCATCGGGCTGCATTAAAAGGGCGATGTTGTAAAGGGCTGTTTGAAAGGTCTGTATCTGTTCACTCTCTTTTAATCCTGAGAGACGGGTTTCCAATGTTTCACCTGAAAGTAAGGTTCTGCCCAGTTCCCCGGCACGGCCTTTCCCTCTGTAAAGGTTTCCGTCGATGACGATCCCCATACCAAGTCCTTCGCCCCAATAGATGCAGACAAGATTGTTCCATTTCTGTTTGTAGTTGTAACTTTCCCGAACGGCAAGCAGATTGGCATCATTCTCAAAACCGATGATCGAGTCCGGGAACCGCTCTTTGATCAAATGGATCACGGAGTTGATATGGAGGTCATTGAGCCCCGGGAAGGAGAACATCACCATGTTATCCCGGTTGAGATACCCGGACAGTCCGACCACTATGATATCAACATCGTCCTTCATATCTCTCAAGTGACAGCTCAAGAGATCAAGGAAATGTTCTCTGTTGAAATGGCTGATGGGTGTTTTTTTAAAATCAATGATCTCTCTCGAGAGATTACTGGTGCAAAAGGCCAGGTGATCTTTATCCACCTGTATTGAGAGAATCTTACCCATATTGTAGTTAAATTCGAGGGTATCGGCCTTTCGACCACGTGTTTTGGTATCGTGTTTTCCGCTCTTTTTGATAAGCGATCCGATATACGGATTGACATTTCGGCTGATCGTCGGGGCACTCAATTTGAGGTCTTTGACCATCTCGATTTTGGATGATATCCCCATACTGTGCATATATTCAAGGATTCGATACCGGTTGAGGTTTCTCAGTTGTGTGACGCTTTTGACGTTTTTCTCCATATTGACCTCGGTTTCGTTTGTTGTTATCGTTTTTTATGAATGATCCGGGGCGTTCAGTCTTCTTCCGCAAGCGTTGAAAGCGAAAAGCAGACTCTGAAAAGACTGCCCTTCCCCCACTCACTTTCGAGGGTCATTGTTCCGCCCAGCAGTTCAACCAGTTTTCGGGTTATGGCAAGTCCCAGCCCCATTCCCTCGATCTTTTGTGTGGCGCTCAGACGTTCAAACTCTGAGAAGATCTTTTCTTGATCTTCCTCCCGGATGCCCGGACCCGTATCCTCAACATCGATACAGAGATTTCCGCTGAACTGATAGGCTGTCAGAGAGACGGTTCCCTCTTCGGTGTATTTATAGGCATTGCCCAGCAGATTGGTGATGATCTGGTTCATCCGCTTTTCATCGCTTGTTATCTCCTCGGGTATCTCGTCATCAATGTTTATGTTGAAATCTATTCCGTTACGTCTCAAAACCGGAGTATAGAGATCTTCCAGCTTTTTGAGGAGTTTCCCGAGGGAGAATTTCTCCTTCACCACTGACAGACGCCCTGATTCCAGTGCGGAGATATCGAGTATATCGTTGATCAGATTTTTCATGTTCTCGCCGGAGAATTCCATTGTTTCAAGCAGCTCTATCTTCTCAGCATCTGTCTCATCGTATTTTAACAACATGATCAGCCCCAATATGCCGTTTAATGGCGTTTTCAGGTCATGGGTGATATGCGATACCAGTTTTGTCTTTGCCTCGTTCGCCCTTTGAGCTCTTTGAGTTTCCTCTTTGATTCGTTTGAACAACAACTCTTCCGGGTCGGATAACCCGGTTTTGACGATGGATTTGTAGATCAGCCAGAAGGAAATGACCTTCAGAAAATGACCGATGACATTTGAGATGCCGTAAACACTGATATAAAAGGTGAAGAATATCTCCGCACCCATGGTAAAGAGGATGGACAACAATAGCCATCGGAAGACCACCGGCGACATTTCCCCTCTTTTTTTGAAGAGAAGAAACAGGACCAGCGCCAGGATAGCGACGATGACATATTCACTGACAACCTTGAAGAGCGTCAGGCCTCCCTCTGCACGGAGACATTTCGGGAAAAGTCCCGTGATGATGCTGATGATGATCAATGCGCTGACAAGGACGTAAACAGCTATCACCTTAATGCTCTTCGGCTTTTTAACGTTGAAAAAGAACAGAAAGGCGATTAGAAGCGATAAGCTCTCCAGATACCGTGTGGCTATCCAGAGCTGTGTTGCCTCCAATGAGGCGAGGTTTATGATATCCATTCCCTTGTAGGCCAGTGTGTGGAGGAGATCAAATCCACCTATAAAGAGATAGGCGATACCGATGATAAACAAATAGGAGTTATCGGACAGGAACCTGGAGTTCCAGGCGATGATAAAGATATTCGTCGCGATGATGATGCTGAACAGCTCAACAAGAAGATGAAAGAGCAGGAAATTCTCAAGACTGAGAATCCACATAAAAACCAGAATGGCTGTAAAGAAAATCAGAACCCACCAGTTTTTGGCTTTCTTTTCTGCTGATGTATTTGCTGCATTCATTTTAACGTCCGTTTCTTTCTTCATAATGGGCCGGGTCAACCGTCAGTTGTGATCTTATCTATCAATTCATTCAACACTCCCGGGGCGTCCTCGTGTTCAACCTGGCATGTTCCGGCATTTTTATGACCCCCGCCGCCGTATTGCAGCATCAATTCGCCGACATTGGTTTTGGATGTTCGGTTCAGGATAGACTTCCCGACCGCGAAGACGGTGTTCTGCTTTCTGAAACCCCACATGATCCTGATGGATATGTTGCATTGGGGAAAAAGGGCGTATTTCAAGAATCTGTTTCCCGCATGAACCGTATCCTCGTTTCTGAAATCGATCACAACGAGATTGTCGTATACTTTGGCATTTCTCTTGATCTGTTCTCTCAGAAGCGGTTCCTGCTCGAAATAGAGATCAACCCGCTCTTTTACATCGGGGAGCTCGAGGATCTCGTCAATCGTGTGGTTCTTGCAATAATCGATCAGGTCCATCATCAGGTTGTAATTGGAGACTCTGAAAGAGTGAAACCTTCCAAGTCCCGTTCGGGCATCCATGATGAAGTTCAGCAGGACCCAGTTGCGGGGATGAAGGACCTCTTCTTCATTGAATTGTGCTGCATCCCCCTTGTCCACTGCTGCCATCATATCCGTGGAGATATCTTTGAATCGTTCGGCCCCGCCGTAATAATTGTAAACCACTCTTGCAGCTGACGGGGCATCCGGATCGATGATATGGTTGTCCTTTTTTCCCACTCTCAGCGTTTCGCTGAGATGATGGTCAAATGCAAGGTGTACCCCTTCAACATAGGGAAGATTTGTTGTGATGTCTCTTGAGCTGATATCGATCTTCCCGTCCTGCATATCCTTCGGATGAACAAACTTAATATCGTCGATCATCCCTAGATCTTTGAACAAAACGGCACAAACGAGTCCGTCAAAATCACTCCGGGTGACCAGTCTGTATTGTTTATCTGCCATATCCTATCCCACCTGTTCATTTGTTTTATTATAGTTTAACACAAAATGCAAGCCTTTTTCCTGCTAATGCTTCATTCTTCAAGGACCTGCTCGAGGAAGGGGTTCACCAAATCGGGGTCAAACTGGGTTCCTTTGCATTTTATCAGCTCACTCCTGGCCTGCTCATGCGTCAGCGGATGCCTGTAGGGACGCTTGCTGGTCATCGCATCGTATGAATCGCATACCGTGATCACCCTTGAAAAATAGGGGATCTCCTCGCCCTTCAAACCATCGGGGTACCCTCTGCCATCAAAAGCCTCGTGATGATGCATTACAATATTCACAATCTCTTCCATTCCCTGAACCTGCGAAATCAGCTCCGCACTCTTGACCGGATGGGTCTGAATCAGCTCGAATTCCTTGTCGGTGAGAGGCGATATCTTGTTCAGCACACTCTGGGGGACAAAGATCTTCCCGATGTCGTGCATCAGGGAGGCGTAATAAACACTTCTTTGTTCCTCAGGAGAGGCACCTGTCACTCTTGCCAGTTCGCGTGACCAGTTGGCAACTCTCTCGGAATGACCCCTGGTGTATTCGTCGTAGTATTCCAGGGCCTTGACGAGGGTTAGAATGAGTCCCTGTTGAAGCCTTCCTTCTTCCTCCATATACTTTCTCATGCTGTAAAAGACCGAGAGCATCTTTGAGAAGTTGCGGAGGGTGTCGAGATCGTGTTTGTTGAAGTGTTCACTGCTGGTTTCTTCGATTTCGAGGACGATGTTGCCGATGATCTCATTCCCCCAGTTGATAGGCGCGATTATGGTTTCTTTGGAGGGGACAATATGTCTTTTGAATCTTTTATACAATTCTTCGGGCATCTTTTTCTGCTGCTTTTCTTGAAGATGTTTGTACAGCGTTGCCTTCTCAGGAATATAGAGATAAGCAACGGGGATCGAGAGTTCATTGATACGTTCTGCGTCATGCCCTTCCGCGGTCATAATCTTCAACACACCATCGAGGAAAAGTGAGATATCCCCTGAGCTCGCTTTCGGTATCATGTTTAAAGACAGATTAAAGGCATCATCAAGAAATTCGGCCTCGCTTGTCTCAGCCAGTGCCACCTGGCCCATGAGCGAGAGCGCCTGGTTAAGCTGCCGGTTGAGATTCTCCTGATCCTTGTAAGCTGTTTCCAACTCCTTGTTAATACTCAGAATCTCCTCGTTGTTCGCATTCAACTCTTCGTTGTATTCTTTAAGGTCTTCGTTTACCCTTTGAAGTTCGACGTTCTTCTCGGCAAGCAGTTTTTCCTGTTCTTTGAGTCTTGAGATATCCGTATGGGTGCCGATCATTCTGACGGGTTTGCCTCCAGCGTCCCGTTCCATGACCCTTCCCCGGCCCAGAATCCATTTCCATTTCCCGTCTTTGGTTTTCAGGCGAAATTCAACCGCATAACTGTCTTTTCGTTCGTTTATATGCTCGTTGATCACCTTTTGAGCCTTTTCAAGATCCGCAGGATGCACCAGATTTTTCCACGTTTCGAAAGAATCCTCCAATTCATCAGGGTCATAGCCGAGCATGGTGTAATATCTGTCACTGAAGAAGGCTTTGCCGGTCATTAAATCCCAGTCCCATATACCGTCATGTGTCGCTTCGAGTGCCATTTGAAAACGCTTCTGGTTTACCTCAAGCTCTCTCTGTATCGAATCGATTGTCTCCTGGGCTTCAAGATAATAAAGGCTGAAGGCGATCTTGGAGATGAAATCTTCCATGATCTTCCGGGTCTTTTCATCGAGATACCAGCTTGGATCGAGACGGATGCAGATGGAACCATAAGTCTTCGCCCCGTATGTGAGCGGGGATACATAAGAGGTGGTTTCGCCGTAAACCTTGTACCAGGGACATGAGGATTTCACGACATGTCTGATGAAAGGGTCTTCTTTGTTTTTCATGGAGTCTTTCACACAACTGTTGAAACCCGTTCTCTCATCTTTTGCAATAACTCTTTCCCCGTTTTCATCCAGCCACGCGGCAGTTTGTGCCACACGATTGGTTTTCTTGTCCATGAGTCGCTCAAATAACATGGCTGAGAATCTTTGAGGATCTACTAAAGACTCCACAAGCCTTTCAGGGAATTCATCCGTCTCAGGCATGTTTTTAATGATCTCTTCCACTTTTATGTGAGCGTTGAGGATGAGTTCCAGCTGCTCATTTTGTTTTTTTAAACGTTGGAATGTATCGTTTTTCTTTTCTTCCACAAAACCATCCTATATGTTAACGGTTTTATTCTGAAAAAGCACAATAGTATTATAACACAATTTGACAGTTGCGCCCATATAATCAATACATAAGGACAAGAATATGACATCCTTGTCCTCATCGAAACTGGTCAAGCGCTACCACAGACTTACTCCAACTTTCCGATCCTTGCTATTGCTGATAAGCCTCGCCTTCAACTGTTATGGTCTCTCTTCCAATAATAGGGACAAAGTAGCTGATGACAAAATCAAAGAAAGTGTACCCCTCGATTATCTTGACATCCTTTGCAAAATCCGCCTTGTATGGTGCCAGCCCGGTCCTTATCAGCTCATCCAGTTTGAGATTGGTGTCGTTCAGGTTCAGCAGCATCGGACTGATAACATACCAGAGTTCCTTCGATTCTGAGAAGCTGCCGACCGGTTGCCCCGAGGCCTCCGGAAAATAACCGAGATTTCCGTCCTGCGACTGGAAGATAACAGAACAACTCGTGAACGTCATAATCAGAGCGACTAAGATTGATGCTAAGATGATCTTTTTCAACATAAAAATTCCCCCTTAGAATTTATTGTTTGGTAAACACTAATCAGTGATGAGAGGATAAACACCTGCGCTATATGACAGGCAGAAAAAAGGCTTCCATCCATATTGTACACCTACACCCAGTTGTATACCGCTTATGGAAGAAACCGGAACAAATACCTCTGCCTTTGCCGACGCATCGACATAATCCAGTCCCATTTTCAAGTCCCCGATAAGATACAACCCGAATGCTTTGGCGTGAGCGCTGTTTAAAAACTCAAATATCTTTAATTCTATTCCTCCGTTTATATAATACTTGGATAATTCATACATCCCCGCTCCCGCACGAAATCTCAGAGGATCTGAAAATTCGGGGCCGTAAATGAAAATGAGATTGATATTGTTGTCAGACAGATAGTCTTTTTCTCTTGCAGATTGCACGATATCGTTCTTTTGGAACTCAAGCGATAGCCCGGTGTAATTTTGACTGTAATCAGCTGAAAACAGGCTGGGCAACATACAAAAAAGAAACAGGACAACTATCAAAAGCGTTCTCGGGTATCTGTTATTCATAGTGTGGTTATCACCATTCAATTTTACCATATTTTAAGGATTAATTAAAACACATCTCACCGTGTCTTCTCATCGATGTTGTTTTTTCCTCCCTTTCGCAATCAAGCCGGCCGCATTTCCATAGATATCCTCCAGAGATAATTCATTGCCACTTACCGACTTTCCGAACACCTTATACCGCTTCCCGATCTTTAATTGCATCCATTCGTACACACCGGTCATCTCCTTGTTCATAGCACTGATACTCGATAGTTCGATGGTCTTGTAATTCATCTCGAGCAGATTCTTTCTCATATTAAGGACCAGATAGCCGGGAATCCCCTTGTTCTGATACTCTTTAGTGACAAGCAACAAGATCCCTCTGGCCTTTTTTGTGTTTTTCTTTGACCGGAGCAGATGGATCCATCCAAACGGAAAGAGCTTCCCCTTTGCCTTTTTAATGCCCTTACTGACATCCGGGATGGTAACGGCGATACCTGCCGGTTTATCTTTGTGAAATGCAATAAGCGCCATTCCGGGATCGACGATGCTCTTGAGCTCCTCAACAATCTCATGAACCTCCTCTTTCGAGGGAGGGATGAGGTCCTCCTCCCAGATATCCGGATAAGAGTTTTTCATAAGGTAATAGACATTCTTGACGGCCCTTCTTCTCTGCTTCTTTGTTTTCAAGAAAATATTTTCTATTCGATAATCTCTTTTCTCAAACATATACTGGGAAATCTTATCGCTGAGCTCAATATCATTCATTTGTCCAATCTCTGCTTTGTCGAAATCCCCGTATCTTGCGATCACCTTTTTCATGATGCTGAGCTTGTCTTCGGGAATCGGCGTGGAAAGGTCGTAATTGTAGGCCACATACTCAAGATAGGTGTCGAAGTCTTTAAAAAAATCAAGGTAGTACTCAGGGTTGTAGGGCATGAGAACCGGCGGCAACGAGTTAAACCCTTTCACCAGCAACCCTCTGTGATCGTCTCCGTTTGTCGGCGAAACGGGCCCCTTGAGATAGACCATACCACGTTCGTCAGCCCATTCAAACACAGTTTTTAATAACAAATCGGCTGTGTTCTGATCTCTTTCAGATTCGAAGAGGGCAAAAAAGGCATGTTTGGTCCCCTTGGCCTTATTGAGTTTTTCTTCGATACCAACGGCAATCCTTCCCACAACCTTGTTCCCTCTCAGAGCAAGAAAAAAATCATGGTCCCCGTTTGCAAACATCTGTACCTCACCCTTCAAGACCTTTTTCGTCTCTGAATAAAACATCGGAACCCAATAAGGATTGTCCTGATAGAGTTTATAAGGAAATTTGATGAACTGAGCGCCAAGTCTAT
>Ga0102934_1002071_pt1 | contig 14016 bp, 11 predicted proteins | sample SalPonR2_A_D1_MG_FD_78175 | JGI IMG/M metagenome (GOLD analysis project Ga0102934, IMG submission 78175) | Salt pond soil microbial communities from South San Francisco under conditions of wetland restoration - Salt Pond MetaG R2_A_D1_MG | ecosystem: Environmental > Aquatic > Marine > Intertidal... | reverse complement strand
ATGTTTAATTAACAGTTCCGGCCAATAATTATTTCTTATTTTATTCATTAAATTTACTGCTTTTTCCTCATTTATATCGCCAATAATTTTTATTTCTTTAAAAGGCTCTTCCAAATATTTATAAGAGAATAATAAAAATATGTGGTTGACAGGATTATTATAGATATCTTTCGATAGGGCCTCGATCAAAGTTTCAGTTATATTTCTATACCTCATATTATCAGTTAGTTGAGCTAGTCTCAGCAAATTATATCCAGCTAATGAATTACCAGCCGGGATGGCACTATCAGCTGTATCTTTTTGCCTTAAAAATAATTCTTGATTTTCCTTAGTGGTATAATAAAAACCTCCCCCTTTTTCATCCCAAAATAGTTTTATCATCTCTTCTGCTATTTCTACTGCTTTATTGATATAAATTTCTTTTAAAGTAGCCTGATAAAGCTCAATTAAACCCCATAGATAAAAACTATAATCATCTAAATTACTATATTCCGTTACCTTACCATTACAATAACTATGAGCCAGTTTTCCTTTATCCGACTTCATTTTTTTATCTATAAAACTTAAAGTTTTTTCTGCCAGTTTAATATACTCTTCTTTATTAAGCACAAAACCAGCTTTAGCTAAAGCTGCAACGGTTAAACCGTTCCAATCGGTTAATATTTTATTATCTCTTCCAGGTCTCGTTCTCTTTTCTCTTTCATCTAATAACTTTTGTTTAATGTTTGTAATACTTTTATAATCTTTAACATTTTTTAATCTCAAGTTTATTTTCTTTTCATCATCAATAGTAAATACAGATAAAAATTTATCATATTCTTCTTTAGTTAAAATATTTTCTAACTCTGATAGATTCCAATAATAGTATTTACCTTCTTCACCATCACTATCTGCATCTTCAGCTGCATAAAAACCGCCTGTTTCGGACAGCATGTCTCTTTTTAAATAATCTATTATCTCTTCTACTATATCTCTATAAAAATTTTTATTGGTCTCTCGATAAGTTTCAAGGTAAGTATAAATTAAAAGGGCCTGGTCATATAACATTTTTTCAAAATGAGGGACCTCCCATTTTTGATCAGTTGAATAGCGGTGAAATCCCTGTCCGAGTTGATCATAAATTCCCCCAGCCCTCATATTCTGTAAAGTTGTTTCTACCATGTTCAGATATTTATCATTATTGCTGTTTTTCGCATAATGTAATAGAAAAAGCAAATAATGGGGCATGGGAAATTTAGGAGAATTACCAAACCCACCATATTTTTTATCATATATCCTGTCCAATATACCAGCTGCCTTTTCAATTGCTCTTTCATCAATATCAACTTTATCAAAACTTTCATTTTTATTTAGATGATTAACCACCTCATTAGCTGTACTTAGTAATTTTTCTCTCTGGCTGTCCCATAATTTTTTTATTTGAGGAAGTATGGATAGTAAACCTCTTCTTCCATATTTATCATTTTTAGGAATATAAGTTGCCGCATAGAATGGTTTTTTATCAGGGGTCATAAATATACTTAAAGGCCAACCCCCACTTCCCGTCATCACTTTACAAACTTCCATATATAATTTATCAATCTCCGGTCTTTCTTCCCTATCTACTTTTATTGATACAAAGTTTTCATTTAAAATTTCGGCTATCTCTTGATCTGTAAAGGATTCTTCTTCCATCACATGACACCAGTGACAAGTAGAATAACCGATAGATAAAAAAATCGGTAGATCTTTCTTCTTAGCCTTTTTAAATGCCTTTTTTCTCCAGGGGTACCAGTCCACCGGATTAGTCATATGTTGTTTAAGATAGGGACTTTCTTCACCTTTCAGATGATTATATGAAGTCATTTTTATCTCTCCTTTTCCCCAGTATTTAATACAAATATTCCAATTAGATATCACTATTAAAAACAAAAAACCAGCCAAACAAGTATTAGTTGTCTAGCTGGTTTATGGATTATTATAAATTTTTGTTATAATATGCTATCTAGGCTGTATTATATTTTTGTTATACAAACACCAATCAGTCCCGGACCTGAATGTACTACCATGGCTGGACTTATTTCTCCTAAAACAGTATCTTTAACATTTGGTAAATCTTTCATTTTATCTAATATATCTACAGCTTCTTCCTTAGCATCAGCATGCATAACATCCACATAACAAAAGCCCTCATTTATCTTTTCTTTCGCTAAATTAATTAACTTTGTAATTGATTTTTTCCGGGAACGAACTTTATCAAATGTAAAATATTCACCTTCTTCATTAATTGAAATAATAGGTTTGATGTTTAGTAATTCAGCAATTGTACCTCTCACCTTACCTATTCTGCCGCCCTTCTTGAGATACTTTAAAGTATCTACGATAAAATATAAATCGATTTCTTCTTTTTTGGTCTCTACTTTATCAACTATTTCATTAAAGCTATGTTGATTAGAATCAATTAACTCCTTTGTATATAAAACTAATCTTCCCAAACCCATAGATAACATTTTGGAATCAATAACTTGAACCGTTATTTCATCTAACTGATCAGCAACCATCTGACAAATATTATAAGTTCCGCTTAAACCCGATGAAATATGGATTGAAATAATATGGGTATATCCTTTTTCATGTAGTTCCAAATATTTTTCTCTGACTTCGGAAGGAGTCGGCATTGAAGTAGAAGGTATTTCATCTTCAAAATTGTCATATACAGTTTGAGGTTTAATATCAACTCTATCTTTATATTGGTTATTTTCATATATTATTTTTAAAGGTAAAAACTCAATTTCTTGTTCTTCTAATATTTCACTCGACAAATCACACGTGCTATCAGTTACAACAGCAATTTTTTCTTTCATTAATTAACTCCTTTTTATTATTATTTTGATTAACTTAATCATATTTTACTATATTTTAGGTAATAGTGCAAAATTTAAAGAAACAAAAAAAGATGAAAACCCATATATTTGAGCTTCCATCTTAACTTATAATTTTTACTCTTGGGGTAGAAGTCACCTTTTGTGTTAGGTGACTTCTCCCTGTAAGCACGATAGAATTGAGTAAAACAATTATATTTTATTTATTCCTGTTCAAGAAGATGACAGGCAGCAAAATGTTCATCGCCGTAATCTTTGAACTCTGGTTCTTTTTCACTACATACATCCATTGCATATGGACAGCGGGGATGGAACCTACAACCAGATGGTGGATCTACCGGTGAAGGTACATCTCCTTCCAGGATTATTCTCTCCTTCTCATAAGTAGGATCTGCTACCGGAATCGCTGAGAGCAGAGACTGGGTATAAGGGTGTTTCGGGTCATCAAACAATTCCTTCTTATCTGCCAATTCAACTAATTTACCAAGGTACATTACCGCTACTCTATCACTTATATGTTTAACAACACTTAAATCATGCGCGATAAATAGATAAGTTAAATCAAAGTCTTTCTGTAAGTCCTGCAGTAAGTTTATAACCTGAGCCTGAATGGAAACATCAAGCGCAGAAACCGGCTCATCCGCAATTATCAAGGTAGGATCAACCGCTAAGGCTCTTGCAACACCGATACGCTGTCTCTGACCACCACTGAACTCGTGTGGATATCTTTTCATATATTCGGGACCTAAACCTACTGTATCAAGTATATCTGCTACCTTTTCATTACGTTCTTTTTTAGATGAGGCAAGATTATGAATATCTATTGGTTCCCCCACTATATCGGCAACTGTCATCCGGGGATTTAATGAGGCATAAGGGTCCTGAAAGATAATCTGCATCTCTTTTCTCATTTCCCTTAGTTCTTTTTTATCTAAAGATAATAAATTCTTGCCTTCAAACCAAATTTCTCCTTCTGTCGCTTCCAGGAGGCGAAGGATTGTACGGCCTGCTGTAGACTTACCACAGCCGGACTCACCAACTAATCCCAGGGTCTCTCCCTTTTTGATATAAAAACTTATATCATCGACCGCTTTTACATGGGCGACGGTTTTACGAAATACTCCTTCTTTGACCGGGAAGTACTTTCTTAAGTTTTTTATTTCAAGTAATCTTTCTTGTTCTACTGCCAAATCTTTTCACCTCCATTAAGCGCCTTTCTCTTCTGATTTTTTAGCTTCTAATTTATCGACATGCCAGCAGGCTGAATAATGACCTTCTTCTACCTCTTCAATATCAGGTTCGTCGACTCGACATTTATCGGTTGCAAAAGGACATCTTGTATTATACTTACAGCCGTCCGGAAAGTCCAATGGATTCGGTACATTACCGGGGATTGCCTCTAATCTATCTAAGTCTTTCTCAATATGAGGTATAGAATGCATTAAACCCCAGGTATAAGGATGTTTAGGATCCGCATATAAAGTTTTAACATCTGTATACTCCACAATTTTACCGGCATACATAACTGCAACTCTATCAGATACCTCAGCAATAACACCCAGATCGTGAGTGATCATCATAATCGCCATTCCAAACTGAGCTTTCAAACTATTCATTAGCTCTAATATCTGAGCCTGAATTGTAACATCCAGGGCAGTGGTAGGCTCATCGGCAATTAATAATTGAGGGTCACAGGATAAAGCCATCGCGATCATTATCCTCTGTCTCATACCTCCACTTAACTGGTGGGGATATTCATCGACACGCTGCTCAGGTAGAGGTATACCAACCTTTCTTAACATGTTTATGGCTTCTTCTCGGGCCTGTTTTTTATTCACGTTTTTATGAATGAGAATTGCCTCCATAATCTGATCTCCCACAGTATAAACCGGGTTTAAGGATGTCATTGGCTCCTGGAAGATCATTGAGATATCATTACCCCTGATCTTTCTCATCTGGCCCTGACTTAATTTAGTTAAATCTTTACCATTAAATAAAATTTCGCCTTCTTCTATTTTTCCAGGTGGTGATTCGATAAGTCTCATGATAGAGAGTGAGGTAACACTCTTACCACAGCCGGACTCACCTACAACTCCGAGAGTTTCACCAGGATAAATTTCGAAGCTTACTCCAGCAACCGCTTTCACGGTTCCTTCTTCAGTATGGAAGTAAGTTTTTAAATTATTAACATCAATAAGTTTATTTTCCGCCAACTAAATTCACCTACTTCTTTTTATTGTAGTTTAGGATCTAAGATGTCACGGAATGCATCTCCAATTAAATTCCAGGACAAGCAGAATAGGGTTATTGCTGAACCCGGAATTACAACTGTAAACCAGTATTGAATAGCGTTCCCTTGACCTCCTAAAATCCAGTTACGTGCAAATGAAATCATCTGTCCCCAATCAGCATAACCTTCTGGTGCTCCGATTCCTAAGAAACTTAAGGTTGAAGCAGTAATAACCATTGAACCCATTCTCATTGAAGCTTCAATTACTAAAGGGAAAATAGTATTTAAAATTACATGTTTGAATATTATCCTAACATCACCGGCACCCAAGGCATCAGCAGCCATTACAAATTCTTCTTCTTTAATGGATAATACCTGTGAACGCATTAGACGGGCCGTATTCATCCAGCCAAAGGTGATAAGAGCAATCATCACATTCCGTAATCCCTGACCCAGGATTGTTGTTAAAACGATGGCGGCAATTAAAAATGGTATAGCCATGAAAATATCTGTCACCCTCATTACTATTTCATCAAACCAGCCTCCATAAAATCCAGCCAGGGTTCCAATTGCTATTCCAATTAAAGTACTAATCCCTACAATAATAAAACCAATTCTAAATGCAGTTCTTGTACCCCATATTATACCATAAAATATATCATATTGTCCTTCTGCTGTCCCAAAAATATGTTCTGCACTAGGAGGCTTAGGTTCAAAACCCCAACCTGCTCTTGGAACCATGTATGGTTCGCTCGGATCAGCTGGAGGTGCTATCCAGGGAGCAAATACTGCAATTAATCCAAATCCTATTACTAAAATTAAACCTATCAACGAAATTTTATTTTTAAATAGCCTAAGAGTTACTTCTTGCCATTCCAATTACATCACTCCAATCTAATTCTAGGGTCAATGACAGCATAAGAAACATCGACACAAAGGTTAATCATAATTAAGAGAAAACCAAAATACAGGGTTCCTCCTAAAACAGCTGGGTAATCAAGCTGTTGTGCTGCCTGAGCCATAAATTGGCCGAGACCTTCAATATTGAATATAGTTTCTGTAATGACTAATCCACCGAGTAAACCTAATACCATTCTACCTGCAACTGTTACAACAGGAATTAAAGCATTTCTCACAGCATGCTTATATACAACAACATTTTCTGTAACACCCTTAGCGCGGGCAGTTCTAATATAGTCTTTTCTCAAAATCTCAAGCATACTAGAACGGGTAATTCTCATAATAAATGCCCACCATAAAATGGAGATAGTAACTACAGGTGCGATCAAGTGTCTTATAGCATTACCGACAATAGCTAAATTACCATTTAAAAATCCATCTAACACAAAGAAATTAGTATAATTTATGAAGCCTGAAGAATTCACTATTTCTAAAGCCCAGCTATCGAGCCTTGAAGGTGGGAACCAACCCAAATGTCCGTAAAATATCATCAACATTACTAAACCAAAAACAAATGTTGGAACCGACCATCCAATTATCGCTAATACTCTACTCACGTGATCCCAAAAATCATTATGATGAACAGATGCAAAAACTCCTAAAATAATACCTCCTAATACCACCGGTAATAAAGCAAATAATCCTAATTCTGCTGTAGCTGGAAACCTAGACAAAAAGGCTTCCGAGACCGTTGCACCTGCTGATTCTGACCACCCCAAATCACCTCTTGCTACTCCTGAAATCCAGCGCCCATACTGCTGATACCAGGGATCATCAAGTCCATGTCTGGCTACTAAGACATCTACATCTACACTTTTTAATTGGGCGGGATCTTTTATGTAAGTACTAAGTCTTTGATAAGGACTAAGCATCATAATCATACTGAAAACTAATAATGTAACTCCAATTAGAATTATTGGAAGTATCAGTATTCTTCTTACAATATATGATATCATTTCAAATCTCCTTCTTTTATAAAATAATAGATATCAGGAAGGGAATATTCCCTTCCTGATATTATTTTTAATCATTTTACTTTGTTAAATTTAATTACTCTGCAGCTTTGTGAATACTGTAGTAATAAATACCATCATGTAGAATTGGATCATAGTACCAACCTTTTACCCATTCTCTTTTTAGAATATGAGCAGTTGGCTGATATAGATACATGTCAGTTGCATATTCATAAGTCATATGTTGTAATTCTTTATAAATCTCTAGACGTTCTGCACGCTCTGTAACTTCCACACCTTTATTGACTAATTCGTCAACATTATTTTCTTCTGCCCATGTCTTGTAATTTTCACCTTTAAAGTTACCAAATGTACCATCAGTTCTCATAAAGGGAACTGTAAAGTTATGAGGGTCAGCATAGTCTGCTCCCCATCCAATGAAACCGAGAGTAAACTTACCAGCAATCATTCTGTCTAAGTAAGTAGCCCACTGAATACCACGGGTATTTACTTTAAATTTAGAATTGATTTGTTCAATATTATATTTCAACATATCTGTAGCAGTTTTACGCATACTATTACCTGAGTTATATAATATTGTGATTTCAAATCCTTTTTCCCACAATTCTCCGTCAAAAGCCTTTTTAAATTCTTCTTCAGCTTTGGCAAGGTCTGTGGTATAGATAGAAGAATCTTCACTCCAGCCTAAGAAAGGCTCTGGAATAGGACCGCGTGCTTGCTGGCCGTCTCCATCCATTACATCTTGAACAAATGCTTCATAATTCATTGAGTAGTTAAATGCTTTTCTTACATGGATGTCAGCAAAGAAATCAGAAGGTATACCTTTACCATCTAACTGACCACTGTGTACATCTGGATTACCTTTTGTTTCAATTGTCCAGTTCATTAGTCCATAACCTGTATAGAGGTTAGGTAGGCCAGTAATTAATTCTACACCTTCTAAGTCTTCAACTTGACTTTGATACTGTTTGTCCATGTAAACTACATCAGCGTCACCACGCTGCAGCATCAATTTACGAGTTGACCATTCATCAATATAGTTAATGATAACTCTTTGAAGTTGAGCGGGTTCTCTCCAGTAGCCGTCAAATCTATCTAAAGCAATTCTTTTACCTTTTTCCCAAGTATTTAGCATAAATGGTCCCGTACCATTAGTGTTTTCGTGAAGTGGATCTTCTTCTTTAGCAGGGTCATAATATTCTGCGATTGTTTCAGGGCTTCCATCCCAGGCACCCTGTTCAATACACCATTCTTTATCCATAATTGCGCCCAAACCATTATCATGTACAATAACACTCATGAAAGTAGGATTAGGTTTAGGTAGGTGGAAGATAACATTGTTTTCATCTACTTCAATTGCTTTATCCAATACTTCAAAAACTTCTGCGGACTGTTCTGCTGTAAGTTGACTTGGATCTTCTACTCCTACAACTTCGTTTGTAATATCAGATAATCCACCTGCATCAAAGAGGGGACCATAAAGCATCCACCAAGGACCACCATTACGGTCGTGTATTAAACCTCTCATGAAACTATACTTAACATCTTCTGCAGTTAATGTACCGCCTTCGTGGAATGTAACTCCTTCTCTAATTGGGAAGATATAAGTAGTACCATTATCTTTAACTAAACCATTATTAACGGTAGGTACTTCAGTTGCAATCATAGGCTTATACTGAGTAACATCACCTTCGTCAAACATAATCAGGTTCTCATAGATGTTAGCATAAATTTCTGCGCTAGCATTGTCATATTGATAGTGAGGATCTAAACTGTCAATAGTACCCATATTTACCTTGGTAAAAGTAGTAGGGTTATTTACCTGTGCAAAAGCACCTATTGACATTGATAAAACAAAAAACATACTTAAAACTAAAATCAGAATACTAGATCTTTTCATTTAAAATTTTTCCTCCTCCGTATTTTTAAAATACATATTACTCTAATCTACTTAAATACTACTTATTTTTTTTGAGAACACCCCCTCTTTTAATATTCTCAATTTTAAGTGATTTATTGTTATATAAATTATTCTATAAAAAAATGTATTTTTATACTTTAACAAATATAAGTTATCAAAAAAAGTTCTTGAAATCAATAAAATTGTCTGAAATATTAAAAATATTAGTAATTTTTTAAATTTAATGAAATGAATATATGCTTTATTCATTCACGCTTTTTTAAAAAATTTTTAATATTTTAACAATAAAATATTATCACATCTAAGTTATTAAATCAAGTGTGTTAAATTCTTATTAACTCCAATTTGAAAGATATTAGTGTAACGTAAAAAAAGGATATTGCAAACTTTCTAAACATCTGATTAGAATGAATAATAAAATTATTCATTCATCTATTGGTAAAAATTTTTGTTCATTTTACACAATACACTATCAATTAAAAAATCGACTATCTCTGGGAAAAATTCTTCACCTATATCTTTCTTATGTAATAGAACATAAAAAATAGAGTCAAAAACGGCCAATAATAATTTGATATCTACTTCTTCATTAATCTCTCCCCTGTCCTGCCATTTTTCCAGCTGAGGAGCAAATAGATCATAAGCATAATTTAAATGGGTCTTTTTCCTTTTGATATCGAGGCTCTGACGATATTTTTCATGTATATTTGGATTAAAGAAAGCTCTTAAAATAGGATCCGTCTGCATCATATCTAAAAACCTATGTACTGCTTTATCAATTATCTTGAGAGGTGGTTTATCTTCTTTGAAAAAATCTAAAAGTTCTTGTTTGGCTCGATTATGTTTTCGCAAGTATACATCTAGAAATAGTTCTTCTTTGGAATCAAAATAATTATAAAAAGTACCAACACTGATTGATGCCAAATCTGTGACATCTTTTACCTTGGTATCCCTATATCCTTTTTTTGAAAAGAGTGTAGTGCCGCATTTTATTAATTCATCCCGTATCTCATCCAAATAAAGTTCACCTCCCAATAAAATTTTGGCAACACAATTAATATTATTAAAGATTATAACTAAAAATCCTTTATTTATATCTAAATTTTTTAAATTTTTTAAAATCGGTTCTTCATCATTTGATATTAATAAAGTTTCTAGCTTGTCTAATTTGTTCCTTCACCCTTTTATTTGAAGGGCCTCCAGCTGTTTTTTTACTGCTTATCGATTCTTCTAAGTCAAATAATTTATATATATCTTTATCTATATACTCATGATACTGTCCAAGTATATTATTGTACTCAGCAAACTTAAGTTGTTTTAAATTCTTTTTATTGTCCTCTGCATACTTAACTATTTCCCCTACAAGTTCATGTGCTTTTCTAAAAGGAATATCTTTACTTGTCAGATAATCAGCTAAATCCGTAGCAATTAAATAATCATTTTCAACAACTTCCTTTAACTTCTCTTTATTTATTCTCATAGTCTTTAACATATCTGGATAGACTTCTAATATTCTTAATATAGTATCACAGGTATCAAAAAGCCCTTCCTTATCTTCTTGGAGATCTTTATTATAAGCCAAAGGTAATCCTTTCATAACTGTTAACATCTGCATTAAGTTGCCGAAAACCCTTCCACTCTTTCCTCTGGTTAGTTCAGCCAAATCGGGATTTTTCTTTTGGGGCATAATTGAACTACCGGTTGTATACTCATCACTTAGTTCAATAAAAGAAAATTCTGAAGTATTCCAGATTATAATCTCTTCACTTATATTACTAAAATGAATCATTATATTAGCTGCAATATACTCAAATTCTAAGACATAATCCCTATCACTTACTCCATCAATTGAATTTTCATATATCCCTGCAAACCCAAGCTGTTCAGCCGTAAATTCCTGGTCTAAATTGAAATTACTGCCCGCCAGTGCCCCCGAACCCAAAGGTGAAATGTTTAATCTTGTAGTATAATCCTCTAATCTTTCCAAATCTCTTTTAAACTTGTAGAAATAGGCCAAAATATGATGTCCAAAAGTTATAGGTTGAGCCCTCTGGAGGTGAGTATAGCCCGGCATTATTACATCATGGTTATTCTCTGCCATATCAACCAGTATTTCCATTAAGTTAAGTAAAAGCTCTTTTATTTTTTCAGTTATTTCGTTTAAATATAGTTTCAAGTCCAGGTTTACCTGATCATTTCTACTCCGACCGGTATGCATTTTACCAGCGGTTGACCCTATCTTCCCGGTCAACCGCTTTTCAATTAAAGAATGTATATCTTCTGCTTCATAATAATCAAATTTATTATTTGAAATGTCCTCTTCTAATTCAGCTTCAATTTCCTTTAAACCCTTTATTATTGCTTCTTTTTCTTCCCCTTTTATTATATTTTGCTTGGCTAACATCTTTACATGAACTATACTACCTTGAATATCATAAGGTAATAATCTGATATCAAAAGGTAATGAACTATTAAATTTATCCATTCTTAAAGTTGTGTTTTTATCAAATCTTCCCCCCCAAAGTTTCATTTAACTGCCTCCTTACTATTTTTATCGATATAAGAATCGACATTATTAGCAATCTGAATCGGTAAAGCCCATAGATTTATAAAACCCTGCGCTGAGTTGTGGTCAAATTGGTCATTTTGGTCATAAGTAGCTAAGCCATAATTATATAATGAGTAGGGCGACTTCCTTCCAATGACGGTACAACTCCCCTTATATAGTTTCAATTTAATAGTCCCGGAAACATTTTGCTGAGTTTCTTCAATAAATTTATCAAGATGCTTTTTTAGGGGGGAGAACCAGAGACCATTATATGTTAGACTGGCATACTTGTTCTCAATCATATTTTTAAACTGCTTGGTTTCTTTATCCAGGGTTAGTTCTTCTAAAGCTATATGTGCTTTAAGTAGAATTTCAGCAGCAGGCGTTTCATAAATTTCATGAGATTTAATTCCGACCAATCTGTTTTCGACTAGATCTATTCTACCAATCCCATACTGACCACCTATTTCATTCAATTTTTTAATAATATCTTTAGTGTCCATTATAGTTCCATTAAGTGAAATAGGTTTACCTTTTTTAAACTCTATTTCTAGTTTCAACTCATTATCAGGAGATTCATGGGGATCTTTAGTCCATAAATAGGCATCGGCCGGTGGTTCATTCCAGGGATCTTCTAATAAGCCGCATTCAATACTAACTCCCCAGAGATTTTGATCGATACTATAAGGACTGCTTTTGGTAGCATCGACCGGTATTTGGTTTTCTTTAGCATATTCTATCTCTTCTTCTCTACTTTTAAACTCCCAGTCTCTTAAAGGAGCAATAACTTCAAGTTCAGGTGCTAAGGCTTTAAAACCCACTTCAAACCTAACCTGGTCATTTCCTTTACCAGTGCAGCCGTGGGCTAAAGCATCGACATTCTCTTTTTTAGCAATATCAACCATTTTTTCTACAATTAAGGGTCTACCTAAAGCAGTTGCCAGGGGATATTTATTTTCATAAAGTGCATTTGCTTTTAGCCCTTTTATTACATAATTATCAACAAATTCTTTTTCAAGGTTATCGATATATGCTTTACTAGCCCCTGTGGCTAAGGCTTTTTCTTTTACCTTTTTCCAGTCCTGTTTTTGACCTAGATCAGCCGTATAAGTAATCACTTCAGCCGCAAATTTTTCCTTTAACCATTTAATTGATACAGAAGTATCTAAACCACCTGAATAAGCAAGTAATATTTTTTCAATCTTTTTATTATTTTTAGACATTTTTATGCCTCCCTTTATATTTTGGTTTAAATATTATATGATTGTCCTCTGATTAATATATTATTTTATCTAGTTCGGAGGCGTGTAAATTTTTTCATATTATCTACCCCTTCTTTAAAATAAAAAAGCCCATCCCTACTAATAATTTCTTTAGTAGAGACGGACTTTTATCCGCGGTACCACTCTGATTTGTCTACAAACTTTGACCACTCTTATAATTTTTAACGTTAATCATACGTCTGTTCCTACTTTTTATTCAGAACAGCTCCTCCCGGGTGCGGTTCAAAGTAATAACCGAATGGGCTTACACCAACCCCATCTCGCTTACTCAGTTATTTCTTCTACTCTCCCGTTCCACAGATTTACTTAATTAATTTTAAATAATTATACATAATATCGTATTATAATGCAAGGATTTTTTATATTTTTTTGTTTGAAAATAAAAAAAGCCCCATATATTAGAGGCTCAAAGCTTATCATTTATTATCTTTAATTTAAGATATTAGTTTATATATTAATAATTATTACTTTAATTAAGAAAAAAACTAAAATTACTGGCAATTAAATAAGTTAAATATGAGGTCAGTCCACAGAGAACAGTTCCCCATCCAATATCAATAATAGTTAATAATGTTGGCCAATCCTTAATTGTCGAATAATTGGTAATTCCATAGGTTGAATAAGTAACAAAACCATAAAACATACCGGCAAAAACAGCATACTGCCAATTCCCAGTAGCAATAGCTCTGCTCACTACAAAGAATATTAGTCCTGCAATATAAACTAAATAAAATAATAGGGCCGCTTTCATATTATAGCTCTCTTTTAAAAAGGTACCGAGCTGACTCCTATAAAAATCCTTCGCTAAAATACCCAACCAAACTAAGTCAATTCCCATAAAAATAATAAATGCCAAAATATAGATCTTAATATAACTTCCCATTTGCTTCACCCACTTAATTTAATTATTAAGAAACTCCTTTATTTTTTCAATGCCTTTAGCACTGTCATTTATATCTAAGGTAAGTTTTTCAATGGGACATAAGTCTGTATTATCTCTATTTTTAATAGCTTCCACTACTTCGGCTGCTTTATAAGATAGATTGTTGTTTTCAAAAACATCTACCGCTCCTTTGCTAACTATCTGCCCGTAACAGTAGTTTACAGAGGCAAAGTCACATACCATAGCAACAGCCCTACCGATTATTTTATCTGCTACAACTGCGTTTTTAAGCAGTTCTGGCCTGTTCTCTAAGAGGTTAACTATAGAACCAACACTTTCTTCTTTGCTTCTATATT
>Ga0102934_1002068_pt1 | contig 14032 bp, 11 predicted proteins | sample SalPonR2_A_D1_MG_FD_78175 | JGI IMG/M metagenome (GOLD analysis project Ga0102934, IMG submission 78175) | Salt pond soil microbial communities from South San Francisco under conditions of wetland restoration - Salt Pond MetaG R2_A_D1_MG | ecosystem: Environmental > Aquatic > Marine > Intertidal... | reverse complement strand
TGTAAAAAGTACTTCCCCTCCGGAAAATTAAAAATGGTAAGTTTAATCAAAAAGGGATGAAAAGACGGACCGGAGATAGAATATTAAAAGACCGGTACTCTAAAAATTAAAAGAAAAGTTAAATATAAAAACGGCCTAAAAACAGGAATTGAAAAAAAATATTACCCTACAGGACAGATATACAGCACAGCTGTTTATAAAGCCGGCAAACTGGAAGGCCGTAAACAGGTCTATGACACTGCCGGCAACCTTGCGGCAGTAATACCTTATAAAAGAGGAAAAAAAAACGGACTTAAAATCATTTACTATAAAAACGGCACAATCAAAAAAGAAGCGCCCCTGCTTAAAGGTAAAATAAACGGTATTGTGCGCGTGTATTATAAAAACGGCAATATTAAAAAACTGCTTTTTTACAGAATGGGCAAGCTTGTAAACAAAGTAGATAAAAAAATTAATGATATTGACCCACAGTAAATAACAAGGTAGAATAGGTTATGGTTGCATTCCGGCAAATTGGCTTGACTTTATTATTATTAAGTACCTTTATGCAAGGACGCTCCCTGGAAGAGATACGCAAGGATAACCTTATCCGTATCGGTATTCATACAGCACCGGGCGTATATCAAAAAGATGATGAGGAGATCACCGGCTTTCATCATGACCTTGCCGTAGAACTGGCCCGTTATTTAAAAGTTAAAGCCAAATTTATTGTTATGAATTATGACGATTATTTTGATACCGATACCATGATACGCTCTCTGCCCGGAGTTAGCAATGCTGCCAGCAATGCTTATAAAATCATCGAAAAAAGTATTGTTTTTGACAAAGTGGATATTATCTGCGCCGGCATTGTCAACTTCGGTAATTATAAAGAAATTATGAATATCATACCCCTGTATCCGGTTAATGATATATATTTAACCCATAAAAACCGGGAGATCGCTACCAAATCAAAACTTAAAAAAAAATATATAGCAGTAAGTGACAATCCCTACCTCTACACCAGAGCTCTGTTAATATTACAGGATATAACCTCAGCCACTATACTGCCGAGTGCAGACAACTATAAAGCTATTGATAAAATAGTAAACAAAAAAGCTAACACGGCTATTATTTATTCTGATATGGCCTATCTTATCAGTGAGATGGATAAATATGATGATATTGAAATTGATCAGAATCTAAGCGCCAGTGTTAACAGTACTGTATTCAAGGGCTGGGGGGTACAAACAGGCAACACGGAACTGGCTAATGAAGTAAGCTTTTTTATAGAACTGATCAAAAAATTAAATAAAAAATTCGAAGCCTACTGGCGCAGAACTTATAACGAACAGTATGACAAATACCTGATGTACCTTAAAAATTTTAAAGCGGATTAAACTGTTGCCGAAAAAAAACCAAAAAGCGCTATTACCCTAAAAAAAAGAAAATTTTACCAGCTCTTATATACTGTTTTAAAGATAAATAGTATATGATATAATCTGCCCTATGCAAGCCAAGGAAATACGCTCCTCTTTTATTGATTTTTTTAAAAATAAACAGCACCAATGCCTGCCGAGCGCTTCGGTCATCCCTGCCGGTGACCCGACTCTTATTTTTACCAATGCCGGCATGAATCAGTTCAAGGATATTTTTCTGGGACTGAAAAACCCGCCCTGCAGCAGAGTATGCAACTCTCAAAAATGCATCCGGGTATCCGGCAAACATAACGACCTGGAAGAAGTAGGTGTAGATACCTATCATCATACCTTTTTTGAAATGCTCGGCAACTGGTCTTTTGGTGATTACTATAAAAAAGAAGCTGTCAGCTGGGCCTGGGAACTTTTAACCAGAGTCTGGCATCTGCCCAAAGAAAAACTTTATGCCACGGTTTATAAAAGCGACCGCGAAGCGGCAGAACTATGGCGCCGGCATACGGATATACCCCCTGATCATATCCTCTCATTCGGCGAAAAAGAAAATTTCTGGGAGATGGGCGGCACCGGCCCCTGCGGCCCCTGCAGTGAATTGCATATAGATCTGGGTCCAACAGCCTGTGACCAGCAAGACAAAAAAGATCATGAGTGCGGTGTAAACCGTAACTGCAGCCGTTTCATTGAAATATGGAACCTGGTTTTTATCCAGTACAACCGTCTCCCTAACGGACATCTGGAAGAATTAAAACAAAAACATATTGATACCGGCATGGGGCTGGAGAGAATAACTGCTGTTCTGCAGCATAAGTATTCCAACTATGATACTGATATCTTTACCCCCCTGATAAAAGCCGTAACCGGGATGTGCAAGACGGAATGCAGCCGTGCCCGCGCCGCCGTAGCAATGCGGGTTATTGCTGATCATATACGGGCTATTACCTTTGCCGTGGCTGACGGCGTAACTCCCTCCAATGAGGGCCGCGGATATGTTATCCGCCGCATTCTGCGCCGGGCTTACCGCTACGGACGGACACTGGGTTTTAAAGCACCCTTTTTATATAAGCTGGTTAAAATACTGGTAAACGAGATGGGCGGGATATATCCGGAGATTAAAAACCAGCAGGCATATATAGAAAAAATAATATTTGCCGAGGAGGAAAATTTTAACCGCACCCTGGACAACGGCCTCACGATCCTCAACAATATAACCGCTGAACTATTACAAAAGAATAAAAAAATTATTAACGGCGGGGATGTTTTTACTCTTTACGACACTTATGGTTTCCCGCCTGACCTTACCGCCCTGATCGCCGGAGAAAAAGGATTAACCATAGACCAAAATGGATTTGACAAAGCTATGCAGCGACAAAAACACCGTTCCCGCGGCAGAGAAAATAACGACACTGCTTACCTGCAGGAAATTCTAAAAAAACTTGAGTTACCCACCAGCTACATAGGAGAACGGGAAACAAAAACCGATGCCAAACTGGTAACGATCATTAAAAACAACAAGACAATCCCCTGCCTGCAAACCGGAGAAAAAGGAATTTTAATTTTTAACCAAACCGTTTTCTATGGTGAAAGCGGCGGTCAGGTAGGAGATACTGGTCTTGTTTACGACAATGATAACACTTTCAAAGTTACTGACACCCAAAAAATAGAAGACTATTTTCTCCACTATGGTACTACTACCAGGGGAACTATAGAGAACAATAATACCTATACCCTGGCCTTTAACCAAAAACCGCGCCAGGATTTACGGAAAAACCACTCGGTAACCCACCTGCTGCAGCAGGCTCTTAAAAATGTTTTAGGCAATCATGTACGCCAGGCCGGCTCCCGCGTCACCCCCCAAAGCAGTCGTTTTGATTTTAACCATTTTTCCGCTCTCAGCCGGAAACAGCTGGACGCTGTACAACTGCAGGTAAACCAGGCTATCTGTGCCAACTATCCGGTCGATATAAAAAAGATGTCCATGGACGCAGCCAAAGAAGCCGGAGCGCTGGCCTTTTTCGACGAAAAATACGGAAACCGGGTAAGGGTAGTAAGCATGGGAACCTTTTCCACTGAGCTTTGCGGCGGCTCCCATGTGCGCACTACCGGAGAGATCGGCTCCTACCGTATAATCAGCGAAAGCTCTTCGGCAAGCGGTATCCGCCGCATTGAAGGGGTAACCGGTTTAAAGGCTTATCATCTCTATAATAAAGAAAAAAAACTGTTAGAGCAGACTGCTGCCGCGCTGCAGGCCGTACCTGCTGATACAGCTGTCAAAGCAGCTAAAGTTGTGAGCGAAAACGCAGAACTGAAAAAAAAAATTACTGCTTTAACGCAGCAAAATATTTCCGGGTTAATAAAAAAACTTAAACCGGAAAAAAACGGTTCCTGCGAGCTGATAAGTTATATTTTTACAGATACCGAACCACGTGAACTAAGACAGTATATTGATCAGCTTAAAAATAAAAATGAAAACACTATCATCTTCTTTGCGGTAAAAACCGCTGCCAAAATAATTTTTCTCTGCGGGGTAAGTAAAGATCTTACCGTCAGGATACAGGCCGGCAACATAGTTAAAAAAGCGGCTGCTGTCTGCGGGGGCGGTGGCGGTGGACGGCCGGATTTTGCTCAGGCCGGAGGCAGGGATCCGGACCAGGCAGAGGCGGCGCTGACAGCAGTAAAAAAATACCTGAGGAGTTTATAAATGAGGTATTACACTATTTTTTTTTCTATACTTATGTTTTGTTTGTTTTCCTGCAAAGATGACAGCGCCGAATACACGCCGCGCCCCCCCCGCGGCCGGGTAAAAAAGCTTATAAAAATTTTAAAAAAAGCCGACCCCCGTAAAATAATGGTAGCTGCCCGAAACGCTGCTTTCCCCGATCTGCCCCCTAACAGTGAACCTGCTATCCGCAAATTAATAAAAGCAGGAGTTGATATAGTTGAGCTTACTGTACGTCCTACTGCTGACCGGCATTTTGTTATGGCCGGCGATAACAACCTTTCTAAACTTACCTCAGCCCATGGTCATATAAGCAAAAAAAAACTTTCCCAACTCACCAACCTGGATTTAAAATTTCCCCGCGAAAAACAAAAAAAATCCGGTAATTACGGCAAACTCCTGTCTTTCGAGCAGGCACTTGCTGTTTGCCGTGACAAAATTCTGGTATCATTAGCTTACCGTGACCGGGAAATGGAAGCTCTGCTTGATATTGTACGGCAGCAGAAAATGCTGGGCCAGGTTATCTTTAAACTGCGCTGGTCAGAAAGAAGCGCCCAGACTTTTTTAAGTCTCCGTAACCAGTACCCGGATCTGCTTTTTATGTTTAAAATGCGCCACCGTTCAGCTGAAGACCTGCTTTCAGCTATTGATTTTGCCGATCCGGTAGCTATCGAGATCTTTTTCGAGTCAACGCAAAATGATATATATGATTATACCCAGTTTGTAAGCCAGATGAATTGCCGGGCATGGGTAGATACCTACTTCACTTCCGCAAAACGAAACAGCGGCTTAAACGATCAAAAAGCAGCAGAGGACCCGGAAAAAGTTTACGGACAGCTTATTAAAGACGGGTTTACCATTATCAATACTGCGAAACCGCTGTATCTGCTCTCCTATTTAAAAGAAAAAGAATTACACAGGTAGGCTATACCTGTGCAAGTTTAACTTTTATTTCATCCGCAAAATATACTGCTGCTGTATTCACTATATCCTGCAGCTGAAATATATTTTTAATCCCCGGGCAAACAGCACTGACTTCCGGGAGGGAGAGAATATATTTTATAGCTGCGTGCTGCAGAGTCATCTTACTGCCGATGATTTTTTTTACAGAACCGAGTTTTCCGGTATAATATTGTGTATTACCGGAATAATCCCCCTCCGGAACAGGGGCTGTATCAGCTGTCTGCATTTTATCAGTCAGCGAACCCCGGGCCAGCGGAGATAAAGCTATCAGTTTTTTATTATATTTCTGCGCAATCTTCACCGGCAGATCATAGCCTTCCAGTAAATTCATTACAGCAGCAACTACTTCACCAAAGGGAGCAGCTTTATACCTGGCAAAATCTGCTGCAGTAAAGGCGGAAATACCGGTCAGCAGGACAATGCCCTGCTCTGTAAGATCACAGAGTTCCTTAACTATATTCTGATACTGTTTATAACTGTAAGAGCCAGGTGATTCCAGAAGCAGTATATCTATATAGGCGCTTTGCAGACGCTGCAGGGAATGCTCGAGTGAGCTTTTAACAGCCCCGGTTTTATATTCAGGATTAAAACAATATTTACTTATTAACACAACTCTCTCCCGGCGGGAACGGAAAGCTGTGCCCAGCACCTTTTCCGAACGGCCCGCTGTAAAAGCCGGCGAAGTATCATAAAGATTGATGCCCAGATCCAGGGCTTTACTTACCAGGGAAACAGCTTCTTCAAAATTAGGGCCATGCCAGGCAGAAGAGGTAAGCTGCCGGCAGCCGAAACCTATTTCAGATACATGGGGCAGAGCTCCGGAGAGGGAGCGTTTGTTCATAACTATAGATCCATACAGGGTCAGGTATGTTCAGCATCCGGAGCCGGTTCCTCCTGCGCTTGCTTTTTTAATATAAATTTCCGGATAATAAAACTGATCACCAATAGGGTTATAAACAGGGAGCCGCTTAGAAAAAACAGATTAAAGATAAAAGAACGGGCTCCGGAGCCAAGATAAGCACCGGTCAAACCTCCGGCCATATCCGGTAAAATAATCTTTACCGCTGTTCCGGCAAACAGCCACATAAGCAGCATCACTGAGACCAGTATTAGTGAAGGCCGGTAAAATAAAAAAACAAAAGAACGGGCCCGGCCTGAAGGTCCCCTTGAGGCATACATAAAAATAATAAACAGAAGAAGCGCCAGTACAAGCAGCAGGTATTTTACAATAGTAATTGTGCGGTAATGTTTCATTATTTGCAGCAAAAAAGCAGCATTATCCCCGGTCAGGGTTACCGGCTTTATATGGAGCATTCCTCTTTTTATCTCCATATTAAAATCTTTAATATATCTGGATATAAGATTTTCAATAAGGCGGTTATCACTAAGCCGGAAAGCCATTTTAAAATATCCCGGGTTATGCAGCTGATCCCGCACTTTATTAATACGTTCCGGTAAGATTTCATCAAAGAGATGCCGTTTTATTACTGCCCCTTCTACATTATCATTTATATGCAGATTAAAATAAAAATCAGGCAGCCTGATGTTGAGCTGTTTAGCTACAGATCCGTCAGCAGCACGGCTGGTGGTAAAATAGATATTGGTCTGTTTTTTCTGTTTTTCATAACTGCTGATAAACTCAAATAAATGGGTTAACTCCCGGTTAAGTTCCTGGTCAAAAAAGCTGTTTAAAGCCTCCTCTATGTAAGGTGATACAATGTCCAGATCCTGATAAAAACGGCCGATTTTAGAATTACGTTTTTCTTTTTTTATATCCAGGACATTTTCTTCCAGCTCCGCCAGTTTTTCCTGCTCATTGACCAGCTGCTCCCGGACAGCTGCCATGCGCTCCTGCAGGTCTTCCAAAGCATCCTGCCGCAATTCCCGCAGCTCCTCAATTTTTTCCATCTGGGCTTCTATCTTTTCCTCCTTTTGTTCTTTTTTATCCCTGAATTCACTGCGGCTGTTGTAAAACACGCGGTTATACTCCATATCTTCTATTTCTTCCTTTTCCAGTATAAGCGCATTATACTCGTCTGTTTTATTTATTTTATTGTAATCGGTTTTAAGCTTAACAAGCTTTTCTTTGATAGTTTGCAGTTTATCCTTACACTCTTCTATTTCCGGATATTTTTCCAGCTCCTTGGCAATACTGTTTTCAATGCTGCGGTTTCCGGATCTGGCTATAACCGAAACCAGGTTAGCTCTTTTTAAAAGACCGGTGTAAAAACGCGGAGAAGTCAAAGTGACAGCAAGGGTAAAAAACAAAAGCAAAACAGGAATAAATATGATACTGATAAACTTTAATAAAAAACCGGGTTGTTTCGCTGAAGCCATAATTCCTCCTGTAAAATTATTATAACATGGGAATAATATTTCTTGGTTTTTTTGCAAAATTATCTTAAAATATTTACCAAAATATTGCCCGGGGAGAAAAAAATGTCTAAAATACTATACCGGACTGCGGTTTTATCTATCAGTATGCTGGCTTTACTGAGTGCGGAGCTCTCTCTGCCGCCCAAGCTGCCGCCTGTTACCCTGAGCGGGGAAAACGGCGGCCTGACCAGCGGCAAAGCCTGGTCCAGTGCCAGCATCAAAGGTAAAGTGTATGCCCTTTTTTATGTTGATCCTGATGAAAAAGATATCAATCAGGAAATGGAGCAAAAACTTGATGCCGCCGCTTTCCCGCCGTCTCAATTTGCCACTATTGCGGTTATCAATATGGAAGCAACCTGGCTGCCGAATATGCTGATAGCTGCCATGCTTAAAAGAAAACAGGAAAAATATCCGGATACTATCTATGTAAAAGACGAGCATAAAATACTGGTAAAAAAATGGGGCCTGCAGGATAACAGTTATAATGTACTGCTTTTTAACCAGAAAGGAGAGCTGCTTTTTGCACAGGCCGGAACTCTGAAATCACCTGCCATCAAAAAATTATTATCCCTTATCCGGCAGCATATTGAGTAGCTGCCGGAGCATTAAACTGACTACATAATTTCAGTATAAACTATTTCCAGATATTCGGTATGGCCTTCCTCTCTGGTGGCGAATTTAAGATATCGGTTAGCTCCTTCACCGGTCTCTGAAGAGTTCATAATAATCAAACCGTAATTAGGTCTGCCGTTGGTAGCAATATCCATGATCAGATCAGGTTCAATCGGAAAAGCCACCCAGTTATTTACCAGGCTGTTGTCGCAATAAAAATTTGTAATCAGCAGCGGAAACGAATCCCAGCTGCCGCCTGTATTCCCGTTCCAGTTGGAATGGCTGCTATCCGGTTTATTCCAGCAGGCTTCACCTTCCATCCAGGGCATGTCGAGCGGGTAAACCTCAAAAGTCTCGGAAGAGTCAGGCGGGTCGGTACTGACGCCAATACAGTAAAGCCATAACATGGCAGACTCTATGGTATAGGCATTACTTAACTGCCCCTGAAAACCGTCAACCAGGACACACAGCCGTAAACTGTCATCACTACTTGTCTGGTCACATGTAAGAAGCATTTCAGTGCCGTTGTGCGGCATATCTGCCGCCGCTCCCCCGCCTCCCTCGTCCAGAAAACAGTCATTAACAGCGTTGCTCCAGAACAAAGTATTGGTTACGATTGTACCGCTGCCGGAGGAACTGAAAAAAATCGAGGAAGATGAGACCATCGGCATGGACGAGGAAAAACCGGAACTGGAAGTAAAAAAGCTGCTGGAAAAATTTGATGAACTGAAAGAGGAAGCAGATGAGCCCAGCACAACGCTGTGCGGATAAGCCGGCGGCAAATCACCGCACCAGAGATCATTATCTTTTTCAGCAACAAAAAAGAAATCTATCATATCTCCGTAATCAAAGCCGCCATCCTGATAGACATAATTATTATTATTATCCAGGACCATGGTATTGGTTGTATAACTACCAAGATAATCAACTACTATGTAAAGCTGGTGCAGCTGTTCATACGGTTCCATAACAATGGATACCGTGCCGGTGTCGGTATCATAATAAACATGCGCATCGTATAACAAATCAGTACCACTGGGTACCTGGGGTAAAAAAGCACTGTTTGTATTCCAGATTACCTCTCCCGGGATATTGATGTTACTGCCGACAGGGTTGCCCTCTTTGTCATAAGCAGGATTGGCCCACTCCTTGTGGCAGGAAAGCAGATAGAAACTGAAAAGCAGCACAACTGCGCCGGTTATAATAAATATTTTCTTTTTCATGATTATTTTCCTAAAATAATTTTTATTAAAATCTCTGCCGGTAATTAATACCTATCTTTTGCCCGGCCAGGGTTAAAGTTAACCTGTCCATGGGTACTCTTCTCAAAGCAGTGGCTGTTTTCCGGGAGGAAAGTTTGGCAATCAGCCAGCCGGTTAAAAGAGTTCCACCGGAAGCGCCCAGTATTACTTTTACCGTATCCAGAGTCTGGGTACGGTTATAGGCATCTTCAGCTTCCAGAAAATCGTCAGTGGTTTTATGAGTATCCCAGGCTTTGGCTGCCAGACCGAAACAGATACCGGAACCGGCCAGGGTTCCCATGCCGGCTGTAAATAAAAGAGCGCGGATTACTTTAGAACCGTTGTCAGAGGGAGAAGAGCCCGATACTGAAAGAGAAGAGGAGCGCTTTTTATTTACCCTTATCCTCTGCTGTTGCGTTTCAGGCTGGGCAACACTGCCTACTGTTGCAGCAAATTTCCGCGCCAGCTTTTTGGTTACTTCCAGCATTTTGTTTATATCAGGGGAGTAATCCTTACCGGAATCATCAATAGCGCCGGTCTCCACGTTTATCATATCCACACTCAGAACATAGTTATCGCCAAATTTTGACAAGGTGCCGATAAACATATACTGCATATTTAAAAGCCGGCCTACCTGTACGGCACAGTCACTTGAGGTACAGCCGCTTTGCTGAAAAGCCTGCTCCTTCATAACTTTCTGCATATTATTACGGTCCAGCACAGTAAAGGTTTTGGTACTCACCAGGTCGCTGCGGAAAAAATCAGAAACCATGGAAGCATCAGACTCAGGCAATGATTTAGCTTTAAAATCAAGTACGGCTACATTTTTTTTCTCTGCAAAAAGCATAACAGCAGCCATTAAACATATAACTATTTTTTTATTCATGAAGTTCTCTCCAGGTTGATAAATTATTTATTATGTTATAATAATACTAATTAATGCTAAATTTTGCAAGTATTTTTTTGATTTTTTACTTTGAAAATTTTACTTGCTAAAATTAATTTATAATTTATTTATGCTGTTTACCGAACAAAAGGAAAAACCGGATATAACCGTTCCCTGTATTACGGCTGTACCTAAAAAAAAGAACAGTCCCAGACCGCTACTGGTTATCCTGCATGGCCTGGGCAAAAGTGCTGATGATTACTCCTATCTGCCGCGCCGCATCAATCAGACAGATTATAACTACCTCATACCCTCTGCCCCCTACCGGGTCTTAAAAAACAATACCTGGGGCTATGGCTGGCTTTTAACCCCTCTTGAAGGAGATGACAAAACCGGGCGGCAGCTGGCACAACGGTATATTATGTCCCTGATAAAAAAATACCGCGGGCTTTTAAACTGCGGACCAGAGACCTATCTGATGGCTTTTTCCCAGGCCTCGTTCATTGCTGCCTGTCTCTCGGTAAAATATCCTGATATTTTCAGTAAAACCATTATCCAGGGCGGCTGGGCCATACCCGGAGTACTGGACCGGATATTTTCCGGCAGCCTGGAAGGATATGAGTTTTTACTCCAGCATGGTAAAAATGACAAAGACGTTCCCCCGGCTTACGGCCGCAAGCTGGCTGCCTACTTAACTGACCATGACGGCCATGTAACCTTTAAAGAATACAACTGCGGCCATGTCTATACCGATGCCATGCTTAAAGACGTTGATCTTTTTCTTAAAGAGAAAAAAATATAATATAAATATAATAATACATATCAATAATCATTCTGTATAAGCAGTTTAACAATGCAGTTATTCTCAGCAGTAACTACATTTACAAAATAAAGTCCTGCCGGAACCTGTTTACCTTCCCGGTTTTTTCCATCCCAGCGTACACCGTTTACCACTGCGCCGTTGATAACCTGTTCCCTGACATCACGCAGAAGAGCAACCTGACGGCCGTCCACCCGGAAAATTTTTACTTTTTGCGTATTGCGCGGCAGGTTAAAAATCGTAATCTCATGCCCCTGACGCAGATCTGCGGGATTGGGAAAGACCTCCACATGGCTGAGATTATCCGGAATAGTATTTATACGGCTGGCCAGAGAATAAACTCCGCTGCCCTTAACCGCAGCCCTGACTGTATTACTCTGCGGGTCAACTATACTGTTACTCAGCTCTATCCAGCGGTAAGTACCGCCCTCATTGGTCAGTTTAACAATACGCAGCTGCTGTTCCGATATCTCATTACCGGCACCGGTTACCAGATCAGAACCGTCATAGCTGAAAGTAATAGTGACAGCTCCGCTAAAAGGCGGTGTAAGCTGTGTGCCATTAGTTAACACCGGTGTTATTTGTATGTTCCGGTTGGTAAAAACATACTCGGCCTGCTGCGCAGTATCAACACTGCTGTTAGCCTCTGCCACATCAGCCCTCTGATCAGGTATATAACTGTCCAATGGATATATTAATGAAGCAGGATCAGGCGGAGTTCTGAGATCCACATACACCTCTTCATTATAACTGTTAGTGCCGATAGCGGCAGTGCAGTTACTGTTGCTTATTACTGCTGTATCACCCGGAAGTACAGTTACCAGTACGGTAATATTGGTGGAAAGCGCAGCTGAATAGGTATTGCTGGCCTCCAGCACTCCCGGGCCTACAGTTACAGTATATATCCGGTTGGTCGTATCTACAGTTAAATTTTCCGGATCAGCACTGGTGAATACATAATTAGAGGTTATATCATTAGTACTGCCGTTAATATCTATACCGTAGATTTTAATATTTGTATACTCATGCTGCGGAATAAAACAGGGATTAGCTACGAGTATCTGCTGCACAATAGATTTAATATCAAGCAGCCCCGGTGTGTTGGTATTGGTATTACCCTCTGGTTCAAGGTATACCAGTCCCGGGACCGGGTAGGAGATATTGGTAGCTATCCCGTTAAAATCCGGCACAAAGGCTGATGGAGATACAAATGGTAAATTGGTAATGGAAAAATTAGTACCCGTAAGATTGGTGTTGGTATCCAGCGCCGTAAGATGCAGGTTGGTAGTATTGGTCAGGGTTATATGATATCCCCGCCGGTCTACAGCGCGGATATTGATTATAAAATTACTGCCTGCATAAAGCTCGCCTCCGTTAGTGGTTATCAGAAAACGGGCGAGTCTGGTCTCATGCACTGTAATATTGGAAAATGATGTATTGGTGGTAAACTGGCCGCCGGCTGCATTACTGTATGAAACAAGCGTATTACTGTGGCTTATATCATAGGATATTTGCGCCAGGCCGGGTACACTAAGGTAAAGTATATATAAAATTAGCCTTACAATATTCTTCATATTTTCCAATAAACACCTTGAAAGTTTCTTTTAAAAAAAATTATGAAACTTTCATGCCGGGAAAATTTATTAAACCGTTTTTAAAATTTAAAAAAACGGTATTTAAACCACTTCAGGGTATTTTTTTGCGGAAATTTAAATTTTCTGCAGAAATGACCTGTTTATCAGGTCAGTATATACCTGAAGTTCCCGGTTTTTTATATGTGCGGGTACAAAAATTAAGTAAAATTTATAAAAACAGAACCTTCAGGCTCTTATTTAACAACTACGGTATATTCTATATTACCGCTGCCGTTGATAGCGATGTTATTTACCGTAAAGCGGATATCAGTAACATTATTGTCAACTACACCGCCGGGGCCATAGACCCAGGTAGAGCGGTTGTCATCACTGTATTCATAATTATCGCCGCCGGTCTGAGTGCCGACCAGGTAATCAACATAGGCATTGTCCAGGGATTCAACAAACTGAACATTGTGCGCAGCTGCACCGCCGCGGTTGGTGTAACTTATACGGTAGCGTACCTCGGCACCGGGTATCAGCTCGTTAGCACCGATGCTGCCCCCTGCACTGTTGGAAATGTACACAATGGATTTGGTAGCTGTAACTTCCGGACCGTTAACCTGTACGGCAAAGGTATCAGTAAACATTTTCAGACCGCCGTAATAGTTGCCGTTGGTAGAAGTGTAGCGTTCAGCCCGGTTGGACATTGTAATGAAATTAGTGATCCAGAACTGACCTACTGCGCCGTTGGCTGCTGCTGCATCAACCTGGACCTGTACCACTACATTGGTGTTGTTGCTCTGGGCCAGGTTAAGCGTGGAAGCTCCCAGGGCATTGGAGGCTGCATCGCAAAAGGATAAGGGCCACGGTGAACCGAAGGAACCGCTGAAGGTGCTGTTGGACAGAAAATTGAACGTGGTAGCAGTGTTCGCATAGTTGGTCAGACTCAGCACATAGTAATAGGAATTACCGGCTGTAGCTGAATTGGTAGCGCCGTTTAAAATGGTTATCTGATTCGTGAAACCATAAATGGCCTGTACCGTGTTATTGGTAGCTTCTCCATTGGTGGAAAAGCTGGTACCGCTGGCATTGGTATAACTAATCTCGGTATTGGTCGAGAAAATTACCGTACCAGACGGGGTTGCGTTAACAGTGGCTGCCTGCGCCAGCAGTAGGCCACTAGCAAAAAATAATAATGAGATTATTATTTTAGTGATAATATTTTGTTTCATTTTGTATTCTCCATATATTTATTTTTGTTTATACTGTAAATAACAGAAGCACGCCTTCCGACCCGGATTTTATTTAATTGTCTTGACTGACAACATTCAACCGCTCCCCTGTTTACAGGAAAAGAGTTAAATCAGCAAAAGGTGAATTCAGCAAAACTGATAAATTTCACCTTTTCATATAATTATCTGCTTTA
>Ga0102934_1002067_pt1 | contig 14043 bp, 13 predicted proteins | sample SalPonR2_A_D1_MG_FD_78175 | JGI IMG/M metagenome (GOLD analysis project Ga0102934, IMG submission 78175) | Salt pond soil microbial communities from South San Francisco under conditions of wetland restoration - Salt Pond MetaG R2_A_D1_MG | ecosystem: Environmental > Aquatic > Marine > Intertidal... | reverse complement strand
TTTTCATTGTCTTTGGGGTATCGTTTGCAAGTTCAGAGATTACGGGAGAAGAGAAAGAGGGAACGTTGAACTTATTACTTTCCGGCCCGATTTCCCGTTCTAGGTTCTTCTTGCAGAAGTTTTTTGCCATGACAGTTGACATCAGTGGCCTCGGAGGGGTGTTCTGGATAAGCAATATCATAGGAACTTCCGCCGCCGGAATGAAGCTTTCTTACCTATCCCTTGCTGAAGTAAGTTTTAGCCTGGTATTCTTGGGCTTGACTTTTGGAAGTCTTGTTCTGGCCCTTGGTGGTTTAACCAGCAAGAGGGGGATTGGTATTGGCTCAGCAAGCACTATTGCCGTCGTTTCGTATTTACTTAATTCAATGTCTCAAATAGTCGAGGAATTAAAACCTTTACGTCCAGCCTCAGTCTTTCATTATTATGATGGAGCTGAAGTGCTAAAAAATGGGATCAACTTTGCTGATATTGGAATATTGTTAGGGGGCATCCTGGTCTTGTTGACAATTGGTCTCTACGGATTTCAGTACAGAGATATCGGAACCTAGCCCATTGATGGAACAAGTTACAGACAATCTGGGCTGGTTTACCTTCAGCACCCAATTCGCCCCGCTCAACTGGTCTAGGAACACACACAACATTAGTTCCGAATTGACTGCTGGCTCTTCTTGTTGTAAAAGAACAAAGTCCGTGGCTAAATCTGTTTTTCTACAAGTCCCGCTCCTTGGGGCGGGGTTCTTGACTCTAAAGCTAGTTCACGAATGAAAAAGGGGAGACAACTAAGTCAACTGTTAGTTGCCCCCCTCGATAACCAAATGGTTTATGATTTGTATATCTAGTACAAAATTGTATTTATCAGCTCCAAGCTTCCGAACTGGTTACTTCGTTGTAAACTCAAAGACCGTGGTCGTCTCATAGACTTCTCCCGGTCTCAGAACCGTGGACGGGAAATTGGGGTTGTTGGGTGAATCGGGAAAGTGCTGGGTCTCGAGACAGATTGCGTACCTTTTCTCATACGTGATGTCGTCCTTGCCCACGTAACTACCGTCCAAAAAGTTGCCCGAATAGAATTGAACGCCCGGCATATCCGTATAGACCTTCATAAAGATACCGCTCATTGGAGAGTGAACAGTAGCAGCCAGGGCCATTCTCGCACCATCACTATTTAAGACGTAATTGTGGTCGTAGCCTGCACCGTTCTCCAGCTGTTGGTAATCTTCGTTGATTCGTTCCCCAACTTTGGTAGGAGTCCTAAAGTCCATTGGGGTACCCTCTACCGTTCTGATTTCGCCAAGCGGTATCCACTCATCATCTATTGGTGTAAAGTGGTTTGCATCGATCATTAACACGTGGTCGAGAGCGTCGTCTTTGCTCCCATTGAGATTGTAGTAATTGTGATTAGTCAAGTTGACTACTGTAGGTTCGTCTGTGGTTGCTTCAATTTCAAAAATAAATTCATTGTCATTTGTAAGAGTATAGGTGACTGTTACGTCTAAATTTCCGGGATATCCTTCCTCGCCGTCTTTACTTAGGTAATTCAGCCTTACGCTGGCCCCTTCGCCCGTTGTTACTGCCTCCCCCTGCCACACGCGTTGATCGAAACCTTTAAAACCGCCATGGAGATGATTATCACCGTTGTTCCGGACCAGAGAATATTCTACACCATCCAGAGTAAACTTGCCGTCGGCAATCCGGTTCCCGTAGCGTCCCACTATCGCTCCAAAGTAGGTATGGGTATCGAGGTAATCCTGGAGATTATCGGATCCCAGAACAACATCTACCAGATCTCCGCTCTTATTGGGTACCAATAACGCGGTTACCCTTGCACCATAGTTGGTGACCTTAAGCTGAGCTCCGTTGTTATTAGTCAGGGTGTACAAATAGACTGGTTTCCCATTTACTTCCCCGTAGGGGTTCTTTTCAGTATTAATTGTCAAAGATTCACCTCCATAAAACGCAAAAACAACACTGTCATTATTATGCCCGGAATTGTATATTTCGCAAACAAAATTAGACCAGCATTCGACAATTTTTGTATGAGATACAACACAGGAAAGCATCCACAACCTCCAGGAGCGGCTAGCCGTAGCATTCATCCGAGTATCATTGTCCGCCAACAGATTTGTTCGTTTTGATGATATCTATTGTAACGCCAAGAGTAACACCAATAACCTTAAGGAATGTTATTCTCTACTCTTCCCTCGACCATACATACGGAGTCACACACTCAATTTGATAGGATTCGTCAATTGACCCCTTTGGGAATGGCTTGACAACCCCCCTGTGGACTGTTATATTGATTATAGCTATCGGTAAGGTTAACGTTAAGGTTAATACAAAGGATCTCCAAATGAATAAACGCACAACTATGAAAGACGTAGCAGATCAAGTCGGGGTTTCTGTCAACACGGTCTCGCGAGCGTTAAATGACAAACCGGACATCAATTCAGCAACTAAGCGCAAAATTCTAAAGGTAGCGGATGAACTCAATTATCATCCAAACAGACTTGCTCAAGGGCTCAGACGCCAAAAGAGCGGGGTAATCGGTGTAATTGTAGCAGATATAGCGAATCCTTATTTTTCCACACTGGTCAAGGGTTTAGAAGAAGAAGCCACTACAAAAGGTTATAGCATTATTCTTCAGGATACCGATGAAAAATATGAAAATGAAGTAAACGCAATCGAAACAATGATTGAGGAAAGGGTAGATGGTATCGTTCTCTCTCCAGTTCAGACTGAATCAGGTACAATTCGGGCACTTCAGGACCACGGGGTACCGTTTGTACTAGTCGCCCGGAGATTCCGCGACATAAAGACTGACTACGTCATCAGCGACGAGGTCAATGGGGCATTCCGAGCGACAAAATACCTACTGGGAAAAGGACACCAAAAAATCGCTTTCATCAATGGACCTGTACACAACTCTAGCGCAATAGATCGATTAAAAGGGTTCAAGAAGGCTTTTTGCCTAACTGGATTGGAGCCAGATGAGGCTATTATCACTCACGGAGCCACAACTACAAAAGATGGAAAACAATACTTTAAAAAACTTTACGAAGGGGAAAGAAATTTTTCCGCAGTTTTTACTTTCAGCGATTACGTGGCTTTGGGAGTGCTAAGCGCAGCACACGACCTCGATATCTGCATACCTGACGACCTTGAAGTCGTCGGTTACGATGACATCGAATTCTCAAGTTGTTTAAATACACCACTTCCATCGGTAAAAGTCCCGAAGCGCGAAATGGGAAGACGAGCCCTTGACATTTTGCTGGAACGAATAACAAAAAAGGACAGACGAGAAGACAAAGGTGGTGAAAGAAAGCTGTTTGAAGTGGAGTTACCCACGGAATTTATTCAGAGAAGTTAACGAACTCTTAACCAATATTCCAAAACGCAATGGCCAGCAAACGGGAGTAGGCCTATGTTTGCTAGAAATGATTTGAACCGCAGGCCCTGGCCCGAGAACTGTTCGTACAGAATAGCACACGAATGGAATACTCAGGATAATGATCTAGATGCCGCAGCTACTCTTTTGAAAGGGGATGTGATCTCATCATTTACAAGATAATGCAGCACATAGTCACAGAGGTGGAAGATGGAATTTCACGAACAGGCAACTCCTAGAAGCAATCCATCAACAAAAGATGTTTCAGAGAGATCGGATCTACTGCAGCAAGAAGAGGTTTTACGGAAGCTTCCACCCCTTTCTTTAAGAAAAAATGTGACAAGGTCATTAGCGGAGCCTGTAAAGACTATACGGTTACCCGGTTTATCAAATCATCACCTATCCATAACATCAAATAACTATTATCCATTTCGAAACCACATGGTTCGGAGGTGATAAAGACAAAAACGGCAATCTTTCTGTGCTATTGTAACCGCATTTAGGAGGTGCGATTGAATGATCAACGATTATATAAAAGTATTACTAGTTGCAGTGATATTTGTCGGCTTACTAGTAGCTCCAGCACTAGCGGCGGATAAAGCTAACGAAAAACCGGTCAAGATTTACTTCTTTTGTGGTGGTGGTCCTGGTGGGACGGCATCTTCAAAAGTATTCCGGGGTGCTAAAAAAGCGGAGGAAATTCTCGACGATAGGGTCGATGTAGAATATAAGTGGTCCGACTGGAATCCTCAGAAAATGGTCAATCAATTTCAAGAGGCGGTTTCCGCCCATCCCGACGGAATTGCAATTATGGGACATCCTGGTGTAGAAGCACTTAAACCTTTTGTCGAGGAAGCAGAAGAGAAAGGAATAGTGGTTACCAGTCAGAATGTCGAACTCCCCGAGCTAGAACAAAAATATAAATCAAAAGGGTTTGGGTTTGTTGGTATGGATCTTTATTCAGCAGGTTATACGCTCGGAAAAGAATCCGCGGAGAGAGCCGGATTGGAAGAGGGGGACAAAGCCCTAGTCTGGGGTCTTAAATCTGAACCAACGCGCGGTCAGTTATCGCGAGGAGCGATTAAAGCTCTCGAAGAGAAGGGAATAGAGGTCGATTATATCGAGATATCTTCAGAAGTTGACAAGGACCCGGCAGCTGGTATCCCAATCATCACCGGATATCTGCAGAGCAATCCTGATTGTGAACTTGTCATAACAGACCACGGTGCGCTAACAGCTACTCAAGAAGAGTACTTCCGGGCTGCTGGCCTTGGACCGGATGACATATATGGCGCCGGATTAGATTTATCTGAAGCCCACGTTAGGGCAATTAGAAGCGGATACACTGATTTGACGTTGGATCAACAACTCTACTTGCAGGGGTTTTTGCCAATTGTGCAGATCTACTTGACTGTCAAGTATAATTTCTCGGGCCTACATATTCGAACCGGATCCGGGATTGTGACGGCAGAAAACATTGAGCTTGTTGCACCCCTGGTAGAGATGGGTGTTAGATAACAAATTTCGCGCAAGCCGGGGATTAATCCCCGGCTTGCCGGTCTGAATGAGATATGATGAAATGAACCCAAAGGAAAACATACTTACAGCATTTAACCATACTGAACCGGCCTGGGTGCCAACTCCAATGGTCGATCGTTCAATGACGGTGGTGACGCACGGTTTAGTGGAATATCCCAGGGGTGGTGGTATTGACGACTGGGGTGTAAGATGGAAGCAGGGTGAAGAGGAGGTAGGTGCTGGCCTGCCCGTAACTCACCCAGTTCAAAAACCCGAAGACATTGAGGACTACCCTTTTCCCGACCCGGATTCAGATGCCCTTATGGAACCTGCACTGGAAGGACTAAAACAGGTAGACCGTTCCACAACTTTGGTCTTTGGAGATAACGGCTGGGGTCTGTTCGAGCGAAGCTGGATACTTACGGGTATGGATAAGCTCTTAATCTGGATGTACAGAGAGCCAGACGCGGTAAGACTTCTGCTGACAAAAATTGCGGAAGTTAAGGTCAGAATAACAGAACGTCTACTTGACGAAGTTGGAGTGGACGGTGTCAGGTACGGTGACGACTGGGGTGGTGAGAGCGAATTAATGATGGGTCCAGTACTCTGGCGTAAGTTCATAAAACCGAAGCAACAGTTACTCTATGATGCCTGTATCGAGAGAGAAGCCTTAATAATGCAACACGCTGACGGCCACATCGAGGAAATCATACCAGATCTAATCGGGATGGGTTTGACACTCCTAAACCCACTTCAACCCGAGTGCAATAACGTAGAAAAAGTAAAGAAAACATATGGATCCGATATCTCTTTTCATGGGGCGGTAGGGTCAAGGATACTGGATAAAGGGACTACAACCCAGGTCACAGAAGAGGTGAAAACGAGGATTAACCAGCTGGGCAAGGATGGGGGATATGTCCTCGCTCCTGCGCATGCGTACTCCTATTCGGAAGAAAACCTTAACGCTTTTCGACAGGCAGCAATAGAGTATGGGAAAATTCCAGAGAAGTGGATCCGCAATAGCTCCGTAGAGATGGGAGACATCGAAGTTTAGACTATACGCGGCACTGAGAGAGGGAGGTGATAGGGGATCACGAGGAAAAATCTTGTCCTTAGAGCTTCTATTGGGTATTTCTTGCACATAGGAGGTGCATTTAAATGGTCAAAAGCTATTTAAAAGTCTTGCTAGTGTCTGTGGTGCTGCTGGGTTTGTTAGTCGCACCTGCTCTTGCGGCAGAAGAATCAGAAAAACCAGTTGAAATTTACTTCTTCCCGGGCGGAAGTCCAGGCGGTACATTTGCTACCGTAGTTCAAAGGGGAGCCAGGGAGGCTGCGAAAATACTGGGAGACAGAGTTGACGTCAAATACAAGTGGTCCAACTGGAACCCCCAGAAGATGGTAAATCAGTTCCAGGAAGCTATAGCCGCTAGGCCGGACGGTATCGCTATTATGGGCCATCCGGGCGTAGAAGCACTTAAGCCATTTGTCGAGGAAGCCATAGAAAAAGGTATTATTGTAACAAGTCAGAACGTCACACTACCTGAGCTTGAGGAAAAATACAAGTCCAAGGGATTTGGGTACGTGGGACAGGAGCTATATTCCTCAGGACACACTCTCGGTAAAGCTGCCGCAGAAAGGGCTGGATTAGAAGAAGGCGACAAGGCCCTAGTGTGGGGCCTTAAGTCCGAGCCGACTCGTGGTCTACGCTCACGAGGAGCAATTGACGCACTGGAGGAAAAAGGAATCGAAGTCGACTATATCGAAATTTCCTCGGAGGTAGACGCAGATGCCTCAGCAGGCATACCAATTATTACGGGATATCTACAGAGTAACCCTGATTGTGAGCTGGTAGTCACGGATCATGGTGCATTAACAGCAACCCAGGAGGAATACTTCAGGTCTTCGGGCCTTGAGCCGGACGAAATATTTGGTGCCGGATTTGACCTCTCTGCGGCAACCGTACGGGCAATACGAAGCGGATACACGGATCTGGTACTGGATCAACAGCCATATCTACAAGGGTTCTTACCCGTATTCCAGATTTACCTGACCGCGAAGTACAACTTCTCGGGACTTCACATTAAGACAGGTTCAGGTCTGGTTGGTCCGGGTAACATCGAGGCAATCGCGCCACTGGCAGAGGAAGGTATTCGTTAATAGACGGAAAAGCTTGGTGGGCCGGGTACCTAGGATTGCCCGGCCTGCCTTATATTTGTGATTTAGGGAGGAATAAAGTATATGCCATGAGTCTAGTCGAGATGAAGAATATCCATAAGCATTTTGGTGGAGTGATCGCACTCCGCGGAGTAGATTTCACCGTGGGGGATAACGAGGTCATAGGTTTAATCGGAGATAATGGCGCCGGCAAGTCCACACTGCAAAAGGTGTTAAGTGGCTTATATCCTCCAACTAAAGGCGAAATATACATAAGAGGAAAGAAAATACATCCAAGAAATTATTCAGTCAAGAAAGCCCATAAGCTAGGTATTGAGACCGTATTTCAGGAAAAGGCCCTGGGAGAGAAGCAGGCCCTATGGCGAAACGTCTTTCTGGGCCGCCAGCCGGTTGGAAAGTTGGGTTTCCTTGACGTGGATAAGGCAAAAAGTGAAACAGACAGGATCATGAAGGAATTCCTGGGTTTCACCGGAGCTGGTATTTCGCCTGAGTCGATGGTTAGTACTCTCTCTGGAGGAGAGCGGCAAGGAGTAGCTATTGGCAGAGCAATGTACTTTGAGGCCGATTTAATCATCCTGGATGAACCGACCAATGCGCTCTCAGTAAAAGAAATCGGTAAGGTACTCGATTTCATCCGAGAGATCAAGAACCGCGGGAAATCCTGCGTATACATTTCCCATACCATAGCTCACATATACGAGGTATCCGACAGGTTCGTTATCCTAGACAAGGGCAGAGTTGTCGATAGACGAGATAAAGGAGAGTTGAGTGAAGAAGAACTAATCGACGAACTTACACATCACGCGGCCCAGTCGGAAAGCGGCGTCAACGAATAGGGGGAATTTCAGTTTATGAATTTACTGGACAAAGCAAAAACGTATAACATGCAGTTAGGTTTGACATTTATCGCTTTACTGATACTCGTTTTGTTTATGGTAACTGCACCGGGCACTTTTTTGAAACCGAGGATATATATATCTTTTCTCTCCACGACCCCATTTATCGGGATAGCGGGTCTCGGACTAACGCTAGTGCTTGTCTCGGGCGAGATCGATCTTTCGTTCACTGCGGTGATGGCATTTGCCGGGTTCGTATTTGCCGCGACTATGGGATTTACAGGGAGTATTATTCTCGGAATTCTCGCGGGACTGGCGGCTGGATCGGTAGTTGGGATGTTAAATGGATTGCTGGTGACGTTGATCGGGATTCCCTCGATCGTGGTTACTCTGGGAATGCAGTTTTTGATCCGTGGAGCCACCAATATAATCGCAGCGGGCAGGGCAACGACGCTAACAGAGATCGCTGGAACCCCGCTTTACAACCTCCTGGTTGGTGAGATTAACGGAATTATTCCAGCACAGGCAATCTGGTTTCTCGTGCTGGCGATAGCAATATGGTTACTTCTTTTCAGACACAGGTTCGGCGATCACATACTTTTTAGCGGTGATAATCCGGAAACGGCAAAGATGATGGGGGTAAGCGTAACAAAGACAAAAATACTTGTTTTCGTGGTTTTCGGTCTTCTGGGAGCGTTTGCCGGAATCCTCGACTCGTTCAGGCTTAGAACCTGGTGGCCAACAATGGGTGAAGGTTACTTGATGACGACGATGGCCGCGGTTTTTGTCGGAGGAACGTCAATGTTCGGAGGCGAGGGGACGATTTACGGTACGTTCCTTGGAGCATTCCTCATCGGTTCGCTCGAAGCGGGAATCGTGGCAGCAGGTCTCTCAGGATTTTGGACACGGTTCATCTACGGAATACTTATTATAATAGCAGTCACCGTTCACACACTGTTAAGGAGAAGATCCTGAAGAATGCTTACTTCCAGAGAACGGGCAAACAAAACCATTAATCACGAGGAACCGGATAGAATACCCAACGACCTTGGAGGAACGATAGTCTCGAGCATACACAAAAAAGCGTACTTGGAGCTTACGGAGTATCTTGGTATAAATCCCGGCGAGATGGAGATAATTGATGACGTTCAGCAGTTACCCGAACTGAGTAAGGATTTCCGCGATTACTTCCAGGTAGATTTTGTTGAACTTTCTGCAAATTCCCCGGGGGACTGGGAGCTAGAAATCACAGAACACGAGGATTCCTACACTTACGTGGATGAATGGGGAACGCTGATGAAGATGCCCAAACGGGGCGGTCATTACTTCGACTACTACGAGTTTCCGGTTACTGGAGATATGGATGATCTGAAACAGTACGACTGGCCCGATCCTGACGATCCTGCCCGTACAGAAGGTCTGCGGAAAAGAGCGTTAAAAATAATTGAGGAGGACGGCTACGCCATTTGTGGCAGTCCCCTTTTTGGCGGAGGTATTCTCGAGCAGTCAGAGAGAATAATTGGTTTAAGCGAATTTTTTACCCTGCTACTCAAGGACCCTCCTGCCGCCGAATACACACTCGATAGGTTAACGGATGTTTACAACCGGGCGATAGAGAACTTTTTACACGAGGTTGGAGATCTCGTGGACGTCGTATTATACTGGGACGACCTCGGCTCTCAGAGTTCGTTGCTTATCTCCCCGGATACATACAGACAAATGATAAAACCCAGACAGGCTAGGTTATTCGAGACAATTCATTCACTATCCGACGCCAAGGTGTTTTTCCATACTGATGGCGCAGTAAGGCGCCTTATCCCCGATTTGATAGAGATAGGGGTAGATATACTCCAGCCTGTCCAGGTGAATTGCACGGGCATGGGTGATACGCGCGGTTTGAAGGAGGAGTTTGGAAAAGACATTGTATTCTGGGGTGCCAGTTGTGATACACAAAAGATACTTCCCTACTCGTCACCCGAAGAAGTCAGGGAGAAAACCAAGCAGCGTATATTAGACCTTAAAGAAGGCGGTGGATACGTTTTTTCACCTATTCACAATCTCCAACCCGGAGTTCCTCCGGAGAATATTGTGGCCATGTACGAGACATTCTTCGAGTATCGCGAATACTAATGATAACTTAATACCCTTAAAACAGCATAATCTTCGGTGGTTATTCTATAATGAACTCAAAACAACGTGTATTAATGGCTATCAATGGCGAGGAACCTGATCGGGTTCCCATAGACGTTTGGTACACACCGGAAATGAGGAACAAAATGGAAAATTATCTGGGAATCAACAACAAGGATTATTTGAAAGAGCGGCACCACCCGGACCTAGTTCATCTACATTTCCAGAATGACCTTTTACGAACTACTGTAGGACCCGCGGCCAGTTACTACTTATCCGACGAGGATTATTACGAGGACGAATGGGGTATCGGATGGCGAAACGTCGACTACGGCCAGGGTACCTATACCGAACCCTACAAGCACCCCTTAAAAGAGATAACTGACCCCAACGACTTCGAGATCCCCGACTTCTCGAACGACGAGAGGTACGATGAGGCTAGATACCTGGTGGAAGAGTACGGCGACACTCACGCGATAGTGGGCGAGATAAGTTGCACGATTTTCGAGCTGTCTTGGTATTTGCGAGGCTTTGACACGGTCCTTGGAGATTTTTATCGAAACAGAGACTTTTTGCACGGTTACTTCAATAGACTCAAAGACTGGGCGCTCACGGCGGGGAGCAAGTTGGTGAATATGGGTGTTGACATAATATTTATGGGAGATGACGTTGGATCTCAGGACAATATGATGATTCACCCGAAGACCTTTCGCGAGTTCCTAAAGCCCGTTTACGCAGAGCTATTCGCTACCTTCAAGAAGATCAACCCAGACGTAAAAATAGCATTTCACACTGATGGAAACGTTATTAAAGTGATCGGAGATTACCTGGAGATTGGTTTGGATATCCTGAACCCGATCCAGCCCCAATCACTGGATCCGAATACGGTAAAGAAAAGGTTCGGAGATCGGCTCACTATGTGGGGTAGCATTGACAATCAGAACACGATGCCGTTTGGAAGTCCGGACGATGTGAAACGAGAAGTCATCTCTCGTCTCCGAAACGTCGCCCCTGGAGGCAGGTTAATTCTTGGTCCATCTCATAATGTTCAGCCAAATACGCCGATAGAAAACATGATGGCATTTTACCGGACTGTAAAGGAGCAGGGAGAGTACCCTATAAACCTATAAATCAGGTCTCGCTATTTCTTGAATAATTACGTTTTAAGACTAACACCGGCTGAAAACAAATCATTCTAGTTTGTTTGAAGTAAACTATATGGATGGTCAAAGAGTACAATTAGAGGAGGGCGATTGAATGCTTGAAGAAGTAAGAAACGAAGTATATGACACTCTAATGGGTCTACCGGCAAGCGGATTGGTGATGGGTACTAGCGGCAATGCAAGCGGAAGGAAAGACGATCTAGTGGTGATTAAACCCAGCGGAATTGCCTACGACGAATTGTCACCCGATAATCTAGTGATTGTAGATCTTTCAGGAAAAGTAATAGAAGGTGGCTTAAAACCTTCAGTTGACACCCCTGCTCACCTTCATATCTACAATAATTCGGAAAACCTCGAGGGGATTGTCCACACTCACTCTACATATGCCACTGCTTTTGCCGCCATGGGCAGGGACATACCCCTTTACCTGACCGAACAGGGCGATCTTTTTGGCGAAAGAATCCCGGTTTCCGACTACGTCCCACCTGGAGACAAGGCAATTGGGGAAGAGTTCGCAACCAAGGCTGCCGGTGGAAAAGTCAAGGGACTACTGATGAAACAACACGGAGTATTTACCGCCGGTTCCTCACCGAATGATGCTCTAAAAGGAGCCATAACCATCGAGCATAGCGCCAAAATTTCCTACATAGCCGAGTCCGGAGGACATCCTACAGAACTACCCCCCGAAGAAGGTCAAAAATTGTACGAAAAATACATGAAAGGCTATGGACAAAAGGAGTAAATTATGGATAAACAATATCTAGTCGGTACCGATATTGGAACTCAAGGAACTAAAACAGTAGTTGTAAACTTGGCCGGAGAGGTAGTAGGCACCGGATCGTCGTTTTATTCGCCCGAGCAACCACACCCGTCCTGGGCTCAACAGTGGCCGGAGGTCTGGGAAAAAGCAACTTACGATTCCATTAGACAGGCGGTAAGTAGCTCAAACGTAGACACGGAAAATATCGCAGGGGTCGCAGTCAGCGGGCTTTATGGCGGTTCGGGTATACCCGTGGACAAAGAAATGGAACCGGTACACCCATGTCTAATCTGGATGGACAGAAGAGCTACAGAAGAAGTTAGGTGGGTAAAGGACAACGTAGATCTGGACCGATTGTTCGAGATAACTGGAAACTACGTTGACTCTTACTATGGCTATGCAAAGATGCTCTGGTTAAAGAATCAACGGCCCGAGGTATGGCAAAAGATTCATCTGTTCATACCCCCATCGAACTACATAGAGTATAAGTTGACCGGAGAACTGGTTGTAGACTATTCCTCGGCTGGCAATATCGGCGGGGTATTCGATTTACATGAGCTAACCTGGTCCCAGGAAGCCTGCGAAACTCTGGGTATACCTATCAACTTGATGCCAGAGCGGTTAGTAGCTTCAGACGAGATAATTGGAAAGATAACGGCTTCCGCCGCTGATAAAACTTCCCTACCCGAGGGAACTCCGATGATCGCGGGAGGAATCGACGCCCCCATGGCAGCCTTGAGTGCGGGTGCATTCGCGGAGGGAGACAACGTGGCAATGATGGGAACTTCAACTTGCTGGGGTATAATCCACGAAGGTGAGGGTCTTACCCAGAAACTCGTTTCCATGCCCCATGTAGCCAACTCCAAGAAGAAAATCTATACCTGGGGCGGTTCAGCAACGACCGGTGCACTCGTCAGCTGGTTCAAAGATCAATTTGGAACCATCGAGGAGGAAGTAGGAGAGAAAATCAATCTGGATCCTTTCGTTATTCTTGACATGGAAGCAAAGAAAATACCGCCTGGATCAGAAGGTTTGCTGGCCTTGCCCTATTTCAAAGGCGAGAGGTCACCAATATGGGACCCCAGAGCCAGTGGAACCCTAATTGGCCTCAGCCTGTATCATACCAAAGCTCATGTCTTTAGGGCTTTACTTGAGTCTGCAGCGTACAGTCTGCGTCATAACATAGAAATTGGGAAGAAGGTAGGCATCCCGCTAAAAAATACTACCAGCATAGTCGGCGGCGTTTCAAAATCGGAACTTTGGACCAAAATCATAGCTGATGTAACCGGCAGGGATATCATTATTCCCTCGGGTGGAGTGGGGGCTCCTTTCGGTGATGCATTGCTTGCTGGAGTAGCAACTGGCGCAGTAGAAGACTACGCTGACATAGAAAACTGGATTACTGAGAACCGGGTAACTTCACCTGAAGAGGAAAACACACAAATATACGACAGGTATTATGAACTTTATCTAAAACTTTACGACAGGACTAAATCAATCATGCACGCGCTTGCAGAAACGGCAGAGGAGGAAAGATGAAAACACAAAGAGATCTAAATGTGACCTTCGGTGTAATTGTTGGCAATAGAGGATTCTTTCCAGATAAATTAGTAGAAAAAGGTAGAACGAAAATTCTAAATCGATTCGACGAATTTGGCTACGACACCATCGTTTTAAGCGAGGAAGACACAGAATACGGAGCGGTGGAGACCCGCGAAGATGCAAAAAAATGCGCCAGATTGTTCGATAAACACCAAAAAGAAATCGACGGAATTATCGTGACCTTACCAAACTTTGGAGACGAGAAGGCCATCGCGGACACTATTCGAGAGTCCAACCTCGATGTCCCAATACTTGTCCATGCCTTTCCCGATCAACTAGGAAAGATGAACTTAGCAAACAGGCGGGACTCGTTCTGTGGCAAGATGTCTGCCTGCAACAACTTAGCTCAGCACGGATTTCCTTTTTCGACCACCCAACACCACGTACTGGACGTAGACTCCCAATCATTCAGTGAGGAAATTGATAAGTTTGCCGGGGTGTGTAGAATAGTCAGTGGTGTCAGAGGTGCCCGGC
>Ga0102934_1002066_pt1 | contig 14047 bp, 6 predicted proteins | sample SalPonR2_A_D1_MG_FD_78175 | JGI IMG/M metagenome (GOLD analysis project Ga0102934, IMG submission 78175) | Salt pond soil microbial communities from South San Francisco under conditions of wetland restoration - Salt Pond MetaG R2_A_D1_MG | ecosystem: Environmental > Aquatic > Marine > Intertidal... | reverse complement strand
TCCGGCTTCAAGGAAAAGGATGTTTCTACGCTGCAAACACCACCGGCTACTACCGCGGGGCCTGGACAAAGCAGGTGGAACCGCCTGTGGCTTTAGAGGCCAATCCCGGGCGCCGCCTCCGCCTCATGCAGGCCGTGGGGAGTGACGGGCTGCCGGGGGTGGCGGGCAGGTTCGGCGGCTCTGCGGAGGAGACTCGCCGCAGGCCAGCCACCAAGACGGGGGCTCAGGTGCCAGGGGGCATGCGGCTGCACCATACAGAGGGGCGCGTGGACGTGCAGCTTTTCATGAATCCCGTGGCAGGCCTGACCGACCTGAGTCTGGTGCATGGCTACTTCAAGCTCCTGGACGGGCCCTTCTCCTCCGAGCGCGACGTGTTCGCAGTCCTCAAGGGCGTGTACCTGCGCCGTGATGGCCGTCTCCTGCTCCGAACCGTCTCGCAGAAGCAGGCAGGCACCCTGGGCTTCGCCTACACCCTCCCGGCCTCCTCGGCCAAGACCTTCCGGGCCCAAGGCAGCGATAGCGACAAACCTGCAGGGCGCGCGACCCGGACCCTAGGAGAGCCGAGCCAGCGTCTAGGGGGCGGAGAGGGGGTAGAGGGCAATCCCGGCGACGCGAGTGATCAGGCCTCTCCCTCGCACATGGCGGCAAACGCCGATACCGGCCTTGAGAGACGGATAGCAGGTGTCTGGGGAGATGTAGCAAGCTACCCGGATGTGGAGATGCGCCTGGATGCCGTCTTGAGGGAGGTTGCAGCGAGCGCAGGTACTGACCTGGAGGATCGGGCGGCAGGGCGAGAGGCAGAGGAAGCGGACGTGTTTTTCGGAATGCAGTTACAGGCCGACAAGAAGCTGGATATGGATGGAGCTGATGAGAGTGAAGGGGCGGAAGTGGTGGGGCTGACGGTGCTGAAAGGTGGGGCGCTGTTGGCGGGGATGGAGGAGAAGGCGGCTCCGGACGGCGGCTTGCTGGAGACAGTCCTGATCCCAGACAGGACCAAAGAGAGATACTTCCGGCACCAGACGAGCAACGGGCGGCGCTGTGTGTTCACCCTGGACGCGCGCTCCTCCCCGCGCCTGAACGCCAGCCAGGTCATGGGCCAGACGGGGGCCCAGGGCGACGCCTCCTCCTCCTCCTCCACTGCCGCGGCGGAGAGCCAGGCGCGGCTTGAGTTGGCGGATGGCTTCGAAGGGACGCTGACCAGTCCCGAGTGCGACGTGGCTCTGAGTGTGTCCTCACAGGCGATCCGCCTCGACTGGACTCAGGCCTATCGCAAGGCCGTCAACTACTCCATCATCGTCACCCTTGTCTGCGTCCTGCAAATCGCTCTCCTCTTCCGCCAGCTCTATTTCTCGCGCACGCAAGCAGCGGCCTCTCGGGTCTCCCTCTTGTGTATCGGCCAGCAAGCCATCCTAGACGCCCTCCTCTGCATCGCCCACCTCCTTCTGTGCGCTGTGCTTCAGCCCCTCTTCGCCGCCTTCGCCTCCATCGCCTTCTTCAAGCTTGTCATCTTCTCCATCTTCGAGATCCGCTACATGTTCATCATCCACCAGTCACGCGATTCTCAGTCCGCCGCTGCCACCTCCTTCAACGGCCTTCGCCGGCAGCTAGCCGCCCTCCACGCCCGTTTCTACGCGGTCCTTTTCCTCCTCCTCTTCCTCGTTTACTTCTTGGCGCAGTACTTGGAGGTCCTCGTCTTCGTCCTTTACTCCTTCTGGGTTCCGCAGATCGTCATGAACGCCAGCAAAGGCCTCCGGCGTCCTCTCAATCGGACCTACGTGCTTGGCATGAGTCTGGCGCGCCTCGCCATCCCCCTCTACGTGTACGGCTGTCCGGAGAACTTTATTCACCTCATTTTTTCGGGCTACAGGCCCGATTACCGGCTCTGCTTCGCCCTGGTCGTCTGGGTGGGGGCGCAAGTCGCTGTCCTCCTCTCGCAAGATTACCTTGGCCCGCAGTATATGATCCCAGCGCGCTTCCTACCGCCCAAGTACAACTACTATCGCCCAGTGCCCCAGGGAAGGGGGGGGAGAGCGCAAGGTCCTCAACCCACAGTGCGAGCAGGAGGGTTGGTGCACACGCAAAGCAGTGGGAGCAGTGGTGGCTGCGAGGAGATTGAGTTGATGGACCTGGAAGAGGGACCGGGACACGGGGGGGAAGCGGATGGGGAGGAGGGCGGGGCCCTGGAGTGCGCCATTTGCTTCAACGACGTGGACGTGACGCGCTTGGGGAGCTACATGGTAGCGCCGTGCAATCACGTCTTCGACAGGGAGTGTCTGGAGCGCTGGATGGACATCAAGTTGGAGTGTCCTGTCTGCCGGTGCTCCCTTCCTCATCGGTGAGATGGCGCGGGGAGGGGGTCGGCTGTACATAGTCAATCAAAGATGGGCCGGAAAAGGGGGGGGGCTGGCCTCTGTGTCAATGCGAAGACTTGCGAGAGAGCAAATAGTGTTCTTGGCAAAGAAATGAACGGATACTTGTGCTTGCAGGGCCATGCATTCAGGACCAAAAGGTTGCTTTTCGTCAGCTTTCCTACAGTGCACGGTCCGCCAGTGCCAATCGTCGCTATTTACTCTATGCTTTGACTTTCTTATGAATGTGCATCTCTGGCCCACCCTCTGTTCTTTCATCATGTACGCTTCGCTTTCCGTGCCCCTCCTCCTCCTCTTCCTCCTCCTCCTCTGCTTCATCGTCCTCCTCTTCCTCGTCCTCCTCCCCTCCGCCCTCAGCCCACACCCCTGCAACTGCGGCGGCTGCCTTGGCTTGTTTCCTTTCCCGCCGCACCTGGATGCCCGCGAGGTATTGCCCATACTTATTTCCAAATATATTTCTCTCTCCCTGGTCCCCTGAGGAGCACCCTCGGCAGCCGCAGTTCGCGTCCTCCACCACGGTGCCCTCGTTCAAGACCTGCTTCGGTACGCGACAAATACTCGTCGTCCCAAACTTAAAATTTTTAGTATTGATCGCATAAGTGCAGCAGAGCTTTTCGTAGCCTGGTTTTTTCCATTTTGCTGCTAAAGCTGCATCGACGAGTTTCTACGGCAAACAGGGAGGAGTGGAAGGAAATTTGAGGGGAAACCGAGGGAAAAAGAGTGAGACACTCCGCGAGCTGGAGAAGGCAGTGCAAGAGGAACAATTCGCAAACCAACCAAGGAAGAACAAGTTTGACAAAATTTCCTTGCATAATACACGTCTATGGCATGAAAATAAAATTCCTACGTACCATCTGCACGCAATACTCATACACCTCACGGCTGATCTTCTCATAGCGATAAAACATGTCGAAAATATATCGACTCCGCTGCCAATTGATTTGATGAACAGGCCACAAAGACTCATTTTTACGCTTCCCTTCGTGGCCCTCATTGACCTCTGATTGTGGTCGATAACGATCGAAAAGCATCAGAAAGATTATGACATGTGCATGCCGTCGATTGCAAAGAAGGTTTATGTACGTACTTTCTCGTAGCTCGGCCTCCAAGGCTGCCAATGTAGGCTCTAAGTAGTCAAACCCAGGCGGCGGGCGGGCCTTTCTTCCCCATCGCGACATATTGTTTCTTGTAGGGAGGACAGAACCTCACGAAGAAATCCTGGGGGCTGCTTCTGGAGATGGAGCTAAAGTGTAATAACCGCGAATGGATATAAAACCTGCTCATTAGATGTGAACATACGTGGGCATCCTAGTAAAATGTAGTTACTGCGGTTGAACAAAAAGACATGGTGGTGATGCGTGGCAAGGGTCAAGCCATAATAAAGCGTAAAACGCGATGTCAAGCACGGAGCTTCTTGTTCGCTCCTTTCCGGCGCTGCGGGGTCGTATCTTGCGGGCATAGAGGCGCGTACCACGTATCTGACGTGGAGTCGTAAAGACATCTTCTGACAGCCACTCGCATTTACGATAGACTTCACAGGCATAGACTACGTTGCGTCGTTCTTGACTCCTCATTTGGCTGAGCATCCGCGGGGCTCCGCTCACCATCGACCTCCTCACCCCCCTCCCACCCACCCACAACAGACGATGTCGCTGGAATGCTACTGGAAGCTGGTGTCGACCGACTCAGACAAGCGCATCCAAGCGGGCTATGAGCTTGTCGAGTCTTTGTCCAAGAGTTTTCGTCCCAAGGAAGGAAATAGGCGTCCATCTCCTTTGCCTTCAGAAGTTGAGTACGCCATAAAGCGCTTGGTCCGGGGCTTGTCATCTTCCACTGAAGCAGCACGTCAAGGGTTCGCCTCTTGCTTGGCAGAGGTGCTTGCTGTTAGACCGGATGTTCCACTGTCCTTGGTCCATGAACACATGCTGACCTCCACCGACGTGACGGGGTCCGTGCGCGGGCAAGACGAGCGGGATATGCTCCTCGGCCGACTCTTTACGTGCCTGGCGGTGGTGCGGTCAGGGCGACTGAATGTCAACATCAAAGAGTGGGATCCGATAGGCATGAAATTATTAGAGACTGCCATAGGGATTTTTAGGAAGCGCAAGGTCTTACGGTCGTTGGCCGCAGAGGCTATAGTTGCCATGCTGGAGTGCTTGCCGCCTCAGCGTTTTCTCGATTCTCTGGATTTGTTGACCGAATTGGGGGAGTCTCTCGGCGCAAAGGACACTACCAAGCACAGCGATGAAGGAGTGCGAGAAGAAGTAGACGTTGACGCCCTTAATCCTGACCAGCTCGGGCTGGCGCTCGTCCTGCAAGACTATCTCCGCCAACACGGTATCCGCAAGGAGAAAGGGCTGGAAGGGAGGCTCCCGCGCTGGCTGTTGAGTTCCAAGCGTATCCTCAAATGTAAACGAATACACAAGCTTATTGAGCCGCTGAAAGCCTCGTCAAGCGCCTTCCCTCAGGTGCACCCGCTCTGGGACCGCCTCCTAGACCGGCTGCTGCCAAGCCCAGGCGGTAGCGACGGGGCCGGCGGGAGCTGCGAAGATGAGGAGGGAGACGACCATGGTGCTAGCTTTCAAGCCCTGTGGACGCTGATGGTCGACGAGGTGCTGGCCTGCGGGACACACGAGCGAAAGGCCCTGGCCTTGATGCTCCTGCAGCGCGTGGCCGGACGGGCGTCGGCAACGCAGCTTCCCATCTGTCTGTCCCCCAACGTGCTGAAAATCTTGCTCATGTCTTTGTCCACGGCAGGGACTGCGGACGAGATTCTACGACCTTTGGCAAAACAGACCTTGGACGCGCTGGTGGCGACTGGTGAGGCGGCGCCGGAGAAACGCCTCCTCATCGCCTGTGCCCTCCTGACCCGCTGCGACGTGAACTTCGACCAGAAGACCGGTACAAGCGTTCTACAGGATTTAGTGGGAGCCTTGAGTACGTCGGAACTCTTGTTATTCGTAAGGCATGTGGTAAAGGCCTACCACGACGCGGAGGCACCGTCGATAGCGGCTTTGTCTCCTGCAAAGAGGGAGGATTGCAAGAGTAAGGAGGGGGTGGATGGGAGCGGGGAAATGGATGAAAGTGATGCGGCATCCACAATACTGTCTCAAAAGCTCTGGGCTGTGGACGCGCTTTACGCGTTGAGCAGGATGCCGGCTGTCGCAAAGCCCGGAGGAGAAGGAGTGGTGGTGAAAGTACTGCGGCTGCTCTTTTCGTTGGCGTACTTCGACATCGAGGGGGTGAGCAGGGGAGACAAGAAAACGGGTGCATCTGAGCGTGTCAAGAAAGGGGGCCGGAGGGCCGGCAAGTCGGATAAAGGAGAGACTAAGGTAGCCTCCTGGGAGTTGGTCAGGGGCTTTGTGCCTGAGGAAGTCCGGAGGGCGGCGGCTGCACGGGCCCACGGCCTCCTGGCCGAGCTGGGAAAGGGGGACATGCTTCCATCTCAAGTTGCAGGTGCCGGCACGGGAGCCCTGGCATGGCTTTGGGAGACCCACAAGATATGGCGAGACCTGGAGGCAGAAGGGGTGGAGCTGGTCATCCCCCTGGAGGCGGGGCCGAGGGAGGCGCGTGACGAAATGTTGGGACTGACAGAGGAGATCCTCGCAAGAATAAAAAAGGAGACGGGGAGCAGAACAGCGAGCAAAACGGATGAAGCCTTTGCTATTTTGATCATGCAGGTTGGCCTCTACCAGCTGAACACAGAACCGGGAGGTGGGCAGGAGGACTTCTTGGGGGATCTGTGTCGATGCTACAAAGATCTTGCGGGCACGACCAAGGACTCTCGTTCCCAGAGACGGGACGTGAAGGGTGGTGTCGACGCCATGGCTGTGCTTGCAGACCTGTGCGTGGGAGTGCTGTCTACCTCACTGGCAGGCGTGCCGGTGCGTAATCTCCGCGACAATGTCCGAAAGGCATGGGGGGTGGTGTGCGCGTCCTCTCCCATTACTCGCCCGGCACTCGAGGTGCTTTTGGGAGTTGTATGCAGCACGTCGGGTTTCGAGGATGATGAGATAAACGGGGTGACAGGAGATAATGGGAGTGATTCGGAGTCGAGCGACGGAAGCGACGACGATAGTGGCGAAAATGACGCCGCCTTGGCCACCTTAGACAAAGTTCTCAGTTCCACGGGCATGGCTACAAGCGGCGACGCAACGGATGAGGGTGGCCCGGACGACTCGGAAAGCGAGGAAGAAGAGCAAGAAGTTGTCGTGGATGGCAGCGATCCCGAGGCTTTCCGGCGTTTGCTGGGCGGAGACGACGAAAACCAGGGTCACCTCGACCACATGCTGGCCTTGCGCCAGGCTAGCCATCAGGGCGGAAAGGAATCTCGCACTGAAGCCGAACGACAAGCGCTGCAGCATCGGCTACGGACATTGGACCTTCTCGAAGTAGTTGCCTCCAAACAACCGCATGCTGGCCTCTTGCTCCTCAGCGTCGAGCCCTGCTTGACAGCCCTCAGAAAGCTTCAGGCTCAAGCGGGGCCTGGGAGGCCAGCGGAGCTGCTCAATCTCTCACACCGCCTGTCTGACTTCTTGAACAAACGCTTAGCCAAGACACGGCCCAGGCTCTTCCCAGTGGCGAAGGGAGGAGGCGGGATGGCAGACGAGGAGGTGGAGGCACTCACTCGAGTCTTGGTGGGCGAGCTAAGGAGGGCCCCTACCAAGGACCGTGCGAACACAGTTCTGACCTGCTTGAATGTCTGCACGCGGGCGACGCTATTCGCGAGCACTAGCATGAATGCTCCTCCTCCTGCGTGGCTGGTGGATCTTTATCGAGGTGCTTTACGAGAGTACATGACCACGCGGACTAGCTTGACCGCCACCCCTTTTGAACAATTGGTCGCTCGCTTCCCCTCTCCAGCATGTCTAACTTTGCTGCAACCACTAAAGACCTATGTTGTGGAGGTATCGAAAGCATTCCGACAAGCAGAGGCGCTTCGGTTGGTGGCTCTGCTGTTGGCGCAACGTCGCGTCTTTGGGGCGGACGCGAAGCAAGTTATGCAGCGCGAAATTTCTGGTCTTTTGGATGCACTCAGGCGAGTAGCGACAGAGCAGAGCGGCGACGTGAATAGCAAGCACCTCAAACCCTTGGTCGAATGCTGCCAAACAGTGGCCACTGTCATTCAGGAAGACAATGGTCTTTCGCGAAGTTTGCCGCCCACTCAGTCAAAGGAAAAGAAGAATAAGGGAGCTAAGAAAGAAGCAGCGAAGGAGGTAGCCATGGCGGAGGCCGCTTCAGAGCTGGGTCGCTCCTTGATCGAGTTGCAAAAGAAGACTTCCAGTGTCGGGCTGAGGATGTCGTGTCTAAACGTCGCTCGCCAGTTGGGCGTGTCAAGTGCAGACGTGGGAGAGCCTGTCAAGCAAGCTCAAGTTAGGGGCGGGAAGAATCACCAGAAAGATAAAGGGAAAAAACGTCCGCGCGACAACGAATTTCGCGAAATAGCTGAAGCGAAGGCAGGTAGAGGCGGTGGCAAGGACGCAAATCACAGTGTGGGCAAGGACAGTCAAGGAGACGCGGCACAGCAAAAAAAGCCATATCATCACCCAAAGCGCGAGAAATTGAAACAATAGCCACTCTCATAAAAATTGGCTGCTTTCATAGCCTGGATTAACACTTAGTGACAGCAAAGAAAGTCATGTTAGCGAGAATGCACGAGACGTCCTGCTTATTGACGAAACAGTCATTTCTTTTGCTCTTTTGCTCTTGGCAGTGTTCATTTAACGCAATATTTAGGCAGATGATGCAGACGCAGGCGCATCTGAGGTCCGCGGAGGAGTGAGGATTGGTTCGTGTGAGGCAGAACCGCCATTTAAGTCTGTCGGAGGCAAGCACAGGGTGAGGGAGGTTGGCGATGGCGAATTTGAAGTAGTAGCAGGTGACGACAAAAATGAGGCCGGCGAAAATTTCTCTCGGATTGTTCCCTCTAGCTCCGCAAGAGCCTGTGCATTCACCCCCCGGAGCATAGATAGAGATGTGACGAGATGTGATACTTCATCCACCAGCCGTTCCCTCCCGGCATTAGTAGTGGGGCGCGCGTGATCCAGATACTCTTTCAGCCGATGACCCAGCAGGTCAAAGACACGATTAAAGATGTCCTGGACCTGCGTGGGAGGCAAAATTTGATAAAGCACCCTATGCATGGTTGTAGTCCCTTTTATAACCTCTTCTACGAATCGGCAGGCGGCACTACCCAGGGCATCCCAGTCCGTCTCCCGCAAGCCTGTGTTGGCCGCACTGTGCGCTATCAGCTCTCCCATGATAGCTACAAACTTCGTAAGCACTCGTTCCTGATGCTCGGCGTACTCCTGACGGAGGCGATCGAGTTCAATCAGAAAGGCTTGCTGCTTGGTCTGCAAGTGGGCGGCAAGGGCGGCACGGACATGTGGGAGGAGCACAAGTATCAGTCCCAAACATTGGGAGGCCAGTGCCAAGTGCTTTGCTGTTATGCTTCGTAGACGAGCCGTCGCCTGAATAGCGCCCGCACCAAGCACCAATTGCGCCGTACGCGTATTGAAAAGCCGAAGCAAGTTGACAACGCACTGCATCACATCCATGGCGAGCATGGGGAAATTTGCGGCAACATTTAGGTAGCTGTTCAGAAGAGAGATTAGAAGCACTGCGCTGTACACTACTTTGTAACGTTCTTCTCCAATAATAACCTCGGTTGCCACAAATCTGTGCCGATTTTCGGAGTGCCCATCATTGCTGATAGAGCTACTGATAGACAACTCCCCTGACTCCCTGGAATGAGAAAGGTCTTGCACATCGGAGATCGAGTCCTCTTTCGGAAACGACAGTGGACGGTCTTCTTGCAAAGACTGAACAGACGAGGATGCACGCGCGGCCAATACGGCCCTCCCGGCCATAAGATGATCAATTTCGGCTTGCCGCTCCGCGCCTACATCTGTCTGCACCCACCTCTCTGCGTCAAGGGCCGCCAAAAGTCGGCCCACACCCCCTTTGTGCACATGCTCAACGAATTGCTTGGCCTGCGTAAGCAGTGTGCTCTTCAAGCCGAAGCCAGCTGTACCAGAAATTTGCTCCACAGCCCCTAAGAAAGACATGGTGCTGTCCCATAAAACCTTTATTTCTGCCAGGTCCATGCTAACGTTGGCCTCCCTCCGAGCCACCAACAGGGAAACGATGTGACGATAACAGAGATCACACAGGGTCTTCAAAATTTCGTCGTTAAGCTTTTTGCATGCTTGCAACTCCAAAACTTTTATTTGATCCTCGTCCTTGAAAGGGGCTTGGGTTTGCTGTTTACCTCCTATCCCCAGACTGCCCACAGTACTGGTACCGCTCTTACTTGCACCGCCCCCTGTCTCCAATCGCCGCTTTTCTAAAAATGTTTTAAACTTGTTTGAAGGGCTGGGCGTTGGAGACGGAGGAACTGATCCCGCGTCTGTCCTGGATGAGTTGGACACCGCAGGACTCGAAGAGGGAGGGAGCGAGGGCTCCCGGTTGACATGTCCGAAGGACCCCTCTCCGCCTGTTTCTCCGGGAGACCCTGTGGACAATTCGCCTTGAGATTGATGCGTGGAGTGGAGAGAGGAGGAAGGGACTGGTCGGCGGTCCAAAATCCGACTCAGCTCCTCGCTGATCTGCTCCTCTAAGAAAGTATGAATCAGGCCCACGCCCGTCATGGGGAGGAGCATTTGCTCGAAACAAAGCTTAAGACACCCCAGGAAGGACTCTGCTTTCATGGCTCTGACGCCTTTGCCCAACAAGCCAGCGTTCTCCTCTGTTGACGTCGCCGCAGCTGCTGCGGTCGGCAAGCCGCTGGTCCCGTTGACCGGCAGGGGGGGGCTGGCAGCCTCGGCAGGCGTGTTCACAGCCCCGTCTGCTCCAACCTTATCTTCCCCTCGCTGATATTCCGCAACACCCAGGTATTCCGTGAGCACGGTCTTCACCACCTCCTTCAAGGAGGCCGTCAACCGTCCCCGGTACCGCTCAAGCGCCTTGGACAGCCGACAGAGGCGCACCAGCCCCCGCACCCGGGGCACGAGCTGCGCTTTCAACGCCTCGTCCAACTCCGGTTGCTGAAGGGGCAAGCGCACACAAGAATGTTCGCTCTGCAACAAAGAGGGCGAGGGCAGGGAGGAGCGCGTGTCCGGTACACAAGCGTCCGGGTCCGCTGTTCGAAAGAGGGAGGTCAGGAGGATCGAGACGGAAGCCCCTGCTTAAACGTACAGACATGGCCTCCGCCTCACAAGACAGTCATGAGTTAGCCCCGCCATGCTTTCCGAGCAAGGCCATCCAGTCCCGAGAACGTACCTTGAAAAGAAAGCGCGAGGCCGATGAAGGAGGAGGCAAGCAGGTCCGACACCAGCTCCATGTACTCGCCCAGCTGCCGGGCTAGCCTGCGCGTGCACCTCACCGTCGCCAGCCCCCCTTCCCGTACCAGACCCTGGCCATCCTCCAAGACATCCAGAGCCCCAAGAAAATCGCCGGCACCGAGCAAGGACTGGACGAGCGTGGTGGACCGCTGCACATCTTGGAGGAGGCGGAGCTTCTCCAGGAGGGCCGCCAGGTTCACCTTGCGCTGGGCGAGGCGTGGAATGCGGATCATGCCCCGCACAGTTTTCTGGTCAATATCATGCAAACCGGAGCGGAGTCGAAGCACCTGCCCACATGCCTGGGCGAGGCGGTCCCGGACGTCCTGCAAGGTTATCAATGCCTCGAAGAAGTGCTGAGAGCGGGAGGAGATTTGTTTGAGCAGGCATGTCTCCACCACGTCCAGATACTGCGAGAGCCGCTCCTGCGTGTCCGGCGTGGCCCTGATCACGACCCTGTCGAAGAGGGCGGGTTCGGAGAGCTGGAAATCCCTGTGGAAGAAGATGGCGGGCACCTCGCGGAAGCATTCGGCCAGGTCGGCCGCGCCGTCTGCGGCCTTTTGCGACGAGGACAACAGCTCGGGCCGGTACAGCTTCTCCTGACCCGGCCCCGCGTGATGATTTTGTCGGTAACGCTCCATGACCGAGCCTGTGCGCCGAGCAAAGCTCAGGAGAGCCCGGACCTCCTGGGCTGAGGGCAACGCTAGCTGTACACGACCGGCCCCAGGCCCGCTTGCACTCACTGTCGCAGCGTGAGATTGGTCTACCCAAGCCAATTGCAACTCCGCGCTCACGCCTCCTGGCGCCCTGGGGTCCATCATGACGCTTGTTAGGTTGTGTCCGCCACTACCCACCTCGCGACGCACCTCGACGTAGTCATCCGCGTCGCCCCTGCCGACATTTTCCCAGTCCTGCGGTACTGGGGAGATCAGCGGAGGCCAGCGTGGGTAGCCGAATCGTTTTGTCGGCGAGTTGTACATTAAAGGCGACGGAGCGCTGGCGCTCCCATGGCCTCCGCCTCCGCTTAGGCTCCCTGTACTCCCTCCGCCCCAAGTGCTGGCCCCTAGGCTTGATGTGCCAAAAAAAGCTCCGCTCTTATCGCTATGGCTCCGACAGCTTCCACTGCGCTTTGGGCTGTTCTTTTCACTGCCATGCACACCCGAAGCCGACATGATGCGACACAATAATTGAGGGCGGGGGCGCTACGCTGAACCAGAACGTGAGAAGGGCCGGTGCCAGGCCGGAACTCCTTAGCCGGGCATAAGACCCTGTCGCCTGTGAGGATGACCTGTGCGAGCAACAGTGTCGGACGAGTAATATTGAGTCGTGTTCATGAAGGGAAGCTGTTGCTGTTGCCATCCAAGCGCTTCGCGTGCGGGAACGCAAGCACCAAACAATTTGTTACAAAGCGCCCCTGATGCGAGACGCAGGCCGGAAAGGCGACTTTCCGGCGAGCGCGCGGCCCACGTGCTGCTCAAGGTCCCATGCTGGCCTTGCACGACCGCTGCTGCGTTCTTATAGCATTTTCATCCAAGCACATGCGACACGTTAAGGTTGTACAAATTTTATGCCATGGCGAGAGCCGAGTGGATTGGCAGGATTGCATCGAAAAGGCGAGGAAAAGTGCTGATCCGCTCATGACGGAAATTCCATCAAAACACCAAGACAGGGTGTGCCTTCCTGGTCATCAAGAGAACATGTCGCTGAGACAAAGGAGGTATTAGATATGAGCATGAGAAGGTACTCGTGCGTTTCTGGATTTCTGTCTTTGGCAGATATGCCATCTTTTATGTTGCCCCTGGTCGTTCTACTTGTAATTCAGACGTGCAGCGTGCATGCGGACGTCGACGATTATCGCTTCTTACCCACTCCAAATGGGGGTGGGCAAGATGTGTCGTATTACGTCAATGCAGCCTGTAGGTCTGGCTCCCGCGTCTATGTGGGAGGGGGATTCAACCTTGTGGGCGAGGAGGTGGCCTTCAATTTTGGGTATTTCGAGACGAGCGCAGGGGAGGGAGGAGGAAATAATTCCTGGGTGTCGCCCCCCGTGACTATCGGGCCCGACCCCATGGGCCTGCTGTACAATGATGGGGCATTGCATTCCTCGGAGTGCCAAGGGAAGATTCTGACCGTGGTCTGCCCCCCGCCCTTGCCTGACGGCTCTACCGTGGTTCTGATCGGCGGTGACTTCTCGAAAGGAGGGCTGCGTCTGGGAGGAGCGGGTGGCATCCCTTTCGTTGGAGCGGATGGGCCTCGCGCGCTGAATCATCTGGCAGTCTACCGAGTGGAGCCCAATCCGCTGCTGGACTCTGAGGCCTCGAACTTGTGCCCCGTCCAGGACCTGGCGCTGGCGCCTCCAGTCTCGAACCAGACCTCTCGTTCCACCTCGAGTCCCTGGTCTTCCTCCGGTGCGCCTGACGATCAATACGCCAAAGTGCGGTGCATTCCTCCCGGCGCGCCGCCCAGCCCCTGGGCGCCCGGCGTTCTGCTGGAGGTGGACACCTACAAGAAGCTGACGGGGCCCTCGGGAGAGGCCCCTCGCGCCTTCGTCTCCTCCCTCGCCTGCTTGAATGAGGCCTGCACAGACGTGCTGGTTGGAGGCTCTTTCAACTCGATTCTGGGAACCACCGCCTTCTCGGTCGCCCGGCTCCGCTTTGACGAGCACTTCTACTCGGCGCAAAGCGTGCCCCTGCACGGGCCGGACGGTCGGGGAGGCAGCGGGGCACAAAGCCGAGGTACAAATGCGGGCGAACGGGATTTCTCTCCTCCGGCTGCCGCCGGACAAATGAAGGAGGACGAGTGCCTGCCCTACCGCGCCATGGGCACCTTTCTTGACCCTCTGCCCGGCGTAAACGGTGCCGTCCACGCCCTGGCTGTCTTGGACAGCAGGTATGTGGCTGTGGGGGGCAGCTTCGACAGGGCTGGGGCACTCAATGCGCCCAGTCTTGTGCTCTGGGACCGGGTTGAGAACAACTTGGTGTGTCTAGGCCGCGAGCTGGACGGAACGGGCGTCTCCTATACCCCTCCGGCAGCCTCCACGCTGTCCTCCATGTCGTGCTTCTCCCCCGAGTTCTGCTGTCAGGGTTTCGCAGGCGATATCCGCGTGCTGCTCTCGATCTCCTCGGGCCGCCTGCTCCTGGGCGGCTCTTTTGCCGAGGCCTCAAGCCCTGTGGGGGTCGTCTCCGCCAACCTGGCTGTTCTTGACTTCGATCTGGCGGCCGCGGGGGACGGCACGGGCAGGCAGGTGGTGGATCCGAAGGGCTGGCGGAGGCTTCCCGTGGTGGATGGTAACCACGAAGACCGGTTCGCGGGCACAAACGGGCCGGTAACGAGCGCCGT
>Ga0102934_1002064_pt1 | contig 14053 bp, 7 predicted proteins | sample SalPonR2_A_D1_MG_FD_78175 | JGI IMG/M metagenome (GOLD analysis project Ga0102934, IMG submission 78175) | Salt pond soil microbial communities from South San Francisco under conditions of wetland restoration - Salt Pond MetaG R2_A_D1_MG | ecosystem: Environmental > Aquatic > Marine > Intertidal... | reverse complement strand
ATTTAAAATTAAAGAATTATAAAAATATCTTATTACCCCAAACCTGTAATTGTAATTTACAATCTTATAGCAAATCCCAAAAGAATTTATTGAATTTAGCAAAATATTTATTCATTCCAGTAGTATTTATGTTTAGAATCTTAAAATATTTAATAATAACCATTAAATATAAGTAAAAACAACATATTAGGACTATAATTGATGTCTAAAATATATTTTTAAATTTTAAATTAAAAATAGCTTTAATATAATTTTTGGCTTATTATGAGTATTATACAACCTTCTTGTATTCTCGCATTATTTCAAGCACTTAACTCAATGTTAATATTTTATATCATTTTACAAAAGAGTGTTGACTTGACTGCTATAACCATGCTGGAAATAAAATCATGAGAACTTGTAAAAAATATTTAAAATTTAATTGTTACATATCTGATAATTTGGAGCACTCTTATTTAATTTTTTATTTATTAATAATATTGAGATTAGCACCACGTTTCAACGTGGTGTATAGGAATGGAAGCCTACTAAAGTAGGCTGATTTTTGTTTTATACAAGCTTTATTCACCAGGCTAAAGCCTGGTGCTACTCTTAATCTAATGAATTTAAGTCAATATGGGAACCAATTGGTTTTCTCTTCGTTTTTTTTGAGATTTTTATGGGAGCGTTTATCAAATTTTAGTTAATTGATCACAACAAATCTTAGAGAACCAATTTTTCAATAGTATCCATTTATATAATGTTATAAATGAATAGTAAAATATTTTTTACATTCATAAAATGTTAAGTTAATTTATGCTGTGAAAAGCAATAAAAAGGAGTTTAAATATGCCAGGTGGAAAAATTGTAAAAATAGAAAAACGAATTTATGATCTTCTCAATGAAGTTGACCATGCTCTTGAAAATAAATATGAGAATAAGTACAGATTGCATCCTGCCCGTCCTGAAAGAGGACAAACTACGAATCCAACAAGAGATGGCTTGATAAATATAACTGCAAAATTTACAACTGGAATAGGCTCAGAGCATGGCAAAGGTTATAACGTTGATATAAAATTAAAAACCCTTGAGAATGTAACCGATGAAGTAAAAAATGAAGTTGATGAAATCGCTCTTAAAATGATCAAAGAAAAATTGCCGGAATTCTTTCCTGAAAGAGAACTTACCATTGATCGGGATGGCAATGTGATCAAGATCCATGGCGACTTTTTTCTGGGATCTATTTAATCTGATGATTTATTGTGAAATAAAGAATTTTTTATATAACTATTAATATAATTTTTGTTAAATCATAGAAAAGTCATTTTTTACTTATCCTAATGTCTTAAAATAATTTTTTAGAGCCTTAGAATCGATATTTGGTTGATTGGATTATTTTGAAGATTATATAAAATTTTTATTTCATTTCAGTTTTAGCAAATAAATCAATTTTCAATATTTTTAGCCAAATTCTAATTTTAGGTTTATTTCCAATTTTTTAGTAAGGCAGTAAGCTCAAATTAAAATTTTAAGGCCTTAGAATTGAAATTAGAGTTTTTATAATTTCTGTAAATTTTTTTAATCTTAAAAATCATTTGATGAAAATATTGCTTTTTCATTTTGTGGAAAAATTTATTCAGGAATTTTGAATCGTGGCAAGTTTTTGCAAAAAAGCGTGGCAAGATGAGAAAAAGTGGTAATATTTGGTGCTCGAGGCAGAATTAGGCATAAGATATATTATGTAAACCTAGCGGTTTTACATAATATTGGGGTGGGTTTTTTCTACTTCCCTGCTTTTATTATTATCTCTAGCGAGATAATTATTCAAAAATATAGTTTAACAATTCATATCATAAGCCCATTAACAGATTTTTTTTCAATCGAGTATATTTTGCTTGAATCCTATTCCTGGCGGTTTTACATAATATTGGTGTGCTTTTTTGCTACTTCCCTGCTTTTATTATTATCTCTGGCATGATAATAATTCATAAAATCTAGAAGTATAACATTTTTAGCGGTTCAAATATATATCAATCTACCATTTAATCGGCCTGGTAGGTTTCTAATTATCGCGGTTCTTAATTTCTTTAAGGAGTTCATCAACTGCTTTTTTCAATTGTGGGTCTCTATTATTTGCCTTGCTTCCAGGTGGATTATCTACAATTATGTCTGGTACAGCGGGTTCATGTTCCATATTATGATCTGTTTTCTTGACATACCAGGCTCGATATGGCAGTCGAATATAACTTCCATCAATTAGTCGTTTACCTCCTGTAGAAATAACGGCACCAAAGGTTGGTTTTCCTACTAAAGTACCTATATTCAGTGTTTTATAAGCATGAGAAAAGATTTCTGCATTGCTATAACTATTTGAGTTGCATAGGGCTATCGATGGTTTAGTCCAGGGATAAAAAGGTAATCGAACAGAAAAGGGATAATGTTGACGGAAATTTTCATGATTTTGCTCCAAATTATCCGTTGCTCCTCTTGGAATTGTATAGGCATGTTGCTTTACATTTAAAATTGCCATCAGATAATCAGTAGTCCAACCTCCCCCATTAAAGCGAACATCGATTACAATGCCTTCCTTTCCGTATCCAGCGGCTGCCAAATCCCGTTCAAATTGTTCAAAACTAGTCCAGTTCATGCCTCGAATGTGAAGATAGCCTAGTTGACCGTCAGATAACTGATGGGTGAGCCTGCGCTTTTCATTAACCCATTCTTTATATAATTGATTAGAGATACTTTTTTGTGGCCAGATGTAAACATTTTGGCTTCTTTCTTCATTTTGAACAGTCAGAAGTACTTTTTTACCAGCTTTATTATTAAATAATGAATAAAAATTGGTATTCTTATTAATTGATTTTCCATTTACTGCAGCGATCACATCACCGGCATTTAAATGCGATTTGGGCCTGTCAGCAGGTGTTTGAGGTATTACTCGCTCTATTTTGACACCATTTTCGACAGGTACAATTTCAATTCCTAGCTTACCAGTTGTAATATTCTGAGTTTCATAGCGACCAGAACTGTAAAGCCCCATATGACTGGCATTTAACTGGCCTAGCATTAAGTTAAACATATAGGCCATATCTTCTTTAGTAGAAGCCTTTAGAGCCAGGTTTTTATATTTATTTTTTAATTTTTTCCAATCTCTGCCATGAAAATCGGGATCGTAGAATCCATTATAAATTGTGCGCCAGCCTTCTTCAAATATTTGCTGGATTTCTTTTTTATAATTGACCTCCATCTCGGCTTCAAAAGCGATAGGTTCTACATCATTGTTATCCAGATTAATTTGGTTCAGGACTGTTCTATTGAGCATGAAGATGGAATTTCCCTCAGGACTTGCCAGGATTTTACGCGGATTCCTGCCCCCTTTTGTTATTTGATCAAGATCTTCACCATTCCATTTTATACTAAAAATATCGCGGCCAGAACTTTGTTTGCTCTCAGCAATAAAATAGATTTTTTCTCCATCTTTTGAAAAAAGAGGCATGCTTTCATTTCCAGAAAAATCAGTGACTTGTTCAATCCTTTTATAAATTTCATCGGTATCAATCCTAATTTTTTCAATATTTTGCTTATCTTCATCTTCACTATTCTGATTGTTTTCTTGCTCAAACTTTTCTTCTTTCCTTTCTCGCTCAGTCTTCAACCAGTCCTCTTCCTTAAGCCAAACAAACCAGACATCATTATTTTGATTATTCCGCTCTGATACAAAAGCCAGTTTGTCGCCTGAACGGCTCCAACTGGGCGCATAGTCACCTCTGGGATGCATACTAACATTAATTGGCTGCCCATCATCAATATTCTGGATAAAAACTTCGTTATTGAAATTCAAGTTTTCGACACTGTAGGCTAACCAGCGACTATCGGGACTCCAGCTCAGACCCTGCGGTTCTGCCCACCCTTTCCTTAATGTTCGAAGGTTATCCAATTTCCCATCGGCTGCGATATCAGCAACAATCAGATCACCAAGTCCCCGCACAAAAGCTATTTTTTCTCTATCAGGTGAAAGCATAATATTGGATTCATTTTTATCAGTATTGGTGATTTGTAACTCTCTGATTTGCAGGGATTTTAATATTTGGGTTTCATTTTCGTTATCAGGTTTGGCAAGGTAAATATCATACTGGTTATCTTTGTCGGAAAGATAAATTAATGTAGAGTCATTAAGCCAGACAGGATCGGTTTCTCTGGACGAGCTTTTGGTTATATTAACTGTGTATTCATCCTCGTTATCATTTCTGGTTACAAAAATATCGCCGCGAATTACAAAAGCATTCAAGTTACCATTTGGTGAGATAGCGAAATCACTTACCTGATCAGAATATGTTTTAAATACTCTGTTATCGAAGCGATTATCCTTGCTAACTTCAACCTTTACTTTAGATATGTTCTGGCCTTGGGAATCTATAGTAAAGAGCCCATTTTTCCTTGAAAAAACAAGTTTGTCGCTATTTTCTGCATTATCAAAATGTCGAACTCCAAATTCATCAAAATCTGTAATCTTATTAATCCGGGAAGTATCCTTAATATTTATTGAGTAAAGATTATATTTACCACTTCGGGCACTAATGAAATACAAACTTTTAGAATCTTTCCATTTTGGCAAATAGTCCTGCCCATTATAGCTGGTAATTTGTGTATATTGATCATTTTCGATATCGTAAATCCAGATATCTTTATTAGCAGCTCCTCTATATTTTTCACGAGCCACTCGGCAAGCGCCTTTTACAAAGGCGATATAGCGTCCATCAGGCGACATGGCAGGCATCTCCCCTACTGCATTCAATAGACGATAGGGAGTGCTCCCTGAAACTGGACAGGTGGCGATCTCGTGGTTCCATTCAACCTGTTGAAAATTTCTTGAAGTTGTGAACAGTACTCGATCATTAACGGTCCAGTCAAACAAATTATCCTGACTGGAATGATAGGTCAGCCTTTTTATATTGCTTCCTTGAGCAGTCATAGTATAAATATCATGATTTCCAAATCTATTGCCATTAAAGGCGATTGATTCTCCATTAGGACTCCAGACTGGGTTGGTTTCATAAGCTTCATGGATTGTCAAGCGGATGGCTCGTCCGCCCTGTTCTGGAATAGTCCAAATATCACCCTGCCATGAAAAAGCAAGTGTTTTACCATCAGGAGAAAAAGCTGGTCTTCGAATAATACTGGCTTCTTCTGCACCAAGTTGAAAACAAATAAAAAATAGAATTGAAAAACCGAAAATAAGACTAGATTTGCGCATACAAAAACTCCAATTATTTAGATTATCAGGGAAAATTTTATTGAATTAATAAGCAGTAATCAAGTAGAAAATTAATTTAATGATTTACATTTTTATCCTTTGATGAATAAGAGAATTTGACTTATATGATTGTTTTTTTAATGAAATCCTATTATTTCTCCGCTTAATTAATTAAAATTAAGGATTATAGAAAAGTTACCTATTAAGCTCAATTAAGGTAGTAAGACATGCAAATATCTTGTTTTCAAAAATATAAGATCCGCTTTATTGCTAACTTAATTATTATTTTTATAATTGGATTTGCGAGAACTGCTGCCCAGGACTTTTCAAAAAACGGTAATAGAAGTACAATTATAGTTGGTAGTGAACCAGGCTATCCCCCCTACTGCTTTGTCAATGATCAGGGCAAAGCAGATGGCTTTTCTGTTGAATTGTTGAAAGCCGCTGCCAATGAAATGGATTTGAATGTAGAATTTGAAATCGATGTTTGGAAAAAATTGAAACAGGATCTGGCTGAACACAAAATTGACGCTTTGCCACTTGTTGGAAGAACACCTGAGAGGGAAGATATCTTTGATTTTACTTTTCCCTACTTGACAAGGCATGGTACTATTGTAGTTAGAAAAAATCAAAATGGGATAAATTCAATTTCTGACTTGACTGGCAAACAAATAGCAGTCCTGGAAGGAGATAATGCTCAAGAATATTTAAATAGAATTGATATTGATGCCAATATTGTTCCCCGGCATACATTTGAGGAGGCTATGATTGAGCTTTCTGATGGTAAACATGATGCTGTAGTCATCCAAAAATATCTGGCTTTTCAGATCATTAAAGATAATAATCTCAATAATTTGAAAACAGTTGGAGATCCTCGGGAAACGTTCAAACAGTCTTTTTGCTTTGCTGTCAGTGAAAATGATGATGAATTATTATCACTGCTTAACGAAGGACTTTCCATTGTGATTTCTAAGGGTATCTATCAGATGCTTAATAATAAATGGTTTGCTCCCCTGGAAACCAGGGACCAATTGCCCGACCGTCTGGTTATTGGTGGCGATTATAATTTTCCTCCCTATGAATTTTTAGATGAAAATGGCCAGCCAACTGGATTTGTTGTCGATCTAACCAGGGCTATTGCTAAACAAATGGACATCAAAGTTGAAATTACTCTTGGCCCCTGGTCGGAAGTTATCAAAAAATTGCAAAAAGGTGAAATTGACGCTATACAGGGAATGTTATATTCTGCTGAACGGGATTTGAATTTTGATCTCAGTCCAGCCCATACTGTGATTGGATACGTGATCGCTGGTCGTACTGACAAGCCTTTACCTAATTATTTATCTGAACTTACCGACAAATCTATTTTAGTTCAGAACGGCGATATTATGCACGATCGGGCTTTACAATTAGGCCTAAAAGATCAACTGATTGTCGTTGAAACACAGGAAAAGGCGCTACAACTATTGTCAAAGGGTAAGGGAGATGTTGCTTTAGTCTCAAAAATGTTGGCCTATTATTATATCGATAGACACGACTATGATAATATAGTAATAAATGAAAAACCGGTTCATTCTCCGGAATATTGTTATACAGTACAAAATGGGAATACAGCTTTATTGGCTGAACTTTCAGAAGGTTTAGCAGCATTGAAATCCTCAGGACAATACAGAGAAATCTATTCGAAGTGGTTGGGGCCATATGAAGAAAGAAACCTGAGTTTTATGGATATTCTGCAATATTCTCTTGTTATTATTGTCCCCTTTACCCTGGCATTTATTGGCGTTCTGTTGTGGACCTATACACTCAAACGTAAGGTAAAAGAGCGGACTCATGAACTTGAAGAGGAAGTAAAATACCGCCGTCTGGCTGAGCAAAAGGTCAAAAAAAGTGAGGAAAAATACAGAGAAATAGTAGAATCGACTCACGATACTATGCTTATTAGTCAAAAAAATAAGATTATTTTTCATAATAAAGCTTTTCAAAAAATGACTGGATACAATAAACAAGAACTGGAAGAAAAATCTTTAAATCAGATAATCATTGAAAAGGAAGCTCTTCATCTTATCCTGGAAGAAAAAAAGAAACCAGTTGCGTCACCAAAAAATAAATATGAAATGAAAATAGAGAAAAAAGATGGCAGTGTCATCGATGTGGAAATTCAGGCTACACCAATTAAATTCCACAATCAATCAGCCCATCTGCTGGTTCTGCGAGATATTACCGAAAAGAAGGCTCTACTAGAAAAATTGCAAAAAACAAAAGAGGAAGTTGACAAACTAGGAAATTTCATCCCAATTTGCTCTTCTTGCAAGAAGATAAAAGATTTGGATAAAAAAGATCAACCCTGGGTAGAACCAGAAGTTTACATTATGAAACGGTTATCGGGCATTCAGTTTTCACATGGAATCTGCCCGGAGTGTATGAAAGAACTCTATCCTAAATATTACAAAGAAAAATATCCCAAAGATTCATTTTCAAAGAATAAATAAAATTGTTGAAATACAGCATTCTAAAATGATAATATATACTAATATTTGAGTCATTATTTACCTATCGCCTCACAAGAATAAATAATACCTGCTTTGAAATTTAAAAAAATATACCTACCTTTAATTTATGCTATGATATAATTTTCCTACTGTAGCAAATTATATTTCAAAGATCTTCACTTTGGAATAAAGATTTTACCTGGGGTCAACGATGATAGATAAAAATAAGAACAGGCAAGAACTTTTACTTGAAGTCCAAAAACTGCGAAAAAAGGTTCGCGAATTAGAACATTCTACTAAAAAAACAGAATTTGAAAAACACCAACAAATTCAGAATGCTCAAAAATATAAGACATTAGTAGAATCTTCATTAGTTGGTATTGCTATTTCGGATCTAGATGATAATTTGACTTTTGTCAATCGCAAATTTGCTGACATGTTCGGTTACAACAAAGATGAAATGGAAAATATGACTCTGCTGGATTTATCACCGCATAGCGAGCAGGACAAACTTCAAAAAATGTCATCAAGACGAAAACAGGGCAAAACTGATGTTTATGAAACTCAATTTTTAGCGAAAAACGGCAATCTAGTCGATGTACTCATCAATGCTTCTCCCTATCGAAACCCTAAAGGAGATATAGTTGCTACAATCGGAATTGTCATCGACATTACTGAGAGGAAACAGGCCCAAAAAAAGCTGCGAGAAAGTGAAAAGCAATATCGCCAGATTTTTGAGAATTCTCCTGTAGGAATATTTTTGATCACTTCTAGAGGACAATTGCAACATGCAAATCCTGAGATGACCCGAATTATTGGAGCCTCATCTCATGAGGAGGCCGCTAATATAGATCGCGACAAAATTGTGAATTTTTTCGAAGATAAAACCCGCAAAGATGAATTCATAAAGCAACTTGATGAGGATGGTAGTCTGGAAAATTTTGAATTTAAAGCCCAAAGGCTGGATGACAAGCATATCTGGTTAAATATTAATGCTAAAGTTCGTAAAAGATTTCCTGATGGTTCATTTCTGATCGATGGATTTGCACAGGATATTACAGAGCGTAAGCAGGCTCAGCAGGAACTGGCTAATGAGCATCGCTTGCTCAGAACTTTTATCGAAAATATACCAGATTCGGTTTATGTAAAAGATAAAAAAACCCGGGTAACTCTGGCCAATCCTGCTGATCTTGATTACCGAGGTGCAGATTGTGAAGCCGATGTAGTCGGAAAGACAGATTTTGACTTTTTTCCCAAGGAGACTGCTGAAAAATATTATGCTGATGACAAAAAAGTTCTTGATGAAGGGAAGCGTATTATCAATCGCGAAGAAATTTTAATTCTTCCTAATGGTGAAAAACGCTGGTTGCTGACAAATAAACTGCCTTTAAAAGATGAAGATGATAATATAACTGGTTTGATCGGAATGGGCCGCGATATCACCAAACGTAAACAGGCTGAAGAGGTTCTCAAAAAAAGTGAGAAGAAGTACCGGGCAATTGTAGAAACTGTTCAGGATGCGCTTTTGATCTGCCGAAATAATGAAATCCTGTTTTTTAATGATTCTTTTATTGATTTGGCTGGCTATGATCAAAATGAATTGTTTAATCTGGAAAGCAATCAGCTATTCCTGGAAGATAACCACGTCTGTTGTCTTGATCAGAAAAATTCAGATAAAGAGGAAGCTTTAAGAGAAGAAGGACTGTTGAAAAAGGCTGATGGATCTCAAATAAATGTTGATATTGAAGCTACATTAATAGAATTTCAGGGCCAAAAAGCCCGTTTGTTGTCTTTGCGTGATATTACAGAGCAGAAAAAATTGATAGAGAAACTGCAAAAATCGGGCGAGAAAATTGACAGTTTTGGAGATTTCATTCCGGTTTGCTCATGGTGCAAAAAGATACGAGATGATGATAAGCCCTCCAGTCCCTGGATAGAGCCTGATCGCTATATTGCTGAAAGATTACCAGAAATTAAATTCTCGCATGGGATTTGTCCGGACTGCGTAGATGAATTCTATCCCCACCTAAAATCTGATCAGATTAAGGATAAAGATTCCAAAAATGAAAAATAAGTCTGTAAGTTGAAGTTAATAAATCAATTTTATAGATAAATTTATCGATAATTTAATCTGATTTTATTATATTGTTATTATTGGATATATGTCGTAAAAAACATTAGGGTTTTCTTTAAATTTTATTAAATCTACCAAATTTTACTTTATTTTTAATCAAAATCGAATTATTTTTGATTTGACAATATATAAAAATCCGCCAGGTGTAAGAGGAAAAAATATTTAGTCAGAGATTGTGCTTTTCTGGAGGAAGAATTGTTTTTAAAATAATCAGGGAATTTGGTTTTGAATAAAAAAATTATTAGCTGGATAACAGGAAGTCTGGTGATCATTATCAGCGCTATAATTTTTTCCGGACACCAGACCAGTCAGCTGGAAACAATTAAAAAAACCGATACTCTGAGAATATTAACGGACAATAATTTCAATTGTTATTATCTTTATCGTAACCGTCCAATGGGATTTGAATATGATCTGGCTCGCTCCTTTGCTGATTATCTGGGAGTTGAACTCAAAGTGATCAATCCGGACTGGAATGAAATGTTTTCCAGTCTGCACAATAATAAAGGTGACATTATCGCTGCTAATCTTACCATTACTGATAATCGTAAAGAGCATGTCGATTTTTCCCGAGGATATTTGGCTGTCCAACAGCATATTATCAAGCATTATGATAATCGTTCTGTTGAAACAATGGAGGATTTGAACGGCAAAAAAATCCATATCCGCGAAGGAACATCCTATCATCAGCGCTTGAAAGAATTAAAATCAAGAGGCCTAGATGTTGAACTTGTGCTATATAAAGATCTGCCTACTGAGGAATTTATCCGTATGGTGGCTGATAAAGAAATTGAACTCACTGTTTCAGATTCCCATATTGCCCGGCTTAATCGGCGCTATTATCCAGAAATTCGAATATCGGTACCTATTGAGGAGAAGCAATGGTTAGGATGGGCTGTGGAAGAAGGAAACCATGATCTGCGAGATGCTATCAATGATTTTTTTAAAAAGATCAAAGACAATGGTCAATTTGGCAAGATCTATGAGAAATATTTTGCAAACATTGAAATTTTTGATTATGTTGATATAATTAAATTTCATCAGAGAGTTCGAAGCCGGCTTCCAAAGTATAAATCCTTAATTCAGAATCAGGCTCAGAAATATGATTTTGACTGGCGTTTAATCGCCGCTATAATTTACCAGGAATCCCACTACAATCCCCGTGCCCGCAGTTTTACCGGTGTAAAGGGTCTCATGCAGGTCACTCTGCGAACTGCCCGGGAAATGGGAATCAGGAATCGTCTTGATCCTGTCCAGAGTATTAAAGGTGGAATAAAATATTTAAATAAAATCTATCAAAGATTTGATAATATAGAAGGCCTGGATAGAATGAAATTTACAATGGCCAGTTATAATATTGGTTACGGTCATGTCAGAGATGCTCAAAAAATAGCCCAAGAAAAAGGCCTGGAACCGACAAAATGGTCATCACTGGAACAGACTCTTCCTCTTTTGCGCTATAGAAAATATTATAAGGATACAAAATATGGATATGCGCGAGGCACAGAACCTGTTCGCTATGTCAATCGGGTTATGACCTATTATGATATTTTACGGCAAAAATCTATATCATGATGCAAATTATTACAATTATTATGCTTGGGATATAATTCCTTTGCATATAAATTCTAGGATCATTGAAAATTAAACCGAAAGCAAACAATAATGACAATTATACAACAGAAAAATAAGATAAGTGATAAAAAGAAACGGTCCCGGCAACATCCTCGTGAAGAAGACATTCGAGGCCCTTATTTTCGTGACCTTACTGCTATTCTCCACTCACAGGCTTTTCGTCGCCTGAAACATAAAACTCAGGTTTTCTTTTCACCGGAAAATGATCATATTTGTACTCGCATTGAGCATAGTTTGCATGTTTCTACAATTGCTGCTACCATTTCAAAAGCCCTGGATCTTGATACTGAACTTGCTCAAGCAATTGGTCTGGGGCATGATCTGGGCCATGCTCCTTTTGGTCATAAAGGTGAAAAAGTGCTCAGGCAAATTACCGATATCAATTTTCTGCACGAATTGCATAGCCTGAGAGTTGCCGATGATATTGAAAATTATGGTCAAGGCATTAATTTAACCTATGCAGTCAGAGACGGTATTGCTTCTCATTGTGGTGAAAAGGATGAACAGGTAATCGAATTAGCATCTCCGCCTAATGACCTATTGGATCTGAATTCACTGCCCCGCTCTCCTTCTACATTGGAAGGTTGTGTTGTGCGTATTTCTGATTCTATCGCTTATCTGGGTCGCGATCTGGAAGACGCTATGGTTGCCGATCTAATAGACAAAGAGGATATTCCTGAGGTTTTGAAAAAAAGTCTGGGAACTGACAATAGTACAATTATAAAAAATTTGGTTTATGATGTTATTGACTGGTCGAAAAAAAATCATAAAATCGGGTTTTCAGAGGAAAAATTTGAACTGGTCCAGGAATTGAAAAATTTTAGCAGAAAAACTATTTACGGCCACCCAAAAATGCAATACTGGAATGATTACAGTGAATTTGTGATAAAAACTCTGAAAAATTATCTAGAATATTATTTTAAAAAATATGGCTTTGATTTCGCCAAATATTATAATGATTGCCCTGCGCTGGTTAAAAAATTTGGTAAATTCATCGAATCGCTTAAACATCTTTATACTGAAGATGATTTTGATAGAATAATCTGCGATTACATTGCTGGAATGACTGATAATTATGCTCTCAACTGTCTGGAATATATTCTCTCATCCGGTACAAGTGGATTTTGAATGATTTAATAGGTAAATTGGCAACATATTAATTAAATATTATGATCAAAAAAATATCAATATTATTTATCACTCTTTTATTTTTGGCCGGAGCTTGCCAGCAAAAACGTTCACTTCCAAAGAATAAAAAGTCAGGCTCAAGTGAACTCAAACCTGTTCTCAAACAAAATACTAGTTCACAAAAAAATCAATCGAATAGCATTACTAAAAAAATAGTCGATACTCTTGAAATTGATAGTCTGGCTACTCTGAGTGATAGTACTCTTTGGGAAAATTATTATAAAGTGCGTGACAAATCTAAACAAGCAATGCAGGAAAATAATTACAATCAAGCTACTAATTTACTACTAAGAGCAGCCCATTATACTCAATCTTTGAATAGAAATGACATTGCCGCCTGGCAGTATAACAATGCTGGTTATTGTCGAATTCAACTATTTATCAAAAAAACTGATTATAACACAAGAATTGACAAGATAAACAACCTGCCTAATGAATATGCTGGCAAAGAATATATTCAGCAAACTAAAGATATTTTTGCCCAAAATCTGGAGATTATTAAGCAAGCACGTTTATATCTGGAAAAGGCCTACGAACTTGACCAGCATTATTCAGCCAGTCAAAGAACACAAAAAATATATAACAATCTGAAATTTGCCGATCGGATTTGCAATTACATCAAAGAATAATTCAAAGAATTAAATTCAAAATTCCGCCTACTGTAAAAGATGTGAGCACCATGATCAGGGCGGCTTTAAGCATATCTTTGACTCCTAATTCCTTGACCAGAATAGTGAATGTAGCAATACAGGGAAAATACATAGTGAGAACTACACTGGCGATAATTAGTTGCTTGAGATTCATTCCTAAAGGCGCTAGCATACCAACAGCCAGATCTTTTCTCAGAAAGCCCATGATCAGTGCTCCTACTGCTTCTTTGGGTAAACCTAATATTTTGGTAACAATAGGCTGGGCTAAATTCCCTATAAATTCTATTATATGCAAAGAATATAACACATTCACTATAGCAACGCCAAGCAGAACGTAAGGAATAGCTTCTTTTAGAAAGTGCTTTATCCGCATCCATAATTTTTTAAATAAAGTTATCAAATGGGGAAAGCGTAAACGAGGAATTTCGGTAAAGATTTCAGGGCTTTCGCCTTTGACAGTTTTTTTCATTATAAACCCTAGAATCAATCCTACAATCAGCAGAGTAAGAAAAATTGGCCCCATACTGCGAATTCCATATTGACCGACAAGGCCGATGACCATTGCAATTTGAGCCATACAGGGCGTCACAATGCCCATTAAAGTTGCTGCTATGAAACGTTCTTTGCGGGTTGCTAAAAGTCTGGTACTCATTGCTCCGGGTACATTGCACCCCAGTCCCAGTAAAAAGGGCAGGAATGACATTCCGTGTAATCCGAT
>Ga0102934_1002063_pt1 | contig 14054 bp, 11 predicted proteins | sample SalPonR2_A_D1_MG_FD_78175 | JGI IMG/M metagenome (GOLD analysis project Ga0102934, IMG submission 78175) | Salt pond soil microbial communities from South San Francisco under conditions of wetland restoration - Salt Pond MetaG R2_A_D1_MG | ecosystem: Environmental > Aquatic > Marine > Intertidal... | reverse complement strand
CATGCGCGCCGTGACCGAAACGCTCTACGACATCCCGCCCGAGAATGTCATCGGCATCGCGGGCGAGACGCGCTACGTCGTCGTGGACAGCGTACCCCGGCTGATGAAGGACCCGGCCATCGCCTTCATCGACGACAAGGAAGGCAAGCCCGTCGGGATCGACGCAAAGATCGGCAGGCGCCCGATTTTTGCCGCCGGCAATTCGGTCGGCGAGTTCGCGATGCTCGAGTACACCATGTCCGGTGACGGGCTGCGCTTCGCCATGCTCGTCCATCACACCGACGCCGAGCGCGAGTTCGCCTACGACCGCAACAGCCACGTCGGCCGGCTCGACCGGGGTCTGGACGAGGGCCCGGGTCGCGGCTGGCTGGTCGTCGACATGGCCACGGACTGGGAGCAGGTCTGGCCCGACCCATGATCTGATGAAACATGCGTCCTTCCTTCTCGCCGCGACCCTCGTGGCGGCACCCGCGTTCACGCAGGCGGCACCCGCCTACCTCGGGTCCGAGGCGTGCGCCGCCTGTCACGCGGAGGCCGCGCAGGCTTGGGCGGGATCGCATCACGCGCTGGCCTGGACCTGGCCGTCGCCCGACACGGTCGTGGCCGACTTCGACGGCACGGAGTTCCGCCATCGCGGCATGGTCGCCCGCTTTCGCATCGAGCCTGACGGCTACCACGTTGCGGTGACCGAGCAGGACGGCGTCACCACCGACTACCGCGTCCACTCCGTGGCCGGGATCGAGCCCCTGCAGCAGTATCTGCTTGAGACCGAGCCGGGCCGGCTGCAAAGCTTCGACGTGGTCTGGGATACGGAGAAGAAGCGATGGTTCCACCTGTACCCGGACCAGGACCTGCCGCCGGACGATGGCCTCCACTGGACCGGGCCGTACAAGACCTGGAACGCGCGCTGTGCCGAGTGCCACGCTACCGGCTTCGAGAAGAACTACGACTCGAAGACCCGGCGCTACCGCTCCACTCAACGCGAGATCGGGGTGGGTTGCGAGGCGTGTCATGGGCCGGGCTCGGCGCATCTCGAGTGGGCCGAATCGCCGGAGGAGTTGACTGCGGGGCCGGGCCTCGATCGCTACGGCTTCACCCAGTCCTTCGGCGGCACTGAGGCGACGATCCAGCAGTGCGCGACCTGCCATTCCCGGCGCGAAGCGCATGACGATGCTTCGCCCCTGCCGGGGACGCCCTACCACGATGCCTATGGCCTCGCGCTGCTGCAGCCGGGTCTCTACCATGCGGACGGCCAGATCCTCGACGAGGTCTATGTCTATGGCTCTTTCCTGCAGGCGAAAAAGTACACCCGGGGCGTCAGCTGCCTGAATTGCCATGATGCCCACAGCGCGGAGCCGCCCGCCGAAGGCAACGCCATTTGCACGCAGTGTCATGCGCCGGCCGGCAACCCCGAGTTCCCGACCGTCAGGCGGGCCGCTTACGACAGCCCGGCGCATCACTTCCACGAGCCAGGCTCTGAGGGCGCCCAGTGCAAGAACTGCCATGCGCCCGAGAGCGTCTACATGGGCAATGACTGGCGCGCGGACCACTCCTTCCGCATCCCCCGCCCCGACCTCTCCGCCGCCACCGGCGCGCCGGATGCGTGCACCCGCTGCCACGTGGATCGTTCGTCAGAATGGGCCGCCGCAGAAATTGCGGCGCGCTATCCCGAAAGCCGCAACCGCGGGCGACATTTCGGCCAGGTCCTGGCGGCCGGTCGTGCTGGTCCGGTTGCCGTGCGTGACGACCTGGCACTGCTTGCAGAGGATACTGCCCAAGCGGGGATCGTGCGGGCCGCCGCGATGCGACTGCTCGAGGGTGCGGCCGATGCGGCCTTGGCCGAGCGGCTCGCCCCGTTACTGTCGGATCGAGATCCGCTGCTGCGCGCGGCCGCAGTGCGGCTGCAGCGCGCCGCCCCGCCCGAGGAGCAGGTGCTGCGCCTGCTGGACGCGCTGTCCGACCCGGTCCGCAGCGTGCGTATGGTGGCCGCGCAGGCGTTGCTCGGAGCGCCGATCGCCCGGCTGCCGCGCGCTACCCAGGCCCGGCTGGATGCCGCAATGACGGAGTGGCGCGCATCCCTGGCGAGCCGTCTCGACTTTCCGGAGACCCACCTGCAGCTGGCCGGCGCCGCACTGACCTTGCGCGCCTTCCCGCAGGCCGAAGCCGCGTTTCGCGAAACCGTTTACCTCGACCCGCAGCGCGTCGAGGCCTGGATCATGCTCGTGCGCATGGCTGCGGCCACCCGCGGCGCCGACGCGGCGCTGGATATTCTTGAGGCGGCCCTCGCCGTCGTACCGCAGGAACCCGCTCTTCTTCACCTGCGCGAGGAACTCGAAGGACGCTGAGCGCAGGTCTCGATCCCTCGATTACTCGCGATACTCGCAATGACAACCAAGGAGCAATAATGGAAGTCTCGGAACTGTTGAACCAAATGGGCGGCCTCGGCGCCATGGCGCGCGAGCTTGGCGTGGACGAGGGGGCCGCCCGCAGCGGGGCCGAGGCCCTCCTCCCCGCGATCCTCGGCGGGTTCAAGGAACAGGCCCAGGCACAGCCGAGCGGCCCCGGTGGACTGCTCGACATGCTGGGCCAACTCGGCGGCGGCAACCTGCTGGACGAAGTGCTGTCGTCGCAGCCGACCAACCTCGAGCGCGGCAACCAGGTCCTCGGCCAGATCTTCGGCTCCAAGGACGTCAGCCGCGCCGCGGCCCGGAACGCCGCGGGGCAGACCGGCCTGGATCCGGCGACCCTCAAGCAGATGCTGCCCATGCTCGGCATGCTGGTGGCGGGTTACATGAGCAAGGAAGGCAACGCGACCGCGCCGGCGAGCCAGGCCCGGGCCGGCGGCCTGGCCGGCATGCTCGACGCCGACGGCGATGGCAACCCGCTCAACGACATGATGGGGATGCTCCGCAAGCTGGGACGCTGAGCGCCCCGGCAGGCACGCTCGCCGGGGCCCTGATCAGTCTTCGGGCATGCGCAGGACCTGGCCGGGATAGATCCGGTCGGGATCCTTGTTCTCCTTCTCAGCGCCCAGCCGTGGTCATTAGTCCTCGCCTGGCGACCGAAGCGCAGCGTGCTGCCTGGGCTCAGAAGCCCAGCTTCTCCAGTGCCGCCGAGATCTTCGAGTGCATCGCTTCCTGCTGGAGCGGGAACGAGCGGAAGAAGTCGCGACGAGTCAGTATCGGATTGCGCGCACGCACGTTTGCGGCCCACTTCCTCGCGCGCGCCTGGTCGCCTGCGAGTTCCTGGGCGGCTGCTGCGATCATGGCGATGAGAACATGTGCGCCCGGCGACCGGGCAGCGCGGTCCGCACAAAGGGCTGCCTCGTCGTACTCGTTCCGCGCCAAATGTATGAAGCCGCGCGTGCCCACCATCGCGTAATACAACGGGTCGAGCGGGCTGAGCATCATCGCCAGATCGACGCCCTCCCGCGCGCTGGCGTTGCTGCCGGACATCGTTTCCGTCCAGGCTTGGGCATAGATGCCCTGTGCAAAGTTAGGGCTGAGTGAAGTCGACCGCTCGAGCCACGTCGCTGCGCGCTCGAGATCCGCCTCCAGCCAGAAGCTGCGGCCCATCGTGAAATTCGTGAACGGATCCAGCGGGTCGATATCGATTGCACGTTGGGCATAGTCGCGGGCCTGCGTGATCTCCCCCTGGATGTCGTCGGTCTGACGCAGGAAGGCCGATTGGAAGTGCACGAAAGACAGCCCGGCATGCGCGCGGGCGAAATCCGGGTCGCGCTGGATCGCATGGGAGAAGAGTTCCGCCGCGCTCGCGTTGTCTGTGCGATTGAAGCGATACATATGCTGCAGCCCGAGATGGTAAGCCGACCAGGAATCCAGATTCGCAGTCGCCTGCAGGCGCACTGCCGCGGCCTCGTGCAGCGGAATCTGGATCTCGAGAGAGTTCAGTATCCGGGCACGAATCTCCGCGCGCACGCCGTGTACGTCGTCGACGTATCCGCTGTAGCGCTCGGCCCAGACCACATCGTCGTCTCGCGTGTCTATCAGTTCCGTGGTGACCACCAGACGCCGGCCCGTGACCTCGACGGCTCCGGTGAGGCAGTAGCGCACGCCGAGCAGCCGGCCTGCCTCGCCGGGCTCCATGTCGCCGCAGCCGAGGCGGAACGACGAGCCGCGCGCGATCACGAACAGCCAGCGCAGACGCGCCAGTTCCGCGATCAGTTCATGAGGCAGGCCCTCGGCGATGGTCGCGTAGGCACCGGCGTCGCCGATGAGGCGAAACGGCAGTACGGCGATCGACGGCCTTGCCGCAGGGGCTGCGCCCTCGGCCGATCCGGACGTGGCGGATTCAGTGCCGGCGTTGGCGTCTGCCGACGTTGAGAGCGGACGTCCCTCGATCTCTACGTCGGCGACGAAGCGAAGGCCCCTCCCGTGGATCGTCCTGATGAACTGCTGCGTCCTGCCGTCGTCGCCCAGCGCCTTCCGGGCCGACTTGATGCGGCTGCCGAGCGTCGAGTCGGTTACCACGCGCCGGTCCCACAGTTTCTCGAGGATCTCGTCCCGCGAGACCAGTCTCTCACGGTGTTCCACCAGAAGCGCGATTAGCGCGAAGACCTGCGGTTCCACCGGTCGGGGCCGGCCGTCGGCGCGGAGCTCGGCCTTGTCGATATCGAGCTCGAATCGATCGAAGCGGTAGATCATGCCGACCAGCATAAGACAGCAGGCCGCCGCCTGTCCGCAAATCTCCACGAGATCTCCACGGGTCCTCCAAGCGCCGTGCGGGCAGGCGCGGTACAAAGATTCGAAACCGCAGCAGATCAGCCGCAACAGAAGGGAGCAGACTACGATGAAACATACACGTGCAGATTTGCCAACGCGCCTGGAAGCAGGCGGCGTCTGCATCCAGGGCCAGGACTGGGGGGACCTCAATGTGGCGCGCATACGCTTCCCAAAGGGCGCGGATGCCACGCCCCTGCTGGAGGGCATGCCGCAGAACCTCTGCCCGTGTCCGCATTGGGGCACGGTGCTCAAGGGCTCCATCCACGTGCGCTTCGCGGACGGGCACGAAGAGGTCGTGCGCGCCGGCGAGGTCTACTACTGGCCGCCCGGGCACACGGTCTGGGTGGATGAAGACTACGAGGCTATCGAATTCAGCCCGAGCGGAGAGATGGGCGAACTGATCGAACACCTGAAGACGAAACTGCAAGCAGGAGGATGAAACCATGCCACTGGTAACGATCGACGTGATCAAGGACGTGTTCACTGCCCGGCAGAAGGAGCAGATGATCGAGAAAGTGACCGCCGCAATGGTCGAGGTCGAGGGCGAGGCGATGCGGCCAGTGACCTGGGTGCGAATCAAGGAGTTCGAGGGCGGCGACTGGGCGATCGGCGGGGACCGCCTTGCCGCGGCAGACGTCCATGCCATGGCCGAGGCGAAGACGGGCTAGCGCGCAATCCGGCGCGGCTTTTTTGCGCTCCCGGAGGGCCTTCAGGCCGGACCCCCGCGACCGGTTACGCTTCGCGCGAACTTGCACCCACCCTTTTCACGCAGTATCCCGTAGCCAGGCGCAGAGCCCTGCCGGATCGATCAGCCTGATCACCCCGTAACCACACTCCAGGAAGCCCTCTTCCTCGAGCCGGCTCAGGTTCTCACCAACGGCACTGCGCGACACATTCGCGATAAATGCGATGTCGTGGTGCGTCAGATCGAGGTCCCGTGAAAACTCGACGTTCGGCAAAACACCGCCGCGCGCGCCAGCGAGCCGGAGCAGGACGGCGGCGATTCGGCGCCTGGGCAGACGGATCGTCATGTCGTCAACCGCGCAGAACGCGGTCTTCACGTTGTAGGCCAGGGACGCGGCGAGCCAGCGCCAGAGTTCCGGTTCTTCTTTCAGCAGCCCCTCCAGTTCCCGTACCGGAACGCGCAGACAGCGGCTCCGCCGGGTTGCGATCATGGTGGTCGCCCGCGGCTTCCCGACGCAGTGCGCCAGTTCGCCGAACCAGGCACCCGGGCCGTAGAGATGGAACGTATGCGGCCCCTGCTCGTTCGGTGCGAGCTGGAAGGCGAACATGCCGGAGACGGCGCCGTAGATGCCGTCCGGCTCGTCGCCAATACGGAACACTGTCTGTCCGCGCTCGAAAGCAGGCAGCAGGCGGGCGCGGTCAAGCAGCGCGTCTCGCAGGTACGGCGGGAGCTGGGCGGGCCATCCGCGATGTCTGAGAAACTCGCGCGCACCGTCGAGACTGCCCAGGTTTTTTCGAGCCCTTTCGCAATTGTCCATAGCCGTCATTCTGCTCCGGCGACCGATGATATTTTCCTGCCGCCTCAATTGCCATAACAACCGGCGCGGCCAGTTTGATTCCCGCGTCGTGTCACGGGAAAGAGAACAGGCCGCCTGACTGGGAGTTCCCGATGATACGCCCGTATGTCTCGATACTGTCTATTTTGCTCGGCCTGGGAAACGCTGGTGTAGCGGCAGCACAACAGAGCCAGGAGGACCTCGCGAAGCAGCTGGCCAATCCCGTGGCCGCGCTGATCAGCGTGCCGTTTCAATGGAACTATGACCAGGATATCGGCCCGCTGGATGATGGCACGAGGTCTTATCTGAATTTCCAGCCGGTCATCCCCGTGTCGCTGAACGAGGACTGGAACCTCATCTCACGCACCATCGTGCCGCTGATCGACCAGGACGACATCTTCCCCGGCGCGGGTGGACAGGCCGGCATGGGGGACATCGTGCAGAGCATCTTCTTCTCGCCGGTCGAGCCGACCGAAGGCGGCTGGATCTGGGGCGTCGGTCCCGTCTTCCTGCTGCCGACGGCGACGGACGAACTCCTGGGTGCCGACAAGTGGGGTATCGGCCCGACGGCGGTCGCGCTGCGCCAGCAGGGCCCGTGGACGTACGGCGGGCTGGCCAACCACATCACCTCCATCGCGGGGGACGACGATCGGGGTGACATAAACGCCACGTTCGTGCAACCTTTCGTCTCCTACACGACACCCGATGCCTGGACCTTCACGCTGCAGACCGAGAGCACCTACGACTGGGAGGGCGAACAGTGGTCGATCCCGGTCAGCGGCATCGCTTCCAAGGTGACGACGATCGGTGACCAGCTGGTGAGCATCGGAGGCGGCGTGCGCTACTACGTGGAGAGTCCGGATGCCGGCCCGGAAGGCTGGGGCGTGCGCATCGGTTTTAAGCTGCTTTTCCCGAAATAGCGCCGCGCAGAATAGGGAGGCCCTGACTATGACCACCCAGAGCTCATCGAAGGTAATTGCGTCGATCGCAATGCTCGCCCTGACAGGCCTCGCCGGCTGCACCCAGCCCGAGGAGACCGGTGGGGAGGAAGCGTCGACAGCGACAGCCGAGATCATCTACTACGGTGGCGACGTAATCACGATGGACGCCGACGACACGATCGGGGCAGCACTGGCGGTCGCGGACGGTCGTATCCTGGCCGTTGGCGCCGAAGAGAGCGTATTCGCGTACCGCACCGATTCGACGGAGATGGTCGATCTGCAGGGCGGTACGCTTGCACCCGGCTTCATCGATGGGCACAGCCATTATTTCAATGCCCTGTTCCTTGCCGATCAGGTCAATCTGTATCCGCCGCCGGCCGGACCGGGCAAGGACGTCGACAGCATCATCGCCGCGCTCGAGCGCTTCGCCGAGGACCGCGCCATCCCCGAGGGCGAGATGATAATGGCCTATGGCTATGACGACACGGTCATGCCGGACGGACGCCTGCTCAACCGCGATGACCTCGACGCGGCTTTTCCGGATAACCCGGTGCGCGTGGACCATGTCTCCATGCACGGTGCGGTGCTGAACAGCCTGGCGCTGCGCAAATACGGCATCGATGCCGACACCGAGACGCCGCCGGGCGGCATCATCGTCCGCAAGCCGGGCACCAGCGAGCCCTGGGGGCTCATCATGGAGACGGCGTTCATCCCCATTTTCGAGCAGACGCCGCCTCTCACGGAGACGGAGGAGATCGAAGGCACGCGGGCGGCCCACCGCATGTACGCGGCGGCCGGTCTCACCACGGCCCATGAAGGTGCCACGCACCTGCCCCAGCTGGAGACGATGAAGCGCGCAGCGGATGCCGGTGCCCACAGCATCGACGTCGTGGTGTTCCCGTTCATCACCGATCTCGAAAAGGTGCTCGCCGTATTTCCACCGGAGCAGTGGGGCGAGTACCGTGACCGACTGAAAATAGGCGGCGTGAAGATCACCATCGACGGCTCCCCGCAGGGCCGTACCGCTGCATTCACGACGCCGTACCTCACAGGCGGCCCCAGCGGCGAGGAGGACTGGAAAGGCGAACTGTTCGCACCCCAAGAGGTCATCAATGAAGGCCTGAAGAAGGTCTACGAGCTCGGCGTGCCGGTCAACTTCCACGCCAACGGTGACGCAGCGATAGATTCGCTGATCGAGGCGCACGAGTTCGCCGCAGCGGATGATCCGGCCCGGCACCGGAAGGTCACCGCCATTCACTCCCAGTTCCTGCGGCGGGATCAGGTCGACGCTTTCGTCGAGTACGGCATCCGGCCCTCCTTCTACACACTGCACACCTATTACTTTGCCGAGGCACATATCGCGAACCGCGGCAGGGAGCAGGCGGATTACATCAGTCCCATGCGCGATGCCATCGACGCGGGGCTCCGGCCGAGCAACCATACCGATGCGCCGGTGGTGCCCCTCGACCAGATGTTCATGCTCTGGTCTGCGGTCAACCGCGTCTCGCGCGCCGGCGAGGAGATCGGACCGGCCCAGACAGTGACGCCGCTGGAAGGACTGAAGACCATGACGCTGTGGGCAGCCGAGCAATACGGCGAGCAGGACCGCAAGGGTTCGCTGGAGCCTGGAAAACTCGCCGACCTCGTGATTCTCGACGACAATCCGCTGACTGTGGATCCGATGTCGATCAGGGACATCCGTGTCGTCGAGACCATCAAGGACGGGCGCACGGTCTTTCGGGCGGAGTGATCGTAAGGCCTCGGCAATTGAGTGAATCGAGCAGGAGCTGAGCATGAGAGGAACGATCATCGGCCTGGCGGCAGCGATCGGGATTTTTACCTCTGTTTCGGCGGCTGCTGCCGAACCCGCCGACACGATCTATCACAACGGCACGATCATCACGATCGACGACGGAAACCCCGTCGCACAGGCCGTAGCCGTGCGCGGCGGCCGCATCCTCGCGGTAGGCAGCGAGGCAGAGGTCCTGGAGACGGCCGGCGGGAACACCCGCCGCGTCGATCTCGCGGGCCGCACGATGCTGCCCGGATTCGTCGACTCCCACGGCCATGGCTACATGATCGGGTTGCAGGCTTCCACGGCGAACCTGCTGCCGCCGCCGGATGGTGACGGCAGGGATATCCCGGCGCTGCAGAAGCTCCTCGCCGATTGGGCAGACCAGAATTCGGCGGTGGTCGAACGGGTCGGCTGGATCGCCGGCTTCGGTTACGACGACTCGCAGCTGGCCGAGCAGCGTCATCCGATCCGCCAGGAACTCGACGCAGTATCCACGGAGTATCCCCTCATCATCATCCACCAGTCGGGCCATCTGGGCGTGGCCAACACGAAGGCACTGGAACTGGCAGGTGTGACGGCGGCAACCAAAGACCCGGAGGGCGGCGCCTTCCGGCGGGAGGAAGGATCGAACCAGCCGAATGGCGTGCTGGAAGAGTACGCCTTCTTCTACCTGTTATCGAAGCTCGCCGCTCGCTTCGACGATCAGATCAACGAGGCGCTGGTGATCGAGGGCACGAAGCTCGCCGCCTCCTTCGGCTACACGACGGTACAGGAAGGCCGCGCGATGCAGACTTCGGTCGATGCTATGCGGCGGGTCGCGGATAAGGGTGGCCTTGCGGTGGATCTGGTGGCGTATCCGGACATCCTGGAGGTGGAAGACATCGTGCCCTCCATGCAATACACGAACCGGTTCCGCATAGGCGGCGCCAAGCTGACGATCGACGGCTCGCCCCAGGGCAAGACGGCTCTCCTCACCGAGCCCTACTACGTGCCGCCCCCGGGCCAGACGGCGGATTATCGCGGCTACGGGGCGATCAGCGAGCAAAGGGCGATCGAGGCCGTGGAGAAGGCGTTTGCGAACGGCTGGCAGATTCTCTGCCACGCCAATGGCGATGCGGCCATCGACCAATTCATCAACGCGGTCCGCGCGGCGCGGCAGAAGTACCCGGATGTCGCCAACCGGCCGGTGCTGATACACGGCCAGACGCTGAGATTCGACCAGGTCGCCGATCTGGACGAACTGGATATCTTTCCCTCGCTGTACCCGATGCACACTTTCTACTGGGGCGACTGGCACCGGGAATCGGTGCTCGGCCCCGAGCGTGCGGACAATATCTCGCCGACCGGCTGGGTGCTGGAGCGCGGCATGATGTTCGGTAGCCATCACGATGCACCGGTGGCTCTGCCCGACTCCATGCGCATCCTCTCGGCCACGGTCACTCGACGTTCTCGGACCGGCGACATACTCGGTCCGATGCACAGGGTGCCGGTCGAGACCGCCCTGAAGGCGATGACGCTCTGGCCCGCCTGGCAGCACTTCGAGGAGAGCCACAAGGGCAGCATCACGCCGGGGAAACTGGCCGATTTCGCCATACTGTCGGACAACCCGCTGACCGTGCCCGAGGATCAGCTCGACGATCTGGTCGTGCTCGCGACCATCAAGGAAGACGAAACGATCTACGAGCGTCCGGAGCGGGCCGCCTCCCGCGTCTCTCCCGCGCTGTTCGGCGTCACGCTGCACGACGAGCCGCACCGGCAGCTGGTGCCCGGCAGGGAGCACGTCCACGGCGACGGCTGCTTCAACCCGGGATTGAGCGTGCTCTATCACGCCATCACGGGCAGCGTCCCGCACTGACCGAGAGAAACGAATGCAGGAGGGCCTTCAGGCCCGACCGTTCAGCCCCGACGAGGCGAAATCGGGCCTGAAGGCCCTCCTGCCAGATTTTGGAACAGCCGGTCTGTGGCCGGACCGGCCCGCGCAGGGATGCGCACTATTGGACGCGGCGCGCCCATCCCGCGTCGGGCCTGAAGGCCCTCCTACCAGGGGAGTTCCTCGCCTTCGGCGTGCCAGAAGCTGCCGGTGTTCTCCAGGTTCAGCTCGTCGATGCGCTGGATGAGGCCGGCAGCTGCCTTCTCCGGCGCAATGCCGCGGCCGCCGGTCATGTCGGTGGCGACCATGCCCGGGTGCAGAAGCGCCACCGGGATGCCGCGGGGCTGCAGATCGTGGCTGAGGTTCTTGCCCACCATGTTCACGGCGGCCTTGGATACGCGGTAGGCGTAGTTGTTGCCGGAGCCGTTGTCGCCGACGGAGCCCACCCGGCTCGAGACGATGGCCACCTTCGATCCTTCCTGCAGGTTCTCCAGCAGCGCCCGGGTGACCCGCAGCGGTCCGAGGGTATTCACCTCGAACAGCTTCACCATGTCGTCGTACTGCACGGTGTCGATGTCGTCGGGTCTGAGCATGCCGGCGTTGTTGATCAGCACGTCGATCTGGCGGCCTTCCAGCGCGTAGCGCAGCTGTTCCACGTTGTCGTCGCTGGCCACATCGATGTGCTCGATGATCTCCACGCCGAGCTGCTCCAGATCGGGGCTCGGGCTGCGGCAGACGGCGATCACGTCGTCGCCGCGTTCCTTCAGCTGACGGCAGAGTTCGAGTCCGATACCTCGGTTTGCACCGGTGATCAGAATGCTGGCCATCTGGGTCTCCTTTCCGTTGATCGCTCGTTGATCGATCGTTGATCGATCCGACAATGATCCCATCAGACTAACATGGGCCGCCGCTTGCGCAGGAACGGGGGCTGTGATCCCCTGTCGCTTTGCTCCGGAAGCCGGAATGAGAGCTAGCCCGCGAACACTGACCGCTGCGTCCGCCGCCGTGCTGTGCCTGCTGGCCGTTGCGCCGCCGGCCGGTGCGGCGGGCGACGAAAGCGATCCGGCCGGGGCCTCCGGTAACGCCGCCGGCGTCGGCGGCGACGCCGCCACCACCATGGTGGAGACCATACTGGTGACCGCTCGCCGGGTTGCCCTCGAAGCGCCCGCCAGCACCTTCGCCTCGCCGGTGACCGCACTGCGCTACGACCCGCGCATCGACGTGCAGTCCCGGGGCCTCGCGGAAGGCCAGGCGGACGTCAGCGTGCGCGGCGGCCTGTTCGAGAACACCGGCTTCCGGCTCGGCGCGGTCAACCTGCTGGACCCCCAGACGGGACACTATTTCGCCGAGTTGCCGGCGCCGCCGGCCATGCTGACGGCGCCGGCGCTGCTGACCGGCGTGGACAATGCGCTGGGCGGCTTCAACTCCACGGTGGCCACCGTCGGCTACCGGTTCGCCCCGCTCGACCCGGGCTACGACGCCGGCGCCGGCCTCGGCACGGACGGACTGCGTTTCCTGAGCGCCCGCGCGGCGGCCAGGGCCGCCAATACCGCCGCCGACATCGGCGCCGAACTCGCTGTCGCGACTTCCAGCGGCGACGGCAGCCGCGACAACGGCGATCACGACTTCGAGCGTTACGCATTCCGCGCCCAGCGCAGCAGCGCGGACGGCCAGACGGATCTGCTGCTCGCCTACCAGGACAAGTTCTACGGCTGGCCCGGCGCCTACACGGGTTTCGCGAGCCTGCCGGAGACCGACCACACGCAGACCACGCTGGCGGTGCTGAACCACCGCCAGGAGACGGCGGCGACCGGTTGGTGGGAGGCGGGCGCCTGGTACCGCAGCCTGGAAGACGACTACGACTTCGACCGGCGTACCGCGGAGTCCGGCGTGCCCGGCGCCTTCGATCACGAGACCCGTGCCGGCGGTATCGCGCTGCACGGCCGCCGGGCCGGCGCGGCGGTGGATCTCCGCTATTCGCTGCAGGCCACCGCCGACGAACTGGTCAGCTCCACCGACCTGACTGAGGGGCCGTTCGCAAGCCGCAGCTATGCGAGCGCCGCGCTGCTGCCGTCGATGACCCGGGCGGCCGGGGCCGGCGAACTGGAGTTAGGGCTGGGCGCGCGGCTGGACTGGACCAACCGGGAGGGCAGCGAACTCCTGCCGAGCGCTTTCGTCGCCTGGCGGCAGCAGACGGCGGCGGCCGAGCGCACGTGGCGGCTATCCTGGGCGGAGACCTCCCAGGTGCCCGGCTACACGGCCCTGGCCTCGCCGCCCGACGGGCTGTTCGGCGGCAATCCGACCCTGGACCGCGAGACCGCCCGCACCCTGGAGCTGGGCTATACCCACGTTGCGGAGAGCTGGCGCGCCGAGGCCACCGTGTTCCGCCGCGACGACGACGACCTGGTGGACTGGACCTTCCTCTCCGGCGCGCCCTTCGTCCGCCAGGCGAATCCCGTGGACATCGACGTGCTCGGCGCGGAGCTCTATCTCGCCCGTGCCTGGTCCCGCCTGACGCTGCGCGCCGGCTATGCCTGGCTGGACAAGGATGCCGACTACGGCACCGCGGCGGTGGACGCGAGTTACTACGCGCTGAACTACGCCCGCCAGCGGCTGACCGTGGCACTGGAATACGACGTCGCCGCTGCCTGGCGGCTGGCGATGGACACCGAGCTCCGCCGCCAGGCGGACAACCCGCTGCGCACCGGCTCCGACGACGCCTTCGCCGCCTCCGTGGCACTGTCCTGGCGGCCCGCTTCGGGGCTCGACCTGAGCCTGGTGGCCGACAACGTCACCAACAGCGACTTCCAGGAGTTCCCCGGCACGCCGGCGCCACGGCGGCAGGTGAGCCTGCAGGCCCGCTACTCCTGGTAGGCGCGCGGCCGTGACCCGACTCACCAGTGCCGACGATCTCGCGCGGGCCGGTCTCGTGCCCGCCGAGGCGCTGCCCGGCCTGCGCAGCGTGGCCGAGCGCTATGCCGTCGCCATCACCCCCGCGGTTGCCCGGCGCATCGCCGCCGGTTCGACAGGCGTGGCGCTACAGTTCCTGCCTTCCGCCGACGAGCTGACCGTGGGCGACGGAGAACTGGCCGACCCCATCGGCGACGGCGCCCACAGTCCCGTGGCGGGCATCGTGCATCGTTACCCGGACCGCCTGCTGCTGCAGCCGACCACCACCTGCCCGGT
>Ga0102934_1002061_pt1 | contig 14057 bp, 11 predicted proteins | sample SalPonR2_A_D1_MG_FD_78175 | JGI IMG/M metagenome (GOLD analysis project Ga0102934, IMG submission 78175) | Salt pond soil microbial communities from South San Francisco under conditions of wetland restoration - Salt Pond MetaG R2_A_D1_MG | ecosystem: Environmental > Aquatic > Marine > Intertidal... | reverse complement strand
TGAGCAAATCCAAAAAGCAGATCAAATCTGGCACACTAAAAATCAATCTTAAAGCTCATGGTTCTCGAATATTTTTATTGGAAAAATAGCTCTAATTTTTGTTAATTATAACAGATTTGTTATCACTTAACCTTTTCTATCATAATTGCTCCGCTCGAGAAACAAATTGAAAATTAATACGTTTACAAATTACATAAATGAACTAATTTCAATTTAAGGAGGCTCAGATGATAGAAGAATTAGAAAAGACTCTTGGTGATGAAGCCAGAGATCTTTTGGAACATGACGCAGTAGTGTCAAAAGAAAGTTTGCATCTCCCCGGCCCGGATTTTTTGGATCGGGTTTTTGTTCAGTCCGACAGAAAGCCGAGTGTCTTAAAGAATTTACAGACACTTTTTGATCATGGCCGACTGAGTGGCACAGGTTATCTTTCCATTTTGCCAGTAGATCAGGGCATTGAGCACAGTGCTGGTGCTTCTTTCGCCCCCAATCCTCGCTATTTTGACCCCGAAAATATAGTCAAACTGGCGATTGAAGGCGGTTGTAATGGAGTGGCTTCCACTCTTGGAGTTCTGGGATCAGTTGCCAGAAAATACGCCCACAAAATTCCATTCATTGTCAAAATCAATCACAACGAATTGTTGAGCTACCCCAACAATTATGATCAGAAATTATTTGCCAGCGTGGATCAAGCCTTTGATATGGGCGCCGTAGCAATTGGAGCGACTATCTATTACGGATCTCAGGAAAGCAATCGCCAAATTCAGGAAATATCCAAAGCCTTTGAATATGCCCATGAACTTGGTATGGGCACTGTTCTTTGGGCTTATCTGAGAAATCAAAATTTCAAAACTGAACAAGCTGATTACCACAAAGCTGCTGATATGACCGGCCAGGCCAATCACCTTGGAGTCACAATTGAAGCTGATATTGTCAAGCAAAAGCAGGCTGAAAATAATGGCGGTTTCAAAGCGATTAATTTCGGACGCACAGATGAAAGAGTTTATTCCAAATTGAGTTCCGACCATCCTATTGATCTTACTCGCTATCAGGTTATGAATTGCTACATGGGTCGCTCTGGATTAATCAACTCCGGCGGCGCTTCCTCTGGAGCAGGTGATCTTGCTGATGTACTGCGAACTTCAGTAATCAATAAACGGGCCGGTGGCATGGGCATGATAACCGGTCGTAAATCCTTTCAAAGACCTATGAAAGAAGGCATCAAAATACTCAACAAAATTCAGGACGTTTATCTTTCTGACGAAATTGATATTGCTTAATAGCTGTTATTTAGAGGGGATGGTATCTTTTCCATCCTCTCTATTGTTTAATTATTAATCTGATTCCTATTTATCTTAATCCGCTAAATTTTTACCATTTTTTTCTACAATATTGTTCCTACGCAATTTTGAGCTAATTATTTTTAAATTCGCGTCGTTAATCAAAAATCCAAGGTCTAAAGAGTTAATTATTAATTATCCCTGGATTCTATTCAGGGGCGACAACTAATTACATTTTAAAATTATAAACAGGGAGAATATGAATAATAAACAGACGATAATCATAGATTTATTAAAGCAGCATACCAGACCTTTAATAATAAAGTTAGACAGAGATTTAAATGTAGAAAAAATTCAAAATAAACCTGTTCAAGAATACGAATTAAATTTAGATAACAGAAATATCTATAGTCTCTTTCCCTCAAATATTAATAAAAGTTTAAGAGCATCAATTGAGAAAGCAAACAAAGAAAATATGAGTATCAATTTTAATGGAAAATTTGAGAATGATACATCAACCAGGCAACTATATAGATTTAGTATTACTCCAATTATCCAGGATAATGATCTGAAGGCTTATTCTATGCTCATTCAGGAAAAAAACCGGGCTAATTCTGACACTAGAGAACCATTCCAAAATTCCGAAAGCAAGAGTGATAAGTACCGCAAACTTATAGAAACTTCAATGGATCCTATTTATGTTCTTCAGGGGCGCCACTTAAAACTTGTCAATCAGGCCTGGGAAAGATTATTTGGTTACTCAAGAGAAGAAGCTTTGAGCAAGGATTTTGATATAACCAAAATTGTCGCTCCCGAAAGCAAGCAGATGGCTGAGCAAAAGTTAAAAGTATCTATTGAAAAAAGAGATAAGATAAGTCGCTATGAGTTCAAAGGATTAACAAAAGATGGTAAAAAATTGGACATTGAAGCCAGTGTTACCAGAATTAAATGGAATGGTGATTTTGCCTACCAGGGGATCTACCGTGATATCACCGAACACAAAAAATCACAAAAAGCATTAAAAAAAGGGCAGAAAAAGTATCGAGCTGTCTTTGAGAATACTGGATCAGCCACTTTCATCATTGAAAAAGACATGACAATTTCTCTGATCAACTCACAGGCAGAAAATTTAACTGGCTTTTCTGCCGAGGAAATAGAAGGCAAGAAGAAATGGACTGAATTTGTTACTGAAAAAGATCGGGCAAGAATGAAAAAATTCCATAGAATGCGAAGGCAATCTGAACCAGATGATAAACCACCTGAGCATTATGAATTTGAATTTGTAGATCGTTATGGAAATCGAAAAAACATGTTAAATACAATCGGAATGATTCCTGATACTGACAAAAGCGTTGCTTCTTTCAATGACATTACAAAATTGAAAAGGACGCAGCACGAATTGAAAAAACTTGCAGATCGATATAATGCCCTTTATGATCGTTCTAATGATTTGATTTTTACCTATGATTTTGGTGGAAATTTTATTGACGCCAATCCGGCTGCCCTTGAACTATTCGGTTATAAACGTGAAGAAATATATTCACTGGACATATTTACTTTATTGGCAGATGAAAATCAAAAGGATATTATGCAATCCACTTTCCAGGAATTGAAGGAAAAAGGCCATCATGAGCAACCCAGTGTCTATAAATTAGAAACAAAACAGAATAAAACCGTCTGGATTGAAAGTAGATCAGTAGTTATTTATGAAAATAATGATCCCAAAGCCATTCAGGGCATTGCTCGAAATATTACTCACCAATATAAAATGGAAAAGGAGCTCAAGAAAAGGGAAAATGAATTCCGTGAAATTTTCAATAATGTTAATGATGCTATCTATCTTCATACTATTAGGGACAATAATCTACCGGGAAAATTTCTGAGAATTAATGATGTGGCCTGTAATATGTTAGGATATACCCGTGAAGAATTATTACAAAAGTCACCTCTTGATATCGATACAGGCCCACCTAGCACTGAGATAACAAATATTATGGGTAAACTTCTGGAAAAAGGCAAAATTACATTTGAAATGTTCCATCAAACCAAAAATGGAGAGTCAATTCCCGTAGAAGTTAGTTCCCATTTAATAACTCTAGACCGAGAAACCGTTGTTCTTTCTGTAGCCCGAAATATTAAAGAAAGGAAGCAAGCCGAGGCTGAAAAAGAAAAGTTACGTAAGGAGATTTTGCAAACCCAGAAGATGGAATCTATAGGAAAATTGGCGGGCGGCGTTGCTCACGATTTTAACAACCTGCTCACCATTATTCAGGGTCAGGCACAGGTTGCTAGCATTGATTTACAGAATGGAGAACCTATCCATGACAAATTGGATGAGATAATTGATGCTTCCCAGCGAGCATCCACCCTAACCCGTCAGCTTCTACTTTTTAGCCGAAAGCAGGAGTCCAATTTTGAGATTATTAACATCAATTCAACCATTCAGGGCTTACATAAAATGCTGGAAAGATTGATTGGTGAGGATATAACGATCAGGACTGATCTTGAGGACAATCTCTGGAATATTTATGGTGACCAGGGCCAGATCGAGCAGATAATGACCAACCTATCTGTCAATGCCCGGGATGCTATTGATAAATATGGAAAGATCGAAATCTCAACTGAAAATATTAGAATTGATAAATCTAAAGCAACTACAGTACCTGATATAAAATCAGGCAAATATATTTTGTTAAAAATCAGAGACACGGGAGAAGGAATCCCCGCTCAGGTTAAAAACAAAATATTTGACCCCTTTTTCACAACCAAAGGCCCTCAGGAAGGAACTGGAATGGGCTTGTCTGTTGTGCACGGAATTGTTCATTCGCATGGAGGCTGGATTGATTTGGAGAGTTCTGTTGGCGAAGGCACAACTTTTAACATCTATTTGCCGGCTACTCCAAAAGAGGATAACATTGATAAAGCGCAGAAAGGAGAAAAATCTTTGGAGAAAGGTCAGGGCCAGGGAATCCTGATTGTTGAAGATGAAAAACCGCTTCTAAAATATGTTTCTGATGTTCTAGAGAGCAATAATTATAAAACCTACACAGCTCTTAATCCAAAAAATGCCATCCAAATATTCAAAGAACAGCAAAAGGAAATTCAGTTGCTGATCAGTGATGTAATTATGCCGGAAATGCATGGTGATGAATTAGCCGATAAATTGAAATCATTAAAACCGGATTTGAGCGTTATTCTCAGCTCCGGATATACCCATGAAAAAGTGGATAGAAATATTATAAAGGATAAAGGTTATAAATTCATTCAGAAACCCTATGACCTGAGTACACTTCTACAAACTACCCGGCAGATTCTTGAATAATGGTTAGAGTTGATTGGAAATGCTCTAAGTAAGCTGCTTGATCATTCTCTGAATTCCAAACTTACCTCGGCCAAACTCTTCACATAATTTTTTTACAATATTTTTTTTGTATTTATATTCGGAAAGTAATTCCTGATAACGTTTTTTTAATCTATTTTTCTCATCATCAGTCCAGGGCTTGTTTTGATTTCTCGGCTTGGAATGTTTTGGCTTCCGCAGAGTTTTAATCAAACTACCTTCTTTGACCTTTTTAATGCGCTCAATTCCGGAATTAAAAATAGACTCTGATACTTCAAAACCTACAAATTTGCGTTTTAACCCGACTGCGGCTTCAGCTGTAGAAAAACCGCCCATAAACAGGTCACAGACCAGATCGCCAGGATTACTGCTATATTGTAAAATTTTGGTGAGAAGGGCCTTAGGCAGCTCATTTTTATTCTTTTTGCGTCCCGGTTTATATTCCCGGTTAATTATCCAGACATCTTCTCTATCCTGGTAATTCAAAGAGCCACCCTGCTTATCGCGCTCATTGTGGCCATAGCGAGAGTATAGATTGAAGGTTCTTTCTGTTCCTGGTTTCTGGTAGAAAAGTATATGATAATGAGAAGAAATATATTTTTTCTGAGTATAGACACCAAAATTATACTTCCAAATAATGTGATTAATTTCCTCCAGATCTGTATTTCTAAGTGCATCCAAAATATGGTAAAGATTCGTATATCCGGAGACAATGTAAATTGAACCGCCCGGCTTCAGAATTCTCTCAGCCTGCTTGATCCACTGATGGCTAAATTCCGCATATTCATCGGCAGGAATTTCTACATAACCATCAACGATATAATCTTCATCACGGTTGTAATGGCGGTGTAATTTGTCACCATCAATTCCATAAGGTGGGTCTGTAATGATCAGATCAATACTATCATCATCTATATTTTTGCGGGATCCTTGAATACAATCTTGATTAAAATAGCGATTGCCTTTAATAATCTGTGGTTTCAAATTATCCTCAATTCTTAAGTTTTAAATTCCATATTTCTGGTATAATTGATAGTACCTTTATGAGGGAATACATAAGAAAATATACGATCATTTTCCATGATCTGATTTAAATTAAAATCAGGCCAGTCTTTGAGTTTCTTTGTCTGGCGAGTCCCAATTATTTTTTTGTCATAGCTACATATTTTGGGTGGTGACCAGCCAGTAATCGATTCGATTATAGCCAGCCGGTTTTTTAAATCCTTCTGTTGAGAGGGATCAAATTGAAATTGATAACCTTTCAACTGTAAGTGGCGTGATTTAACCTGGCCCGTCCCCCGGGGTATTTTTTTTGATTTAAGGAAGTTGAAATATTTCTGCATGCGTTCTTCCATTTTATAGCTGTCCATAAACTTTTGATATTTTTTGAAGAAGGGGCGAGGAATGCAATTGTTAATCCAGTCTTTGACATTGGAAGCAAATTTATGACTCTGTCCATTGATCCAGGTTGAATCAGCCGACATGATCATTTCAGGTGCAAATTCTTGATCGGGAATGCTCACATCAAAAAGATAGAGCAAAAAGTGGATCGTACCCAAAGGATATTTGCGCTTAAAATTTTGAGTCGTAATGCCCCTTAGATAATTAAGATTAATATGATTGTTGGGTAATATTTGTGAATTTTTTGATAGTATGAGATGGTGTCCCAATGAGCGAATCCAGTAGGAATTAATATCCAGGTCTAGCCAAATGGATCTCGGCAAATCTTGAAAATAAGGACTGGCAGCATAGATCTGAGAATATTTATGATAAACTCCAATTATTTTCCAATCACGACTGGAAACATGATTCCAGATTGTTGCACTCAAAAGGGAATCCAGATCATCTCCAATAACAAGATAAGGCGGAGTACAGTTCCTATCTGGATTGATCCAGGGATATTGAGAAAATATTTTATAATGTTTTAAATTTTTATCCATGACCCTGTTGAATGGTTAAATAAAACAATCAAAGCGGAGAGGGAGGGATTTGAACCCCCGTCCCGGATAACCGGGAAGCGATTTTCGAGACCGCCGCATTAAGCCACTCTGCCACCTCTCCATGTGCTCGTAAATTTACAAAAAGATGCTCGAATTTCCATAAAAATCTTTATTGATTTCTTCGCTGATCAATCAGTAAAATAAATTTATTTTACAATTTTTGAATTTTACCTTTGAATTTTCAAAATAAGTTTTAAAATTATATTAGTAAATATTTCCTGATGTTGATAACTTGTTAATAACTCCAAAAGTTTTGGATAACTCTTTTCTGGGGCGGAAATATTTATTTGTCACCAAACTTGCTAGACAAGCACCTTAAATAATTGTGATTTAGAGATTTAATTGTGATTTAATAAACGCGCAATTTTCTCTAAAAACCTATTAACCTGATGAGGGGGGCGTGGGGTAATGCTTCTACTCCGGTGTTGATAAACTCATTTAAAAACTAGATCTAAGCACCTCTCATAAGATACTTTTTTTGATTAAAAGAATGAGCAGAGGATTGAGTTGGGAATTGTGAACAAAATCAATATTGGTAATTTTTATAACGCAAAAAATCATTCCGGACAAAATTGCAACTTAGATGAAAATGAAAACATTTATTCATCCCATCTGGCAAGTGCCAATATCAATTCCAGCTATACTTTTGACAAATTTATAGCAGGACAAAGTAATGTCTTTGCCCGAAGTTCAGCCCAATCTGTTGCGGCTAGTCCTCATGCCTGTCTTTATAATCCCTTACTTATTCATGGTAATACTGGATTAGGCAAAACCCATTTGCTTCATGCTATTGGTAATTATATTCAAGAAGCCAACAACAGCACCAAACTGATCTATCTTACCAGTGATAATTTTATGCTTAATTATATATTTGCCGTCCGGCAAAATAACATTGCCAGTTTTGAAAATAAATTTAACGATATCGATGTTTTATTAATCGATGATATTCACTTTTTTAGGAATAAAGATGGAATCATGGATCAGTTTTACCATATTTTTAATCATCTTTATCAATGTAATTGCCAGATGGTATTTACTTCCGATGTTCCGCCAGTAAAAATTCAGGGACTTAATGATAAATTAATATCAAGATTTAAATCGGGCCTAAATGTCAGGATCAGTCCACCAGATCTTTCCACAAGAATTGTGATTCTAAAATCAAAAATAAAAGATTTTGACATTGAACTGGACAAACAAACAATCGGTTATATAGCCCGGCATATTACTTCAAATATAAGGCAGCTGGAAGGTATTCTAGCCCGTCTGGAAGCCAAATTTATGCTTTTAAACTCCAGTTTTAACCGCAAAATAATTGATAAGACTCTCAGAGAATTTGTCAATAGTAAAATTGAAGGTCAACCAGAGATCAAAGTGGCTGATATTACTGGCGCAATAAGCAGTATCTTTAATATAAGTTATGATGAATTAGTTGGCAAAAAGCGTCACAAAGAATTTACTTTGCCCCGCAATATCGCCATATATCTGACTCGCAAATTATTGGGTCTATCTTATAGTAAAATTGGAAAATATTTTAATAACCGGCATCATTCTACAATAATGAATTCAATTCAATCTCTGGAAAGTAAAATTAAAAATGACGACCGTTTAATTGACCGTATTCAGTCCATTGAGAATAAAATTTTGGCCGGGGAGATTACCGCAAATCCATGATTCGAAATTCTATTGAGTTTCGAATAATGATAAGAACGACGATTAGAGGCTTTCAAAAATACCTTTATCAACATTTTTCCTTACCTGATCAGGCTGAAAACGGCGGCCATTCATAGCAATATAGGTTCCAGGCTGGCTGGATAGAAGAACGCCTACAGCACTTCCAATATTAAAAATTGCGTCGCTATCTCTGAAGCGAGCCGGTTGCATAGACCCTGTCAGCACAATTGTCTTATCCTCAATTTTGCTGAGTTTTAGGGCCGTTTTCACCATTGTATCGGTTCCATGAGTGATGAGAACTTTATTGTAATCACAGCCATCAATCTTATCATAGACCTTTTGCCTATCAGCTTCATTCATATCAAGACTGTCTTTTTGAATGATCTGCTCAATATGGTAATCAAAAGTCACCCTGGCTGTTTTTAAAATCCTTTCCACCTGCGGTTTTCCAACCTGATAGGTGCTTTTCTCGTCAAAATAAATTTTATCAATTGTACCGCCTACAGTGAAAATCTTTATTTGCATAAAAAACCTCTCTTTATCCCCAATTCTCGTCTGCTTTCCTAATTTACATTTTATGACCTACAAATAAAATAAATATCAGATAAAACTTCTATTCCAAAATGATTGATAAGAGGCTTGATAAATTTACTCTGATAAACCTAAAATTATAAAGAAAATTTAAACAACTTACCAATAATTAACTTTGTTTTATGGACAAATTGTTATAATATTTTCTTGGTGTTTTCAAAATTCTGAATTATCTTATCTGGAAGTTTGTTATGATTTGGGGTCTAACAAAAGTTTAGGGGAAGGAAAATGATTAGAGATTTTGAAGAAGTTTACTATTATGGATCGATTAAGGATTTCCTGATTAACTATCTGGAGGCAAATCAAGTTTTTTCAGAAATGTCAGATAGAGATCCACTGGAATCCTCAGTTGATCAAATAGTGAAAGATCTAGATGCTGATGATGAAATAGGCGCGATCGAAAATATTCTCGACCATCTTGATGATTCTTATCTGGTGACCAGGGATTCCACTGATAAGATTCAGATCATCAAATTGCGCACAATTTCTGTTAAACCCCTGGAATATTACATGGACAGGAAGAATTTTAAAAAATTGCGCAAGGAAATGGGATACACTCAGAAAGAATTTGGAACTCAGATGGGTTTTGATAGTATTCGAAGGGGACATACTATTCTGGAAAAAGAAAAAGGGATGGTCAGGATTACTCCACGGGAAGCTCGTATCCTGCGCTATCTGGTAGCTTTTGGGGAATTAGACTAACGGGGAGTCTGATTTAAATTTTAATTTCCATACCCTCACGTGCCAGGTGTATTTCCAGATCCGATTGAGGATAATTCATTCTATGATAATTAACTGCCTTTTTATAAACGGCATTAAGATCTTCGTCATTTCTATTAGGATCATGATGGAATAGAAAAATTCTTTTGACTCCGGCATCAGCGGCTATATTAATGCCGGCTAGAGCTGAGCTATGTCCCCAGTCCTCTTTCTGGGCGGCCTCTTCGAAAGTGTACTGGGCATCTATGACAAGAGCATCAGCTTGATGGCAAAAATTTGAAAAATTCAAAATAAATGTATCAGACAAATTGCGGAATTCTGAATCTGTAGCATAGACAAAAGTTTCATCTTTGCAGCGCAGGCGATAGGCAAAAGAACCGCCCGGATGATGTAGCCTTAGATTGCTGATTTCAGCGTTATTATAATTTATGCTCGAGGAATATTCGAGCTTTACAAACTCTTTCTCACTATGCATACTATCCATCGATACAGGGAAAAATTTGGAATCCTGCTGAATTTCAAGTCTCTCTTTGAAATCCGGTATTGTAGAATGTAAAACCAATTTATTTTGAGGAAAAAAGGCTGGGTAGAAAAAAGGAAAACCAGATATATGATCCCAGTGGGTATGAGTCAAAAAAATATAGAAAGTCTGGTTCTTGAAATTATTTGTATCCTGTAGATGCTGACCAAAGTTGCGCATACCACTTCCCATATCAAATATAAAAATCTTATCATCGGCATCCACTTCAATGCAGGAGGTATTACCGCCTACTGTGCCATAAGAGAATTCGCTCAAATTGTTCAAAAAACTGTCAATTTTTTCCCGGCTGTCAACTTTTTCTTGAACCGCCTTCCTTAGTATTTTTCCTATCTTATATTGAACATCTTCTGATACCAGGGGAGATGGAACTGAGCCTCTAACACCCCAAAATTTTATTCGCATAGCATCTCTTCAGTTAATAGGTTTGAAGGTTCTTTGATAATTAACCAGAAAAACATGAAACTTTTCACTATCCACCACATAAAAATTATTGAAATTTAATATAGCTATTTCGATCAAAACTTTCAATAAAAACTTTTGATTATTTCATTTAAAGTGTAATTTATCACATATTAACCTGAATTTTTTATTAAATCATTCATTTTTTTGCCTGTAATCCAAAATAAATTAGATAGAATAAATTAATATCTACTTCAGGTTATTAAATATTGTAACCATGTTATTTGAATATGTACTAAAATATAGCCGGGATTCTTATATGGAATCAGGAAGATAAGATGGGTTGGATAAAAGATAAAATAGCTAATGAACCAAAAGCTAGCAAAATAGGGCTGGCTCTAGGTGGAGGTGCTGCCCTAGGCCTTTCCCATATTGGATGCCTCAAAGCATTTGAAGAAGTCGGAATCAAACCGGCTGTAATTTCAGGGACAAGTGCTGGTGCAATTATTGGCGGCATGTATAGTAGCGGTATGGAAATATCTGAGATTGAAGACATTGCTCTTTCCATTGACCGCATTAAAACAATAAATTTGCTCTCCCCCTCTATTCAGAGAGGCGCTTTAATCAAAGACGATAATATCCTGGAATTTTTTAGAAAGCATATTGGCGATAAACATATTGAAGACCTTGAAATTCCTTTTGTGGCAGTTAGCGTGGATATTGAAAACGGAGAAATTGTCTATATTAAAAAGGGGAGTCTGGTTGGTGCCATTCGCGCCAGTATTTCCATTCCAGGAATATTTCCGCCTTTTCCTGCCAATGGGCGTTTGCTTGTAGATGGTGGTTTGCGCTCAAACCTTCCTCTAGAAGTATTGAAAAACTATGATCTTGACAAAATTTTTGGTATTAATGTCCTTAAAAATTCGCACATTAATATGAAAACAAGTTACGATAGTATTGAACTAGATACTGAACCAGTTAAGGATAAAGATGACAATATCATTAAAAAAGTTAGTAAAATGATGAAAGGAGAAAAAAAACCAGCAAAACCGCATTTTCCACCTTTATTAAAGTCACTTTTCAATTCTTTGCAGATCATGCTTGCTGAAACCAGTCAAAGGGAAATTGAAATTGTTAAGCCGGATCTAGTCATAGATATCGACGTTTCCCGCTTTAAACTATGGGAATTTTGGGAGGCAAAAGAGATGATTGAGATCGGTTATCAAACAACAAAAGAAAAGTTGCAAAATAATGAAATAATCGACATATTATAATGTTTATTAAATAAGGGAGTACTATAATGGATAGAAGAGGATTTTTGAAGACTATTGGTGCAGGATTGTCATTAAGTGCAGTAGGTTGGGGCCTTGATGAAGACAGCGAAGTCAAAAAAGAGGTCAATCGGCCAGATATGGTTGCCGTGAGAAATGGTGAACCCGTTCAAATGTATAAACGTGCCATTAAAGAAATGGGCGGCATTGAAAAGTACGTAAGTGAAGGTCAAACAGTTCTGGTTAAACCTAATATTGCCTGGGCTCGCACCCCTGATACAGGCGCAGATACAAATCCCGAATTGGTAGCCGAAGTTATCAAACAGTGTCTTGATGCTGGCGCTAAAAAGGTATATGTATTTGACCACACCTGTAACAACTGGAAAGAATGTTATGATCTAAGTGGAATAAAAGCCAAAGCATCTGAGGCAGGTGCCGAGGTCATACCTGGAAATTCTGAAAGTTACTTTTCTGAAGTCGAAATACCTCAAGCCAAAACACTCAAGAAAACCAAAGTCCATGACATTTTACTTGACAGTGATGTGTTCATCAATATTCCAGTTATCAAACATCATGGTTCCACAAAATTGACCAATGCAATGAAAAATATGATGGGTGTTGTCTGGGATCGTGGTTATTACCATCGCAATGGTCTGCATAGATGCATAACTGACTTTTGCTATTTTAGAAGACCAGATCTAAATATTGCTGATGGATACCGCGTTACCATGGATAATGGTCCTCAGCGAGCTCGACCGGAGGATATCGAAAATAAGAAAATGCTTCTAATGTCAGAAGATATAGTAGCCATAGATGCTGCAGCAGCTCAGATCATCGGAATTAAACCAGAGGCTGTTGAACATATTCAATATGGCTATGATGCCAATTTTGGTGAAATGGACTTGAATAAAGTTAACATCAAAAAAATAGCAGTATAATTCATTTTGTGCAGGTGAAAGATGGAAAATCCCTTCTGGAAGTGTTTTAATTTTGACCAAAAGTCAAAAGAAAGTGAATTGGTTAGTATAATTAAAGAAGTACCAATTTTTGAAAATTTACCCAATAAAGCCCTTAATGAGATAGGTAAGATTGTTTATCATCGTGAATATAATGAGGGTGAAGTCATTTTCCACAAAGGTGATCCCGGTTTGGGAATGTATATTATTACCAGTGGACAGGTGGATATTGTCGAAGATAAAGACGGAAAGGTCATTCGAAAATATGCCACTCTCAAGGCTCATTCCTTTTTAGGAGAGATGGCTCTCCTGGATGAAAAACCGCGCTCGGCAACCGCGATTGTCAAAGAAGAGTGCGAGGCTCTCGGATTTTTTCGTCCCGATTTAATGAATATGTTGCAAAAAAAGCCCAAAACCGGCAACATTATACTTTATAATCTTGCCAGGGTAATTGGCGAACGGCTGCGGCAGACAAATTCAGAGTTAATCAGACTCCAAACCAGGCTTGATAATGGATAAAGATTCTCATAACCTATCTAAGAATATACAAAATGCACTCTGGAAAATTTTTCTGACAATTGTGGGAATTGTAGCTCTTGTCTTTATCTTTCCCCATGTTCGCAGTATATTGATGATGCTGATCATCGCTTCAATTTTTGCTGCAATTTTGACTCCGCTTGTTAATTTTCTAGAAAGCCAGGGTGTCCACCAATCGCTAGCAATTTTAATTAACATCTTAATTGTGCTCGGTCTTATTGTCCTGGCTATTAGCCGGGTCATTCCAGCCTTGATCACCACTGTAGAAACCCTATCTTCCGCATTACAATCAGAATATATAACCAATTTTGAGCAATATATCCATAGGATTTTGCCTGAATCTATTGATGCGGCTCAAATATCAAATCGAATCGTAAGTCAGCTCAACAGCCTGGTAGTCAATATAATCTCCGGATTGGGTTCCTTTCTAAAAAGCATCGGCTCGATTTTCGCCACTATTGCCATCATTCCCCTGTTTACCTTCTTTCTACTCAAAGATCAGCGCAAAATTGTTCAGGGTCTTGTTAACAAAATTCCCAATAAATATTTTGAACTCAGTCTCAATATAATCTATAAAACCGGAAAAAAAATCAGCCAATATCTGGTCGGGAAAATAATTCAGTCAGCCATAGTTGCCGCTCTGACAATAATTGGTTTATTTATCGTCAATCTAGTTTTTAATAATCCGGTCCCGCCTTTTATTTTGATTGGAATAATTGCTGGATTGTTCAATATGATTCCATATATTGGA
>Ga0102934_1002060_pt1 | contig 14062 bp, 21 predicted proteins | sample SalPonR2_A_D1_MG_FD_78175 | JGI IMG/M metagenome (GOLD analysis project Ga0102934, IMG submission 78175) | Salt pond soil microbial communities from South San Francisco under conditions of wetland restoration - Salt Pond MetaG R2_A_D1_MG | ecosystem: Environmental > Aquatic > Marine > Intertidal... | reverse complement strand
GGAGGGCGGACAAATTTGTGGGAAGCAATGAGATAGTTTGAAAACGTCCCAGGCGTTGGGAGCCCTCGTCGGGACGGCGCAGGAATGCACGCTGGGGCAGGGGAGGAGGAAGGTCCGAGTGAAAAGTGTAAGAGGGGCCGAGGTGACTCAGCGAAGCAAGAGAATGACAATGTATGGCACCGGGGAAGCGAGGACACATGCACTCCCCCAGAGAATGCGGAGTGAAGCCAAAGGACTGCGCGGGGTGGGTGGAGAGCGCGAGAAGGCAAGCTGCCATAGCGGAAGACGGAGTCGGAGCAGGCGACAGCCATGGCGGTGAAGAACGGCAGCAGCAACACAGAAAAAAACAGTGACATTAAAGCTTTTAAATGAAATCATGTACGGTAGTGCCCCGGGCAAGGTCTATCTACATCCTCCAATCGCCGTTGCTTTACGTCCGAGGCTGGGAGGTGGGGGGGGGAGGGGGGGAAAGGCAACGAAGACGAAGAAAGCCTACAACCTCATGGAGTGAGGTCGTATTCCCCATTTTCCTAGAGGACATAGGATGACGCATTCATCAAGGAGGGCCGCTCTCCGTACTCGACGGGATCTTCTCATCCCTCGAACGGAGACGGCGAACAGGAAGGAGGGGAGAGAAAGGGAGGCGGGAAGAAGGAGGGGAGGGAAGAAGGAAAGAGACAAGTCGGCTCACGGGCCTCGAGGAAGACAGCGGAGCGTGAGCGTCGGGGGCTTTTTTTCTTTTCCTTCAACATCGCGCCCATGCCACGTGGCGTGTCGTCACAATAGTTGCATGGGGGGCATCCGTCCCAAAGGCCCCCGTACGAACTCGTGGAAGCTTCTTGTACCGCTCTACGATTCGTCACGAGTAATAGGAGGCAGACATTTTCCAGTCCTATGGCCCTCCGCATCTCCGTCGAATGGCCGCTGGGCTGAGGGTCATGCGCGCAACAAATCTCTGGAGGCACCAGTCATCCCAGGATGTGTCAGGCAAGCACCTCTAAATACATCAATAATTGTGTTTCAGCTAGCTCTTGGGGTCGGAGGAAAGTGGCTCCGCGCTCTCAACGCCACATGCTTGTACTTTTCGCTCTTGTCCTCCGTTCCGCCCCCACCCCGATCTCTCCCGATCCCTCTTTCTCCTTCCTTTCCTGCCCTTCCCCTCCCCTATTTTTCCAAAATTGATTCACTTCCACTCGCTCCCCCTCCATATTCAGGCAAGCCCCCACAATTAGGACACATATCACATGCAAACCACACATCATAAAAGCCATTCACCACATCTCAGGTTCGACCTCTCCCCCCCAGCGTGTCCCTCCCACTTTCCCTCACGCAATCATGACCCGAAGCATGTTGCTGCTCCCGGGCACGGCCTCCTGAGTCCCGTGCACACAAACCACGTTCGCACCACTCTCCACCCAACCCTTTTGACGGCCAATGTCCAGGGCTCGGAGGAGGATGCTCTCGGTACCGATCATGGAACCGATCACGACGCAGTAGCTGTTCTTGACCACGCCCTGGGAGGGAGGGGAAGGAAAGAGGGTGGGAGAGTGGGTACGAGCACAGAAGGAGCGAGGAAAAACATCTTTTTTCTTGACAATAGAGCGCGTTCTAATGGCAACCCAGCACAGAAGGCGAGAGAAGACACTACTTTCCCCCCACCTCCTCCAAATCCTCCGAGCCCGTGCCACGCCGATGCCCTCCCTCCCTCCCTCCCTCCCTCCCGGCCCCGCACCTGGACAAAACGGGCCGTCTCTGGGATCGCGGTCAAGGCCAAAATGGGCATGGAGGGACGATATTTGGCGATCAATTGCGCTGTGTTCCCCGTTTCCGTCAACACCACGATCATCTTGGCGTCGATATCGAAGGCGGTTTTCACGGACGAGGACGCCACCGACTCCGGCGCCGGCATGTGGCCCATGAAGGCCATGACCGTGTTCCGCATCGTGTTGGAGCTGGGGGGAAAGGAAAGGAAGCGGGCAGACAGCAAGGAGAGAGGGAGGGAGGGAGGAACGGAGGGAGGGGGGGCAGGGAAGAGATAGAGGCATAGGTAAATACATGGAAAGGGAGAAGAATGTGGAAAGATGCGTGCATCCCCGTGATGTGAGCACAACTTCAGATGTAAATGCCAATTTCAGGGACCAAACATCTTGAAAAACCGGAGTATCGATCCTAGGACAGAGGCAAGAGCCTCAAGAATCCTTCCTTTCACACGGAGGTAGAGCGGAGCGATCCGATTGGTACAAGAACAGGGCCGATAGCAAACCCTCACACATGACCCCTCATTAAAAGTACTCAAAGAGAGCGGGAGGGGGAGGGGGGACGATCAATGACAGGGAGGGAAAGGGGGGGGAAAGGGGGGGAGAGGCTGTGTATGGGTGAACACCCTCTCCAGCCTGACACGTACAGCTGGTTGTAATTCATGGCGCTCTCCGCCTCCCGGCAGATCTTGGCCATGATGGTGACCGCTTCAGTCGGGAAATCCCCGTTGGCGGTCTCACCCGAGAGCATGACGCAATCCGTCCCATCCAAGACCGCATTGGCCACGTCCGTGCACTCCGCCCGGGTCGGCCGCGGGTTTTTGATCATGGACTCGAGCATCTGCGTGGCCGTGATGACGGGTTTGCCTGGAGAGAGCGGGGGGGGAAGGAGGAGGCATGGGAGGGGGCCGTACGGGTCACAGGAATCAGACGGACGGTGTAGGGGGGGAAAGGGCGGTCAGACGAGGAGCAGGGGGGAGAGGAAGAGGTACCGCGGATATTGGCCTTGTTGATCATCATTTTCTGTCCCAAAAAGACCTTCTCCGGCGGGATTTCCATGCCGAGGTCACCGCGTGCGACCATGATGCCGTCAGTCCTGTCTAAGATTTCCTCGTAGTTGTGCAAGCCCTCTTGGTTCTGGAGAAGGGGGGGGAGGAAGGGAGGAAGGGGGAGGAAGGAGAGGCAGGGGGAGGATACGTGTGTTGCGGTGACAGAGATAGGGAAGAGAGTAAGAGCTCAGTTGGGAACCGATCCGTGTAATTCCTGCCGCCCGGTGGGTGGGGGGATAGAAGGGAAGAAGGGAGAAGGACAAGAAGTAAGCAGTAGGGTGTAAGCACCTCGATCTTGGCGATGATCTTAATGTGGGACCCCTCCTCTCCCAGAACGCTGCGAATGTAGTCGATGTCCGAGCCTTTCCGCACGAAGGAGGCGGCGATGAAGTCCACGTTCTGCGGGATCCCAAAATCGGTGAGATCCGCCACGTCCTTCTCGGTCAACGTGGGGAGGTTCACGATCGCCCCCGGCAAATTCATGTTCTTGCGCTCCCCAATCACGGCGGTGTTTTGGACCTAAGGCCCCAGCAAGGAAGGGAAAAAGGGAGGGGGGGGGATGAGAGGGAGGTCAGAGCTGCCTCGACGACTTGCCAGGTACCTTTTCATCATCAAAATTGAAAAAAAAATAAAATATTTGTGTTACCCACGCCGCCCAGCTTCCGGTCCTCTCCCTCTCCGCCCTACCTCAGCCATGACAGAGGACGATCGCAATTCCGTCACTTTCAGCACCAAGGACCCGTCGGCGACCAAAATGGTAGCCCCCACCTTGGTGGTCGTGGGCAGGTCCGAGTAGGAGCAGGCGATGATTTCGCTGTTCCCAGGCATGGAGTAGTCGGTCACGATCTCCACGATACTCCCCTTCTTGTACTCCACAGTCTTGGCACTGCCCAGAAAGCCTGTGCGGATCTCAGGACCTTTCGTGTCCAGCATCACGGCCACGTGCACCCCGGGCCTGGTCGCCAGAGCCTCCCGCAGCCGGTCCAGGGTGGCCCCATGACCCTCGTGGTCGCCGTGGGAGAAGTTCAGGCGGGCAACATTCATACCTGGGCGTACAGAGGGTCATGGCAGAAGAGAGGGGAGGCTTTTGGTCAGACAGGCACTGGCTGGAATTCAATGAGAGAGTTTGAATGGTGCGACATGTTGCCGGATCGGGAAGATGCATCCGCTTCTATAAATTAGAAGGAGCCCTCGGGATGCTCGCACTTTAATGTTTCGTTTTATGCCTTCCTGTTTGCAATATTATATCTAGCTGACCATGCAAGCGGAGGAATTACCGTAGGGGTAAAGACCTGTTACTTTCACCCCCATTCCCGGCTCCGCGGCTCCCTCCGTATTGGTGACGTACCCGCGTCGATGAGCTTTCCCAGGCCTTCCACGGACCAGCAAGCCGGCCCCAGCGTGCAGACAATCTTACTCTTGCGAATTGCATTATTCTCTCGCAACACGTGATCAAGAGTGATGTTGGATTCGCGGAGGACGTGACCGGCAGGAGGGGAAGCCATGGATGATGCTGGGTGGGGGGGAGTAAGATGTAAACTGCTCGTGGAAAAGAAAGAGTATCGCATGACGTATCCCATATAGTCAGCAAAAGCAATACGAGGTGCTTTAGAAATTTCTGGTGTCCTTCCCTCTACAGACATGGAGAAGTCTGACGGCTCCTACCACGACAACACCGCCGACGCAACAAATCGCTTGTTTGCGTCGCTGCCTCGTCCTCATGCTCGCTCATATCCATCTTACACACATCTCACCTTAAAACCAAGAGCCACACATGCAATTAAGGCAAAGAAACGCACGGAAGAGCTGACAAACGCTTTGGGATGGACAGAACTATCGAGGAGACGACCACGTCGAAACCCGTGGTGCCGTACGCAACAGGGACGTACGTGAGAGCTTCATTTTGACTCGACGAGAAAAGTCACACGGGCGCGCGTGAATCGCAAGATTCTGCAGGATCGCTGTTGGTTCCGAGCCTTTGTTTTGTTTATCTAAACTTTCCGGGAGCGTAGGCGACAAGGAACATAGGAACGGATTGATTCCTAGTGCACACGACCTCAAAAGAGTATTTGCAACGTGATTATTTTAATCTCATTTCTGTGTTTTCTTGTTTTTTCACACTATTTTAACAAGACACGAGCTTTTCTTGTTCAATTTCATCTAAGCCCATGCGCCCTCGCCACATTTTTTTTAACCCTGCATCCTCCGCATTACCTTCGAGCAGGATCTTAGCCTTCTCTTTGCTGTTCACCCGTCCGTACCAGTCGCCTCCAGGGAATACCAATGCGTTCGCAGCATGTGCATGCCCTCCCACATGTGAGGATGGCCACACTCTAACTTGGTCTTTACCCCTCATGTCAACCTCCTCTCGCAGCCATTTGACCAGCGGCGGCCCGCAGGCCTTACACCGGGCATCGCGTGAGGCATGAGCACACACAAAGATATCTTTCCCAGCAAGATTTTGAACAGCCACATGCGTTGGGAGGGCGGTCGGTAGGGTGGTTGGATAATCCGCGACCGAGTGCAGCAATTTCACCAGAGCTGGTATGTCGGCCTTTGTCAGACCACGTACAGCGAGAGAAGGAGTGCAAGGAGAGAAGATCAAGATAGTGTGGAGACCGCGATCTTTGAAAGCATTTATGGCATCCTCGTCTGTGATACGGTGATATCAGTTATTGCTACGGAGGCTCGCGACTTCCATATACCATGACCCTAACATGACTCCCCATACTTTTTACGCTTGACAAAAAGATTATATTTGAGAGGAATCCTATCTTTCTCCGCTAAATATGAAAAAATATGTAGTCCACAAAATATAACATACCATCGCTTGGCGCGCCGAGCGGGTGATTCAATGCCTCAGCGACATTAAATTTCAGCGTCCATGCTCTTTCCTGTTCGCCACTTCGGGAATGGGCCGCCTTTAGTAGCGCTCTCTGAGCTTGCATGTAGTCAGCTACGAGCAAAAAACGTGACTCTTCCAGGTACGTCGGCCAATTTTCGTGCCCTCGGAAAGGGTCTAGAATGAAGACCTACACGGGTTGCTGGATGATTTGAGACAAATAGACGACCAAGACGAAAGGGCCATATTAACAGAATTTACCTACATGCCTATCGTAGCGCCTTACAGTTCCCGCCATTGGTGCAGCATCGTTTATAGGGCGGTGGAGAGAACGGTGACGTCTTGTTGCTGGGCTTGTATCAGTAGAAGAGCTGCTCGTAAATGATTGTGCCCCTGCAATGACGAAGGCAGAGGGTATCTTTCTTGTCGGCAAACTTCCTTTTACTATCCTGACGAAACTCGTCATAGTAACCTTGCTTACAGCTTATTGATAGACGTGAGCTTTTTGTATGTGAGGCAGATTGTAAAATGAGATTTCAAAGGAAAATGCTAGGTACGTCTTCACCTTCATGTACGATTAGCCGTACCCAAAGGCTCTTTGCTGGACCCAAGCAACTATGCTGTAGATCAAGAATACATCATTCAAGCCATGAGTACATCTAGAAAGGAAATACGCTAAAGTCCTGCATGACTATTTGAACCAAAATGCCGGAGTTTTGGCGACTTTGAATTCGTTTTGGGGGGAGAGCAAATTGTTTTCGAAGGGGAGAGGTCAATTCAAAGGGGGCTAACGGCTGAAGATTAACGGCTGCAGTGCCGTTGGGAATTGGAGAAAGGGTATACGGCTTTTACTAAGTACCCGACAAAAGTGTAGAAGGACATTGCACTCAGAATTTTAAGCTGGCCATCTTGTACTTTCACCAAGCAGAGGTGTCCAGTCTTTTGTTCTACATGAGACCCACCTGCTTTGCTTACATGTGGAGTTGTACGATTTGGAGCTTACAACTTTTTGAAATTCTGAATTAAACCAGTAAATTGCTTGAGAGTCCAAACTACCTGTCCTGTGTACTTAAAAGTTGCGTGCAAAAAGTTTCCCACGATTATTGGTTTGCAAGCTACTCTGGAAGACTGTGTAAAACCCTACAGGCCATGCTTACTTTTCGTAATTGACAAAGACAGGCCGGCTTGAACCGTCGAGCTTATTCTTTTCGTCTGTTTGCCAAGTCATTTCACTCCATTGCTTATTTTTGTTCCCAATCGCTAACACTTATCTGCTTCATTACTCATTTACGATCACTTACAAAACATATTTTATAGGGTGACATGAATATGGCGGCCTCTCTCGATCAAAGCTTGACTATATTTGATTATTTGCCTAAGGCGGAGCCTCCATCTCTCAATAATAGCATGAGCGAGTTGGCTTCTGCGGTCTCTTCCGTGCGGGGAAATGAAGATGACGATGACGAAAGAGAGGAGAACGGCACTTACGTGAATTCGTATGGCTCCTCATTCCCGGCATCCGCGTCCGGAACAAGTAACCTCACTGCTACGTCCGCCGCGAGCAAGTCTTCGACGACGGTAGCGTCGTCAGGAGCCACCCGAAAAAGATCCACAGCAAATGCGCATGGATCGTCAGACGACAAACGTCAAAAAAAATTGGAGCTGAACCGACTTGCTTCGCGGGTGAGTTTAATTTTACTTTGGAAAGAGGATTCTGCGAGAATCCCTTCCCCGAAAAGGTGTGAATAAAGTTGATGCAATGCTAGATTCACCTTACCAATTCCTCCACTCTGACCTTACTTCCATCCCATTGGTCTCCAGGAATCCCGCAAACGGAAGAAAAGACGCTTGGAAGAGCTGCAGCGCTCCGTGCTGTATCTGACGCACGAGAATCACCAACTTAGGGAGCAAAATGAACTGCTCCGACAAATGCTCATTGGCCGGCTTCCCACAGGGACAGTAGCGGCAGCCCTAGGAAATGGGGGGGAAGGAAACAAGAAAGGGCTCCTCGCAATGAGGGGACCGGGGGAAATGGAGAAGGAAGAGGTGTTGGCAACGGATCACGGGGAAGGAGAAAGTCTCAATGTGCTGGGCTCCATGTCCTCGGCCGCGGTGGATATGTTCTTTCCGAACACGAACTTATTGATGATGAAGGAAAATGTTGAAGGCGGGAAAGAGGAAGAGCCCTCTATAGTTGGAGCAGCATGAAACGACCATCTCGTGCGGTGGGGAAAACCCGGGGGAACAGCGACAGAGTTGGCGTGACAAGAGAAAAGGCCGGTCGAGGATGGCCATATGAGGGTCCTCTGGAGGATCAATGTTGGAAGCAAATGACGGAGAAGCAAGGGGAATAAAAAGAGGGAGAGAATTTGAAGAGGCGATAGTTCGTGCTTCGGATGAGGACCTACCTACCCCTCAGAGACCAACCATCTAGAATATTGTATCAGACATGGACCTTGATGTCTGCAGGAGGCTCTGCGCCAGAGGAAGATAGCCATGACCGATTTAAAAGGAGAAAGACGTCGGGAATGGTTTAAAGATATACGGGATGAAAGGAGGATTTGAAGGGATGTGCATGTTTTGTCAGATTTATGTCTAGTGCATATTTATGGTCATTGACTTGGTTCTAGTGGAGGGGAGGTGCGAATACAGAAATCTTCTGGTCCGCGAGGACGCACAGGAGGATAAAGGTGGGAAGGGAGAACTTTTTGTGAGCAAAGAAGGGGTCCACGAGGAATGGAGGACGGACTAGACGTGAGGAGAGTTTATGCCGAAGGAGACCCTTCAGAAGTGCAGGTGGAAAACGGATCAGGAAGGAAACAATTAAAACCCATGTGGAAGGAAGAGGATGAGGGGTTTGGGCGGCAGCGGAGCCGAGGCAACTGCACGAATCATGGTCATATACCATCTGATGTGGATCCTCTTTCCACACCATGTTCGGCTGACTGGGATGATCGTCATCTATCTATCTCTGTGTCTATCCTATGCTTCGAGAAGAATCGAAAACAGGTAAAAAAGTATCCAAGTCTGCCAAAAGTGCAGCCTGTAAGTCAGGAACCAAGGCCTGCGCCTCTCAGCCCAACACATTAAAAGAAGAGAAACGACAAGACATCTTCCTTCCTGTGTATGTCTGTCTTGCCCGGCTTGAGGTATGATTCTACGCCTTTACTTGCAAATGAATAATTTGCACGATTTATGCTCCAACCCCCTAAATCATTCTAATGAAAAGGTCGCCTCATTCCACGTCCTACGTGATCTTTTCAACATCTTCTCGGGACCTTCCACCGCCCTCCCTTCTCGAACCCTCCCTCCTTGGGCGTTTTGCCTCTTCCCTCGCCCCTTCCCTCCTTATTTGTACCGTGCTTTTTCTCGTTCCTCTTCCGTCATTAACGCGCGCTCAATCCGTTTGACTGTCGCCAAATCCCCCGCCTGTAGGGGAGAGAGGGTAAAGGATTGCACGTAAAAGTAAGGAACCGCCACATATTCACCTCCGCCCTCACCGCGCTCCTCCTTCTACTCAAGCAGTCCCGCATTGATTTGACCCCTTTACTTCCTCTTGTACCTTGTACGCTTGCTGCATCTTGGCCCGCAGCAACTCCTCCTCCTTCAACGCATCCCTCTTTTCTTTGCTCATCATCTTCAACGCCCACTCCAAATCGGCTCGTTCACCCTCCTTCGCGCCTTTTTTACTCTCCAAGCGGCGTTCCTCTTCGTCCTTGAACACGCCTCCCTCCCTGCCTTCTTTAAATGCAGCTTTCAACTGCCCACGTTTGTACTCATCCATCTCGTAGGCTTCCACGTTGTAGTACTTAGGATGAGGGAACGTGGCAGTATTGTAGTCCTATATCAAGGAAAGAAGGACGGGGAAGGGAGGGGAGGGAGAAAGCGTGGGGGCGCCAGTACCCAGTCTCGTGCCCGCTAAGCCAACCAGGTTATGTGTGGTTGTGATGGGTAAGCAAATAATAGTGTCGTTATCCCGACCATCCCAAACGGAGAGGCGCGGGCCATAACACCCTCCCTCCCCCGATACATGCATAAGACTGAAACCGGCATAGTAACCCTCATGCCCTCTTACCTCCATGTAGTAGCGAAACAAGCGGAGGGCCTCGTGGTGGTTTCGGGGAATTTCGGGAAGACCTTTAATCTCCTGACACCACACTTCGAAGTCGTTCTTCTTCCTGTGAAAGTCCGATTCCTGCAATTCAAAAGAAGCAGGTACGACAGAAGCAGGTACGACATGCGAGATACAATTAAGACAAAAAGCAGGTACACTTGCTGCGCATTCATGCCCTGCCTTCCATTCCCACCCCTTTCTCCTCCCTTCTCCCTTCCTTCCCCGCTCACCCGAATAATGCCGTGTTTCCCGAACTGGTTCATGTCCACGGCCCCCGGTATGATTGCTCCCTTTGCCTTGTCGTCTCTCCTCTCCTTCTTCTTCTTCTTCTTCTTCTTTTCCTCCTTTTTTCCGTCTTTTTTTCTTCTCTTTTCCTTCTTCCTGTCGTCCTTTTCCTCCTTCCGTCTCCTCTTCCTCTCCCTCTCTTCATGTTTTCTCTTCTTTTCTTTTTTCTCCCGCTTTCGCCGCTTCGTTGCCCGTTCCCCTTCTCTTTCGTCCGTTTTTGATCTTCCTTCCTTCTCCTTCTCAACTTTCTTCCTTTTACTCATAGCTCCCACTTCTTTCATATCTACCCTCCTGCCATCACCTTCGCTGTCTTCATTTCCGCTTCCTTCGCTGCTGCTGCCGCTATTCCCATCGCTTTCACCGCTGCTAGCCACTGTTTGCCACATTCTAGACCTTTGCTGTGTCTGGACTCGGTTCTCGGCCTGTAGCAGAGCTTCAGCCCGATTCTGGAGTAAAAAAGGGACAGGCAGAAATTGATGAGGAAGGTTTGCGTTTACAGATGTCAAGACCGAAAGCACCGTGAAACGGGCACCCTTACCCTTTCCTGTTTCTTCTTTTTATCGTTTTGAACATTCCCGGTGCTGCTACCGCTGCCACCGGTCGAAGATGACGAGGACGACGAAGAGGATGAGCCAGCGTCACTGAGTTGAGCGCGATGGAAGATAAAGCGTTAAAACCCTCAAAAAGAAGTTAAGACGAGCTTCAAGCTGAACGTTTTGTCTATGCTATGTAAAATTCATGCGCGTATTTGTATATCTACCTGTCATTGGCATCACTGCATGAATGACGACGCTCCTCTCCTTCACCGGCACCACTCTTGCTCCGAGGTACTTCCTCATCCGAGAAAGTCTTCTCCTTCTCCTGACCAACGCCCATCGGTCAGTCAACGACGTTTCAGACGTCTGTATCTGCTCGATCTGTTTCGTGGTGTGTGCGAGTCACTTGTGACATTTTCTAGGCCACGGTCCTATTGGTCCTTCTAACCTCCCCTCATATGAGGACAGGTCTCCCTAACTTTGTCCTCGGGAAAAGAATGATGGTTCAATGAAAGCGACCCTTGAGTCCTCGTTAGTCTCTTCAGCCGTTTAATAATTCGTGTGATTATTAAAGTGCACCAAATGACTCCCGAGCTTCTTATCATCATGCATAAATACGCGGTTGCCTCGTTCACCGGGTAGCTTCTATCGCCCGAGACTCGCTATTACAAGGTCCCATGCCATCTTACTGAATACTTTTCACCTCGATTTTTTTGTAAACAAGCACAAAACTACAGCAAGACTTTCAAACAACTTCTCATCCATTCAGGATTGTAAGCGGCATTACAAATGTGAGGGGATTGAAGCGTAAGCATGGCACGCGACAGAAGAAGAGGAGGCGATGGATGGTCCACTCAGACGTACAAAGCAATATCAAGGCAATAAGTTATATGGTGATTGGAAGAAGACACCCAGCCTTGAAACAATGTTAAAACCCCAGTCATTAAAAGCATACCATATAACAGCGCAATTCTTCTGCCGTAAGTCCCCGCGAGGGCGTCGAAACACCACCTCTCCTCTTGACCCTTTGACACAAAGTCTCTTTTTCATACCATCCAGTCATTTACCCTCTTAATCTCTTTGTTTTCAAATCACCTCCATCATCTTCTCTTGTTAAATCCTGGATCCGATGCCGAATTAGACCTTCGATAACTTCGAGCGTAAAACGGAAGCCGGTTTACCGGCAGCCCGTTCGACGAGTATCCCACAATCATCATTTTCTTTTTCGTGCAAGCCTTTCGTTTAAATTCCACCGACTCATCTGCTTATCCTTTGCACCTGCTTTGTTCCCTACAAATCGCTCCCCTCAGTCGTCATAAGAAGGAATATATGCGTATGAATACCCGGGCCAGCCCGCCCACGCTCCAAACAATTGAAATGATGCGTAGCTACCCGGAATAAAGACTGTAGTGGGGAAGATAAAAGAGTAACTTCAGAAAGATGCTGAAAGAAGAGTCAGAAGGCATGGACTTGCTCCTAAATCGGAGCAGGGCGCACATAGAGAAGCCTTGATACTCTGGAACGCAAACCCCACCGTCAGCCCTGTCCTCTTATTCCTCCATTTCCGCCCGTCATCATGCCCCCAAAAGACCTTTCCAATATGCATGGCACAACCCGCGAGCCCTATACTATCAGATTTCTCCCTGTGCCCCTCTCTCTATTCCCCGCCCCGCCACTTACGCAAGCTCCCCAAGATGATCATGGCCAGACCTCGCTCCTTTTCCTTCGGGTCGGTATGCCACCGGATCCCTAGTCCCGTGCACAATAATATCGTGCCTGTCACCAGCATAAGCACAGCCGCCAGGGTGGTCTTGGGAGGCGGAGGCCCACGTCCTGGCCTGCGTCGAGGATTGACAGTCCTTGCAGAACTTTGCCTGTCCATTTCGAATTTATTGAAAAGAGGGGAGAATCCTTGTGGTCCTTGTTGCGACGGGTGGGGGGTGGAGGATGGTGGAGGCACCGATGGGGTTGACGAGGAGTACATGCTGGTGAGATTGAGAGTGCCCGAGTCCAGCCTTTGACCTTCTTCTAACTGCGGGGCCTTTTGATCAGGCGACTGAGGAAGCGGAGGTGGAGGTGAGGAGGGCTGAGCAGTCTCCCCGGACGGAGAGGTTTTGTCGATGACTGACGCCGTCCCTGTGTTGGATATTTGGGAAAGATTGTGACGCTAAAGGACGGGACATGAGGTAGCAATGGTAACGTGCTTGGGGAAAGATTGATAGCACAAGCGCATTCATGATGATCACAGCCTTTAATTCCACCAATCCAATGAATGTGGGGTGTTTATATGTTCATCAACTTTTAGATAGCTTTTACCATTCCTTGGACTGTTTTTGGGGGCATTTTATCTTCCACCTTCTTGGAAGGTTACCGAGGACGTGACCTCTCGTCTGTTCATGTAGCGAGTCGACGCAAAAAGACCATCAAAACCATAGATGCACAAAGCAGAGCTTTCCGATAGGGAAGTGTAAACAAAAAGAGGGCTAAAAAGGGACTGCGGACGACATGAGTTATTGTTGTGAAGGCAGAATTCCTTCAAGATCAACAAGAAGGAAGAATTGAAATTGTGCGAACTCGATTCCCGGCCTACTGGAAAGCAACAGCCAATTCCTGAACGACATTTCACCTTCCACCGCCTGCATTCTTATTTCCTTGCACAGGTCGACGATTTCCAGTGGCTCTGCTTTCCCTGGTGTGCGTGCACGCATTTTTTTATCGGCCATCCGCATTCCATTCCATACAACCTCCTCCCTTCCGAAGGGACCACGTCTGCGCAACTGAGGCACCCCCCCAAAAAGAAATACGCCGCCTTTAAGTCCTTTACACGCGCGCAATCCCCCCCTTCTATCTCCGCTACTCTGTCTTGAGCAGCGTGGCCTCTCATCGACGTGGACTCGCCTTTTATAGAAAGAATGGATGTGGCATTTCTTACCCCGCGATGGGCACCGTCATCCGATTCAATCGTCTCTCCACTCCCACCCTCCTCCACCGCGTCCCCGCCCAGCTGCAGTCTCACGCACAGGCTTCCACGCCTTCTTCGCCCCGGGGACACTGCAAGGGCCCACCGTTTCGTCACGGCCTCCTCCCGGACCCAATATCATGGCCGATCTTGGTCTTCACCTTCGATCTTGTCATTTTCCGGTGTATCCGCCGCGGACTGTCCTTCCAGAAAATGCGGGGCAATGAAAAGGTATGTGCACAGGGTGGAAATATGAGAAGGAAGGAAATGTTGCGGGTGAGCGGAGTAAAAAGGAAGGGAAGGTAGGCGGAGCGGAAGGGTTTAGCGTCTGAGAGCATTTCCTTTTTGTACGTACCGGCATGCTCAAAGCCATGTCACCCATACCACCCTGCTTCCTGCCCTCAATCCTCAGTAACCTTCTCCATCGCTGTGCAGTGCCCAACCAGAAAGAAGGGACAAGCAGCCCCCAGGAACATACCCGGAACCAGCTGGAACCCGTCGATGCCTCCTCCCCCTCCTC
>Ga0102934_1002059_pt1 | contig 14064 bp, 14 predicted proteins | sample SalPonR2_A_D1_MG_FD_78175 | JGI IMG/M metagenome (GOLD analysis project Ga0102934, IMG submission 78175) | Salt pond soil microbial communities from South San Francisco under conditions of wetland restoration - Salt Pond MetaG R2_A_D1_MG | ecosystem: Environmental > Aquatic > Marine > Intertidal... | reverse complement strand
CCACTCACCTTCTTTTTAAACCTGCGACTTGCCAGGTCAGCGATCACATTAAAAGTTAAGGTTATAATAAATAATATAATGGCAATTCCGAATAATGCCTGATAATGTTCACTACCTACAGGAGCTTCTCCCATCTCAGCTGCTATCGTAGCTGTCATGGGACGAACAGGTTTTAAAAAGCTAGAAGGCATTGCGGCTGCTCCGCCAGCTACCATGAGTACTGTCATGGTCTCTCCAATAGCACGTCCCATACCTAAAATTACTGCAGTAACTATGCCCGAACTTGCAGTTGGTAAAATAACTCTGCTTATTGTTTCCCATCTAGTACCACCTAATGCTAAGGATGCATCTCTATATCTTTTAGGTATAGAAGTAATGGCATCTTCTGATAAACTCACAATCGTAGGTAATGCCATAATGCCAAGCATAATAGAAGCAGTTAAAGCAGTTAAACCTGTTGGCAATCCAAACAAATCTTTAATAAATGGACCTAAAATCTTCATACCAAATAAACCATAAATAACAGATGGAATGCCAGCTAAAAGTTCAATAGCTGGTTTCACAAAATTCTTTAACTTTTTCGGTAATATATATGAAATATAGATAGAAGAGGCAAGTCCAATCGGAACCGCTAAAATCATAGATCCAAATGTTACTAAAAGTGATGCTGATAATAAAGGTAAAATACCAAAAGAAGCCGGATCATAGGTGGGATACCAATCTTGACCAAAAATAAAGTCAAAAACACCTACTTTTTGAAAAATAGGTAAACCTTCTCTAAATAATACTATTACAATACCTGTTAAAAATATAATGGATGATAAGGCAAAAAATAATAATATGTATTTAATTATTTTTTCCTTTTTTCGCCAATCCATTTAAACACCCCCAATAAAATATCTAAAAATAAGGGAGGATATAATATCCCCCCTTGCATGTTTAGAGTTTGATTATATCTTTGATTAGTACAGAGGAACAAAACCTTGTTCTTCTATTATTTTTTGTCCTTCTTGACTTAATACGAAGTTAATAAACCTAAGTGTTAAACCTTCTGGCCAACCATCGGTAAACATAAAGAGTGGTCTAGCTATTGGAAATTCTCCACTAGCAACTGTTGCATTAGAAGGAGTAACTCCATTTACTTTCACAGCTTTGGTAGTGTCATCTAAATATCCCAATCCTACATAACCAATTGCACCTTCAGTATCTGATACTACACTTAAGATAGAACCATTGGAGGCCTGTAACAAGGCATTCGGAGTAAGTCTTTCACCCTGCATTGCAATTTCTCCAAACACTTCAAAAGTACCTGAACTGGAGTCACGAGATACTACAACTATTTCTTCATCATCGCCACCTAATTCACTCCAATTTGTAATTTTACCTGTATAAATTTGTTTTAGCTCATCTAAAGTAAGTGATTCAACTGGATTAGAGGGATGAATTATGACTGCAATACCATCCATGGCAACACGATGTGGTACAGGATAAAAACCATTTTCTACTGCATTTTCAACCTCAGTTTGTTTAATAAATCGAGAAGCATCGGCAATATCAGTAGTTCCATCAATTAAAGCAGCTATACCATTACCAGATCCACCACCTCGAACTGAAATGTTTACATCTTCATTATTTTGCATATAAACCTCAGCGACTCTTTGAGCTATCGGTAAAACGGTTGAAGAACCTTGAATAGTCAAATTATTCTGAGCCCCAACTACACCAGTAAATAAAGTCATAACCAATAAAGCTGATAACAGGATAAGTAAATTCTTTCTCATTAATTAATTCCTCCTTAAAATATTATATTCATTTTGTCGTCTTCAATAATATAATAACAGGTGAGTGTTACAACTAAATGAATGAAAGTTTACAAATAAGTTAATATATTGTTAAAAGGAGTATTAATTTTATTGCTATGATATCATTTACTCTTATTGATGCACATTTACCAACTTGTAACCAAGGCCTCTAATTGTCTTTATATGTTCTTGCCCAATTTTCTTACGTAATCTGCGAATATGTACATCTACCGTTCTCGTATCACCACTATATTGATATCCCCAGATTTTTTCTAAAAGAATCTCTCTTGTGAGCACTTTATTAACATTGGATACCATAAATCTTAAAAGTTCAAACTCTTTTGGTGTTAAATTCAAAACCTTACCACTTTGTTTAACCTCATAAGATTGAGTATCTAACACTAATTCTCCCAGATTATATTTATTTAAATCATTTTGTTCATTTTTGCTTTCTGTAAAACTTTTTTTCGTTCTCCTTAAAACAGCTTTGATCCTTGCTCGCAGCTCTCTTACACTAAAAGGCTTTGTTATATAATCATCAGCACCTATTTCTAAACCTAAGACACGGTCTAATTCTTCATCTTTTGCCGTTAACATTATAATAGCTATATTATGCAATTGATTGTTGTTTCTGATTCTTTTACATACTTCTAAGCCATTTAAAACAGGTAACATCAAATCAAGTATAACAAGGTCTATGTTTTTATCTAATTTTTCTAATGCAGTTTTTCCATCAGCTGCTTCAAAAATTTCATAACCCGCTTCTTCTAAATTGTATTTTACAAGATCCCTAATGTTTTTTTCATCATCAACTATTAAAATCTTATTTGCCATCTTATCTATTTCCCTTCAAAAAGGATTAACTATTCTTAATAAGATACATCCCAGTCACCAGTAGCCATATATATGACTCTTTCACAAATATTTGTAGCATGGTCTCCGATTCTTTCTAAAAATCTACTGATAAAAATTAATGACATCGCCTGTCTGATTGTTTTAGGATCTTCTATCATAAAAGTGAGAAGTTCTCGTAATATTTGTTCATCCAACACATCTACTTCTTCATCTTGTTTAGCAATTTTATGAGCCAATTCTACATCAAGGTTGACAAAAGCTTCCAGACTCTTTTTCAATCTGCTTGTAACAATATCAGTCATCCTTGGAATATCAATTAATGGTTTAATTAAAGGTTCATCACCTATTTTGATAACCATATTACCTATGTTAGAAGCGTGATCACCAATTCTCTCCAAATCAGTAGCTAACTTAGAAATTACAATAATAGTCCTTAAGTCTTTAGCCACCGGCTGCTGAGTAGCAATTAATCTTGTACACATTTCTTCTAACTCTAATTCATACTCATCAATCTGGTCATCTTCAGCAACAACCTCTTCTGCTAACTCTATATCCTGTTCTTTTAAGGCTCTTATACTTTTTTCAATGGCTTCTTCTACCTGGCTTCCCATTAAAAGCATTTCGTTTTTTAACTTTTCTATGTTTTCATCAAGACCTTTTCTTAACATTTTATCTCACCTTCCCTTATTAACCGAAACGGCCCGTAATATAGTCTTCAGTTCTTTGATCATCAGGATTTTCAAATATCTTACCGGTATCGCCGTATTCATTCAATTCACCCATCAGGAAAAATCCAGTTTCATCTGATACACGGGCTGCCTGCTGCATGCTGTGGGTAACAATAACTATTGTATAATCTTTTTCTAATTCTGCCATTAATTCTTCAATTTTTGCAGTAGCAACTGGATCTAAGGCAGAAGCTGGTTCATCCATCAGTAATACTTCCGGTTTTACAGCTAAAGCTCTGGCAATACATAATCTTTGCTGCTGACCACCGGATAAATCAAGGGCTGGTTGGTCTAATCTGTCTTTAACCTCATCCCAAAGAGCAGCTCCTTTCAAACTATCTTCGACCAGTTGATCTAATTTATTTTTATCTTTTAAACCATGAATGCGAGGTCCATAGGCTACATTATCAAAGATCGATTTGGGAAAAGGATTAGGATGCTGAAAAACCATACCTACCTTTTTCCTTAATTGTACAACATCTACATCTTCACTATATAAGTTTTGACCATCTAGCAATACTTCTCCTTGAACTGTTGTACCATCAATTAAATCATTCATCCTGTTTATTACACGTAGGAATGTGGATTTACCACAACCTGATGGACCAATTAATGCCGTTATTTTATTTTCTTTAATTTTCATATTAATATCGGTTAAAGCTTGAAAATCATCATAAAAGAAATCTAAATCTTTAATTTCTATTTTAATATTGGAGGACATTAACTTAGAACTCCTTTCTTTAGATAAATTGTTATCACACATTATTAATTTAACATATCAACTAGATATTATAAATAACAAAAATGTTAATTTAATGTTACATTTTCGTTAAAATATTAATTAGCTTTATGAAGGTAAAATTTGAAGTTTGTACCTTGACCTTCCACGCTTTTTACATCTATCTCGCTTTCATGTCCTTTTACTATGTGTTTGACAATAGACAGACCAATACCTGTACCTCCTACTTCTTTTGATCTCGCTTTATCTACACGATAGAATCTTTCGAAAATTCTTTCCTGATCTTCTTGAGGAATGCCTAACCCTGTATCCTCTACTTCAATATATACTTTATTATTTTTCTCATAAGCCCTTATGAATATCTTTCCACCTTGTTCATTATATTTTATGGCATTGTCTATTAGATTAATTAAGAGATTTTCAATTTGGGACTTGTTCATTTTAACTAATGGTAAATTGTCATCAAACTGCTTTATTATCTCAATATCATTTTTTTCTGCTTCTGTTTGTAAGATCCTTAAAGGTTTATCTAATATATTATCTAATTCTTCTGGCTTGAGTTCAAAGTAATCTGCTTCAAGCTTTGAAAGGTCTAAAAGATCGTTGATTAATAAATTTAAACGAGTGGCCTCTTTACTAATTACACCTACAAATTTATTAATAGTTTCATAATCTTTAATATCATTTTCCACTATGGTATCTGCATATCCCTTAATTGAAGTTAAAGGAGTTTTAAGTTCATGTGAAACATTTGCCACAAAATCTTTTCTCATTTCTTCTAGTTTCTTTAAACGGGTAACATCTATTAAAACAATAACCGCACCAATTATCTTATCTTTGTGATCAGTTATTGTTTGAAAATTAGCTTCTAAATAGATCTTTTCTGGGTTTTTAAAAGTCATCTCTGTACTATAATAATCATTTTGATGTAAAACTTTGTTTAAATATTTGGCAAAACGGTGATCTCTGATAGTGCTAATAAAGTTTTTGCCCTCAATATTATCACAGTTGACATTCATCATCTCACAAGCTTTAGGATTCATTAAAAGAATTTTTTCATTTTTATCAGTTGCGATTACACCTTCAGTCATACTATTTAAAATAGCAGTGAGTTTGTTTTTTTCTTCCATCAAGCTATCTATTTTGTGGTCTAATTCTTGTCCAAGTCTGTTATATTCCTGAACCAGGCTACCTAGTTCACTGTTAGAATATTTTATGTCCTCAATCTTGTTTCTTTCGCCAGTAGCTATTTCTTTTGCCATTTCTTTAATTCTTTTCAGTGGTTTAATTATTGATTTTGAATAATACCATACTAAAATGTTACTTAAAAAGAGAAGTATCACTAAAAAAAGTAGATATTTATAAATATCAACCCTAATAATTCTATTGATATTCTGTAGTGATTTAGCTAGTCTTATTACTAGGTTTTGATCATCAATACTAAATAAAGAAGCCACATAATACATATCCTGGTTTAAGGTTGTACTTTCACGCGAGGATATACCAAAATCTTGTCCATCAATAACGGCTTTAATTTCTGGTCGGTTACTGTGGTTTTCCATAACATATGGATTATGTCTGGAATCAGCTAAAACTGTTCCATCCTCTTTTACTATTGTTATTCTAGTTTCGATAGAATTACCAATTGCTTTGATCTGTTCATCTAGTTGATCCATATTACCTATATTGTTTTTAATGGAATTATCATTTTTTATAAGTTTTATATTATTCTTAAGATTATTTTCTACCTGGTCAAGATAGAAGTCTCTATAATTTAAGGTAAAAAAGTAAAATATGAGTCCAAACAAAATAATTTGGGTAATGGCAAACACAATAATTACTTGCGTTCTTAAACTAAATTCATTCCACTTTCTCAAATTTATATCCCACTCCCCTCACAGTTTTTATTAAATCTTTACCAATTTTCTTCCTTAATCTCCTAACATGGACATCAACTGTTCTGGTATCACCAGAAAATTCATATCCCCAAATTTCTCTTAGAAGTTTATCACGTGAAAATACCTGATCATCGTTTTTTATTAAAAATACTAGCAAATCAAATTCTTTCGGAGTCATCGGGATTTCACCCTCCGCATTTTTAACAGTATGGTTTTTAGTGTTAATCGCAAGGTCTCGCACTTTAATGACTTCTTTTTCTGTCTTTTCATAATCCCTACTCATTGAAATTCTTCTCAGTAAGGCTTTAATTCTAGCAATTAGTTCTCTGGTATTAAATGGTTTTGTAACATAGTCATCTGCCCCTAGTTCTAAACCTATAATTCTATCAATATCTTCACTTTTAGCTGTTAACATAATTATAGGCAGGTCTCCTATTTCCTTATCGTTTCTAATTTTCTTACAAACATTCAAACCATCTACTTCAGGAAGCATTAGATCAAGAACTACCAAATCAATATTTTCTTTAACTTTAGACAATGCTTCTTTGCCATCTTTTGCTTCAACGATCTCATAACCTTCACTTTTAAGATTAAATTTTAAAAGGTCGCGAATATTTTTCTCATCATCAACTATTAAAATCTTTTCTGCCATCTTGAAACCTCCTTTTTAAAATAAGAAAAGAGCCCCGCAGGGCTCTATTATGATTAGCTAATCTTTTTCTTTTTTCTTTCTATAATACTATATGCTATATCAGCAAATTGATCACTGATATGTTCAAGGTCTTCTAATACTTCCAGATAAGCTATTCCTGCTGAAGGTATACATACCCCTTTATTTAATCGTTTCAGATGTTCATTTCTGTACTGAAGTAATAATTCATCCATCTTTTCTTCTCCGGTAAATAGTTTGTCAGCTATTTCTTTATCCCCGGTTTTTACAATTTCTCTTGAATCTTCTAAATAATCAACAACAATCTCATAAGCATTCTCTACAGAATGTATAGCTTGTTCTGAAAATTCAAGATCATTATCAATAATATACTCAGCTAAATCTGCAATGCTATTTGCATCATCTCCAATACTTTCAATATCATCAACGATAGCAAAATAACTATCTAGTGATTTAATATCTTCATCAGATAATGAACTCTGTGGTATATCTGTTAAAAAGACCAAAAGCTCTTCTTCAATTTCATTTATAATTTCTTCTTTATGTTTGATTTTTTTAATCATTTCTTTATCTTTGTCTAATATAGCTTCTTTGGACTCGATTACCATTTCCTGCACAAGACTATGCATTCTGGTAACTTCCTTATTTACCTGTGATAATGCAGCCTGAGGAGAACTTAACATCCTCTCATCAAGATGGACAAGTCCTCTTTCAATGGATACTTCTTCGCCTGGAATAATTCTATTTACCAGCTTAACCATAAAACCAACAAATGGCATCCATATTAGAGTGTTAGTTACATTAAACAAAGTGTGTGTATTTGCTAGAAGTCGTTCTGAACCAACTGTATTGTTAGTCATTAGACTGAAATTACGTAATAAACTCTGTAACCTGCCTGTGAAGTCAGGAATCACATATATTAATAATATCATAATTGAAGTACCAAGTATATTAAAAATAAAGTGAGCTGCCGCTGACTTTTTAGCTGTTTTACTTGCCCCAATGGCAGATAATACTGCTGTCACTGTGGTACCGATATTACTACCTAATAAAATAGGTACTCCAGAACTAAAATCAATGACTCCTACCGATACCAACCCTACTAAAATACCAAAAGTAGCACTACTACTTTGTATGATAATAGTAATAGTAGCTCCAGCTAATACTCCTAAGATAGGATAAGTTCCAAAGTTTTTCATTAAATCTACTATATACTGTGATTCTCTTAATGGATGCATCGTTTCACTCATAATATTCAATCCTAAAAAGAGAATCCCAAAACCTAAAATAACCTGTCCAATATATTGATATTTTTTCTTATTAGCAAAAAGATAAGCGATAGCTCCAAGTGTAATAGCGTGGAAAGCATAATCACCAAGATCGAAAGAAATTAATTGAGCAGTAATGGTAGTACCAATATTAGCACCCATAATTACTCCAATTGATTGATATAAAGTCATTAAGCCTGCATTTACAAATCCTACTACCATTACAGTCGTAGCACTACTACTTTGTACTATAGATGTAACTCCTGTACCTACTAAAACACCTGAAAAAGTATTCTTTGTTAGAAAAGCCAAAATGTGTCTTAACCTTTTGCCGGCCGTTTTTTGAAGACCTTCGCTCATCTGTTTCATACCATAAATGAACAGACCCAGTCCTCCTGTAAGGCCGACTATCATTTCAAATGACAAATGAGTACACCCCCAAATATTACTTCATATTTTATTTTTTATTTAGGGGCATTTTTATCTTAAATGACCCCTATTCGCTTATGATCATCTTTTAATTTGAGCTCTACTGAATCGGTTAGTAAATCTGCATATGAGAAAGACAAATGTCTTTCCTGGTCACTTTCCTGAATTTTAACAATGAAAATGTTATCATAGGTTTCATCTAAAATTCCTTCTTTATTAATTGACCTTCTTCTTCCGCGATCGGCCTTAATTATTACTTCTTCCCCGATATACTGCGAAATGTTTCTCCTGATTTCACTCAATGTATTTTTTGGCATAAGAGAATCCCCCCAGATCTCTTTTTAATAGCTGAAATATTTGTTATTTTAAACAAACATAGAACTTTGCATTAGTGGATTATATAAAAAAATATGGTGACTGTCAAGTTCTATAAATTACTTTGTGTATCTATCAGCTACATTTGAAGCCGCATAGGAATCAGGTTTGATTAAAGCGTCATAGCCGCTTCCAACTACCATCCCCACAACTTCCCTGATAATTTCACTACTAGGACCATTTTGTCCAACATCAATATGTATTTCAATATCCATATTTGAAGTAGCACTGTCCACTGAAATATAATCAGTTATTTTACTGGCCACATTCAAACTCCTAGAAACTTCATGAAAAATTCTCTTTTTGAAACCGCTTCGCATCGCTACTTTTTTCTTATGATAGAAATATCTGCCACCATGTCCAACTCGATATATAACAATTGCGGTAACAAAAACAGATTCTTCAATTCCCGGGTGTGAATCAGTACCTATTATTAATTTATACTGATTATTAGGTTTTTGTCTGATAAATGATAGAATGCTTTGATATGTTTCTTTAATATTCATTCTACCTTCTGTTGGACTTATAAATATCATCGTTGATCACTCTTTTTCCTTTTTAAGGTCCCATAAAACATCACTTAATTGGGCCATTTCTTCTATAGCTAACTTTTCGCCCCTCATTCTTTTATCAATTCCAGATTCTTTCAAACCCTCTAATATAATTTCTTTATCTAAATTTATATGGGGAGATAAAGTTAAACCATTTTTTATATTTTTTCTTCTTAAATTAAAAATAGCTTTCACCATTTTAAAGAAGAAATCTTCGTTTTTAACTTTATAAGGAGATTTTTCATGGGGGATAAGTTTAATTACTGCAGAATAGACTTCTGGTCTTGGAATAAAAGATTTTGGCGGAACTTCAAATTGCACTTCAGTTTCATAATGGAATTGAATAAAAACACTTAAACTACCATAATCCTTTGTTCCTGGAGAAGCTGCTAATCTCTGTGCTACTTCTCTTTGCATCATAAATACCATTTCATTGATTTGAAGGGGTGAAAAAAGAAGACTTTCAATAATGGGAGTTGTAATATAATAAGGAAGGTTGGCAATTACTTTTACTTTTTTATTAACTAATTCATATTTTTGTATGAATTGCTCCCAATCAATTTCTAGTATGTCCTCATTAATAATCTTTAATTGGTCATGACTTTTAAATAAATCCTGTAATATATTAATAAACCTGCGATCCTTTTCAATTGCCAGTACTTCTCCCTTGTCTACTTTTCTTAATAAAAATTGAGTTAAGGACCCTATTCCAGAACCAATCTCAATTACTTTTTCATCTCCTTGCAAATCAGAAACTTTTATAATGTTTTGTAATATATTATTGTCTATTAAAAAGTGCTGACCTAATTTCTTGTTTAGTCTAATATTATATTTATTTAAAATATCGCGCGTCTTGTGAAAATCACCTATATCTTTTTCCATAAAATACTCCTTGTTTTAATATTATCATTCTCATTCTATCATAATAAATCTTCACTTGTAAAATTAAACTGTTATTCTAGATCAACAATTCCCTTCTTTAAGCATTTAATTAAAGCCTGTGTCCTATCATTTACTGATAATTTTTTCAAGATTTTGCTTACATGATTTTTTACAGTTCGTTCACTAATAACTAGTTCATCTGAAATCTGTCTGTTGGACATTCCCTTTGATATTAAAGTCATTACATCCATTTCACGTTTGGTTAAATTATGAAATTTATATTTTTTAATATCTTCTTCAACACTATTTTTTTGAGTGCTTATTACATACTTTTTTATCATATTATATAAATAAGTATGGTCTTTAGAAACTGGTATTGTTAAATCAACAAATCGTTCTGTATTTCTATGTAAATAAGAGTTACCATTTTTAAGCAAGAAAATACTGATCTGTCTATTTTTATTTTTAATACCTTTAACTAACTTTTCCAACTGGTCACTATTGATTTGAAAAGAATTAATCAATACCATATCTGGATTAAACTTTTCTAAAACTGGTAAGACATGTTCATACTGAGAAATTGAAAATACTGACTTAATCTTCTCTTGATCCTTTAAAATATGAGATAAAGCATCTTTATATAATTTATTTTGATCAAAGACTAATACTTTTATTTTGCTCATATTTTCACCCATTTATACCTTTTGCTTATATTATATCATTTATGAGAAATAAAAAAAGGTTAATTCTTATAAGAATTAACCCCAAAATGTAGTATTTTGTTATAAATATTATCCATCTATTTAATCAACAATGCTCTAATTGGTGAAGCCTCAGCTTTTTTCAATTTGAGAGGAACTGCCCACAAATCATAAATACCGGCCTTAATTTCTGATAAATCTACTGCTTCCAGGATAATTATATCATTACCTAATATAAGTTTATGAACTTCAAAATTATCACTATTAAGGCTTTCTATCGTTAAATAATCAATACCTATTAATTTAACTCCCTGTTCTATAAGATACTGACCGGCTTCAACAGTTAAGTAGATAAAGTCATCATTAAAAGTTGCTTGTTGTAAATATTTACTATTTAAAGTTTTAAAAAGTATTTTATCAGCTTTTATATCAATACTTTCTAGTTCTTCTCTGGTTATCTTTTCCTCATTTTCAATTTCAATTACTTGTGTTTTCCCCATAAATCTTTCAGGACTGATCTCATCTATATATTTACTATCTTCAATAAAATGAGTTGGCGCATCAGCATGAGTTCCAACATGAACACTTACTTCCATTTTACTTAAATTATAATCCGCCTCTTTTATATCTTTTACTCTTGATAAATGAGGGGGAGTATCACCTGGAAAACTTAACATATTATCTTCTATTGTAATAGAAATATCATATATTTCTTTTTTCTCTTGCATTTTTATCTCCTTTCATACTACTTGGTTTTTGGGTTTTTTACCTGATAATACTGCTATAACATTTTCAGCGGCCATCTCGGCCATTTTGTTTCTCGCATCAATAGTAGCTGAACCAGTATGTGGAGTTAATACAACATTATCTAATTCTAATAATTTAGGATAAACCTCTGGTTCTTTTTCATATACATCCAGCCCTGCGGCAAATATTTCTTGGTCAGCTAAGGCCTGGGCTAATACTTTTTCATTAATAATTGGTCCCCGACCTGTATTAATCAAGACAGCACTGTCTTTCATCACCTTTAACTCTTTTTCATCAATTAGATGGTAAGTAGATTCATTTAAGGAAGCATTGATTGTAACAAAATCAGATTGTTCAAGTAAATCTTCTAAGTTAGCATATTTAGCACCTAGCTCGTTTTCCTCTTTTTTAGAAAGAGGAGTCCTTTTATTATATAATACTTCCATATCAAAACCATGGGCCCTTTGGGCTACAGCTTGACCAATGCGTCCAAAGCCAATTATTCCTATTGTTTTACCATAGACTTTTTGGCCTAACAGAAGTTCTGGACCCCAACTGTCAAATTTGAGTTCTCTCACATATTTATCTGATTCTACAACACGGCGAGCAGCTGCCATGAGCAAAGTCCACGTCATATCAGCTGTGGTTTCTGTCAATGCACCGGGAGTATTTGACACATAAATACCATGCTTTTTAGCAGCTTTCAGGTCAATATTATCATAACCGACAGCATAATTGGCTATTATCTTAAGATTACTGCATTTTTCCATAACTTCAGTATCTATTTCATCACTTAATAAAGGTATTAACGCATCTGCATCTTTGGCTCCGTTAATCAACTGATCTTTTTTAGGATTTGTCTCACTTGAAAATACTTCTACTTCATATTTTTCCTTTAATAAATTTAGTCCAACATCCGGGATTTTTCTTGTCACAAATACTTTTGACATCTTTAAACTCACCTCACTTTATTAATTAAAGTTAACAAGACTAAATCCAGCAGTATCGTAAACTGCTGGTTTATTCTTTAAATATAGTTGTATCTATTTTTCCCTCTTCATAATTAAGAGCTTTTTCTTCTTTATTAAGAACCCGTAAACCACCTTCTGCTAGATTCTTCATCTCTTCTGCTCCAGGATAGACAAATACTTTAGAAATATACTCTACCTTTTTGATAATGTGGTTGGTAATATATTTTGATTTGGCCAGTCCTCCGGTAATAAAGATCGCATCAACATCTCCATTTAAGACAGTAGCCATTGCACCAATTTCTTTTGCTATTTGATAGATCATGCCTTTATATGCTAATTCTGCTTTTTTATCACCTTTCTCAATTCTTGTTTCAATTTCTTGACCGTCATTGGTGCCCAGATAAGCAGTAAGACCACCATTACCTAAGAGTTTTTTTACAAACTCATTACGTTCTGGCTTATTTTCAAAAATGTATTCTGCTAAAGCCAGACTGGGTAAAGTACCTACTCTTTCTGGAGAGTATGGACCACCTTGATTAGCATTATTAACATCTACAATTCTTCCTTTTTTAAGAGGTGCTATTGAAATACCGCCCCCCAGATGAGCTCCAATTAAATTACATTCCATAAACTCTTTACCAATATTGTGAGCAGTCTTCCTACCAATTGATTTTAAATTAAGGGCATGAGACTGACATTTACGAGGTAGTTCTGGTAAACCTGAAAGTCGCGCTACATCTTCGAACTCATCAACCGAAATAGGATCAACTGTATAGGCTGGAATTTCAAACTCTTGACCAAAATTATAGGCAATAATTCCAGCCAGGTTAGAGGCATGTGATGAATTCTTTGCAATCTTTAAATCATGTACCATATCTTCTTCTATCTTATAAGTTCCGCCTAGCAAGGGATCTAAACCTACTCCTCCCCGGGCAATAACTGCATCTAATTCATCTAATTTATATTCAGATTTTGCTACTGCTTCTCTGACAAGTTCTTGCCGCCATTCTAATTGATCAATTATCTTCTCAAACTTATTAATTTCTTTACTGCTATGAGAAAGTTGTACTTCCCAAGCCTGTTTTTCATCCTCAAAAATAGCTAATTTTGTGGAAGTAGAGCCGGGATTAATTATCAAAGTTTTATACATTAAAATCTCTCCTTCTAATTTACAGGGTTATATTAGTATTTCATTAACCACAACCTAAATCCTCTTTTAAAAACTCACTTCATTGAAAGATAACAAACCTTTTTTAAAAGCTTTTACCACCATTTCTATATTAGAATCTGCATTAAAAAATTTAAATAATTTTTTCTTATGGTATTTTATTGTGCTAGTACTTAAATTTAAGTCACTGGCCAGTGCTTTTTCAGTTAGACCATTTGCTATTTTTTTAAGGATATAAAACTGTTTATCACTTAATTTATTAGAATAATTTAATTTAGGT
>Ga0102934_1002057_pt1 | contig 14068 bp, 11 predicted proteins | sample SalPonR2_A_D1_MG_FD_78175 | JGI IMG/M metagenome (GOLD analysis project Ga0102934, IMG submission 78175) | Salt pond soil microbial communities from South San Francisco under conditions of wetland restoration - Salt Pond MetaG R2_A_D1_MG | ecosystem: Environmental > Aquatic > Marine > Intertidal... | reverse complement strand
TCGAGGGGCAGGGATCACTCTTCCACCCCTCCTTCGCCGGCGTCTCCCTCGGCCTGTTGCACGGCGCCCAGCCGGATGCCTTCGTCGTCTGCCACGAGCCGACCCGGCGCAACATGCGTGGGGTGAATACCCCGCTGCCGACGATCGGCGACGTCATCCACATGACCATCGCCTGCGGCCGCCTCACCAATCCCGCCATCCGCTGCGTCGGCATCGCGGTGAACACGCAGGCGCTCGACGAGGCGGAGGCGCGGGCGGAGCTCGCACGCATCGAAAAGATCTACGGCCTGCCCGCGACTGACCCGGTGCGCTTCGGCGTGGAGGGAATCGTCGGGGAGATCAAGGCACGTTTCGGCAAGGCGTAAGCCGCGAGATGATGCGCTAAACGGCGAAGGCCGCGCTCTCGAAAGAGCGCGGCCTCGACGGGCCCCCGATGTATCGGGAGTGAGCGGCAGGGGCCCGAAACGGGGTACGGCGGTCAGGGATCGTCGCCGCCGGTATTGTCGAAGCTGCTGTCGGGGTCGATATAAACCCAATTGTTGTTCGGTTGTGGGTGAGCGCCTGGCAGCCCGGTGCTGCCGGAGCCGCTTTGCCCGTTATTGTTGCCGGACCCGACTTGACCGACCGCTGCGGCGCGTTCGACTAGCTGCTGTTGCGCGGCTTCCCAGTCGAAAGTCCCGTCTTCCAGAACCTCGGCAATCGGAGCGAGCTCGTTGCGATCAATCAGGCCATCTGAGCCGGAAAGCTGTCCAAAAATTGTGTTGGCTTCCGGGCGCTCGATATTGAATGTTTCATCATTGACGGTCAGTCCATCGCTGAGTGCCTGCACAAGGCCCCAGAATTCGTTCTGGTTGATGTGATCATCCTCGCCGGCCCAGACGTTGAAATTGCCGAGGCCGCCCATCATATCCATGATTGCCGTGTTTATGCCACTGTCGGTGATAAGCTGAAGCGAATCCTGATTGGCGTATTCTTCGAAATGCTCCATGACCTGTTCAACTGAGACAGAAGTGGCATCGGCGCCGCCCAGATTCTTGATGATCAAATCCATCTGCTGCTCAGAGATACGCAGGGCTTTTGCACCTTCTTCCTTGTTAAGCATCGCATCACCGCCGGCTTGCGACAGGAGGCGCTCCTTGATCGCAAGCAACGACGCTTGGTTCGGATACGCGGGCGTGAGCATAGAAGTGAGCTCCTGCCCCGCAGTGATGGGCCAATCGCTTGAGCTCGAACTTGGCTGGTAGGTGGGGACAAGATTGCCATTGTACGTTTTATTTGCACCATAGCCGGGATCCGGGCCGGCGGATTGCGAAGGGGGGTGGTATGCTTGATTATCAGAGATGTCGTGAACGGCCTCATTAAGCCAACCTATGCCAAGAGTAGTCGGTTGAAAATTTGAAGCGACGTTGGCGCCTGTCATATCTAATACAATATTATTGCTCATAACTCAAACTCCCATTCAAATTCGCATTAACTATATCTAAAAGATTTTTTCTAGTCAATAAAAATATTTAATGTACATATAATATAATAATAGATTATACAATTTGCGAATAAAAAAGCCGCGCCTGTTATGGCGCGGCTTTCGAGGCGGGCTCGGGGCCGGGTCAGGAGGAGGGGTCCGGCAGGCATCCTTGCGGATGCCGCCCGCCTCACTTCGGTGTCAGGACCAGCGGTTCTGGAAGTTGTTACCGCCGCCGCGCCACATGTTGTTCATGGTCGATGCTGCCGGGGGGGCGCCGAAATTGTTGTTGATGCTCCAGCTTGGGACGCCCTGTCCATTGAAGAAGTTCTGAATGTTCCCGTACTGGTTGAGAGCATTGTGAGAGTTGCCAGGCGGGAGATGGATTGTTTGAGAATTGCCGCTCCCTGTCGTTGGCTGATGGATCACAGTTTGCGACGGCGGCGTCCAGTCAACCGTGGGAAGTGCCGGCTTCGGCGTTGAAATCGGCGTCGGTGTCGGCGCCGATTCCGGCTCCCCGAATGCGGCTATATCAAAGGCTCTGAGAATGCGGCTGACTTCTACATCGCCGGCATCATCGGGTGCGATGCCAAGCTTGAACAGTTCGGAACGCTCCATGTGTCCGTCGCTGCCCTTCATGTCAAGAGACTTGAGCTGGTTGAAGATCGTGAGAAGTGTCTCGTCAGGCAGGTCCCCGCCGGCGCGACGGTACAGTTCTTTGAAGCCGCGGAACTCATACCCTTTGCCTTCTTCATATTCGAAGCGGTTGACGTTGAGGTGGCTGGCGCCATTGAGAATCGCCGATTCGAAGCGGGCCTGCGTCAGATTGCCGTCTTCGTCCTGCCAGCGCGACACATGCCCCATGAAGGCATCGATGTTGAGTTCACCGGCGGTGCCATGATGGCGCATGAAATTCTTCGCGCGGGGCTCACTGATATTGAACTGCTCGACCAGTTGCGAGACCGAGATATTGCCATCAGGGAAGCGGTTGTTCAGCGTATTGCGGATTGTGTCGACGCTGACTTTTTCTTCACTGTGCACGAACAATGCGCTCTGGCCGTTACTCGCACCGATGCTTCCGACATTCTGCAGAACCGACGGCGTGACGTTCGATGTCGACTGCAACATCACGGGGCGGACCCTGTCATCGCTGCCGCGCGCGTCATCGCTGCGGACCTTTTCATCCGTGCGGCGCTGGTCATCAGTGCGGTGCTGTTCATCGCTGCGCGATGTACGACCCATCGTCGTCGTGGTGGCATCGTCGTTGGACGCATCGCGGCGTGCCGTCGGCGGCTCCCAGCCCGTGGAACCGGCTTCGACCCAGCTGCTCTGACGGGACAGGCTCACCGGAGCCGGGTCCGCATCGCGGCGCATGATGTCGGAGCGCAACTGCCGTTCGCTCTCGTTCCGGGCCGTATCGATGAGGCTCTGTGCCTTCGAACCGGAATTGGAATCCTGATCGACGCTTTTGAATGCGCTGTTGAAATCCCGCTGCGCGGTGTCGAAGCGGCTGTTGTCGACGTTGCTCTGGCGGGTGCTGGCGAAGGTAACCGGTGTCGTGTTCATCTTGCTCACTCCTGATTAAGATATCTGAAATCCCGATGCATTGACTATTTAATTTTTGATGCTTGAAGTCAATTAATAATACGTAATCGTAATACTTATTACGTACTTATGGTTAACGTGGTCTTCATAATTCATTGGGCGCATAAAAAGAGCGTTCCGAACGATTCCCCGGAACGCTCACAAGTCTTTGAAAAAACTGTTGTTTCGATCAGAATTCAGCCCGGAAGCGCCGCACGCAGCGTTTCGGCATGCTGTGCCAGCTGCGCCTGATCCGCCATCTCGCCGGTATGCGGGCGCAGGGGCACGCCGTCGAAACGGGGGATCACGTGGACATGCAGGTGAAACACGACCTGCCCGCCGGCGGGTTCATTGAACTGCTGGATGGTGATCCCGTCCGCCTTGAAAGCCTTCATCACCGCGCGTGCGACCAGCTGCGCCGCCTCGGCGACCGAGGCGAGCTGTTGTGCGCTGGCATCGAGCCAGTTACGCGCCGGCGTCTTGGGGATGACGAGGCAATGCCCGTCTCCGCGTGGCATGATATCCATGAAGGCGAGCACGTCGTCGTTCTCATAGACCTTGTGGCAGGGCAATTCACCGCGCAGGATCTTGGCGAAGACGTTGCTGTCGTCATAAGCGGTTTCGGGCTGCGTGCTCATCGGCTCACTCTCCTTGCTGGCCGGCCCATGCTTTGCATGGCCATGAATCGTCTGCCAGCGAGTGTGCCCCCCGTGGCCCTCCGGTCAAGGCCGGATCAGCCTTTCCCGTCACGCTGATCGCGACGGAATGGCAGGGCCTCGGTCAATTCCTCGCCAATGGCGCGCACGTAACCGCTCTCGCGGCGCAGATAATCCGCCACGGCGCGGCGCAGGCCGGGATCAGCGATGAGGTGGGCTGAGCGCGTCGTCACCGGGCGATAGCCGCGTGTGAGCTTGTGTTCGCCCTGTGCCCCGGCCTCGACCCGCGTCAGCCCGTGCGCAAGGGCGTAATCGATGGCCTGGTAATAGCAGATCTCGAAATGCAGGAAGGGGTGATCCTCGATGCAGCCCCAGTTGCGCCCATAGAGCGCGTCCTTGCCGATGAAGTTGATCGCGCCTGCGATATAGCGCCCGGCGCGCTTGGCGAGGATCAGCAGCACCCGCTCCGGCATGCGCTCGCCGATCAGCGAGAAGAATTCCCGGTTGAGATAGGGCCGCCCCCATTTGCGCGCGCCGGTATCCTCATAGTATGCGTGGAACGCATCCCAATGCGCCTCGGTGAGATCGGCGCCGGTCACCCATTCGACCGTGATATCCTCCGCCAGCGCGTCGCGCCGCTCGCGCCGGATGGCCTTGCGCTTGCGTGAGGCGAGGCTGGCGAGAAATCCTTCGAAATCGCCGTAGCCGTTATCGAACCAGTGGAACTGCTGGTCGATGCGGGTGAGGAAGTCGTCGGCGGCGAAGGCGTTGAAATCATCCTCGCGCAGAAAGGTGGCGTGGATCGAGGAGGCGCCGGTCTGGCGGCGCAGGGCGCGCAGGCCCGAAATCAGCTGGCTGCGGATTGCTCCCCCGGCCTCTCCGGGCGGTGCGAGCAGACGCGTGCCGGTCACCGGGGTGAAGGGAATGGAGACCTGGAGCTTGGGATAATAGCGCCCGCCGGCGCGCTCATAGGCGTCCGCCCAGCCCTGATCGAAAACATATTCGCCGCGTGAATGACCTTTCAGATAGCAGGGTACGGCGCCCATCAGCGCGCCGCCCTCGTCTTCGAGCAGCACATGCGCCGGGCCCCAGCCGGTCTCGGCGCGCACGCAGCCGGCATCTTCCAGCGCCGACAGAAAGGCGTGGCGGATGAAGGGATCGTCGCGCTCGTCCGGCGTCGCGGCGGCCAGCGCGCAGGCATCCCATTGGGCGGTGTCGATGAGGCTCATCGACGGGGCGATCTTCAGGGTCGGACCGCTTTGCGCCGGCTGGCCTGTGCCGTCCGCCGCCGGATCGTCCTTCGGTGGAGTCTCGCCCTCGCTCAAACCCTTCCTCCCCATCGTCGCCGCCGAATCCGACGGCATTGCATGACGGTGAGTATCTATGGCGCGAACGGCAAGACGCAATCCTCGGACAAGATTGAAGCGCCACATTGGCCTTCGATGCGTGGACAACTCCCCAGGGCGGCTGCCCGCATCGGTGAGGCGGAACAGGGCGAGAGGCACGATGAGCGCGCGCGAACATGCCGATAAATTATGGGTGAGCCTGCAGGAACTGGGAGCCCGGCGTCTGATGATACTGGCGCTGGTCGGCTTGACGGTTTTCGCCACGATCGGTCTCTCGGCCTATTATCTCAGCCGACCGCAGTTCACGGTGCTCTATTCCGGGCTTGAGCGCGAGGACGTCACCCGCATCGGCTCGGCACTGACCGAGGCCGGAATGGATTTCGATGTCAGTGCGGCGGGCGACGCGGTGATGGTGGCGCATTCGCAGACGTCACGGGCGCGCATGCTGCTGGCCGAGAAGGGGCTGCCCTACAGCGCCAATGCCGGTTACGAACTTTTCGACAATCTCGGCTCGCTCGGCATCACCTCCTTCATGCAGGAAGTCACCCGGGTGCGCGCGCTCGAGGGTGAAATCGCCCGTTCGGTCCAGGCGATACGCGGGGTCTCGGCGGCACGGGTGCATATCGTCATGGCTGATCCCGGCTCCTTTCGCCGTGAACAGCACCCGCCCTCGGCCTCGGTGGTGGTGCGCATGCAATCGCCCGATGCGGGCGCCGCAGCGCAATCGATCCGCCACCTCGTCGCCGCCGCCGTGCCGGGGATGAGCGTGGAGCGTGTCACCGTTCTCTCGACCGACGGTACGCTGCTCGCCTCCGGCGATGACGGCAGCAACGGCGCCACCGCGCAGATGGCGACGCTGACCGCCGGTGTAAACCGAGAGATAGAGGGCAATGTCCGGCGCACGCTCGCTCCTTATCTGGGGCTCGACAATTTCGAGGTCAGCGCCAAGGCGAGCCTGAATACGGATCGCCGGGTGGTCAACGAGACCATTTTCGATCCCGATTCCCGTGTCGAACGCTCGATCCGCACCATTCGCGAAAACGAGACCGCGCAAAACCTTTCACGCGACACCCCCACAACCGTGCAGCAGAACATTCCCGAAGAGGAAGTCGGCGCGGTGCCGGGTGAGCAGTCGAACGAGGAAGTCCAGCGGCGTGAGGATCTGACCAATTACGAGATCTCGTCCACGCAGATCCAGACCAGCAGCGAGGGCTACGCCATCGAGAACGTCTCGATCGCGCTCCTCATCAACCGTTCCCGGCTCACGGCGGCTCTGGGTGAAGATGCAGGCGAAGCGGAACTTGCCGCGCAGATTGCCGAGATCGAGGCGCTTGCGGCCTCCGCTGCCGGTTTGCGCGAGGAGCGTGGTGATACGCTCAAGGTTGCGGTCGTCAACTTCCTCGACGATTACGGCAACTTCGAACCTGTGCCCGGTCCGGCCATGAGCGAGATCCTCTTGCGCCAGACCGGCAATATCGTCAGCGCGCTCGCCATGTTGCTGGTGGCCGCGATGGTGATCTGGTTCGGCCTGCGCCCTGCCGTCAACGCCGTCGTGCAGCGTCCGCAGAGCGAGCAGCAGGCGATCGAGCAGGCCGCGACGCCGGTCGCGATCGAGAGCGAAGCGGGCGGTTACGGGCCCGCCGCCCTGGCCGACCGCATGGCTGCCGGGTCGGGCGATGTCGATCTGATCGCCGATGTGTCTTCCCGGTTCAACACGAACAACGTCAAACGCCTCGAACAGATCGTCAATCTGAACGAAGAACAGGCCGTCCACATCCTGCGCCAATGGATGCGTGAAAGCGAGGATGCGTGATCATGGTACGCCCGATCCAGAGCTGCCTCGAGGAATTCCAGGTCTTGCAGCCGCCAGAGCCACGCCATGAGGAGCGTGCGGCGCGCCCGATGGCGGAAGCCCGGCGCGGCGGAGCTTCCGAGGATACCTGGCAGCGTGGCTACGAGGCCGGGCAGGCCGAGGTCCAGGCTCAGGCCGATATGAAGATGGCGGAGGCGCTCGAACAGGCGCGCATACAGGCCGATGAGGCCGGTCGCGCCGAGGCCGCCCGTGAAACCCGCGAGGCGGTGATCGCCGAACTCACCGCAACGCATGAACGCGCGCTCGAGGAGGCGCGCGCCATATGGGTCGCGGAGGAATCGGCGCGCCTGACCGAAGCGCTCGAAGCGGGCCTGGCGGATCTGCGCCTGCGGATTGCCGAAAAGCTTGGCCGTGCGCTGGAGCCCTTTCTCGCCGAAGCCCTGCGGGAGAAGGCCTGCGCCGAGATGGCGCGCATGCTGGAGCGCCTCTTCACCGCCGGCGAGGCAGGCGCCGAGATCCGCGTCGAGGGTCCGCAGGATCTGCTCGACGCTTTACGCGCCGCCCTGCCAGAGCGCCCCGGTCTCGTCATGCATGTCGTGCCGGGCCGCGCCGATATTCACGTGAGCTGCGCCGACACCACGCTCGAAACACAGATCAGTCAATGGTCCCGGATCCTGTCCGGCGATGTGAGCCAGCCCTGAGGAACCCCGTCATGGACGACAAGCAGCCCCAGGAAATCATCATCGTACGCCGCAAGCGCGACCCTGACGCAGGTGAAGCCAAGAACAGCGTCTGGAAGATCGCATTCGCCGATTTCATGACCGCGATGATGGCCTTCTTTCTGGTGATGTGGCTCATCAACGTCACTGATGATGACGCCAAGGAGATGGTGGCGAACTATTTCAACCCCATCAATCTGGCCGAGGCGACGAGCGACCGCAAAGGCCTGCGCGATCCCGAATCCTCGTCGAGCGGCGTCGATGGCGACGAGCATTCCACAATCGTGCCCCCGCGCGGTGATCCGGGCGAGGGCGGGGAGGGGACCGATGTCGCCGGCGGCGAGCGCCCGCGCTTTTCCGAGAGAGAACTCTTCCACGATCCCTACGCGGTTCTGGCCGAGCTCGCCGCCGAGCTCGACGAGCGCCAGCCGCCGAGCGCCGCGATCGACGTCTCTCCCGGCGAGAGCGGTGAGCCCGGCCTGCCCGGTGGCGATGCGTTCCGCGATCCCTTCGACCCGGTCTACTGGCAGACCGCGCCACAGCCGCGCATCGCCCGCGCAGATGGCGATGGCTCGACCGGCCCGCGCGGCCTCACCGATGCCGGTGCCGCCTTTCCCGAACTCGGCCCCGGCGAGGGCGAACCCGCCACCGACGAAGCGCAGCTGCCGTTTCCGCTGTTCGTCGAGAGCGAAGAGACCGAGACGGTGGTGCCGGATGATGAAAACGGTTTTGCCGGCCAGGGTATGATCGTGATCGAGGTGGTCGAGGAGCCCGCCGCCGATGTCGAGGCGATCGCGATCGCCGAGATTGCGCAGGAGCCGCTGCCCGCGCTCGACACCTTCACCGATGTCGAGCCCGGTCTGCTGGAGGAATCCAGCGTCGAGGGTGAGATCGAGCTGGCAAAGACCGTCGAGGAAGTGCTGACCGAGGAAGCGCCGACCGAGGCCGAGGTCGCAGCCGCCGCGTTGCGCGCGGAGATCGCCCGCCAGATCGATACGGAATTGCCGCAACTGGCCGATCAACCGCTTCTCGAAGTACGCGCCACGCCGGAAGGCATGCTGATCAGCCTGACCGATGCGGCGGATTTCGGCATGTTCGCGATCGGCTCCGCCGAGCCCAAGCCGGAAGTCGTCGGTGTGCTGCGCACCCTCGCCCAGGTGCTGGGCCAGCGTCCGGAGCCGCTTGTAATCAGGGGCCATACGGATGGCCGCCCCTTCCGTTCAGAAGAATACGACAACTGGCGTCTGTCCACCGCGCGCGCCCACATGGCCTATCACATGCTCGTGCATGGCGGCTTCGACGAGGGGCGCATCGCCCGGGTGGAAGGTCATGCGGATCGCATGCTCAAGGTGCCCGCCGATCCGGACGCGGCGGAGAACCGGCGCATCGAGATTCTGCTGCTGGAGCGTGCGGCATGACGGCCCGATTTGCTCTCCGCTTGCGTCGATTGCTGCTCGCCGGTGCGGGGCTGGCGCCGCTCCTTGTCGCTCCCGTTCCGGCCGTTGGCGAATCCGACGCCCGTATTGCGACGCGCGCGGCGCAGATCGCACAGGAGCGACGCGAGGAGGCCCGCCAGCCCTATGCCATGCTGCGCACGCTGCAATCCTTGCAGGAGCGCATTGCCCATGGCGATATCCGCGCTCATGAGGGCCAGCGGGCGCTGATCACCCGCGTCGCCGAAACCTTCCTGCGCGCCGATCCGGCGGAATTCATCGACAAGCGCAACGCCAATGCGGCGGTGAGTTTCGTCCTGGGCGGCGGCCCGCCGATCGTGCTGGAGCGCATGCTCGCCCTCGATCCCGCGCCCGCGATCGATCCCGACCTTTTGGCCGGCGCGCTCGCCTATGTGCATGGTCGCGAGGAGGATGCGCGCGAGCGGCTCGCGGGTTTTGATCCGCTGGCCCTGCCGGGCTATCTCGGGGCGCAGATCGCCATTGCCCGCTCGGCGCTGATCGTGCGCGAGGATCCGCAGGAGGCCGTGCGTCTGCTTTCACTGGCGCGTCTGCTTGCCCCCGGCACACTCGCCGAGGAGGCGGCGTTGCGCCGCGAGATCTTCGTCGAGGGCCAGCGCGGCGAGCTGGAGCGGCTGGAATTTCTCGCCGTACAGTATCTGCGCCGCTACCGCAGCTCGGTCTACGCCGGCAATTTCCGCCAGCGTTTCATCACGCTGCTGGCGACGCTCGATTTCGCGCAGAGCGTCGAGGATTTCCTGCGGCTCGAAACCGTGCTCGCGCAGATGGACGGTGAGGGAAAGCGTGACCTCTATCTCTTCTTCGCCCGTAACGCGCTGCTTTCAGGCACGCTCGACCTGACGCGTTACGCCTCCGAGCGCGCGATCGGTTTCTCCGCCGGCGACAGCGACGAGGAAGAGCGTGCGCGGTTCTACTTCGCTGCCGCGCAGATCGTGACGCCCGCCTACGAGCCGGCTGTCGAGATTCTGCTCGCGCTGGATCCCGACAGGCTGCCCGAGGCGGATCTGCCGATCCTCGAAGCCGCGATGGCCACCGCCGCCGCCATCGGCGAGCCGCTCCTCGCGGCGGTGGGTGTGAATGACGAGGCGGAGACGAACGAGCCTGACCTCGCGGATGCCTCCGATGCGACCGATTCTGAGGCCCAGGCTGAAGCCGAGGCAGAGGTGGAAGGCGATATTCCGAGTGCCGGAGAAGACGCCGATGCCGATGACGCCGATGGCGATGACGTCGAAGCCGATATCGCCGATGCGGATGCTCCCGAGGAGACGCTGCCCGAGACCGCGCTCGAGGCCGCTCTGTATTCGCAAACCCCGATCATGCAGCGCGCCATGGCTGCGCTCGACGACATCGATCTCCTGCTCGAAGGGCAAACACGATGAGTGCCGCATTGACCCGTTTCGATCCGCCCTCGGCTGATCACGCCGCCCGTCATAACAGTCGCAGCGGTCAGTCGCAGGCACGCGCGTCCGACAAGGCCGGCGAGAAGGGCGGTGGCGCGGATGCGTGGCGCGGCCCGGAGGCAATCGCCGCCGAACGGGCGCGGCGCGAAGGTGCGGGCGAGGGACGGCGGGAAACAGGCGCCGCCGGTCTCGATCAGGCGAGCACGCATCCCGATGATGCCGCCGTCGCGGCGCGGATGGGGGATCTCGCCGCGCAGGCCGGGCGTGCGCTCGCCGATATCGCCGCCGCCGGTGACGACGAGACGCGCGCGCTGCCGACGAGCGATCTCGCCGCAAAGGCCGTCGCGGAAGCGTTGGCGCGCCTCGCGCCGGAGGGTGAGGAGAAAGCCGTGGCACAGGCGCGCGATCCCGCGGCGCGTTTCTTCGCCTCGCTGGAGCGTCTGCGTGCCCTCGCTGGTCAGCTTGAAGACGCTGGCGGTGCGCAAACTGATGCCGCGGCGAACCCGCAGGCCGTCGCGGGACAAACGATACCTGGCCAACCCGCTCCCGGGCATCTCGCCGGGCCACCTGCCGCCGGCGATCCCGCATCCGCACAGAACGCGGCCCGGATGCAGGCCGGTCAGCAGGCCGCTGCCGGGGCGGCGATGCAATCGGATGAGAGCCTGCATCTGTCCCTGCGCGATAATCCGGGCCATTCCGGGCTCGGCGCACGCCAGGCTTCGGGGATCGGCGAGGCGCGGGTCGTCTCGCAGGCGACGCATTTCGCGCCGGTCTCGCAGTCCGCGCTGGGTGCGGGCAATCTGGATGCGCTCGCGAAGGCCTTCGACGAGGGCGCGGCCTTCATGCGTGAGGCGGGGCCGCATTTCACTGCCCGCAGCGGCGAGGCGCGTGGCGCCGAGATGCGCGCCGGCGGCTTCGACCAGGCGCTCGCGGGCAGCCTGCGTGGCGAGGGGGCCCGGCCTGCAGGGCCTGTGAAGATGCTCACCATCCAGCTCACGCCGGTCTCGCTCGGCAAGATCAGCGTGGCGATGCACCTCTCCGATGGTGCCATGCGCATGGAGATCACCGTCTCCGAGCCGCGCGCGCTGGAGATGGTGCGTGCCGACAAGGATCTGATCGGCAATCTCATCCGCAAGAGCGGGCTCAGCCCGGAAAGCATCACCATCCAGAGCGGCGATCCCGCCCAGGCCGGACGCCAGCATGCAAACGGCAACGGTGCCGGCCAGAACGGAGCCGGCGGCCAGAACTTCGCCCAAGGGGAGGGTGGCTCCGGCGCGAACCGTGGCTCACCCGATGGCGGGGAGGGGGCTTCTGGACTCGATCATGAAGGGAGTAGGCAGCATGAGACTGTTGAGGGCAATCGCCTGTCTGACGGTGGCGATATTTATCTTTGACGTGCAGGCGCCCGCGCGCGCCGAGGCCGATCCCGTCTGCGAGGCGGAGATGACCCGCGCTGCGGCCAAATACGACGTGCCGCTCGCCGTGCTCTTCGCCATCGGCCTCACCGAGACGGGACGCCGCGGCACATTGCACCCCTATGCGCTCAACATTGCCGGGCGCAGCTTCTTCGGCGAGAGCGCGGCGGATGCGCTGCGCGAATTCGAGCGCGAGCGCCGGCGTGGCGTCAAGCTGATCGATCTCGGCTGCATGCAGATCAACCACCATTACCACAAGCAGGAATTCGAGAGCGTCGCCCATATGCTCGACCCGGCGCTCAACGTCGAATACGCCGCCCGCTTCCTGCGCGAATTGCGCGACCGCGAAGGCGACTGGACCCGCGCCGTCGCCCGCTACCACGCCGGCCGCGCCAACACCCCCGCCCAGAAACGCTACGTCTGCGCCGTCATCCGCCACATGGTCGCAACCGGATTCGGGGAATGGACGGCGAACGCGAAGAGGTTTTGTGGGTAGGGGTGCGCATCAGGATAGAGCGCGACGCAGATGCAGCATGCGGACGTCATTGAGGGCGGAGAAGAAACGCCCAACCCCCATCACCCCGCCATATGGATCGATTGCCGCACTTGCGCGTTCTGCCTGCATGGACCGGATTCGCAATCTTCTTTCGCATCTGCGCGAACAGCTCTGGCTCGTCCCCGTCGCGCTGACCGTGGCGGCGATGCTGGTTGCGGTGGTCATGCTGACCTTCGGGTCCCGCATCTTCAACGGAGACGGAGGTGTCTGGTGGCTTTATGGCGGGGGGCCGGAGAGTGCGCGGACGTTGCTGTCGAGTCTGCTCTCCGGCTTGATGACGATGACCTCGCTCGTCATCTCCGTCACTTTCGTGATCCTGACGCTGGCGGCGAGCCAGCTCGGGCCGCGCCTGATCTCGATGTTCGTCGGTGATCGGCAGATTCAGGCGGTGCTCGGGCTCTTCATCGGCACGATCGTCTACATCATCGCCATCCTGCGCTCGGTCGACGAGAATCTCGGCGGGGAGGGCATGCCCCATGCGGCGGTAACTTTGGCCAGCCTGCTGACCCTGATATGCCTGTTCGCGCTGCTGTTTTATATCCACAAGATCGCCCACGCGATCATCGCCGACAATGTGGTCGAGGCGGTGTCACAGGGCTTGCGCAAGGACGTGAAGGAGATCCTGCACTCCGGCAGCGGCCCGGATTCATCGATCACCGAGCCCCCCGATTTCGACCAGGACAGCACTGCCCTTCGCAGCATCTCCCTGGAGCAGCAGGGCTATATCCAGGTCGTCAATTACAGCCACCTCGTCGAGATCGCCTGCGAGAACGACGCGGTCATCGTGGTGAATGTGCGTGCGGGCCACCATCTCATCCGTCACGGCGATCATGTTCGGCTTTCGCCCGGAATTCCCGCTGGTTGCGACAAGGCGATCCGCAAGGCCTTCGTTATCGGCCGCAACCGAACGGCGGCGCAGGATCTCGAACACGGTATCCGGCAACTCGTCGAGATCGCAGTGCGGGCCTTGTCGCCGGGCATCAACGATCCGTTCACGGCGATCGCCGTCATCGACCGCCTGACAGCAGCACTCGAGGAAATCCTGACGGGTCGCCTTCAGCCGAAACTGATTACTGATGCGCAGGGCCGCGTCCGCGTGATTGCCGACCGCAGCGAGATCGCGGGGGTCGTCAATATGGCATTTGACGAAATTCGCCAGGCGGGATCTGACAACCCGGCAATCCTCATCCGCATTGCCGATAGTCTGGGTGCGCTCGCAGGTCTGTTGCAGCCTGGTGAAGCCCTGCGTGCGGTGCTCGGACAGCTTGCAAAGCTCCACGAGAGCGCAAAGATCGGACGGCTGGTCAGCATGGATCGCGACGATGTACTGGCGCGGATCGATGTGGCGCGCGGGATCGGGAGAGCGCGCGTCTGAGCGGCGGGCGGGGCGTTGCCGGGGTGCGGATTGCGGGGCCGGGTCCCGCATTTGACCGTCGCCCCCGGAGCGCACACAGTGTCGCGCATCGCTTTTCATGTATCGAAGGCCCGTGGGGGACGGATCCGTGTACATCATCATCGCACTTCTCGCCCTCATCGTCGCCGTGACGCATGGCTATGCGCTCTTTGCCTGGAAACGCGGGGCGCTGGACGCGTGGTATGCGGGTTTCTTTCTGATGTGGAACGTGGCGGCGGCGCTCGTGCTGGT